>OBLU010002766.1_pt1 | contig 16002 bp, 15 predicted proteins | sample 1518681 | NCBI WGS metagenome assembly OBLU01 (sample SAMEA3539304, study PRJEB22396) | soil metagenome | biome: tundra; feature: field; material: soil | place: USA | collected 2010-05 | depth 0.15 m | reverse complement strand
TTCCGATCTGTAAATTCAGCACGCGGCAATCGATCGCGAAGCCAGGCTTCATCGCCGCCGTGGCCGACAATCAGGAACCGGAAACTCTGATGTCCTTTGGCCTCGAGTTCTTCTTGCACTTTCACGAGCAGAGCGATATTCTTCTCCACTGACAGGCGGCCCACGAAACCCAGAATATGGTCGCGATCCTGAGGGCTACGGTCTCGCTTCGACGGATTGAAAAGCTGTGCGTCGACACCACGGGTCATCAGGTGGCAAGGCAGGCCTGTGGATCGTTCGAGCAAGGCGCAGAGGTCCGGGTTAGGAGCGAACAACACGCGCGCGGCTGAATAAAACTTGACCGCCGCGGCCATGGTTAAATCTTCAATCTTCTGCTCGGTGGCGTCAGCTTGCGGCTTTGGAAGCAGGCGTAAAAACCACTCCGAACGCCGCGCAAGATACTCGTGCACGTTAGTGTGCCAACTCGCCGCCAGGGGTAGATCGAGATTTCTTGCCAGTCCCAAACCCAACATTCCCACTTCGCTGGGACCGGTAATGTGCAGAAGGTCGGGCTTGAATCGCTCCAGAACTTCCTCGATCAAAGGAATGTGGCGCAGGAACGCGGGATCGAAGCGAAGATCCTTCTCGAGCGCAAAGGAGAGAAAGCCGCGCGGCAATTCGAGAGTCCAGACGTTGCCGTCTCCAGTGAAGGCTTGTTCGCGATCTCCGGCTCGAACGCACAAAAAGGGCAGGTTGCGCCGCCGTGCAAACGCTTCAAAATGCCGACTGGTATGAGCGACGCCGTTCACTTCGTGGAAGGAGTCGGGGAAGTAGGCCACCCTCGGCGGAGGGGAAGTCATAGTGATGGCTCAGCATGCTTTTGAAGAATTGGCCCAACTAACTGACGGAAATTCTCACCACTGAATATCGGGCAGCCCAGAAGCGCGACAACCAGCATCAGCCGTTCCTCGAATGGTGCGAGTTGGAACTGTTCTTCATTCATCCCATAGTACGCATACGCGCCTAGACTTCGGACTCGCCGAGTTCGAGCCGCAGCGCCCGCGAGTCATTCCACGCCATCCGTAGACCACCGGAAACCGGAGCCATACCCATCACCCTTACCAGAGCGACGCCAAAACGCATGATGCGCGGCGCCGACCCGCCCGGCCAAAGCTCGCTCAACGGACGAGTTACGCCCTGGGCATCGGGATGGTACACCCGCTCCTCCCATCTGCGCGAACCTTGAGGAAAGTCAGGATATTCACGGACAGCGTCGATGGTCGATTGCAACAGCCGGTGCTTCCACGGCTGTGCATACTGTGGCATGAACAGGACATTGCTCCGTCTGCGATAGCGAATCTCGTGGACAAATTCAGTAAAGCTGGTCGCATTTGTCAGGTTGATGTTGGCATTGGGTTCTACGCCGTGTCGATCGCCGCCGGAGATCAGCAGCATGTTCCACTTCTCAGCCAGACGGCGCACCAACCGATTCTCCTCCCAGTTACGCAGGCCGTTCAATTCCAAGGCGTGCAGATAATTGCCGTTCTTGAGGAGGAATTCGTTGACCAGAAACTCGTGCTTCTGACGTCCGATCAGGAAAAGGTCCCACATCGGATGGTTGAAGATCACCATCACATTGGGTTCGGCGTGGAGTGCGGCCAGAATCTCGGTAAGCCGCGTGTCGTTGGGATGGGCAGTAAAGTCCTCGAGAGTTGCCATCCACTCGGCGGCACGGGCGCTGGGCAGGTTATGAACGCCGAGGTGAAAGTCCTGCTTGCCACCGTATGGAGCGCTCCATTCAACCGAAACTGGAATCTGACGGGCGCTGGGTACGGTCCGCAGCAGCATTGGAGCTTTGATGTTGTCATGGTCGGAAATGGAAACCATGGAGGCCAGATCGAGTTGCTCGATCTGGCGGCTTTCGAGATCGAAGGCCAGCTTGGGGGTCATGGGAGGAGTCCAGTAGCTGGCAGCGTAGTTAATGCGCACGCCATGATTGGCTTCGGAACTGCTCTCCAATCGTGAAAGCAAGGGACGAATCACCGGATATTGATTACCAAGGTTGGCAAGAAAGTCCAAAGTCTCTTTGGACTGATTGGTGTGACTGTGCAGTGACACACCGGAACGATAGCCTCTCGGCGCGTTTCTTTCCCGCCACAGATACGAGATGGTCGCATTGGCCATATCTTCTCCTGTCTTCGGGGGCTTATTTTGGTTTTTCCACAGGCTAAGTATGAATGGAAGACCATCAACGGGGGATGAATGCAAGGCGAATAAAGCTTCAATTCACTCGATAATCCACCAAGTTACGCGCAGAAGGTGGGACGGATCGAGACAGCGCCCGTTGGGGAGAGGCCATGTTTTCCACATGCAAGTAGATGCTTGAACAGGGCTCGAACAGGCCCGCCATGAGGTCGAAGGTTATTTGCTGGTCTTCGCCATCTCTGGACCTAGGAACTCTTCGATATTCAGATGCGACAGCGCTTCCGGATCGGTTGCGACGGCAGGAACGGCAGCCACACGCGCAGCCTCGGGCTCAAGATAGTTGGCCGTTAATCCGGTCTTGAGCATCTCGAAAGCCTCTTCCGGAGTATCGGCAAACTGGAACAATTCGATGTCCTTGGGAGAAATTGTCCCTGTATCGACCAGGGCCTCGAGGTTGAAGACCTTCTTCCAGTATTCCGAGCCATAAATCACCACGGTGATCTTCTTGGCGAGTTTGTGGGTCTGCGCCAGCGTGAGGATCTCGAACATTTCATCCAGGGTCCCAAAACCGCCTGGAAATACCACCAGCGCCTTCGAAAGGTACGCGAACCACAACTTGCGCATGAAGAAGTAGTGGAATTCGAAGTTGAGAGACGGCGTGATGTAGGGATTTGGCGATTGCTCGAAGGGTAGTCGGATGTTCAGGCCAATGGTCTTTCCGTTCGCCTCGTGGGCTCCGCGGTTGGCTGCTTCCATAATGCCGGGGCCCCCGCCTGAGGTGACGACGAAACGGTGCCGGCGAGAGGGAATAGTTTTCGCCCAATGCGTCAGCAATTGCGCCAGTCGGCGGGCATCCTCGTAATAGCGGGCCATTTCGACAGCAGCCACCGCACGCTTGCGCTGGAGGGTGCTTGCCGTCCCCTCGACAATTTGCGGAATGCTCGCGGGCTGTTCCTCACTGGGAGCGGGCTGAGTAGAACCCGTGTTTTCGAGCAGTTCGAGAGCGTGGTCGGCCTCTTCCCGGCACTGGAAGCGCGCCGAGCCGAAAAACACTACGGTGTCTTGAATCTGTTCCTTGCGAAAACGGGCAAGAGGCTCCAGGTACTCTGAAACGATCCGGATCAAACGGCCGTCTGCGCTGTTGAGGAATGATGGGTTCTCGTAAGCCAAGGGCGCGCGGTCAAGGGGCGGTGGCATTCCATCGCCACTGAACACTGCCGAGGAATCCGCGATTTCTGCTGGATCGGCTTTGGCGGTTCCCGAGTCTTTCCTCGCTGTTAGCTGATCGTCACTCATGCCCTAACCGTCCCGGTGTCGGACCGCGTCCTGGAAAGCGATCCAGAGGTTCAATAGGCCCAGACCCGATATGATGCCGCGCACGGCACCGTTGGCCGCATAGATTGAAAGGGTCGGAAACTGCACAAACAACGGGTTTTGGTCCCAAAACATGTGAGACCACGGGGCATAACAGACGGCCAAGCCGATGTACATACGCGAAAGCACGCGCAGAAACAGTTCAGCGCGCTGGAGCCAGAGAGGGATGCGTTGAGGGGAATGACGAGGGGCTGGAACAACCGTGGAATCGGAGGCTGCGCCGGGAACTGAGCCTGCTGCAGCACCTGAGAGAGAACCGGAAACCAGATTCGGTACGGCGTTGGGCGCGACCCTGGGCTGGGGAGCCGGGCTCGCGGGAATCGAGGGCGATGTTAATTCCGGCTGCTGAGACATTCCTTGGCTACGCCGCCGTTCCATGTTGACCGAGATGCAAACATCGGCTCCCGGCCCAAAAAATCTGGCTCGGGTTAAGGTACGACGTAATGCAACGGTATCACAGCAAGCGGTCTTTATCAGGACACCGAAGTGGTAGGACGGCAGCGGGAGCCTTGGCCTTACTGGCCGGCAATCAGCACCAGCGGATCAGGCGCAGCCCGGCAGCCCTCATGTCCAGTCAACTTCCAGGTGGAACCGTCCGCGTAGGTTACGGATTGCAGCTCAACCAGCCGCGGTGAAACAAAGCCAGGCAGCACAATTTCGCTGAAAAAGCTGTCATCGACGTCCGCCGCGAAAGACACCGTTATGGTCCTTGAGACTTCAGCTGACTGATCTCGCGCCGGGACTAACGGTACCGCACTGACTTTGCCGTTCAATCCATGGACGGTGACCGTAGCCTGGGTGATGGCAGAGGCATGACCAGCCGCTGCCAGGTCGAGACGGAGTCGGGCCCCCGGAACGTCTGCGCGTTTGCCATCTCCCACTTGGATCAATCCGTCTCCCCTGCCGTGACGAACGCGCATGGAGATGGGACACGACGAGCTCTCTGGAGACTGGAGAATAAGAATCGGCTTAACTGGCGACTGCTTCGGAGTCTGGGCCGTTGACGACAGGGAAATGAGAAGGATTGAAAGCCCTGCGAGAGTGAAGATCTTCATTTTGCGGCCTCCAGACAAACGACGAGCGCGTACACCGAGACGATACGCCGGAAATGGAGTTTCGATCAATGGGTGTGACCTCGAGCGGGCTCACCCTAGAAACCACCTCGGTCGGCTGATTTCAAATTCACCTGGTACTTTCCGTAGTCGATCGTCAGGACGGCATTTCCCCCGACGCGGATCTTGCTTTCGCTTCGATTCTGATCCGGAAGCCAGAATTCGCCGGTCTTCACATAAATCTGATGAATTTTAGTGCCGGTGATCCAGAAAGAAGGATTTTTGGCCGGCGCGGCTTCGATCTTTTCGACAGCAAAGTCTGCAGCATCTACCCAGATTTTGCCGCGATAAAGATACTTGGTTGCGACCACCGGCTCGACGTAGAGAACGTACGCCGGCCGGCCCGCCAGAGTTTCCACTCCTTCAAGTTTGAAGCGGTAGTTGGCCTGAGTCAGCGCCGTCGACTTTTGATCCTTGGCAGCATCCGTTTCACTGTCCAGCGCTCGCTTGAGCACTTTGTCGATGAGCATTTTTGATCCGCTCTGGGACACGATGCGAAAGCTTTTTCCAGATACGGCATCGTAGTCCGCCTCTACCGTCATGTCGGCGGCGATCGTGGTCCCAAAGCCCTTGTAATCCACGGAATAGTGACGGACGGATTGGTAGTGACCCAGGCTTTCCGCGCGGGCACGGTTTTCGATTTGCATTCGATCCACAATCTGCGCTGCCGTCAGCGTCGTGGACAAAGCTGGAAGTGCGTTCTGAGCCAGACCGTTTGTCGAGGAGCATATGCCTCCGACGACGGGGATCGCGAACGCCGCCAGTAACAATTTCTCCCCTTGAGGAAATAGGGTGCGAAATGAGAGCCGGGCAACGAGTGGAAGCATGAGAAATGATAGCCCCCGCGATGCTGTTAGAGCCTGAAATAAACACCGATCATCGGCTCGGCAGTGTGAGTGAAAGCGTGTGCCGAGGTATAGAGGGTGGTGAGATCAGGACGTTCGTACAGGTTTCCCCGATACTGAAAACGCAGGCCAAGGTGTGGAAGCAGGCCCCAGTCGATACCGGCTCCATAAATGTAGACCGCCATAGTGGAGGTCGTAGTGTTGTTCTGCCCGCCGGTGGGCACATTCACCAGCGCGCCAACACCAGCAAGCGCAAAGGGACGGAAGCTCGCGACTTTGACGGAAGCGACCCAATCGGCGGTGATCTCATGCGCATCGGCTTTCACGGTCGTCGCAGTGATGCTGCCGCATGGGAGTCCGCACGTAACGGTCGGCGTGTAGGTTTGATTCGCTCGATTGAAAGAGTACGTGGCCTCGTAACCGACGATGGGGTTATGGATGTGTCGGACTTCAAAGATTCCGCCGGCAGAATTGGCTGGGCTTTGCACCACGCCTGAAGCCGTAGTGCCTCCGCTAAACGCCCCGTAAAAGCTGAGGGCCGCATCGGTCTGGGCGTGAGCCGCTGCGCCTGACAGAAATGCGAGAAGCAAGGTCGTAAATATGGCATTAAATCGCATCTTGGTCTCCACATGAATCAATAGTCGATCGCGCCGACCAGTTTGAGTCTCAGGAGCCGGCATCGGTTGGACGTGAATTGTCGCTATTCGGTATTCGCGATGGAAATCGATTCCCTGTCAACATTGAGAGGCTATCGGCACTTGTGAAAGCGTTTGCAGAACACAGGCTGCGGATTTAGGATTCGGGCCTATGAAGAATCTTGTTCGATGCTTGCTTCTGCTCCTGGTATTTTCCGCGCCTGTGGTTTTTGCTCAGAACAACGGCGGCAGTTCCGACCCGCTGTCTCCTACGCTTGGCGTTAAATCGGCGCCGGAGATCGATCGCGAATGGCAGCAGTCGGTGTCGAAATACGATGCCGAGCGCAATCGCCTGCTGGCGGAGGCTGACAAGCAAGCAAATGACGGACCCTATCGCCCGGACTGGGCCACGCTGATGAACTATCAGCAGCCGCAGTGGTACAAAGATGCCAAGTTCGGGATCTTCATTCACTGGGGCGTTTATTCCGTGCCTGCGGCGGAGAACGAATGGTATCCGCGCAACATGTATAAGCCAAAAGAGGGCGCTTACAAGAATTTTCGCGAGCACTACGCTTCAAACGAGGGAACGGAGAAGGACACCAAAGGCTACAAAGACCTGATTCCGTTGTTTCGCGCAGAGCATTTCGACGCGACCGCATGGGCCAAGCTGTTCAAGGATTCGGGCGCTCAATATGTCGTGCCGGTCGCTGAACATCATGACGGCTTCTCAATGTACGACTCCGGCCTGTCGGATTGGACGGTCGTCAAGATGGGGCCGAAGCGCGACACGCTTGGCGAGTTGGCCAAGGCGATTCGCGCCGAGGGTTTGCACTTTGGGCTAAGTTCGCATCGGGCCGAGCACAATTTCTTTTATGACGGCGGCCGTGCCATTCGCTCGGATGTGAATGATCCGAAATTTGCTTCTCTCTATGGACCGGCGCATCAGTGGTTCGAAGCAAGCGGGGATGCGCATGGTCTGCAAGATGACTGGACGTGGGTGAGCGAGGCATGGACGCGCGACTGGCTGGCGCGCGACACGGAGTTGGTAGAAAAGTACAAGCCCGAGGTCGTCTACTTCGACTGGTGGATTGGACAGCCGAACTTCCGCCGCGCTGTTACCGAGTTTGCGGCTTTCTACTATAACTATGCGGCGGCGCACGGCTACACCGGAGTGATCGACTTCAAAGACTATTCCCTGAACTGGAAAGCGGGCGTGCGCGACTTCGAGCGCGGTCAGCAGGATCACATCATCGCTGACCACTGGCAGACCGACACCTCAATCAGCGATGCGAGCTGGGGATACATTGAACACGATACGTTCAAGTCGCCGGAATTCCTGGTTCATCAACTCACAGACATCGTCAGTAAGAACGGCAACCTGCTGCTCAACTTCGGACCGCGCTCAGATGGGACTGTTCCCGACGAAGTGCGTGCAACACTGCTTGAAATGGGCGCATGGCTCAAGGTGAACGGCGAAGCGATTTATGCTACGACGCCATGGAAGACGTTTGGCGAAGGTCCGACGCAGGTGGTAGCCGGCGCGTTCCACGACACGGATACAAAACCTTACACCGCTCAGGACTTTCGATTCACGGCGAAGGGCGACACCGTCTACGCGATCGGCATGGCCTGTCCGAGCGATGGCAAAGCTACGATTCACTCGCTGGGTTGGGCGCATGAAGGAGCCTCGCTGCCGATCGCCAAGGTCGAGTTGCTGGGATCGACGGAGAAAGTGACTTGGACGCAGGGTGCGGATGCATTGAATGTAACGCTGCCATCGGGGGCTGCGTGCAAATATTCGTACGCCCTGAAACTGACCCCGGCGGCTAAATAACGGAGATCGTATGAGGCTGGTTCGCCGCCGTTTTCTTGGCATGCTTGGATCGAGTGCAGCTGCGGGCGTATTGCTTGGGCGTTGCGGGGTGCTTGCGCAAGAAGCGGGTTCGAATGGTGACGCGGGTAGTATCGCGCATGATGTATTGCGGCCCGAGTATCACCTGATGCCGCAACACAACTGGATGAATGACCCCAATGGCCCCATCTGGTGGAAGGGCCAGTATCATCTCTTTTACCAGTTGAATCCGCACGCGTCTGTGTGGGGCGACATGCACTGGGGTCATGCAATCAGCGGCGACATGGTGCATTGGCGGCATGAGCCGATTGCATTGGCGCCGACGCCGGGTGGCGCGGACAGCGAAGGCTGCTTCAGCGGCTCGGCGGTGGTATACGAAGGCAAGCCGACATTTATCTATACTGGCGTGCAAAACGCTCCGCCTGACCAGGTGACCATTCGCGATGGCAGCGACAAATTGCGCGAGACTCAAATGCTGGCCACGGCAGAAGACAACGCACTTCTGCATTGGAAGAAGCTCGAGACACCGGTGATTGCCACGCCACCACAAGGAATGAAGGTTACGGGCTTTCGGGATCCGTGCCCCTGGCGCGAGGCGGACGGCTGGTACCTGGGCGTAGGTTCAGGCGAGCGCGGCAAGGGTGGCTGCGTGCTGCTCTATCGTTCGCAGGATTTGCGGCACTGGGAGTATTTGCATCCACTGGCGTCTGGCAAGCCCAACGGCAAAGTCGCGGTGAACCCGTGCGACAGCGGCGAAATGTGGGAGTGCCCAGATTTCTTTCCGCTTGGTGACCGGCATTGCCTGTTCTATTCGACCGAGGGCAAGGTGATTTGGACCACCGGCCATTACGACGGTTCCGCTCATGTGTACGCGGCATCGCGGCAGGGCGTGCTCGATCATGGTGCCTTTTACGCTCCGAAGAGCTTTCAGGCTCCAGACGGTCGACGAATTTTGTGGGGATGGATCCAGGAGACTCGGCCTGAGAAAGAATTCGGGGCTGCGGGTTGGGCGGGAGCGATGGCGCTTCCCCGCGTGCTGACAGTCGGCCAGCAGGGACAGTTGCAGATACACCCGGCCGCCGAGGTAGACCATTTGCGCGGTCGCGTGACCAAAGCAACTGTGAGTGAAGGCGCGCCGTTTCGCCAAAAACTGACCGACCTTCGCAGGGAGTTGCTGTTGCCCGTCGGCCTCTTTCCTGCGATTGCCGTGAGTGTGCGCCTGCTGGTAGGCGGCACCAAGGCCTGGGAGTTGACTATCGATGTCCCCGGCGTTGCGGTGCGCTGCGGCGAGATCAGCTTCCCTTTACCATCGTTGCCGTGGCCGCGACCTGCTCTTCGCATGTTCCTCGATGGATCAGTCATTGAAAGCTTCATCGGCGGCCGCGAGGCATTAACCAGCCGTGTTTACACACTGAAGCCGGGAGAGACCGAACTGGAAGTTGAGTTGGTTGGCAAGGGCGGTCTGAAGCTCGAATTGTGGACCTTGAACGCCATCTCTCAAAACCGCCTGACAACCTGAAGTTTCGGTGCAACAACCTCGAACACACAGCATCTCTCATCCTCCAATTCGATCGCGGCGAAGACACGCCTTTACGGGCACAACCCATCGTATTTCCGGTTTGCTATAATCGCTTGTTTCTAAAGCAGCGCATGAGCGCAAGCTGAGTGCTAAAACGTTTTTGTTGCGGCCATGCACCTATCAGGAAGAAGGGATTTCCAATGAAAAACATTACTCGCCGTCTGTTCGGCAAGAGTGTGGCCGCGACCGCCGCAGCCACCGTTGCCGGGGTCTCTTTGCCAGAAGTCGCGTTTGGCCAAGCACAGCCGCCACCCGCAAACTTCAGCTATCCAAAGGGATTCTTGTGGGGATGCGCCACAGCGGCTTATCAAATCGAAGGCGGCGCTCGTGATGATGGCCGGGGCCCTTCGCTCTGGGACGTCTTCTCGCATACGCCGGGGAAGACGCACGACGGAGAAACAGGCGACGTTGCAGACGACTCCTATCACCTCTACAAGGAAGATGTGAAACTGCTCAAAGCCTTGGGGGTAGCTACATACCGGATGTCGATCTCATGGTCGCGCATTTTCCCCAACGGCACAGGACAGCCCAATCCCAAAGGCCTCGATTACTACAACCGCGTGGTCGATGAGTTGCTGGCCAACCAGATCACGCCGTACATCACTTTGTTCCATTGGGATACGCCGGCGGCACTCCCGGGCGGATGGCAGTCGCGCGACACTTCCAAAGCATTCGCTGACTACGCAGGCTATGTGACGAAACGGCTTTCCGATCGAGTGCAGCTTTTCATGACGACTAACGAGTTCGTCTGTTTCACCGACCTCGGCTATCGCGTGGGTCAGTTCGCTCCCGGACTGAAGTTAGCCGATGGTCCAGCGAACCAGGTGCGCCACCACGCCATCCTGGCACATGGCCTGGCCGTGCAAGCTATCCGCGCGAATACGCCGAAAAACACGCAGGTCGGTCTGGCTGAGAATGCAGTGGTCTTTGTTCCCGTGATCGAAACGGAAGAGCACATTGCGGCCGCGCGCAAAGCGACGCGTCTGGGTAATGCTGCCTACCTGACCACGCTGATGGAAGGCAAATATCCCGACGAATATTTGCAACACGAAGGAGCGAATGCGCCCAAGGTTGAGCCGGGTGACATGGAAGCTATCGGCAGCAAGCTGGATTTCGTGGGACTGAATATCTATACACCGGAATACGTGCGCGCGGATCACTCGCCGATGGGCTTTGCAATTGAACCGCATCCGGATTCTTATCCCCACATGGCTTCGCCGTGGCTCACCATCGGTCCTGAGTGCATCTACTGGGGCGTTCGGAATGTCGTCGATCTTTGGAAGGTACCTGCCATCTACATCACCGAGAATGGCACCTCTTCAGATGATGTGTTGACGCCTGCCGGTCGCATTGAAGATACCGACCGCGTGATGTATCTGCGCAATCATTTGACCCAGTTGCGGCGCGCCGTTGCTGAAGGTTATCCGGTGAGAGGGTACTTCCTGTGGAGCCTGATGGATAACTTCGAATGGGCGGATGGTTACAGTAAGCGGTTCGGCCTTCACTATGTTGATTTCAAGACGCAGAAACGTACGCCGAAGCTGAGTGCCGAGTGGTACAAGGAAGTGATCGCCCGGAACGCAGTCGTATAACTTACCTTTGCGGCGCGATCCGATGCGGTCGCGCCGCGAGCAATTTGAGAACCGCTATCATTCCGGACGCGCGCTTAAGATCGCTGACTACGCGACCACCTTTTCGGGTATGCTTTGTCGCATGTCTGAATTCGCCGTAAATCCATCGCGCTTGGATCCATACAAAAACTTCAAATTTCGGGTGAAGTGGGACGGCAAATTTGTAGCGGCGGTCTCACGCGTGAGCGGACTTATCCGGAGCACTGAAGTGATTGAGCATCCTGAAAGCGGCGACCCCACCACTAACCGGAAATCGACAGGGCGCACCAAGTACGACGCCATTACGCTGGAGCGCGGACTGACGGAGGATACCGCTTTTGAGGACTGGGCGGACCTGGTGTGGCAACTCGGCGCGGAAGTCGGTGCTGAGTCATCTCTCAACCAGTTTCGCAAAGATATCTTCATTGAGCTTTATAACGAGGCTGGGCAGCTGGTCCGCACTTACAAGGTCTATCGCTGCTGGCCGTCGGAATATCAAGCTTTGCCCGAACTCGATGCGAACGCGGCCGTCATAGCCCTCGAACGCCTCAAACTCGAGCATGAAGGCTGGGAGCGGGATACGTCTGTCCCTGAGCCGGTTCAAGCCTGATTCTTTGCGACCGCTTCAATTTCGGCCCATTCGTCCGGTCCCAGTTTCAAATTGGCAGCGGCGATGTTTTCTTCAAGGTGAGCTACTTTTGACGTGCCTGGAATGGGCAGCATCACCGGCGAGCGATGCAGCAGCCAGGTGATCGAAAGCTGCGCCACGGAGATGGAATAGCGGGCCGCAATCTCGGCCAGGAATTTGGCCTGCGACTGATCCGGCTTGAGCATCTTGCCGCCGCCGATGGGATACCACGGCAGGAAACCGACGCCGTGTTGTTCGCACCAGCTCAACGCTTGATCGTGGCGGCGATCGGTGAGCGAGTAGCGATTCTGCACCGTGGCGATGGGAACGATCTTCTGTGCCTGTTCAATCTCGGCGGGCGTAACTTCGCTCAATCCGATGTAGCGAATCTTGCCCTGTTCTTGCATCTGCTTCAACGCACCCAGGCTCTCTTCAAGCGGCGTACGTGGATCAATGCGGTGCAGTTGATAGAGTTCGATGCGCTCGAGTTTGAGACGACGCAGACTCATCTCGACGCACTGAATCAGATAGCCGGCGCGACCCACATATTCGGTCTTGGCCGGCCCCTGGCGAGTAATGCCACCCTTAGTCGCGATCACCAAATCAGCGGAATAGGGGTGCAGCGCCTCCGCGATGAGGCGTTCGGCAATCTCTGGGCCGTAAGCGTCTGCAGTATCGATAAGAGTCACACCGAGTTCAACAGCGCGCCGCAACACGCGCTTGGCTTCTTCTGCATCGTTCGGTTCGCCCCACGCACCATCGCCTACAAGGCGCATGGTTCCATATCCCAGACGCTGGACGGAAAGATCGCCGCCAATCGAAAATGTGCCGCTGGCCGCGGCTGATAGAGTGCTCATAATTGACTCAGATGCTGGAAGTCATGTTACCGGCGAATTGTCACTGAAGAAGTCCGACGCTCGCGTAGGGCGGAACTCAGATGTCACGAGAAACGTATAAAGAATTGTAGTCAAGGAGCGATCAGCCATGAGTGGCATAGCCTATCCCAACACGCAAGCGATGTTTTACGAGCAGTATGAATCGGCGCGCCGCGACGAAGTGGTAGGCATTCTTCTCGCCCTCTTCCTGGGGGCATTCGGAGTTCACCATTTCTATCTGCGGCGGACTGGCCTTGGCATTCTGTATTGCCTCTTCTGCTGGACCGGTATCACCACCGTGCTGGGATTCATCGAATGCTTCTTCATGCCCGGTCGGGTGCGCGAGTTCAACGCGATCCAGGCGGCAGGAATCGCGGCCGCGCTGGGCATCAGCGTTCCGGTTGGCTGGGGCTGGCCGGTAAACATGGCGCCTAACGTTGCGCCGGCAGCAAATGCGCCAACGGCTTCGACCTTGCCGCTGGCTGGAACCCTGGTTGCGTGTAGCCGCTGTCAGCAGACAAATGTAGTGGGAGCGAGATTCTGTTCCGCATGCGGTGCGGTGCTCTAGGGGACCCTCAGGTTGATGGTAAGGCTCGTGAAAGCTGTCTGTGAACTCTCATGTTTGAGCCAAAAATGATTCAAGCATGAGACTGCGGAGGATTTCTCAACTTAAAGTTTCGCCAAAAACTGAACCAAATGCTCTGGACCGAAGACCAACCTCGTCGGCAGGAATTACATATTGGCGTGCCCGGAGCGCATGGATTCATTGAACTGCGGCTTGGTGAAATTGAGCGCCGCATCCAGCGCGGCTTTGAACTCGGGGGCACGGGCCATCAGCTGAGGCGTCGGGGCGGCGAACTCGCCATCGAGCGCCATGAGTCCCTGGCCCGCTTCATCGCTGGCCATGCGTAGCAAATCCTTTTCTGTGGTGTTGAGGTACTGCGCGTCGCGCGGATCCGCAATCCACACCGGCTTGCCTTCACCGAGTACACCAGACAGCCAGTAGACCTTCGATAAGAGGTAGGCGAGGCGCTCGTTGTCGTCAGTATCGGTAAAGACGAACTGCTTTTTCCAACGGCTGTAGAAGCGCGTGGTCACAGGAACCGGCTGGCGATTGCCGGATTTGAGGAATTCGAGCTGGCCGAGATCGACGGTCTTGCGGATGGCGTTGTAGACGAAGGTTTCAGCGTAGGGCTGCTCCATGGCCGGCACAATTTCGGCAAAGGTTACGGTCACTGCCGCTGCCAGCTTGGCATGCATGGTTTGGGGGCCGCCATCGGCAAGATACATTTCGCCATGCACGATGTAGGTGTCTGCGCCGGAAGTGGAGCGATGGAAAGGCCACTGGAATTTGCCGAAGGCGAGCGGCAGACCGGCGAGAGTCACGTAGCATTCGGGCCGCGGATTGCGCAGGCGCTTGCCCTCGGCCGCGAGGTGCCCGGTCATCGCAGGCAGCAGGTCCGGCTTGCTGAAGTCGAATGCATCGCTCAGTTCGAGTTGCAGAGAGCGTCCCGCAATGTCAGCCAAGCCAAACTGGAAGATGGTGGTGGGCTGGCCATTGAAATCGCTGCCCTGCGATGCTGAAAGCATCACCATTCCGGCTTGAGCGGCTGCTGCTTCAACTGACTTGACGAGAGACGTTTTCAACGCGACGGTCATTGTGTGGGGAATCCTGCCTTCGATATTGGTGCACTTCCATTCTAATACTACAGTTGTAAATCGAAGATCCCGGAGGGAGCAGGGGGTTTCAACCCCCTGAAAGATGGCGAATTTACGTGGCCTTTAGGCCCGGGCCTTCGTCCGTTTTCCAGGAATTGAGTGAAATACAACTGTAGTACTAAGGGAGTAGCCCCGGCATACGCCCCATTTACAATACTTGTTGTGCAGGTTAGAGATGCAACACCCATCATTCTCGCTGAAAATCTGACCAAGATTTATACCGCGGGGCGCGTCGAAGTACCGGCCGTTCGCGGCGTCTCCATGTCAGTTGAGCGCGGCGAGTTTGTGGCCATCGTCGGGCCGTCCGGGTCAGGTAAGTCGACGCTGTTCTATTTGCTCGGCGGACTGACGCGAGCAACCAAGGGCCGCGTCGTAATTGATGGTGTGGACTTTGCGACCCTTAACGACGCTGAGCGCACCCGGCTACGGAAGCAGCGGATCGCCTTCATTTTTCAGAAATTCAACCTGCTTCCCACGCTTTCAGCCATGGGCAATATTGAAATCGCCTACTCCGTCAGTGGGCGCAAAGAGCCTCTGGATCATGCATATCTCGATCACCTGAGCGATCTGCTTTCGATTCGCGGGCGCCTAAAGCACCGACCGTCGGAACTGAGCGGCGGCGAGCAGCAACGGGTAGCGATTGCGCGCGCCCTGATCACGCGTCCGTCGATTGTGCTGGCCGACGAGCCAACCGGGAATCTGGACACGAAGAACTCGGACGCAGTCCTGGATATGCTGGTGCGTTCGAACCGCGAGCTAGGCCAGACGACGCTGATGATTACGCACAACCCCGAGGCAGCGGCGATTGCGGGGCGAATTCTGCACATGCGCGACGGTCAATTCGTCAAGACAGAGGGCGTTCTCCCGCAAGCGAATGAAAGGGGTCTCGGACAGCAGATGCTTGTGAGGCCTGAGGTTTGACCTCGTTCTTCCCCGCCCGTATACTCAGTCTTGCGACAAGCGGGAGTAGCTCAGTGGTAGAGCATCGCCTTGCCAAGGCGAGGGTCGCGAGTTCAAATCTCGTCTCCCGCTCCATTCCGCCCTCCGGCACAAGCCGGATTGGCTACGGCGGCATGGGGCGAACTAAATTTATAGGGCAGCCCTGCCAAGGCGCGGTACCCAAGTGGTAAGGGAGAGGTCTGCAAAACCTTTATGCGCCGGTTCGATCCCGGCCCGCGCCTCCAATCTTTTCAACGCTTTACCAATAAATTCAATAGCTTAGGTGCCATTTCTGGATCGCTGTGGATTGGCCTCGATAGGCTGAAATCGGTCTCAAATGGCATCGATGTCGGACCAGAATCGGACTGGGATTCAATTGACCCTATTCCCGGCTTGTCCTAGGCTCTGGATTTCCGTTGCCAATTGGCTCTCTTCAAATCTGCGCATGGCCTGCTGCTTATGCTCGGCTGTGGGGTGCACGTACTTCTCCACGATTCTGATTGAATTGTGTCCGAGGATGGCCGCCAAGGTGGCGAGGTCAACGCCAGCTTGGGCTGTGCGTCGCCAAAATTCCATCTGGGCGCAACAGGGACCTGACTTTTGAATCCAGAGTCGGTTTTGGTTCGACAGGGAAGCGGCATTCGATGCTC
>OBLU010002764.1_pt1 | contig 16011 bp, 17 predicted proteins | sample 1518681 | NCBI WGS metagenome assembly OBLU01 (sample SAMEA3539304, study PRJEB22396) | soil metagenome | biome: tundra; feature: field; material: soil | place: USA | collected 2010-05 | depth 0.15 m | reverse complement strand
GTTTCACGGTGAATGGAACTACACGATCTACCCCTCTACACACTAGCCACGTTGCTACCTTTATTTATTGACAATGCCTAAGATCTGATCCGTCTTGGTAATGAGTGAGCAACTTCTCTATGGGGAAAAATCCGCGCTCTGCAAGTGCGGCGTATAGACCACCCCCGGCATGCCCCTTGCTGAGGATAAACCGGTCACGATTCGGACTCTCAGGCTCCGCCGGATTGACGTTTAAAATGCCTCCGTATAGCACAGCAATAATATCCGCGCAAGAGAAGATCGCGCCAATATGAGCACCGCCGCCCAAACTGGTCATGCGCAAGGCGTGAGCACGAATACGGTAGGCAAAATGTCTGGTGTTATCCACAATTTCCACCACTCCATTGAAACACAGCCGTAATTAGATCCTTAGAATGAGATGCTGCCAGGTCATAAATGCTTTGCATATCCTCCGCAGCCACTCGATGCGTGATAAGTGGGGCGAGCTTTAAGGTGCCGTCGCCAAAGAGATCGAGTATGTACCGTAGATTCCTCCTGGTGGTAAACCTCCGCTCCCACATCTGGCAGTCATTGTGCGTGTCGAATCCAGAGCCTAAGATCGACAGGCGCTTCGCCCACAGCCAAGCCGGATCGAGCGGGTTGAATGAAGGCAACCCCTCCCACCGCCCTGGAAAGCCCAGGATCGCGACCCTAGCCCCGTAACGCGCACACTTCATGGAAGTGCGGTAGGCCACCCACTTATCGGCGGCGAGAATTACTATATCGGCTAGGTTTCCCGAGCATGCCTCTCGCACAGCTTCCTCGATGCCTTCCTCTTTTGCGAGTAAGGCATGATGAGCTCCTACTTGCGTGGCAACTGCGAGTCGCACATTTGAATTCCCAATCGCGATCGTTCTCGCGCCTAAGGCCCGCGCCACTCCAACGCCCGCCAAACCTATGACACCCAACCCGACGACAGCTACCGACTCCCCACATTGATAGTCGGCCTGCCGAAGTGCCGACAATGACAATTGCGATAGGTACGCGAGCGAGGCGACTTCCGAAGACACGGAATCGGGAATCGGCACAATCAAATCCGTTTTGAGCGCACGGTATGCCGATGCGTGCCGCTTCGTCGAGAACACTCGCTGCCCAACGTGAAGGTCGCCAACTTCTGAGCCGATGTTCAATATCGTCCCGACGTTTGAATACCCTATCGGCCGCGGGTATTCAGGCGAGGTAGGAATATAGGTTGAATCACCTATATAGTTGCCAATATCTGTGCCTGTTGATAACGCCGTAACCTCAGTCCGGACGAGAATCTCTTCCGGCGTCAGCACTTCGTCGCTAATCTCCGCGGTGTCCAGCCGCAAATCGCGCACACCGTGGATAAACCCCTGCTTGATAAGCATTACGCCCCCCTAATGTCCATTCTGCGTCTCCAACCAAGAACATCGCCTGCTACGCACGCCATTGTAGATATGATAATTCCCATGTCGCCCCAGAACGTTTGGGTTTCCACATACTTCAACCTGAGCAAATTCTTGTCCGGAAGCACAATCTCCTCATACACTCGGTCCGGGGCTTCTGTCCCCAACGTCTTATCTAATTGCGAAAACTTAATGGATGAGTAGTCGGTGATACCCGGAAGAACGGTCAGAATAAGCAGCTCTTCTCCAACATATAGACGCGTATATGCTGGAACCTCCGGACGCGGACCAACAATGCTCATCTCACCGCGCAGCACGTTAAACAATTGAGGCAATTCATCAAGCTTGAACCGTCTCAGAAACCGCCCAATCCGCGTCACACGCGGGTCGTTCTGCGCGGTTGAGTATCCTCCGAGCCTCTCCGCTTCAACAACCATCGATCTAAACTTCAGGATATGAAATGGCTTGCCGTACCGCCCGGTTCGTTCGCCACGATACAATATTGGCCCCGATGAACCAGTCTTAACCAGGATTGCAATCAACAACAGCAGTGGCCAAAGCAACAGCAACGCTGCGCTGGCCGCCAATATATCAAATACACGCTTCGCCATCATTGAAAGTCCACCCATCCACACATCCTCCTCATTAGGAAGAGGCCCATGATATTTCTTGAACAGGGTCACGACAAGCCTCGCAGTCTTTCAACTCCGCGCCGACGTTGCAGACCCACGGAAGATGAAACGGACGTCTTGCGGTTTTCCTTTGTTTTGGTGACCTTAACAAGAACGGCTTGCTACTGCCTGATTTGGCCGCTTACATTTCGTGCAAGCCCAAGCACATGCTGAAGTCCTCGCTACGATTTACATTTGTTTTGCCAATCACAGAACTTCGTGCCTGCCTGAGTAGGCTTGATAGCAAAGCTTCGTCCCTATTATTTCATAGAGTCTTCCGTAGGTAACGTTCCTTTTGCCCGTGTAATCGAATCTCTTACGTCATTTTTGGAGCACCAGGCCCCTTGATAACACGCTTATCCTTTCCAAGAAAGAACTCAGCCTGCTTCATCCAGCATCGAATGTGTACGCCAAACCGGATCACCAACTTTAGCAATGGACTCCTACCAAAATAGTCATAACTGTCGTTAAAAATGATGAGCCCATCGTGCAGTTCTCGGATTGACTTCAGGGCTGTTTGGTTCTGGCTTTGACTGCCAAAGTGCATGACTTCAGCACAGGGAGTATAAAAGACTTTGTATCCTTTTTGCTTAAGCATGAAATTATAGGCCCAATCTACGACATGCATGCGGAAACGCTCGTCCAGCATACCCGCATTTTCCCAAGTAGAACGCCTAATTATGAATGCTGTAGTGCCAATGCTATCTACCTGCTGTTCGCGGCTATAATCGGTATCTATGCCGTAGAACTCCCTCATGGAACGATTGCCTGGGAAAAGCTTATGCCAATTCAACGCTTGCAGAACCAGCGTGCGTGGCTTAACAAATCGGCGAATGCAGTGCTGTACCGTCTTATCAGGGTTTAACAACTTCGGACCGCATGCGGCAACATCAGGATGTGAGTCCATAAACTTGACCAACGCCTCAAAAGCATTACTAATAAGCAGAGTATCGCTATTCAACCAGCATGCATAACGCGCGCGCGACATCGACATTCCGAGGTTGTTATTCCGGACGTAATTCTGATTCACCGTATTTCTGATCAAAATCACGTCAGGGAATTCACCTGCGACCATATCCGCGCTTCCATCTGGGGAGTTGTCGTCGATGCAGATAATCTCGAAGCTAATCCCCTTTGTATGCTCGTAGATAGACGCGATGCAGTCGCGCAGCAAATCTTTGGTGTTGTAATTGGGAATGATAATTGTAAGATCAAACATCTGTGCTTCCATTGTGCCCCCTGCGCGCAGAATCAATTTCGCGGGCCGGTATACCGGCTACTGTCTTATTTGGCGTGATTGACTTAAGCACCACAGAATTGGCGCCCACGGTTACGTTGTCGCCAATAGTAATGCCACCAAGAACCTTGCAACCGGCTCCCAGCACGACGTTGTCACCGACCGTTGGACGCAACGCCGAGTTGAACCCTTGATCTAGTACCTTGGCCCCTAGGGTTACACCATGAAAGACGGTGACATTGCTGCCGATGCGCGGAGCACCGACAACAGTTCCTGACGTGTGGGGAAAGAAGATCCCAGGACCAATTTCGCAGCGAGGTGACACTTCCAGCCCGAAAATCACGATATTCAGGTACGTTAGCAGTTTAGGCACGACCGGAATACCATGCAACATGGCCCATCTGCTTGCGCGACACAAAACAATCGGCAGAAAACGAGGGTGCAACAATCGGCAGATAAATCCGAAGAATGTTGGCGGTGCGTTCGTCCGCCCTTCGAACTCGTATTGACGCGCCAGATCGCTATACAGAAGTTGCTTCAGCTTCGACATGTTTTCCCATCAAGCCTCGTGATACGAGTTCCTGTGTGGCAGCATCAAGACGATCGGGTTCCACCGGTTGCTGCTTTACCCATGCGACAAAGCGATCCATCCCTTGCTCCAAGGAGATTTCCGGAGCAAACCCCAGTTGTTTATGGATGGCAGTTATGTCTGCATATCCATGCCGAATGTCGCCCAGGCGGTACTGCCCGGAAACCACCAACTGCGCTTTGCTGCCAAATCGCTCCTTTAGCAAAACTGCAATTTGCTCCACGGTGGTGGGCTGGCCGGAACCGACATTCAACGTACTCCCATCGGCTCCGTCACTGCTAACACCAAGAACCACGGCGTGTGCAACGTCCGATACATGAACAAAATCTCTGCTTTCCTGGCCATCTTCGTAGAGGTTAATGGTCTTTCCAGCTCGCAATTGGTTGGAGAAAATAGATAGTATGCCTGTATACGGATTCTTCAGTGACTGGCCTTCTCCATAAACATTCTGGAATCGGAAAATAACGGTTGGAATTCCAAGCGCCTGGCCTGCAATCCGTACCAAGTCCTCTTGTGCCAACTTTGTAGCCGCATAAATCGATGCAGGAGCCGTTTTGGCATCCTCAGATGTGGCCGTCGCGACGATTGGGTTCTTGCAGGTTGGGCATCCCTGCTGCCATCGGTTGGAGAGAAGCGTCTCTTCCGTACGCATGGCTGGATAAACTAGGCCGCAGCGGGCGCACAAATATGCGCCTTCGCCATAGACAGAACGCGACGACGCAAGGACAATCTTGGCCACGTGATGCTTATGATTGGCCAAATAATCGAGCAACAATGCCGTGCCGCTAACATTCGTTTCGGTGTACCGGGAAATCTCGTACATGGACTGTGCGGTACCGGTCTCCGCAGCAAGATGGACTACGCACCCGACGTCTGCGAGCACCGCCCCCCAATCATTGGCTCTGCACACATCGCCGCGGAAGACTTCGACATCCTTGCATTTGAGCAGTGACAAAGAAGATAGGTCGGGAACGGCTCCGTGTATCTGCGGGCTTAGATTATCAAATAAAAGCACCCGTCGCCTCTTCTCCACAAGCAGCTTGGCTACTTCTGTTCCGATAAATCCCAGCCCTCCTGTGATCAATACTCTTTCAGCACCCAATCAATTCCCTCCTTATAGCCATGGCCGCAACAGTTGAACACAATAATCCGCCTAGATGTCGAATAGAATCACCTAGTTGCCAGGGTCAGGCAAATAGTTGTTCAGAATCTACCCGGAAAAACATCAGATTGATTTCTAATGCTTGAGATGTGTGCCAGATACCGCATCAAGAAAAAGTACCGATTCGGCCCAATCACCCGCAATGTATACCGCAACATAATCGAAATCGCGCGTACTGACTTTGAGTAGGCTCCAATCTCCTTGAATGCCGGTTGCTTGGACATCTTGTACTTCTTGCCTGCAAGACCGTGTGCAATTGCAAATCGTTGGAGAGAAGACCCGTGAGAAAACGGATCCTCCCTCAAGGAAAATTTTGATTCGAGAGCTGCATAAACTCGCCGCAGCGATGGCGTGACGTACATACCATCGTCGAAATGGTTGAAGCTATAGGCACAGTTGGAATACGGCTCATTCTCGTTGTCCCGAAGTTTTGTGGCATAAGAATCCAGCAACTCGTGCAGGTCGGGACGGCTCTCATCGGCAAAGCGCGACTGTTTCTGCGCAATTGCATGAGGATTCCTCGGGTTGAATGAACTGAAGTGAAAGAAGCGAAGCGGAAATTCCCCGTTGACCAGCCAGATTCCGTCATGACGTGAGATTACCCGCTCGTGAAGATTCCAGAATGCAACATTCAGCCCTGGATCTCGTAGAATCTTCAATCCGGGGAAGAAGCATGGGGCCAAGTCTATCCACTTCTGATCAACAGCGAGACCGGCCTGTGGCTCATAGAATCCGAACTCAAGACAGCGCTTCGACCACCAATCGAGAAATCTGAACGCCTCGCCACACTTTCCGACGCCAACAAACCCCAGGTTGAATGCTCCCATCCGTAGGAAGTCAATATCGGATGGGACTTTACCATCCATGACAGGAGTCAAAGTGTGTGGAGTCACGACTATGGAATGCGATTCCAATTCTCTAAATACCGGCTGAAGAGCGCCATAGAAGTAAATGTCTGGATCCAGATATAGAACCATGTTGTAGTGCAGGAGCAATAAACTGAGGATGCTTGCCTTGACATTTGTGTTCAACTCAATAATATCGAATTTCATAGCATAGTGACTAAAGTCCTTGATCACTAGATCTTCAACCCACAGAATATTGACATCCGCTGCCAAGCTCTTAAATCTGTCGTGCTTCCTGTCGACGATGAGAATATAGAAATCGCTCTCCGGATGGAGAGAGAGATAAGACTCTCGCAGGGCCAAGGCCTTAGCCATATAATTTGTTGCGCAAATTGTTACCCCGGCAACATCGTTTCTTGCTTCAATGTGCACTGTTTCCCCCCTGGCGAGCGAATCGTCCATCTGAGTGCGAGCTCAAACGGGATTACTTATGTGGACCTGCTCAATAACTCACCACCGCTACGCCTGAGACAATACGGACTCTGGCCGAAAGATCCTGTCGGTAGTAACACCAATAAACTGTGGCTGAAAACAATTGTCGCACTTGAGCCCTCTCATAGAAGCCTTCGCTTGTTGCAGCACCCTACGATATAGTCGATCGTTGCCTGACTGTTTGCCGCCAATTCTCCATACGACGTTTGCGCGACCAAAGCAATCTTCTGCAAAGGAACCTCAATCCGACCTTAAAATAGGGAAGTGTCGCTCCTGCCCTCCAGAGCGTGTAGGTTAGGCGATAGACGAGCCTTAACAGGAGCACCATACCTTCCGTTTTCCCCAGGTACTCGTCATAAAATGCCTCTTCTGCACGACGAATAGCATCATATCTGCCGGGAGTGGTTCTGTTCATCAAGTCTAACACCGATAATTCATGTTCCACATGGATGTTTCCAGCGACATATACGCGTAGGTTCTGACAGTGAAGACGGTGACCTATGACAAGATCGCAAAAATCGAGATTGAATCTCGGATCGTACCCGCCAATCGCCTTAAGTGCGCTGACCTTGATCGTGAACGCGGAGTTAATCGCATACACATTTTCTGTTGGAATTCCAACGAATCCATCGGGGATATTCCTCATAAGCGCCCAACAATGTTTTATGTGCGTGAATGGAGACACAACTCGCCCATCGTCCGATATACGTGGAGCAATCGCCGCAACATCATGCATGGGCGCAATAAACTTTGCAGCGTTACAGAGCTTGCATAGAAAGTCAATCGGGAGACTGGTGTCCTGATCCAGGCTAAGCAGCCAATTAAAACCCTCCTCATGCGCAATCTCCAGAGCGTAGTTAAAGGCTGCAGACAAGCCGCCATTTTCGGGGTCTGCCCTGTATTGCACGCCGGCAGGCAGCGCGCCAAGATCCTGTCCTCCCGGTGTGTTGTCATACAGAAGAATCTTGATCTCTGCTTGTCCGTTTTGGAGACTTGGTACCGCTGCCCGAAGCGTCCTAAAGGCTGCTGACTCGCTGGGTAGCATCTTATAAAGGACGATCACGACAAACAATCGCACGGGGAATTGATTCAATGAGTTTTCCAATGTTTACTCCTTGAGGTCCGGCGATGATGCGTGAATGTTTCTACGACCTTGTTTGTGAATCGAGGTTCCACCGCCTGCCCGTCACTGACAGACGGAACGGTACCGAACCAATAGTGAAGTATAGTATTCCGAAAGTGGCAGCACGCAGATACACCGAGATTAAGTAATATTGATCCGCAAAGATCACCATCAACAAGGGAAATATGGAGTAAGCATATAGATATGTGCTAAACCTGCCTCCCTGTCTCGCCTTTAGATATAGTAATGAATGGAGGAAACCAAAAACGAACAGAAATACTAGGGTACCGATGAACCCTAACTCTAAATAATAGAACTTGTACATCGTATATACATTTGTCGGGAATGGAACAAAAAGAAAGGTGTCAGAAGCAGGAGGAGGCGTGTATTCTGCTAGGTGCAACGTACCTATCAAGTGCAATGGAAAATCAAATATATGGCTAGTGGTTACCATAAATTCAGGGGGGTTCTGTACAACAAAGTCAAAGGCGGCTAACGGGGACACAATAGAGGCGAGACCAACCTCCGTGGCGATGCCAATGACGCCTCCAGACATTTTATCAGTAGGCTTGTTGGTGAATATTAGCCCAATGAAAAAAAAGGCAAACAAAGCCACAGGCCAGCGAAGAAATCGCATGGCACTGCGCAGGGACTCCTGTTTCTTCTGTAATAGGTAGATTGCACTGAGGCCGGATATTAGGATGAGAAGTGCTACTCGCCCGGTGGTGAGAACACACGCAATGAACGCAATGACGGACACTATCCAGAACTTCCGGTCTCTCACATCCGTGGCGAAGAGCAGGGAAGTGAAGATGGCATACAACGAGACGTATCCTATCACTACCACGGCCGGACTTCGATCGCGGTTTATTGTTTCTTCAATTAACTCCTGATGAGCTTGCAAGAGAATGCTATAGCCTCCGCCTTGTGATCTGCTGAGCTGCAACACCTGGTAGAACACGACCGGAAGGGCGCATAGCAGGACAATCATCAGCACCTTGCGAAGGGAATCATTCGTTCTTACCTGCTTCGGCGGAAAGATGTACAAATGGGTGCGGAGAAACGCCCGTGGCGTAAGACCGGCAAGCAAGCCACCGAGGCTGAACGAAGCCGCTCCAACCGCCACAATCGCAAGCGTATTGCCATGTACGGGAGTGAGTTCGACGAAATTAAAGATGATATTTAAGCGAATCACCGCCAAACAGAGCGACCACATGACACAGAAGATAAAGGGAGGATAAAGAACCGAGCGCTGCGCCCGATAATTCAGAACCAAGAGCAAAAGGAAGAAGATGAGAGCGAGGTCAAGATAAATCATTATAAAATGGCCCTCACCATCTCTCCGGTTCTGTCGGGCTGTCGCACGGCGCGCGCTTTATACTCGGCGAGTCGCCGCGCGATGCGGCCTTCCAGCGACACCCGCAGCCGGTGTATGAACTGGCCCCACGCAATTCGCGTAAACTCAAGATTGTGATACTTCATTCCTAGCCTATCCGGCTTACTCCCACTCAGGATTCTCTCATCTTCTGGAATCAGCCCAAAGTTCAGGAGAATCATCAACAAATATAGGCGTTCCGATATTCATTGAGACTCAGTGCAAGGAGTTGCGTGGTCGACGCGTCGAAGTCTGCACTCTCCAGAAATATGGATATTATGACAAGAAAAGAGAGATTGTTAAATGCCAACAACACAAACTCTTGGCTATTCATGCGAACGATCAATCATAGTAGCTGCTGGCTCGTGTGCAACTACAATCTTGCGGCTAAGGCGTCTTGACATTCTAGCCATCAGAGCATATATTAATGCAGGGCCGACGGCACGCAACGAACGAAGAAGGCCAATGCGGGCAACCGTGGAATGAAAGAACCGCATAGCGAGAGACGGGTCTCCGTTTTTCACAGCCGTGATACCAAGATCTGCAAAGAGTCTTAGGTATACCGCATCCCGCCACTTAGTCGGGCATAAGTGCGTGAGCGCTTGGTCGATCGTCATGAATTGGCGTTCTACATTTCTACCGATGTTCGTCTCATGTCGGCGGTAGAAACAAGTCATGACATCCGGTTGATATGCGAAGTCTGTTCCAACATTCTTCAGCTGAGAAAACAGCCTGAGGAACAGAGAGAAATCGTCGGAAATAATATCCTCTCGCCATCCCCCAATATCCTTCAGTGCGGTTGTTTGGAATACCGTGGCTTGCAGTAATATCGGTTGCGGGTAATGCAGAAACATTTCTTTCTGGCGTCTGTCGTATGGTAGGGCAAAAAAGCGCCGATGGGCTTCTCCGTAGGTGGGCTGAAGCTCGCGTTGATATTCTGATTCCATGAACAGAGCATTTCCCAAGGCAAATCGCAGGTCTCCATTGTTTTCGAGATGGTTGACTAAGCTGCAAATTCCCTCAGGGATAGGGATGTCATCAGATGCAACGACATAAAAATATTTTCCCTGTGCTATCGCCAATCCTTCATTGAGAGTTCTTACAAGTCCGCGATTCTCTCGCGCTATCAATCTGATATTGTGGCCTGTACCTTTGCTTGCGATATACTCACGGATGACGCTAACCGACGCATCCGATGAGCCATCGTCGATCACAATGATTTCCTTATCCAGAACATCAATCCCGGCCAAAGCCTGCAATGTCCTTACAATAAATCGCGCGTGATTATACGAAGGGATGACGATAGACAAAAGCATTGGGATGTTCGATTCCTTTCAAATGCGTTTAGTTTCCATCGATAACCCACTGGGAACCCAATATGCTTTGATGAGGTGCCGGTTTCAATAGTGAGTGCAGCCAAAACTTAGAATATTCCGAAAAGTGCCGTCAGTTGGCGCGCCTTGGCACCGAGATGTCCAACAGGGCCGCCCATATCACTCATGAGCGTTATTCTTCCGAGTGAATATGCCGCTACCGCGACTGCGGTAACGCAGCCGACTAACATTCCCCAGTGCGTTAGTGCGGTAATGATATCCACGGCAATACATATCGCAAACGTCACGATGGACAATATCAGAACAGACCTAGACCAGTGGAAGCCTATACGTCGGCGTGCAAGCCAATAAACCAGGGGCAGGTAGAAGGCGTACATTGCCAGATAGGCTATGCCCGTGATTGGCAATCCCATAATAGGCGCCAGGCCTGTGATAAGACCAGTTAGAACGAGCAATGCGGTAGTTTCGGTTAGGAAGAATGTCTTTCCATCGCCCGCTGCCAGAATCAAGAAGCCCAGGGTCCAGACTGGCACTTTGAGTACATCGCCCAATACCTGCCAACGCAGAATCCCGATCGCAGGTGTGAAGGAGGCCGCATAGAGCAAGTGAATGACCCACGGCGCTACCGCCATCATGGCGATAAACACGGGCGCGCTCAGGAGCGTGGCGATCTCCGTTTGTTCGTTTACCAGGTTCCTGGCAGCCTTGTGGTTGTGGATCACGCCTGTCAATCTGGGGTAGTAGTCTGTCCCCATGGCCATGAGCACAAAGGATACGTACTGCATTGAGATTGTCCAGGCCGCCTGATATTGGCCAAGCGACTGCGCACCCAGAACTCTAGCGACATCGATTCGTATCCAGAGTTGCGCAAACTGCTGAACAAGCCCTGCCGCCACCATTGCCAGGCCAAGGCGTAGGAGCATCTTCCATTCGCGCGTTAGCTCATGTAGGGTAACGCTTTCTGTTCCGGCTTTCGGCAGCCTCGATACATATAAGTGGCCGAGTACAAAGCTTGCCAGGGGGCCCACCAGGATATAAGCGACCAGCCCGGCCTTGCCCCATCGCCAGAGCAGGCCGATGCCCAGCGCAGTGCTGATTGCCGATCCAAAGACATTGAGTCGGGCGATGTCGCCGATGCGGCGCATACCCTGGATCAACGCTGACTGCGATGCTCCGGCAACCGAGAGTGCAACGCCTATCGAAAGCCACCCGACCGCGCCAGAATAAGACGCGTTACCGAGTGCATGGACGGCCAGAACCGACCGCAGAGACCACACAACCAGCCCGCCTGCGCAGGCAAGGACCATTGTGCCCCAGAACAGGGCACGTCGCGCCACCTTGATCGCGTGTGCGTCCTCTTTACTGCAAGCCTCCGCAATCTGGCGCGTGCCCACCACGCCAAGGCCCATGGTGGCAACCGTGGATGCGGTCCCCATAAGGCCGGTGTAGAGGCTGGCCAAGCCCACACCCGCCGGCCCAAGTAACACAGCAAGAACCTTGGTGCGCAATAGACCAATTGCGATGTTGATAAACGACGCACCGCCAATAATGGATGTGCCTTTCAAGATACGGCGGTACGATGCCTTCGCCTCGGTCATCGGTGAGCCGCTGACTTCAGAGCGACAATCGCGTCCGTAACGCGCGCATCATCCAAGCATCCCGAGAGAACAAACGCGCCCTTCATAACCAACACGCCATGTGCAATCCAGACTCTATCTTAGATTCCCGCGATTAGCGGATATCTCGTGTGGGCCACCATTTCTGCTGCCCTTCCTGACCTACCTCAAGCCGCACTTACCGGCAACACGACCTGCATAGTGCCGGGTCCTAGAAATCATTGCTCGTAACATTGGCAGGATCAAGCCCCTGACGCCGTGTCGTGTTACGGACTCCTGAGGGTCGGCTTCCATCGCCAGTCTGTATCTATAGAACGAGTCACAAATACGATTAGCCATGGAGAACTCCTGTCTGGACTTCCTAAATATCTCTGTGGGATGATCTAGAGTCCAGGATCGGGGCGTATTTGCACAAACGAGCTTTTGCCAGTTCGCAGGATACTTGAACGATCCCTGAAAATAGTAGTCATGTGCGTTTGACAGATAGATCGTGGCGCCATCCGCCGCCACGGACTCGAAGAGATTGAGGTAGTAATCGACATGGTGTTGATTCATTTCTTGCATACTCTCGATATTCACACAAACGTCGTATTGTAACGTATTGACCCTTTCGAAATGCCATGCAGGCACGATCGCAATGTCATAGCGGCTCAGGTCAAAATGATTGCCACTGTCATAATAGGATCCGATCCGCGCATTTGGGCAAGCATGGGATAAATACTTCTTAGCATAATAGAGACTTGAAGGTACCGAGTCGATGATCACATATTGTATGGTACGACCAAAAACGTTAAAGGCCGCCTCTGCAAGTCGTCCATATCCCCCGCCTATTTCCAGTAGTCTTGTCACCTTGCCTTGAGATGAAGCGGAGAACGCGTAGATTAGGTTCAGGTCCATCAGGCTTCCCAAGTCCTGCCGAAAAAGCGGCACGGCATCGGCAGGTCCTTCCATGTTCGATGACCACAAGCCTAACACATCGCAATTCTGTAAAAAACGACGATACTTTGAAATGGCTGCTAGTGTTGGTCGTTCGGACCCGCCGACCCAAGCGACCATTAGTGCTTTCATTTTTGAGACACGGGCGAAGCTTTGCGCCGACTGAGCAAACTCAAGGGCATCTTCCTTATCGTAACTGTCCGCAGGACGGCTCGTATCCTCAGTCCTCAGCCAATTAGGATCCGGGATAAGCTGTCCACTGTTCTGGACCATATCATCAAGGAAGTGTTGATACTCGGTTAGATCAGCCTCAAGTTCCGGCACGGCGCTTCTTTTGATTCGTCTATCTGATTGCGGGACCAGCATAGTACTCCTTATCAGCGGCATGGCTAGGCCAACGCTGGTGTTACATTAGGCGGTGTGAAGTAAATACCCCTAATTGGATCCGGTCTTGCGGATACGATCAGACCGTCAATCTGTCCTCGCTCGCATCGGCCAAAGCGTATCGAAACTCGCTGCGGCGCGTGAACTGTTTCGGTAACGAGACTAGCAAGCACCTGAAGTCCTTGACCAACAACTTCACAATTCCCGCGCTGTCCATCGAGCAAATCGAGAGGCAGTGCTGGCAGGTGGTACATTGCTTTCGCCTCGGTCATTCGCCAGTCGCTGCTTTCAGCGCGGCGATTGCCGCCGTTACGCCCATGTCATCGAGCTGCGGCCCGATTGGCAGACTAAGCAAGCGATTGGCCATACTCTCCGCAATGGGAAACCGGCCCGCGGCATAACCCGCATCCCGGTATGCCATTTGAAGATGCGGCGGAATCGGGTAGTGAATCAATGTCCCAATGCCAGCTTCCAGCAGAGCCTTTTGTAGGCCATCCCGCTCCGCATGTTGCACTACATAGAGGTGCCAGACGGGCTCAGCCCACTCCGGCACTTCAGGCAGCACCAACCCCGTGCCCGCCAACTCCGCTGTGTAGCGTGCGGAAATCGTAGTTCGGCGGGCATTCCATTCATCCAGGTACCTGAGCTTGACCCGTAAAACTACAGCTTGCACCGGGTCGAGGCGGCTGTTGCAGCCCTTTACCTCATTTACATACTTCACTCTTGAACCGTAATTGCGCAACACACGAACTCGGTCGGCAAGCTCCGGGTCGTTTGTTGTAATGGCGCCGGCATCGCCCAAGGCGCCCAGATTCTTTCCGGGATAAAAGCTCCACGCAACAACATCTCCATGGCCGCCGATGCGTTTGCCCTTATAGCGAGCGCCGTGCGCTTGCGCCGCATCTTCCAGGACGCGCAGTCCATGCTTGCGCGCCAAAGCGAGAATCGGATCAAGATCCGCCGACTGCCCATACAGATGCACCGGTAGTATGGCCTTGGTGCGGGGTGTAATCGCAGCTTCCACGTTGCCCGGATCGAGATTGTAGGTGAACTCCACTGGCTCGACAGGCACCGGGATGGCCCCAGACCGACTGACTGCCAACCAGGTAGCAATGAAAGTATTGGATGGAACGATGACCTCATCCCCAGCGTCGATCCCTAGGGCAACCAACGAAAGATGCAGCGCGTCCAATCCGTTGGCGACGCCTACGCAATACGCAGTTTCCGTGAAGGCTGCAAATTCCTGTTCGAAGGACTCCACATCCTGCCCGCCAATGTACCAGCCGGAACGCAATGAGGTCAGGATGGCAGGCTCAAGCTCAGCTTGAATCTCGCGGTAGGCCGCTCCCAAGTCAAGAAACGGGACACTCATCCTTGGCTCCGCGCTCGCATGAATTCGGCATAATCGCGGTAGTAATCGGCTTCATCGTAATAATTGGACGCCAGCGCCATGCAGACGGATCCGGAAGAGAAGTTGTCCAACTCTCGCCAGATCATCGGGCAAACATACAGACCGTTGTAGGAGCGATTCAGATGGACGCGCTTCTTCTTCTCACCGTCATCCAGAATCACATCGAAACTGCCGGACATGGCGATAATGAGTTGCTGCAATTCCTTGTGGGCGTGACCGCCCCGCTCCGACCCGCCCGGAACATCATAGAGGTAATAAACCCGCTGTATCACAAAGGGGATTTGATGACCTCCTTCAATGAAGGTCAAGTTTCCCCGCGGGTCGGAGATTTTCGGCAAATCGATAATCTTGCAATGATCAATGCTCATGCGCCTCTCTCTCTCCAATAAACCTGACGTGTTTGGCGGGGTTACCGCAAACCAAGCTTCTAGGTGCAACACTTCTGGTTACAACTGCCCCAGCAGCGACGAGCGCACCTGCCCCGATTGAGAGACCAGGCAAAATTATCGCTCCGGCTCCTATTGACGCTCCGTCCTCTATGGTCGTCTCCAGATACTTATCCGGGTACCTCTTGCTCCGAGGGAACAGGTCGTTTGTAAAGGTGGCATTGGGTCCAATGAACACATCATTTCCAACCCGCAGGCCGTCCCACAACTGCACGCCGCACTTGATTGTGACCCGATCCCCAACCACAACATCGTTTTCGATGAAAACATGCGCGCAAATATTGCAGTCGGCTCCGATTCTTGCTCCAGGGAGCACAACCACATACTGCCAGATCCTTGTACCATCGCCGATAGCATCAGAAGCAACATCTGCAAGTTCGTGAACGATTGTGCTCATTTAACCTTCCTGATTCAGCTCTTAGGCGCCTGCTTTGCTATTCGTCAGTTGGTTCGCCAGCACAAAGTCCACAGACTGAGTCAGTTTGGCGCAACAGCGTCGTGATCCCGAATCGAGCGGGGCAACGCAATTCCGCCTGCTTTCAGGGAGTGGAAGCCGTTAGTCAGGTCCCAGAGTGCCGAGGCCAATATCCAGGTGATTCCCGCAAGAGCTGAGAGCAAAAAACCAAGAACGACGATGATCGCCCTGTGTGGAGCTGATTTTCTCTCTGGCACGTCCGGCTCGTCCAGCACCTTTATCGGCGGAATCTCTTTCGCTTCCTGGACTTTGGCAAGTTCGTATTGCTTGGTTAGAGTCTGATAGATAGTGTCTTGCATGGCCACTTGCCGGTAGAGGTCGTAGTAAGTAAATCCTAAGAGGGGTAGCTTGCGGACGGAAGGGAGTAATTGGTCTGCTTTCAGATCGGCGCCATTCACGTTGTCTCCAACGCCACTCATCTTCCGCAATTGACTTTGCATTTCGTCGATGCGTCCGCGAACTTCTCGCACTCGCATATTGTCATCGGTATACTGGGCTTTCAATCC
>OBLU010002763.1_pt1 | contig 16011 bp, 20 predicted proteins | sample 1518681 | NCBI WGS metagenome assembly OBLU01 (sample SAMEA3539304, study PRJEB22396) | soil metagenome | biome: tundra; feature: field; material: soil | place: USA | collected 2010-05 | depth 0.15 m | reverse complement strand
GCGCGGGCGCACAAAGGACGTGCGGCCAGACCCACAGACCAGGTGGACTCAGCCGACGAGCTGACCAGTCAGGAGCAGAAGAAGTGAGCGCCCTCCGCCAGCGACAGGCTGGAGGTGTCCACGCCGCGGAAGTAGTCCCAGCTCTCGTTGACCTCCTCGCGCATCCGCCCCCAGAGGGCCGGACCATAGGTATGCGTGCCGCCGAGCCGGCAGGTGATCCCGCGGCCGGGCGGCAGCGGGATCTGCTCGGCGGCCAGCTGCGAGGCCCAGTTATAGCCATCCTCGTTCCAGATCAGCCCCATCGGGGTCAGGCCGCGCGGCCAGTGGAAGTCCAGGAACCAGAAGTTCTCCTCGTCTTCCTTGCGGAACGTCTGGACCGGGTCGACGTACCACGGCGCGTGGGTATAACCGGGCTTGAACCCCGGGTACCACTCGTCGCTGATGAACTCATCAACGGGGATGACCGTGGCCATAGCGACTCCTAGGCATCGTCGGGGCTCCGATGTCCAGAAGGTTTCACTGCCGTTTCGCGCTGGCAACCAGGGTGTTCCTTGGTGCGGAACGATATCCGTATTCCGGGCCGGGGTTCACGCTGGGCAGAGAGGGGGGCCGTTCGACCGGTGCCCAAAGCAGGCCGTCGCCTTCGGCGGCCCTGAGCAGGGTGTAGTCATGTCCACCGCGCAGTTCGTACCGCAGCTTGACCTGCGTGGTGAGCTCGGTGCCAACGGTCAGCGACAGCTTGGTGTGGAACGCGTCCACGCCCAGGGATAGGTTCCGCTTGGACGTCCGCTCGTACGTCCACTTGTACGTGGCGAGCGCGCCGGTGGTGTCGTCCGCCAGCGGGAACCGCTTCACCGACGGCCCGGCCGGGGGTCTGGCCTCGGCGGACAGGAGCCGCAGGCCGGGGCTGGAATCGGTGCGGACGCTTCCGATGTCCACCTGCACCCCGCCGCCGACCTGACGGCCGTCCAGCAACACGACCACCCGCTGCAGCATCAGCTTCAGCGGCTGGAAAACGACCTTGGTCTGGCCGGCCGCGGCGGTGAACGAGGCCTCCGCCGACGCCTTCAGCTCACAAGACCCGCCCAGGCCGTTCCCGAACACGGTCATGCCCCACGTCAGCGGCCGCGACTTCATCTCCTGCCGATCGGCCAGCCGCCGCCAGACCGACCATTCTCGGCGCGATGCCCTGCCCGGGCCCGCCGTGCACCATCACAGCAGGCTTGCCATCGGGATTCCCGCAGGTCTCCCAGTACACCAGGTTGCCGTCGCCGACATCGAGCAGCCCCTGATCGTAAGGCTCGACCGGAGGGTAGAGCTCGACCATGTTCTGTCCCTCCTCAGCGGTCCGGGACAAGGTCCGCCACGTCGTGGTGCAGCTTGACCATGGCCTGGTCGAAGGTGGCAAGCCGGGATCCACGAGCTCGCGCGAGCTGGGCCAGGTAGGCGTCGGTGACCTGGCGATGGCCGACGATCCCCGGAACGGGAACATCGGTGTACGGGACGTCATCAGGCCAGAATTCGTGCCGTGCGTGCGCGGTGGTCCCGTTGAGGATCGCTCGTGCCGCGGCGGCCGGCTGGCCCTCGCGGATGAGCAGCCGCATCAGGCTGCCCTGGGTGACCGGGCAGGTCGCGAAGTTCCCGCTCAGGCTGACGAACCAGGTCTCGGCGGCTGCATGGTGAACGTGATCATCGACGAGCAGGGCAATGAGCACGTTCGCATCGGGGAGAACGGTCACTGGTCGTCGTCCTCCAGCCGCCGCACATCCTCGCTGGTGATGGTCCGGCCGAGGTGCGCGACCGGCAGGCCGGTCCGGGGGTTTATGGCTACCTCGCCCGGGTCACCCGAGCTGAGTCCACGGCGGATAAGCCCGGCGACGGCCTGGCTCAGCGACTGATGGGTATCCCTGGCGATCGCGACCGCCTGAGCGTGAAGATCATCAGGGATGTCTATCGTAGTGCGCATGCGATCATAGGACTTCACATCATCATGATGCGTAGCGTACGAGTGCCGACCACCGGAAGATCGCTATCAATTCCGCCAACACCTCACCAAACGCGTCCCAGTCGGCCTCTTGTCGCCTCGGTACCAGCACCTGTAGGGAGTCAGTAAAGATGTCATTTCTGTGCAGCATTGTTGTCATCTGGAGAACCTGAAGGTCCGCTCTCTGGTGCGGGAAGGTATCATTTCCCTCACCTGGCGGCGGGGCTGTGCCGGGACGGGGCCGGCGTGACTACCAGGCCCCAAAGCCAAATCGCCGCTGCGGCGGGCCTGCCCGCACGGCGAGTACGCTGACGGCGTGAGTGCGGCGAGGGTACTGGTGACGGGCAGCGCGGGTCATCTGGGCGAGGCGCTGGTCCGGGTACTGCGTGACGGCGGGTACGACGTGACCGGGATCGACGTCAGGCAGTCGCCGTTCACGACGGTGGCCGGGTCGGTCGCGGACCGGGCCGTCGTGCGCGAGTGCCTGGTAGGCGTGGACGCGGTCTTGCACGCGGCGACGCTGCACAAGCCGCATGTCGGCTCGCACGGCAAGCAGGCGTTCGTGGACGCCAACGTCACCGGCACGCTGACGCTGCTGGAGGAGGCCGTCGCGGCCGGCGTCGGCAGCTTCGTGTTCACGAGCACGACAAGCGCATTCGGACGGGCGCTGACTCCGGCGGCGGGCGAGCCGGCCGCGTGGATCACCGAGGACGTGGTGCCGCGGCCGCGGAACATCTACGGCGTCACCAAGACGGCCGCCGAGGACCTGTGCGAGCTCGTCCACGCCGAGCACGGCCTGCCCGTCATCGTCCTGCGGACCTCGCGGTTCTTTCCCGAGAGCGACGACAGCGGCGAGGTACGCTCCGCCTACGCCGACGCGAACGTGAAGGCCAACGAGTACCTGTACCGGCGGGTCGACGTGGCGGACGTGGCGGACGCGCACCTGCTGGCGATGGAGCGGGCGGCGCAGATCGGGTTCGGGAAGTACATCATCAGCGCGACGACGCCGCTCACTCCCGCTGACCTGGCCGGGCTGCGCGACGACGCGCCCGCGGTGGTCCGGCGGCTGTTTCCCGACTACGAGGCGGAGTACGCCCGCCGGGACTGGCGGATGTTCCCGTCCATCGGCCGCGTCTACATCAACGCCCGCGCCCGCGCCGACCTGGGCTGGTCGCCCCGGTACGACTTCCGCGCCGTGCTCGACGCCCTCAAGGCCGGCCAGGACCCGCGCAGCCCGCTCGCGCAGGCCATCGGCGCGAAGGGCTACCACGACAAGCCGACCGGCGTCTACACCAGCTGACGGGCCGACGGACGACCGACCGACGCCCTGACTGGTTTTACCGGCGAGAACCGGGGCATCGCCCGTGAGATGTGCCGGCAGCTCGCTCACCCGTCATCGCTCCTCGCCGCCGGGTTACGCGGAACGGCACGCTATGTCAGGAGGCGGGCCGAACCCGGCAGCGCCGTACCGCAGATGACAAGTCGCTGCACAAATGACATCCGGCATGACAAGTAAGCGGTCCAGATGACATCTTCACCAGATCCCTACAGCACCGCGAAACTGCAGATACCAGGTGCCGCCTTCGCGGCCGATGCCGAATTCCCTACTCCGCCGGTACTCTAGTGCTATGTCAGCGTCCCGAACGTTCACCGCGGCCGTGCACCGGGAAGAGGACTGGTACGTCGCCCAGTGCCTGGAGGTTGACGTCGCGAGCCAGGGCCACACCATCGATGAGGCACTAGCCAATCTCGCTGAGGCCGTCGAGCTCTACCTAGAGGAGCTGGACGATCCGGCGAGCTACGTCTCAAGCACACCCCTTGTGACCTCATTCCAGCTGCCAGGCGCTGCGTGAGCCCAGCCCTGTCGGACCTGCCGGTCCGTAAGGTGACTCGTGTCCTGGAATCCATCGGTTTTAGTTACGTGCGCACGAAGGGCAGCCATGCTGTCTACCGTGGCCCCAACGGGCGGGTGGTGGTCATCCCCGAGCACGGCACCATAAAGCGCGGCACCCTGGGTTCGATCCTCCGGCAGGCCGACCTGACCCCCGCTGAATTCCTCAAGCTACTGGACTGATCTCCGGGCCCGGCCTCCATGCTGCCTCACCAGGCCACCTCGCCCCACCAGAATCACAACTCGATCACCAGTACGATGAGAATGAATGTCTTCGTGAAAGATTCGGCTTTAGTAGAGAAAAAGTTACTCTATCGGGTACCGGATCTTCCGTAAAGGCCGGATACTCCCTGATCTTCCATGGGCCCGCGCAACCATAGGGCGCTGGCGTACCACGACGCACACCGGCATCACCGCGGGACCAGACCAGCGCGCAGAGCGCGATACCGGACCTCCGGAGCCTGGAGTATTTATCAAACGCTCAGTCAGACTTGCATGACGACGGCTTTGGGCTCGGTGAAGAACTCGCGGCTGAAGGTGCCGCCTTCGCGGCCGATGCCGGAATCGCCTGCGCCACCGAAGGGGGCGCGCAAGTCCCTGATGAAGAAGCAGTTGACCCAGACGGTGCCGGCCTTCAGAGCGGCGGCGGCGCGGTGGGCGCGGGACAGGTTCTCGGTGAAGACCATCGCGTTCAGGCCGTAGCGGGTGTCGTTGGCCAGGGCGATGGCTTCGTCGTCGGTGTCGAAGGGGGTGATGGTGACGACCGGGCCGAAGACCTCCTCGCGGCAGATGCGGGCGGTCGGCGGGGCGTTCTCCACCACGGTGGGCAGCACCACCCAGCCTTCGCCGAGACCGCCGGTGCGGATGATGCCGCCGTCGGCCTCGATGCCGTCCAGGTAGGAGCGGACCTTCTTGTAGTGCTCCTCCGACGCCAGCGGGCCGAGCTGGGTCGGCTCCTGCTTCGGGTCGCCCGCCACCAGGGCCTGCGCGGCGGCCACGAACCGGTCGGTGAACTCGGCGTAGCTGCCGCGCTGGACATACAGCCTCGAGCCGGCCAGGCAGACCTGGCCGGCGTTGCTGAAGATGGCGCGGATCGACCAGTCGATCGCGTTGCCGAGCCCGGCGTCGTCGAAGACGATGTTTGCGCCCTTGCCGCCCAGCTCCAGGCTGACCGGCACCAGGTTGGCCGCGGCGGCCCGGGCGATCACCCGGCCGGTGGCCGACTCGCCGGTGAAGGTGATCCGGTCCACGCCGGGATGCTCGGTCAGCGCGGCGCCCGCCGAACCGGGGCCGTAGCCGTGCAGCACGTTGAGCACCCCCGGCGGCAGGCCCGCTTCCAGCGCCAGCCGGGCCATCAGCGTGGCGGACGCGGGGCTGTCCTCCGCGGGCTTGAGCACGACCGTGTTGCCCCAGGCCAGGGCCAGGGCGACCTTCCAGGACTCGAGCATCAGCGGAAGGTTCCAGGGGCGATCGCGACGACCACGCCTGCGGGCTCGAAACGGGTGCAGGCGTGGTGGCCGGTGTCCATCGGGAGCGCTTCGCCGGTGGCCAGGCGTGCATGGTCGGCGAAGAACCGGTAGTTCGCCGCGGCGCGGTGCAGCAGCGTGCCGCGCTCGGCGAATCCCATCCGCGGCCACGGACCCTCGTCGAAGGCCCGGCGGGCGGCGCGTACGGCGCGGTCGGCGTCTTCTGAGCCACCCAGCGCGATCTCGCCCCAGGGCTCGCGGGTCCACGGGTCTACCGAGGCGAACCGCAGGCCGGAGGCCGACTTGGTTTCCTGGCCGTCGATGATGTGGGGGATGACGTTCATCGCGCACCCGTCGCGGCCAGGTCGCGCGCCTGGGCGAGGCTCAGGGCGATGTCGATGATCATGTCCTCCTGGCCGCCGACGTAGCCGAGCTCGCCGGCCCGTTGCAGGATTTCGTGGGCGGGGACGCCATAGCGTTCGGCGGCGCGCTCGGCGTGCAGCAGGAAGCTGCTGTACACCCCGGCCCTGGGCGGCGAGCGCGGCGCAGTACTGCAGCACGAGGCGTTCCTGCAGTTGGCCCAGCGATTCGATGAGCATGCCGTAGGGCGTGCCGACGTGCACGAAGAAATGGCTGAGCTCGTGGCTGAGGATCGCCTCTCCCTGCGCCTGGTCGGAGGTGTGCTCCGTCCACAGCATGTTCCCCTTGGAGGAGTACCAGCTTCCGCCGCCGATTTCCGCACGAACGGCTCGATGTCCGGGTCAACCGGAGCGAGATCGAACCTCGCCATGCTCGTTACCCCAGGCTGTCTTGACGTCGCCACGCGGTCGCCAAGCAGACACCCATCATGTCCCACCCGGCGGAGCAAGCCAAGAGCCAGGAGCGGCGTGGCCTGCAGCGCCGCGCCATGAGGTCAGGCGGTTCAGTCGCTGGCGAACTTGGCCAGGGTGCTGAGCATCCAGGCGCGTTTGGTATCGCTGCCCATGTGACCTGAGTGGTCATCGATGAGCAGTTCCACTCCAGGCCAGGCATGGGCGAGTTCCCATGCGGTGGCGGCGGGGCAGCTCAGGTCGAGGCGGCCGTGGATCAGGACCCCGGGGATGCCGGCCAGGCGCGGGGCGTCACGGATCACCGCGTTGTCTTCCAGCCAGGCGGCGTGAGAAAAGTAGTGCGCGCAGAGCCGGACGAAGGCCAGCACATCACGGTCCGGCTGATCACCGGGGAAGAACGGCGTGGCGTTCGGCTCCAGGGAAAGGACCACGTCTTCCCAGGTGCTCCAGCTGCTCGCCGCCTGGTTCCTGACCTGCGGGTCGGGGGCTTCCATCAGGCGCGCGTACGCGGCGACAAGATCGCCGTCCTGGTCGGTTCCCCCGGCTCCGTCCCGGAACCGTTCCCACTCCTCGGGGAAGAACCGGGCGACGCCGCGGTAGAGCCAGTCGATCTCCGAGCGCCGCGTCGTGGTGATCGCGCTGAGCATGATCTGCGACACCCGGCGCGGGTAGCGCTCGGCGTAGACCAGGGCCAGGGTGGTCCCCCACGAGCCACCCGTCAGCAGCCAGCGGTCAATGCCCAGGTGCTCGCGGAGCCGTTCCATATCGCTGACCAGATGATCCGTGGTGTTATGGCGCAGGTCCGTGGCGGGATCGCCGGCGTGCGGAGTGCTGCGCCCGCAGCCGCGCTGGTCGAAGAGAACGGCTCGGTAGCGGTCTGGATCGAACATCTGCCGCATTCTCGGCGCGATGCCCTGCCCGGGCCCGCCGTGCACCATCACAGCAGGCTTGCCATCGGGATTCCCGCAGGTCTCCCAGTACACCAGGTTGCCGTCGCCGACATCGAGCAGCCCCTGATCGTAAGGCTCGACCGGAGGGTAGAGCTCGACCATGTTCTGTCCCCTCCTCCGAGCGCTTGTGGCCACTTTGCCCGGGTTACCCGAGCTCAGTCCCCGGCGGCTTTGCCTGGCGTCGTGTCGTGAGTGGCGCCGCTCGTCGCTGGTCTTTGTCCGGCCGCCCGACGTTCACGACTTGGACGGGCACGTCGCCCGCCGCGCTGAGCACCTGGTCCGCCACCGTGGACCCGTTCAGCAGGCGCGACCAGTGCGAGCGGCGGGGCGACCCGATCACCAGCTGGCAGGCGCCGACTTGGCGCGCCGCCTGGATCAGTCCCGAAGCGATATCGCCGGCCCTGACCTCGACCAAGGTCCCGTGCAGCTCGCCGAGGAGCCGACGGTCCTCCTCCAGCCGGGCCGTCGGTGGCCGGCCGAGGTTGTCGATGTCCCGGACGTGCACCCCCCGGAGCCTAGCATCGGACAGCCCGGCCAGACGGGAGGCGTACCGGATGAGCCATTCGTCGGCGGGCGACCCCGCCATCCCGACCACGATGACCGAGGCCTGCACCGGCTCTTTGACACCGCGGGCGGCCAGGAACGCCGTGACCGGATCGGGAACAGTGTTATCCAGCCACAGCTGCGCGAGCTCCCGCAGGGCCGCGAGATTCGCGAAGCGGAAATAGCTCGACAACGCCGCGTCCACCCGCTCTTGGGGAACAACCAGGCCCTGGGTCAGCCGGCGACGAAGCGCCGCAGGCGCAAGGTCGACGAGCTTGATCTCGCCAGCCCGCAGGAACGGATCCGGCACCGGTTCTGCTGGGTGCACGCCGGTGATCCGGGAGACCAGCGCGCCCAGCGACTCGATGTTGGCGACGTTGAGGGTCGTATAGACGTCGATGCCGTTGGCGAGCAGTTCGTCGACGTCCTGCCAGCGTCTGGCGTACCGCTCACCGGGGAGGTTCGCGTGGGCGAGCTCGTCCACCAGGACCAGCTCCGGGCGACGGGCCAGGACTGCGGCGACGTCCAGCTCCGCAAAACTGGTGCCACGGTAGGTGACCGTGCGGGTAGGGAGCACTTCAAGATCGGCCAGCTGAGCAGCGGTCTCCGCCCGCCCGTGCCGCTCCCGGTAAGCCACCACGGCGTCGACGCCCGCGCGTCGCCGGGCGCGTCCGTCCCGCAGCATCGCGTAAGTCTTCCCCACCCCAGGGGCAATCCCCAGATAGGTGCGCAGCCTGCCCCGGCCGGCAGGCGACTCCCCCGGGTCAGGTACAGAAGCCTGAGCGATCAGATCCGGCCGGTCCTGCTGGCCGGGCAGGGCGCCGCTGGTCATCGCTGGATCCATTCCGACATGCATGCACGCTGGTAGAGCGCGGCCGGCGTGGCCCCTAGCCACCGGGGCCGCCGCCAAGACCACGGGCGACCATAAATCAGGTCACGCCCCTGTTCAAGCAGGCCTGCCTGGCAACGGCGCCAATCCAGACGCTATCGGCTGCAAACGACACATGCCAGCAGTCCCCGGCGAACCGCCAGAGCGCAGAACTCCTGCCTACGGCACACGTTGCTATACCGTCGAAGACACGGCCAGAATGGATAGCGTGAGCCAGGCTGCGGCGACAGACACAGATACCACCGGCGAGGTCGAGGCGGCCGGTCACTTCCGCATCTACCTGGGCGCGGCCCCGGGCGTCGGCAAGACCTACGCCATGCTCTCCGAGGCCCAGCGTCGGCGGGGGCGAGGCGCCGACGTCGTCGCCGGGTTCGTCGAGGCCTACGGGCGGCCGCTCACCGAGGCACTGACTAACGGGCTGGAGGTCATGCCCCGCCAGGTGGTCGACTACCGGGGAACCCGCCTGGAGGAGATGGACCTCAACACGGTACTGCGAAGACAGCCCGAGATCGCACTGGTCGACGAGCTGGCCCACACGAACGTGCCCGGATCCGGCCCGCACGACAAACGCTGGCAGGATGTCCTGGACATCCTCGGCGCGGGAATCAACGTCATCACCACCGTCAACATCCAGCACCTCGAGAGCATCGCCGATGAGGTCGAGCAGATGACCGGGGCGAAGGTCCGCGAACGGGTGCCGGACTGGGTCGTGCGCAAGGCCGACCAGATCGAGCTGGTCGACTCCTCACCGGAACAGCTGCGCCGCCGGATGCTCCACGGCAACATCTACCCGAAGGAAAAGGTCGCCCAGGCCCTGACTCACTTCTTCCGCACCGACAACCTGATCGCCCTGAGGGAACTGGCGCTGCGGTTCGTGGCCGACGAGTCGGATGAAAAACTCCTCGAGCAGCTCCGGCGCCACCAGCCTCCGGTCCTGTGGGAGACGACCGAGCGCATCATGGTGGCCGTCACAGCGGCGCCGGGGACCGACGTGCTCCTGCGGCGCGCCGCGCGCATCGCCTTCAGGGTCAACGGGGAACTGGACGTAGTCCACGTCATCGTCGGCGACACCAGCCCGGCGGGGGACGGACGGCCGGTCGACGCGCTGCGAGAGCTGGCAGCCGACCTCGGTGCCCGCTGGCACGAGATCGAAGATGACGATCCGGCCCGGGCCATCGTCCACTTCGCGCAGCAGCACCAGATCACTCAGATCGTGATCGGGTCCATCCAGCACAACTGGTGGCACATCCCCGACGGCGGGCAGATCGTACGACGGGTTATCCATAAGGCAGGTGCGTCCGGCATCGACGTCCTCCTCATTGCCCGCCGCGAGCTGCCTTCCGCCTGGGCCGACGAGTCGAGTGCAGCCAAGGAGTCCTGACCTCGCACAAGTCACTGCTCCGCGGAGCCGGAGGTCGCCCGCTACGAGAACAACGGCCCGCTGTAGCGGCTTTCAGTGACGAAATTGTGACAAGCGTAGTTTTCCGTGTCCCGCGCAATTGCGTGAAGCCTTTCCGCAGAAATGCCAAGCCACCTTCATCCCTGTTGGGTAAGGGTTTCTAGTGAAAGCACGGGAATCGAACAGAAAGCCTCCCCTGCTGTTCCCCTCCGGTACGGGGTCTACCGGGGGCCGGCTGTCGTCCCGCTGCGCCTGTTCCGCCCCAAACCCAAGGCTCAGTGCAACGGGGTGGCTAGTCCCTAGCCGTCTGCGCGCCGCGCTCGGCTAGCTCCTTGTCGATCGCGCTCATGTGCGCCTCGATCGGCACCCGGGTCGGCGAGCCAGGTCTAACCAAGGCGAGGCTTGCCTGCAGCTCGCGCCTCGCGCGCTGAAGCTCGCCGGCGGTCTGGCCGCTGACATCGTGGTCACGCATTGGCGAGCGTCGCGCGTGAGTGCTGTTCGGCGCGTACCGTGGCTAGCTCGCGCTGGACGTCAGCGCGTATCGGGGCGTTGGTGCCCAGGGCTTTCAGGCATCGCGCTAGCTGGCTGCCGTAGAGGTCTAGCTCGCGGGTACTGTACTGAGCTGGATCAAACGGTCGTCAGGAATGGTCGCCGTCATGACGCTAGCTGTTCGCGTGCCGGATGCGCTCACGCTCATCCTGCTCGGCCAATACCGCGTCCAGTCGTTGCTGTAGCTCGTCGCGCGGTGCGTAGAGCGGTGGCAGCATCGGAAGGCCGAGAGCTTCCTCCAGGTTGTCCGCCGGCCGCGGCTGGATTACGAGTCTCATGCCACCGCGCTGGACCGCAACGAACTGGGAGCCCTGCTGGTGGCCGCCGGGCTCGGGCCGCCGACCGAGCATGCGCTGATCTCGCTGATCGCGCTGAACGGGCTACGGGTCTCGGAGGCCACCGGCGCGGACATCGAGCACCTGGGCATCGAACGCGGGCACCGGACCCTGACGATCACCCGCAAGGGCGGCAAGGTCGTCACCATCCCGCTCGCGCCCCGCACCGCCCGGGCAATCGACCTGGCCACGGGCGAACGCTGCGACGGCCCGGTCTTCCTCACCGCCGGCGGGCGGCGGCTGGACCGGCACGGCGCCGGGCGGATCGTCCGCAAGGTCGCCCGGCGGGCCGGAATCAGCAAGAACGTGGGCCCGCACACGCTGCGGCATGCGTTCATCACCGCCGCGCTCGACGCCGGCGTGCCGCTGCGCGACGTTCAGGAGGCCGCCTCCCACGCTGACCCGCGAACCACCAGAGCGGGCCCGCGGCAGCCTGGACCGGCACGCAACCTACATCGTCGCCGCCTACATCGCCGGCGCCGCCAGATAACCCGCATCGGCTAGCAGCTCCGTCTGGCGGCCCCAACCGCCAGACGGACATACCCGTGGCCGCCCGGTGACGATGGCCGCGAGGCGGTCACTGACCGCGACCTCAACGTGCACGGGAACCGCCGTTCGGTATGGCTTCGGAACTCTTGAGGCCGTTCAGCCGAGGGATGCAGAACAGGATTATCTGGCACGCCATGGTTTGCTGCGGCCGAGATGGTTCTACGCATGCCGACGAGAGGTCGGCGGTCGTGGGCGCCTGGGCATGCCATGAGGGACTGGCTTCGGCCTGCTGATGGTCGCCCGTCCTGTCGGCAGACGGGAGCACTCCCGTCACGGTCTCGGCCACGGCAGGTGAACACTTTGGTGAGCCGGTCGAGCTGGTTAGGGGTGGAGCAGATCCTCGCTGCCCCGCATGCACCGGTCGACACGCTGGCAATGGCCCCTGAAGAGGGGTCGTGCTCTAAATTTGCAGACATAGGAAGATGGCAGCAGGACCATCAAGAGGCTCTGCATCTCAACGTGGTCCGCAGGTATCGCGCCTGTGCTTCCGGCGCTTCCCTACCAGCGAGGGGATTATCATGCGACCGTTCAGAAGCGGTGCTCTCGTCATCATGCTCGTCATCTCCATAAGCATGGTCGGATTCGGCTTGGGGTCAGCTCCGGCTGCGCAAGCATCGACATGTTACGCATTCTCATGCCATGGCCGTGACCCCGTCGTATACGGGTGCCCGGTATCATCGACGGTGACAACCTATGGCGCCCTTGCGACCGTCTGGAATCGCTATTCTGCTGTCTGCAAAGCGAACTGGGTTCGAGCCCAGCTGACACCGGCTGCCATCGCCGCAGGCTATCAGTGGATGATAGAAGTCTGGACGACGGACAGCAAAGGGTATTCCGAGGATATGTGCGAATGGACGGGAGAAAATAATCAAGGCTATATGGATGAGCAGTGTACGATTCTTAGTCCTGCAGATGCAGGATATACTTCGACCTGGTACTCTGACATGGTTGACGGGACCAATGAAACAACCGCGTCGGTCATCGTTTTCCAGCCCACCACTGCCCCCTGGCCATGGCTTGCCGTGGCTCAGTACAACGCCTCCCAATAAACTGCTCTCCCCGCATCGGCCTTGGCGGCGCCTGAGCCGCCAAGGCCTTTGGGTGCCAGGTGCGAGCGTCCCAACCGTGATGTCGTTCGGGTAGATCGACGAGTTACATGCCGGTACCCGGGAAACGGAGCATCATGGCGATGGTGAGCGCAAATATGAGGCCGACCATCGCCGGGCCGGATGCGTTTCCGGCCGACCGCCTGGAGGCGGGCGAGCTAGAAGCGGGCGAGCTAGAAGCCTTTGGTCTGCGGGCCCTAGCCACCATCGGGGTGCGCTTGGCCGAGATATTCCTCCTCACCGCACTGCTCGGCGTGTCTTTGGCCGCCTCAGCCGGCCATGTCGGTAAGACGCTGCTGGTCGGCCTCGCCATTGCCGCCTGCGCCGCCGCCATCCCCCGCATTCTGCCGCTGCCCCGCGCACGGTGGCAGTTGATCGCCCTCGTGCCCCTGACTGCGTGCACGGTAGCCCTGGCGGCTAGCGCCACACCAGGCTTCACGTGGGACCGCGTGCACATTCTCGCCGCATGGGTCGTGGCCGGGACGGCCAGCGGAGCCGCAGCCTCACGCGGCCCCGCCTGGGGTCTAGCGGTCTTCATCCCCGGTGTCGCGGTCGAACTAGCCGTGGAGCAGGCCCGTGATGGACCTACCTCAGTCCTGGCGTTCCTCGGAGCGCTCACCTATTGCCTTGGTGCGGCGGTCACGCACGTGCTCGCCCGGCGGGGCTTTGCCACCACCGAACAGGCTTTGGAGGCAGTCGCGGTGGCGGAGGCGGCTCAGCGGGTGGCGGAAGGGCGCTGGCAGGCCCGGCGCGAAGCTGACCGGCTCCTGCACGACACAGTCCTGGCGACCCTGTCCGTTCTAGCGCACCGAGGTAAGGGCATCGCGCCCAGCGAGCTCCGGGCCGCTTGCCGACGCGACCTCGAGATCCTCACCTTCGGCCAGCTAGAAACCGGTCTTCCGGCCCCCAGCCGACCGGGAGGCGGAGCGGTTCTTGAGACCGGAGTGGCCGCTGTGCCGCTAATGGAGGTGGCCCGGCACGAGGCCATGGCCTGCGGACTGGAACTGCGAGCGCACGTCGCCGCCCTCGAACAGCCGGGTCTCCGCCTGGATCCTGTCGTCGCCGAGGCCCTGGGCAAAGCCTTAGTCGAGTGCCTGGCCAACGTCCGCCACGCTCATGTGCCTCACGTCCACCTCATTGCCGATGTGACCACTGACGCGCTCGTCCTGATCGTCGTCGACGAGGGCCGAGGCTTTGATCAGGCCCGGATCCCGAAGGACAGGCTGGGCTTGCGTGCCTCCGTTCAGGAGCGGCTCGCCGCCGTAGGCGGCAGCGCCACCATTTGGACTCAGCCGGGCCAGGGAACGAGTGTCATGCTCCGGGTTCCGCGCCTGCAGGCCTCCTCATGACGTCCGGCGTTCTGGAGGTGCCTACGCGTCGCCGGGCCTTTCCTCAGATCTTCAACCGGCTGGTGCTCATCCTGACCGCCCAGGCCCACCTCTTCGGCCTCGTCGTCATCGTGCAGTTTATTCAGGACTACCGCTGGCTGCCCGCATGCCTGGCGCTGTGGGTGGTTTCCGTAAGCGTGCCCATGGCCTGCCTTTTCGTGGCTCGCCGATCCAACGGCGCGCTGCCGACCGTCCCGTTCCTGGTCGCCGTCGGCTCGCTTCTGGCGGTGGACCTGGCCCTCACCGCCATGGTTTCGCCCTCCGACCGTGGCGGCGGAGCCATGTGGAATTGGGGTGTCATCGGCGTGACAATCCTGGGTTTCGCCGTCGTCCGTCCAGCCCGCGATGTCCTTCTGGTCGCGGCCGGTCACAGCATCATCGCAGTGGCTGTGACCGCGACGGCCCTGCACCAGCCCGGCGTCGGCGCCTTCAGCCTGCTTATCGTGGCCAACGCCGCATCCACCCCCGCCCTGGCGGCGGCCCAGTACCTGAACCTCTACGTTCGGGCCGTCCAGTTGCGTGAACAAGCCGTGGCTGAACATCGCAAGATCCAGACCCGGCGCGCCGCGGAGGAGGCGATCGAGGAAGACGCCGCCCAGCGCCTGCAGGCACTTCGGGCCGAGGTGGTACCTCTCCTGGAGGGCATCGCAGAAGGGATTGTCACCGTGGACGAGCCGCACGTAGCCCAGCTCGCGCACCGGCTGGCGGCCGACCTCCGCCGCGAACTGGTCGCAGCTCGCAGTGGCAAGTGGCTTCTGCTCGCCTCGATGGCCGCGCCGGACGAGACCAAGGTGACAAGCGTGGACCTCCTCGATCCGAATCGCTGCCTCAGCCGCCTCGGGGACGCTGACCGCGCGGCCCTCGCGGTACTGCTCGGCGTACTGCACCGCTACTCCAACTGGCAGCGCCTCTCTGTCGCCTTGGCGCCGGAAGACGGCTGGCGGGGCACGCCCGGCGGCCCAGAAGTAGCCCTGGCTACCGCCACGATCACGGTTGTGGCGACCGGACCGCGTGCCCGCGCCGCCGCACAGGACCCGCCGGTGGTGGCAGCCGCCCGCCAGCTCGACGCCGACCTTCACCTGGAGATGAGCAATGTCCTTGTGGCTGAGACTTCCCTGGCCCTGACCCCGGTTGCTTCGCTGACCGGGCGTCACGACACCCAGCCCACGCAATCTCCCAGACCGTGATGGCATTATGCGAAACTCCGGTCATGCCCATACGCCCGGATACCCTTAAGGTTGTGTCGTCCCGACCCTGCGTTTGTCTGGCCATCGTGGATGACCAGCAGATGGTGTTGTCTGCCCTGCGCGCCTGGGTCGGGCAGGCCGACAAGAGCATTCAGGTCGTCATCACGGCACCGAGCTGGGCCGAGCTCATCAGCCACCCGGCCTTCCCTGTCGACGTCGTGCTCTTGGATCTCGACCTCGGTGACGACATCCCCGTCTCGATCAAGATCTCGACGCTCCGGCAGGCCGGCGTCGCCGTCATCATGATCTCCAACCTCGCGGATCCTGCACGCATCAAGGCCTGCCTGGCCGCCGGGGCGGTCGGATACCTGCCCAAGGCCGAGCCGGCCGAGGAGATCCTGCGAGCCGTCAGCGCGGCGGGGCGGCGGGAGGCCTACATGAGCCCCTCACTGGCCACACTCTTGGTCGAGGACCAGGAGGCGCACACTGAAACCGCGCCTGCACTCAGCCCGCAGGAACTGCGTGCACTGACGCTCTACGCCTCCGGCCTACCCATGAAGAGCGTCGCCCGGCGTATTGGCGTGACTCCGCACACTGCCAAAAGCTATATTGATCGTGTGCGCGAGAAGTACAACGACGTTGGCCGTGAGGCTCGCACCAAGCTTGAACTTCGTATTCGCGCGGTGGAGGACGGCTTGCTTTCCGAAGACCAGTAAGGACTCGCCACGTCTGACCCCAGCTTGACCGTAGGGTGCATATTTCTGACATGTGTGACATTAGGCCGATATCTAATTAACCGCCTGAAATTTGGCGTGTCTGCGTTTTGCGGACTTACCGGGCGTTACCGATGGTGATCTGCGCTGGTCACCGGTGGCGGGGACGGGCTGCCGGGGGCTGGGTCCGGATGGCCGTCCGTTGCCGGGTCCGCGGGTTTCCGGGGCGTTT
>OBLU010002762.1_pt1 | contig 16015 bp, 12 predicted proteins | sample 1518681 | NCBI WGS metagenome assembly OBLU01 (sample SAMEA3539304, study PRJEB22396) | soil metagenome | biome: tundra; feature: field; material: soil | place: USA | collected 2010-05 | depth 0.15 m | reverse complement strand
GTACCCCGGCCGATGGATCGCGGAGCCACTGCACTCCTTCCAGAAGACAACGCAAAACCTCGCGATAGGAGGACTGCATATACAGAGCCAGAGCGATCACATAGTAAACTACCACTTCACACCCTTGACGGCTAAGTTTTCGCACGGACGGCTCCCGTCGCAGAGCGAGGCTGGGACAGATGCGGGCAGTCGTTGCCCGAACCAACCCGCGTGACTTGATTCCTGCGATGCAACGGAGATTGACTCACTGCCGCCCTTGCGGGCAGCGCGACGTGTCCCGGTTGAGTGAGCGCCTATCGATAGATCTGAGGAACGAAGTTCTGCTCCTGGATGGGCGGCCGAACATACTTGGTCTTGTTGAGCGGCGGCAAGGGCAGCGGGGCAGGGGTCAAATCGCGATAGACAAACTGCGAGAGCAGGTGTTGGATGACGTTCAGCCGTGCAGCTTTCTTGTCTTCAGCATTGACGACAAACCACGGCGCTTGCCGGGTGTCAGTCACGGCAAACATCTCATCCTTGGCGCGTGAATAATCCGCCCAATGCTTGCGGGATTCCAAGTCCATGGGACTGAGCTTCCAGCGCTTGGTCACGTTCTTCATACGGTCCTGAAAGCGGCGTTCCTGCTCCTCGTCGCTAACCGAGAACCAATACTTAATGAGGCGAATTCCTGAGCGCTGCAGCATACGTTCGAATTCAGGGCAGCTTTGCGTGAACTCCTGATATTGCGGCTCGCTGCAGAAGCCCATCACACGCTCTACGCCGGCGCGGTTGTACCAGCTGCGATCGAAGAGCACCATCTCGCCGGCGGCGGGCAGGTTCGCCACATAGCGTTGGAAGTACCATTGCGTCTTCTCGCGCTCGGTTGGAGTGGTGAGCGCAACGACACGACACACGCGTGGATTCAGAGTTTCGGTAATGCGCTTGATGGCGCCGCCTTTGCCTGCCGCATCGCGCCCTTCAAACAAAACGACGACGCGGAGTCCTTCATGGCGAATCCACTCCTGTAGCTTGACGAGCTCGATCTGCAGCCTGCGCAGTTCGCGTTCGTAGTTACAATCCTTGCCGATTTCAAGTATTTTGGCGGCTGAGGTCTGGTCGACAACGGGCAAGCTGCCATTGTTGAGCTTTCCGTTGATCTTGATTTCAGACTGTTTCTTATCACGCTTGTCTTTCATGCGTTTCTCTCCAACCTGTCGCGGAGACTCACTTACCGCGAAAACCCTATGTACTGCCCGTGGGCCTCTCAGTATATCTATCGGCACAATTTGTCGCCGTGGCAAGGGCTGGCATTCGAATTCGAAGAAATTGACTGAACCAGTGAGGTCACCTCGGAAGCGACTTTTGAGCAGGCTGACTGGCACCCAATCATGACTTGGCGAGTCGAGCTTTGACTGGGCCGGTGCTACAATCTTGCGCAAAGCTACAAACCGTTTTGGAGCGCCTGGAGGCAGTTTGATGGGCGAGATAGCGCGCATACTTCGCAAGTCGTGGTGGCTGCCAATCCTGTTGCTTCCCTTTGAAGTTTGTCTCGCCGCACCAGCACCTCAAAAGCCATCTTTCTCGGGCAGCAGTTTGCTCTGGGCAAAATTGCAGTCCGGTTTTGATTCATCTCAAATCATGCTGGGCGATCCCGTCATGGCTCAGGTTCTGCGCGACTGGTCCGTCAAGGATTGCTCGGTAGCGTCCGGCTCGAGTCTCTCGGGCACCGTCGTAGCGCTCCGCCCGCGATCGGCATCCACAAAGTCGGTAGAAGTTTCACTTGCCTTCACGGCGAGGTGTTCTGACGGTCGATCCGTTCCGGTCAAGCTGATCGCTGTGTTGTATGCGCAAGAAGAAGAAAGAAGCCAGATGGACTTGGCCACATCCATGCCGACGGGAATTGGGGCGGGCGCCAGTGGACGGCAATCAACAAATCTGGGCACCTTGCCGGCACCCGGCGTGGGGGCCAAACCTGAGCTGCCATCCTCTGTGAAGGTCGGGCAGGTCACCGGGATCCGTCACGTATCTCTCAGCCTGAGCCCGGCAACTGACCAGCCGTTGGTGTTGTCGAGCACCGATCAGAGACTGCGCCTCGAATCGGGTACAAGGCTGGCTTTCCTGGGGGAAACTGACAACCAATAGTCGGACTGTGTTCTCGCAGGCTACGAAACAGTCAGGAGTCTGCTCTACGCCAGAACGGCGCAGCCAAATGGCTGCGCCGTTCTGATTTGCTGGTGCCAGGATCGAACTGCTGGTGCTTCAGGCCGCGTTCTAAAACAAGTTCCAAAGTGACTGGTTGTAGACCTCGTGGTGGTACTGCACCTCAGAAGGCTTGACGAAGGTGCCGAGTGCCCGGGGGCAGCGGTCAGCGGAAGCCTGCTTGAGGTCGGCGAAGCGGCCTTGCACATCAGCTCCGAGGATTTTGGCGATCCAGCTTGATGCCTTGAAATCTTCAATAGCCTGCTGAATGTTATCGGGGAGATACCGCTGCGCCTGACGCAGGTTAGCGATATCGGCCTTGGTGCCGTCGATGCCGGTCTTGAAGATCGAGAAGAGTGTCAAGTAGGGGTTCGCATCGGGTGCGACTGAGCGGACCTCAACGCGCATGGAACGCGAATTGCCGATGGGCACGCGCACCATAGAGCCGCGGTCGGTAGCGGAAGCCTTGATCTGGTTTGGTGCTTCGAAATGCGGATCAAGGCGGCGGTAGGCGTTGACACTGGGATTGAGGATTAAGCAGATGTCGAGCGCGTGGGTCAGGATGCGATCGATAAAATCCCAACCAAACGTGGAGAGTTGTTCCTGCCCTTTTTCATCCCACATCAAGTTAAGTTTGTTCTGCGTGACAGAGACGTTGGTGTGCATGCCGCTGCCGTTAACGCCGACTACAGGCTTGGGCAGGAAGCTGGCCGTGTAGCCCATGTTGTTGGCGATCTGGCGGGTGAGCAGTTTGTAGAGTTGGATCTGGTCTGCAGCGGCGACTACTTCAGCGTAGCTATAATTGATTTCGAACTGGCTGGGCGCGACCTCAGGGTGATCCTTCTCGTTCTGGAAGCCCATGGCACGCTGTACTTCGGCGGCGGTGTCGATGAACTGGCGCAGCGGATCGAGCGGCAACACGTGATAGTAGCCGCCGGTGTTAATGAAGTCGAAGCGGCCCGTCTCATGGAACCTTCTCTCCGCGTCACGACCCGCGAAGAGGAAACCCTCGATCTCGTTGGCGGCGTTGAGAGTGTAGCCCTTCTCTTTAAAGAGAGTGTCGGAATAAGTCTTCAGCACGCCGCGCAGGTCGCCGGAGTAGTGGGTGCCGTCCTTGTCAATGACTTCACCAAACACCAGCACCTTGCCGTTGCCGAAAACGTCGGCGGGGACCCAGTAGAAAGCGCTCCAGTCGATACCCAGACGCAGGTCGCTCTCTTTTTGTGCGGTGAATCCACGGATGGATGAGCCGTCGAAGGTGAGGTTTTCGTAGGCGCCCAGCAGGAATTTCTTGTCGTAATCCAGCAGGTGGAGGCGGCCTTCGAGGTCGGTGAACAGGACAGTGACGGCCTTGATCCGCTTTTCGTCGGTGAGGTATTTCAGCCGCTTTTCGCGGATTTCATCGGGTGCAACGCGATTTGCACGTTCAGCCTTGGCTTCGAGATTGAGCTCTTCCAGTTCGGCATACGGAAGGGCTAGAAAATTCCGGTACTCAGTCGACATGGATCTCCTTTGAAACGAAAAGGGTCGTATTCACAAAGTTTAGGATTTCAGACATAAAGAAGGCGTGAAAAACCGCAATAGTCTGCCTGCCGTCCCGCTCAGTGTCGTCGGGAAAGCAGCACCATCACCATCAGAATAGCAACGGGAATCAGGGCAAGGGCAACATAATACAAAATCTTGCGAGGCAAATGGGATTTGCGTTTGCGCCAGTCGCGTAGCTCGGGTCGATCTTCCACACCTACCTGGTCGAGATGATCAAGGTCCGACGCGAAGTCGCGCGCGTGGGCATATCGATTGCGTGGGTCTCGCTCCAAAGCTCGATAAAGTACCTCTTGAAGTTGAGGTGAGATTGAGGGGTCCGCCACGCTGGGCGGTATGGGGTGATTGAGCAGGCGATCGTTCATCACCTGCATGGGCGAAGAACCGGTGAACGGCAGCTTGCCGGCGAGCATTTCGTAAAGAATCACGCCCATGGCGTAAATGTCGGAGCGCCCGTCGCCGCGCTTGCCGCTCACCTGCTCGGGAGAAATGTAGTTAGGCGTGCCGAGAGCCGCGGTCAGGTTGGCGTATGTGAGTCTTCGAGCCGCTGCGTCTCCGGCGATGCCAAAGTCAATGAGTTTGACGTGGTCGTTGACGCTGACCATGATGTTTTCCGGCTTCAAATCCCGATGGACTACGCCGTGGTCGTGAATATATTGGAGCGCATCCAGCACGGCTACAGCGATGCGAAGGGCATGGTCCGGCGGGATTCGGCCTTCGTCGAGGATCTGACGGAGCAGCCGACCTTCGCACCACTCCATCACCATGTAGACCCGCGAGCGTTTTTCATCGCCGAACACCTTCATCACGCTGGGGTGTCGGAGCTTTTCACCGATGCCCGCTTCGCGCTGGAAGCGGTCGAATAACACAGCGTCGGCTTCCATGTCGGGGTGGGGGATTTTCAAGGCTACCACGCCGCTATCGCGCACATCAATGGCGCGGTAGATCGATGCCATGCCGCTGCGGGCGACTACCGCTTCAATGCGGTAGGAATCGATTTGCATGCCGGGTTCGAGCTCATTGAGAAAGCCCATCGTGCCGTGCTCCCCGCGAAATGACTGCTTTTCGCCGACTGAACTACTGTGACGGCAGCCGGTATGGTCTGCCCCTATACATTCCTACCTGCTCGACAGTGCGCACGCGAATGGTCTGGACGGTGACGTTGTCATTGCCGTCGATTTCAACTGCGCGCGCGACCATCTCCCGCGCAATTTCTCCGGCATGTTTCGACTGGGACGCGATAGAAGCGATCTCACGTTCGCTCATTTCATCATGCAGTCCGTCGGTCGATAACACCAGCACATCTTTTGGCAAGATACTGATCGCCGTAGTATCGGGCGATACGAACATCTCTGGTCCGAGAGAACGGGTGATTACGTGACGCGAATCTGATGAGCTCACATCGGAAGCAGAGATCAAACCCAACTTGCGTTGTTCATTCACCAGGGTGTGATCCTGGGTTATTTGGCGCGCGGCACCGTTGCGCACCAGGTAGCAACGCGAGTCGCCGAGGTGCGATATGACGGCCTGATCGTGGCGTAGCGCGCAGGCGACAAGAGTTGTTGCCATACTCTTGCCGCGATACTCGGGCGCAAGCCTGCAGTCGTGAACCGCCGCATTCGCATGTTGTAAAAGACGCGGTAAAAGGCCCATGAGCAAGCTATCAGCCTGGGCCTGCGGGAATTCCTGGATAAGCACTTTGATGGCGGTGGACGATGCAACTTCGCCGAGGTCCGAGCCTCCGACACCGTCGGCGACGGCGAAAAGGAAGCCATGCGAGCGTGCCTGATGGCGCGACTCGGGGATGAATGAGCCCATCGCGTCTTCATTATTCGTTCGAACTTTGCCCGGATCGGTAGCCTCTCCGAACTGAACATCCAACATAGGCGCCGTCGCTTGCTCCATCTCGGCCCGACTCTGAAGTGGGGGTTGCCACTCCCGGACCGCGAATCTCGACAGGGTAGTCGCGTGGTTCTGCCCCCTTGTCGAGAGGGACAGAACCACAAGTCTGTTGATTCGCGTGGTTCCACAATTTTATCTGGTCGCGATGAGAAGGGGCTTCCCTTTGAGCTTGGAGGAGCGCACGAAGTAGAAGGCACCATATAAACCCCACACGCCGGCAATTCCCAGCGCCAGGTAAGGCTCCTTCCACGTGCCGTATCCGAGGAAGGGCGCCACCAGGTAAGCGGACATACAAGCCAAGTTTGCGAACAGGCCAAAGGCTGGAATTAGCAAATGCAGGAAAAAGTTGTAATCAGGCCGCTTGCGGTAAGCCACGATGGCGAGGATGCAACTGAGCGCGTACAGGATGAACGTGCCGAAGTTTGATGTGAGAGTAATTGTGAGCAGGGAATTCGGCAGTGCGGCGAGCTTGTCGTGCGTCGTGTAGCCGAAGCTCGAAAAGATTCCATGCGGAAGAGATGCGATGGTGGCATCGGTAGGTGCGCTGCCGTCGGCGAAGACGAGAGTTACGGCCAGCGTACCGAGGACAGCAGAGATTAGCGCCAGAGTCCAGATGGCGCGACGTGGCGTCAGCGATCCTGCGTGAAGCAGACCGAAGTGTTCAGGTGCTTCATCGTCTTTGCCCATGGCATAGGTCACGCGAGCGCCGGTGTTCATGCAGCTCAAAGTCGTGCCGACAAGTGCCAGGAACACCGTGACAGCCTCGGCGAGCATGAAGTATCGGCCATGACCCTGGCCGAGTAGTGCGTCGCCGACGATGATCATCATGTCTCCGATGGGAGCGGCGGATGCGGTCGCACTCTGCATGGTGTATCCGGAGTTAAGAAAGTAGTTAGCCGCGAAGTATTCAATCAAGTAACAGACCAGCCCCTGGATGAGCAGAGAAGCCAGCACGGCGATCGGAATATGTCGCGTCGGGTTCTTAGCCTCGGCCCCCATGGAAGTTACCGATTCAAATCCCACGAGGATAAGGATTGCGACCGTGGCCTGAATGAAGAGCCACCAGAGGTTGTGAGGGGCTACGACCGAAGCCGCAGTCTTGTGAGTCAGGAAGTTTCCACTAGCATCTTTTTCAGGATATGTGACCTGGAAGGGAAGAGTTTTTCCCGCCGCGTCGAGCAGAGGCAACGGTGCGCCGGAAACATCGCGAATGATCGTTCCATCGGGCTTGGTAGCGAACTGATAGGTGTAGGTGGAGAGAGACTGGGAATCATATTGGAAGCCCGGGCTGCCCGCGGGGTGCTGCGCGCGATAGCCCAAGGCGAGCACGCTGAACAGCACCAACGCGGAGATCTGCACGACGTTAATGGCCATGTTGACAGCGGTGGACGCGCCAGCGCCCTTCTGGGCAATCCACGCAACAAAGAATGAGAACGCGATGGCGACCAGGGCCATGAATACCGGACCAGGGTTTGAGCCACTCAGAAAGTTGGGATAAAGGAATCCCACGACATAGCTGACGAAGATGCCCGTGGTGGCTACCATCACACCTGGATAGACCCAGTAGTAGAGATGCGAGCCCCATCCAACAATGAACTTGCCAATGCGCGCGTATTTGAACGCTGTGCCTGTAGAGAGGAGCGCTTGTTCAGCATAGTAATAGCTCGATCCTGTGCCGGGATAGAGCTTAGAAATCTCCGCATAGGCCACGGCGGTGGCGAGACAAAGTAACAATGCGAGAACGATGCCGCCCCACATAGCCGGCGACGTGGCGCCCTCAGTGGCCTGGATGTAGAAGGTGAGCCACAAAAATGCTCCGGGCGCGATGAGCGCCATTGCGTTACTTGTTAGCCCGGTGAGACCAAGCGTTGCCTGCATTTGCGGTGCTTTCTGTTCTTGCATTCAGCATCCTCCTCGATTGGGTTGGTTGGGCAGTCTTCCGGTGGGTGAATCCGGGAAATGTGAGACATGTCTATCGCCACTTGGGGCGATGGCGGCGAGTGAGTGCAGTCTTGGTCTACCCCGATGCTAGTGTCGGAGCAATAAGGATGAAATGAGGAAACGCAACAGAGGCCGCAAATGTGCAGGAAAACGGCTCAATGCAGAGGTCCGAAGATAGCGACAACACCGAGAGTTAATGTTGATTGCGCATCAACAAGTTCGACGTTGCCTTTGTGGAAGAATGCGACATCAGACCAGTCGCGCCGATATTCCAAACGAGTGAGCAGGCCTTGGGGGAGTTTGTATTCACCGGTTCCGGTGAACTCCTTCAGATGCTGTGCGGCGCCGGTTGCAAATCCTTTGGAATCGGCGAAGTATTCGACGCGGCCGGCTGCTGCGAATTTGCCGCTGAGCTGTTGACGTGCGGCGAAGGCGACTCCCTGCCATCGATAGATCAAGTTGTTTCCTTGTCCTCCGGAAATTGAATTCTTGTTCTGCGCGTAGTCGTAGTTGATGTACGCGTTGAATTTTGCATTCGGAGTCAGCAATAAAACACTGTCAATGAGATTGCGGTACCCGTGCTGTGTGTCGGTGTTGGAGGTGCCGGTGTAGATGTTCGTGTCAATCGTGTATTTCGGTTTGACAAACGCGCTGGTCAGGCCAGTCGTCGCGCCACCGGTGGACTTGGTGATGTTGTTCCAGCCGTTTACTTCCTGGACTCCGATTGTCTCGGCGGTTGACAGCGGGATCGATGACCGAATGCCGAAATGGTAGTAAGGAATGGCCCATGCAAACAGAAGGGATCGCGAATAGTTCCAGTTATCTTTTGACTCCATCACTTCAGCGCCGGCGGAGGTCACGAATTTGCCCAGATCCAGTTCAAGCCCTTTTGCGTGCGTTGGCTTGAGGCTGCTGAATGCCTGTTCGACGAAGTCCGCCTGGCTGCTGAGATTGACGAGCTTGTTAGCGCGGCCATACAGAAGATCAACGCGGGCTCCCCATGGAGCCGGATCGTGATTGAGAGTCAGTCGCGCTGCCGCCAGATCATAACGATTGGTCTTGTCGTTGAAGTTGTATAAGTCGTTAGTCTGTCCATTGGCAGTGTTACCTGGGTTATTGGGGTTATAACTCGCATAACTATCGATGAAACCGTTGACGCTCATCGGCCCGATCCTCCAGGCGACGGGCGGGGCAGCAGGTTCGGGTGTGGGTGGCGGCGTTGCGGGTGTCTGAGCTCCTGTGATTGTGGAGATGGTTGTCAGGCTTATGGCGATTAAGTTCAAAATGCAATTCGAGCTTACGACGTTCCTCGCTTGCAAAGAATCTCCTTACGGACGGGTTGGCAGAGTTAGGTCAATCAGCACTATCTCGCTGGGCGTTTTCCTCGTTGTGTGGGGAAGCCTGCTGAAGCAGATGAGACCCTGCGGACACACGCGGGAGCGCGCGAAGCAAAGAACTATGGGCTGAAACAGGAGAACGCTATGCCTCTCCCGTCGGCGTGTTTGGGAGTTGAAGGTTAAAGTTAGTTAAACAGAAATATTACGAATCGGAGCGCTGCCGTTCACGAAATTTGAAATTATTTTCGAGCAAAGACGAGCGCGCTTTTTGGATTTCGAGAAGTCTTTACAGGTTTTCGCATAAGGATGAAATGAAGAACCTGCTAAAATCACGGGAAGCTTCCATCGCGACCGAGACTAGACCGGACGGAAGCCAAATTCCAATCAGAGATGGATTGCTTCCGCGAGACGGGCCCGGCCCGCAAAAGTAATCCGACTAACAAGCGCAGAGGGAGATCGATCTCCTGCTCTGCACAATTTCCCTCGGTTAGATGTCGATCGAGCTTGAATACTTCTGACGGAATCTCTGAGTAGCACTGTCTGCCTAAAACATAGACCTGCTGTAGGTTTCAGAACTCCAGAAAGGCTGGGTAGCCCGATGGCCGGATCTTACATTCCAGTGCGAGCACTCTTTGGCGACGTGGGTCAACGAGACGGCCGACCTGTGAAAGGCCTGCTGCTTAAGGAATACGCGGCCGGGGGTACTGCGCTGGTTCTGGCGGCAGCGATAGTGATCCGGCTCGGATGGATGTATCTGCCTTGGATTGTGATGGCGCCGGCGGTTGTGGTGGCATGCCTGATTGTTTCGCGATCTTCTTTGCGCGCGGCAAAATCGGAAAGGGAAGCGAAATCTTCAGCGGATGAAATGCGCAAGGTTTATGAGTTGACCTGCCGGACGCTGCAGATGGATCTGAGCACGAAGCCGGGGGCACAACTTGCCGAACTGGTGTTTGAGATTTTCTCATTGGAGTCGGTGGCGATCTTTGACGCGGACCTGCACGAGGTATACGTAGCTGGCTTGTGGAATGCCGACCCCAGCGAACTGGCACAGAATGTCCACCATTTTGAGACCGTCGATGACGATCGCAGCACGGGAGTCAGCCGCAGTGTGGTGCGCCTGGGTACGGTTCCGGTAGGTAGCTTGATAGTGCGAGGGCAATCGAGTTTGGGGACGATCCGCGCCGTCGCCGCCCTGATAGCGATCACGTTTGACCGTTATCATGCGCTCGCTAATGAGAATCGAATCGAAGCCGAGCGCCAGGCGGAACAACTGCGGGCTGCTGTGCTCGATAACCTGGCCCACGCCTACAAAACACCATTGACGGCCATCCGCGCAGCTAGCAGCGGGCTAACCGCAATGGGACGCCTGTCGCCTGGCCAAGCAGACCTGGTTACGCTCATCGACGAACAGGCGAGTCTGCTGAGCGACCTGACTACTCGCCTGCTTTCAACCGCCAGGCTGGATGCGGACGACAGAGACGACGTCGCGACGGTGTCGGTACAGGCTGTTCCGATTGCTGTGGGAGCGTTGATAGACGAAATTGTTTCTGACTTTGGCAGCCGCTCAAGCCGCATGAATGTGACGATCGATCTTCCTGACGATACGCTGGTGGTGGCGTGCGATCGTCAGTTGATTGCGATGCTTCTGACGCAGTATCTCGACAACGCCGGCAAGTATTCGAATCCGGATTCCGCAATCACCCTGCGCGCTGTTCAGTCGGGCGCTGATATTCAATTTTCAGTACACAGCTTTGGGCCGGTGATCCACCTTGCGGATCGTGAGCGAATATTTGATCGTTACTTCCGTTCTGCAAGTTCACCGTCGAATGTGAGCGGCACGGGAATTGGACTCTCGATCGCCAAGCGGGTTGCCGTGGCGCACGGCGGCAGTGTCTGGGTGGCCAGTGATGCAGCGGAGGGAACAACGTTTTACGCGGCGATTCCGTCGCCGCAGCAGGTGAATGATTCCCGGCGGGATTTACGCGAAGCCTTGATCCTGGAAAGGAAATCACAATGACGCAGCGGGGTATCCGCGTGTTGGTGGTCGACGACGAGCAAGCGATTCGCAGGGCGTTGAGGCCCCCTCTGGTGGAGTTGGGGTTTGAAGTTACTGAAGCGTCAAATGGCGAAAAAGCACTGCAGCTTCTGCGTTCAGGCACATTCGACGCGGTGTTACTCGATGTCAATATGCCGGGCATGGGAGGCATCGAGACGTTGTGCCGCATTCGCCTGTTTGCGCCGCGACTTCCGGTGCTTATGCTGACCGTGCGCGACGGCGAGAATGAGAAGGTTGAGGCGCTGGAACTGGGCGCTGACGATTACATCACCAAGCCGTTTGGCATGCGCGAATTGATTGCTCGGATTCGCGGCGCAGTACGCCGAGTGCATGCACCAGCGCGTACTGAGGATGCGCCGATTGAGATTGGCGAAGTGCGCCTAGTGCCGGCGCGCCGCAGCGTGACAAAACGCAGTCAACCTATTCATCTGACGCGCAAAGAGTTTGACATTCTGCATTGCCTGATGAGCCGCGCTGGTCGGGTGGTAACTTATTCTCGATTGCTGACGGCGGTATGGGGAGCCGATTGTCGTGAAGAAGTTGAATACCTGCGTACGTTTGTGCGACAACTTCGCAAGAAGATCGAGGACGACCCTTCAAAACCTTTGTACCTGCTGACAGATATCTATGTTGGCTACCGCTTTGCCGATGCACAGATGGTTGAGGAAGCGCAATCTTTGCAGCAGCAAGCCGAGCCGCTCGCCTGAGGAGAAGTTCACAATCTCTCCTCTGAAGCACGCATTGGGGATCCATGGCTGCTGGAAAACTCTCAAAGCGTCTAACGGGTTAACGCCCCGTTTCATGGCAGACTATGCTCCTATGCTGACGCTGCTACGATAAACATGCCGTAGACGCTATGCGCAATCATCTAGCCACATTTCTGGACGATTTTCGAACGTTCCCTGACGAGATTGCGATTGTCCGCTATCAGGGAAATCGACGTCGAGTCTCAACGTACGGAGATATCGCGCGACTCGCGGGACGTTTTGCGGCATTTCTCGCCCAACACCAAATTGGAAAAGGGGATCGGGTTCTACTTTGGGCTGAGAACAGCTCTGAATGGATGAGCGCGTTTTACGGTTGCATGCTGCGTGGCGTGCTGGTCGTGCCGCTGGATGCTTATGGCAGTCCCGAATTTGCAGCACGGGCGGCAGCCGATGTAAAGCCGCGTCTCGCGGTAGGCGACGCGCAGTTGTTGCGCCATCTCGCGGCAGCTCAACCAGGCTATCTGCGCATCTCTTTCCAAGAGTGGGATGCAGCGCTGCCCGCGAATGAAGCGGGCCCCGTGTCCGGGATGGGACCTGATACGCCGCTGCAAATTCTTTTCACGTCAGGAACCACGGGCGAACCGAAGGGAATTGTGCACACGCACGGCAACGTGATTGCCAGCGTGGGACCGATCGAGCAGGCTGCGCAAAAATATATGCGCTACGAACGGCTCATCCACCCTCTCCGTATCTTGCACACATTGCCGCTGAGTCACGTGTTCGGACAGACGATGGGGCTATGGGTGCCTCCAATCTTTCGCGCGGAGGTGCACTTTGAAACGCGGCTGGTTGCTCCGTTGATCATCGAGACGATCGGGCGGGAGCGGATCTCGGTCCTTGCTGCGGTGCCGCGCGTGTTTGCGCTGCTCAAGGCGCATCTTGAAAGCAAGCACCCGGGGCTGGCGGAACAGCTTGCTGATTCGCAGAAGCGGCCGGCAGGGCGCCTCGGCTGGAAGCGGTGGTGGCGTTTTCGAGCGATTCACAAAGCATTTGGATTCAAGTTCTGGGCGCTCATATCGGGCGGTGGCGCGCTTACGAAAGACTTGGAACAATTCTGGAATGCGCTGGGATTTGTGTTGGTGCAAGGGTATGGCATGACTGAAACCACGGCGCTGATCACGCTCAATCACCCTTTTCACGTGGCCCGCGGTACCATTGGCAAACCGTTGCCGGGGCGCGACGTGAAACTCGGACCAGATGGCGAAGTGCTGGTGCGCGGGCCGATGATTTCGAGCGCTACGTGGAGCGGCGGCGGGTTGCGACAGCGCGAGAGTGAGTGGCTGTCGACGGGTGATTTGGCGGAGACGGCGCCCACCGGGGAATTGCGTTTTCTGGGCCGCAAGAGCGAAGTCATCGTCACATCGACGGGCGTGAATATACACCCCGAGGATCTCGAAGCGGTGATTGAGCAGCAGCCCGGTGTGGCTGCCTGCGCAGTCGTCGCGCTTGAAACCGCAGCGGGCCCAGAGCCTTGCGCTGTGCTTGCGATGCGCGGCGGTGGAAAGGTTGCAGAGGCCATTGAACACGCAAACGCACAGCTCCCTGATTTCCAGCGAGTGCGCCGTTGGATGCTCTGGCCAGAGCCCGATTTACCCAGAACATCGACCGGCAAAGTTCGGCACAAAACGGTGGCGGATTGGCTGGTGCAATCGAACGCCGCGGACGCTGTGAAGCCCTCGCAAACAGGTGCGACGCCAGCTTCGAGAGATTGGCTGTTGGCGCTGATCGCAGTGGTTACGGGAGAGTCTCCGCAGGCCGCTGGGGACGATGCGCGATTGTCGGAAGACCTGCATCTCGACAGTCTGGGTCGTGTGCAATTGGACGCTGCGATCGAACAACGACTGGGCATGACACCGGAGAGTGGATTGCTGGAACGAGCGCAAACACTGGGTGATGTGCGACGGTTGCTGGCATCGGAATTCATTGAAAGTCCCGTGAAGGTGAGCGAGGAACCAGCAGCGGCGGCTTCGAAGATGGAACATGGCGATCGATCAGACACAACTCCTGCTGTTCCGAATCCTCAAATCCCGGTTGTAACGAGTGTGGCCGGATTGAATTCGCGAACGTCTGCGGGACTACCGAATCGAAAATATGTTTACCCGCATTGGCCGTGGCTATGGCCGGTTCAGTTGATACGCGCTGCGTTTATTGAGATGGTAATGCGACCGCTGATCTGGCTGCTTGTGAACCCTCGCATTACGGCGCCGGTCGATTTCGCCGGACAGGCATCGCGAGGTGCGCCGATGTTAGTAATCGCCAATCATATTACTGCCTACGATGGTCCGTTGGTTCAGTACGCGTTACCCGGGCTGATGCGGCGGCAGATGGCGGCGGCCATGTCGGGCGAGATGCTTGAGGACTTTCGTCATTCGCGCAACCCCGACCATGGACCTAAACACGGGCACTTCTTTCTTTTCGGTTTTCCCGCATATCTACTGGTGACGGCGTTGTTCAACGTGTTTCCATTGCCGCGATTTAGAGATTTTCAGCGCAGCTTCGCGCATGCGGGAGAAGCTCTAGACCGTGGGTTTAACGTGTTGGTGTTTCCTGAGGGCACACGATCGGCGGCAGGGCAGCTGGCACCGTTCCGGCCGGGCATTGGGCTGCTTGCGAAGCAATCGGGAACGGCAGTACTGCCAGTGGCGATTCGCGGCCTGGGCGAGTTAAAGGAGCGGGGCCGAGGATGGTTCCGGTCAGGAACGATCGAGGTACGTGTGGGCGAGCCGATGCGATTTGCACCGGAGACGAGCGAAGCTTCGATTACTGCACGGCTGCACGCTGAAGTGGAGCGCTTGCTCAACGACGAAGCTTAGCTTGGCTGTCTCGGCTTGAAGTGGCATGTGTCGCCTCCGAGAACTGGAGTCCACAGGGTGGTATCGCTAGGCTGCTCGCTCGAGCCGAGAAAGAGCGCGCCATCGGGCGCCAGCAGGCGATGCACATTGGCCAGTAGGGTTCGACGTGTTTCCTGCGAGAAATAAAGCATCATGTTGCGCAGGAAGATGACATCAAATTGCTGACGAAACGGCAGTGGACCGACACAAAGATTTGCGTGACGAAAATTGCACAGTAGTCGGATCTCAGGTTTCGCTACCCAATCCTCACCGACATGGTCAAAATAACGCACAATAAAGCGAGCGGGCAGGCCGCGATTCATATCGATGCGATGATAGCGGGCGTTCTGTGCGCGCTCTACGACCTCGGCACAAATGTCGGTGCCTTCAATGTGGATATCCCAACCAGCGAGCAGGGAGAAGTGTTCACGCATGAGCATGGCGAGGCTGTAGGCTTCCTGGCCGGTAGAGCAGGCGGCGCTCCAGAAGTGGAGCCTGCGGGCCTGACGCCGGCTTTCGATCAACTTGGGCACGAGCTGCGTGCGCAATAGCTCGAAGGGTCGGCTATCGCGGAAGAAACTAGCCCGCATTTCTCATAGGCGGGCAGAGTTTCGGTGTGAGGGGATTTAGAAAAGGACTTGGAAAGACCTTCGATTCATGGCATAACTGCGTTATCGAGACGTGGTTTTAGCCAGGAAAAGGAGGCCTTTCTGATGACAGAGTGTAACCAAGAAACGTTCGCATTTACGGCTCATTTTTCACGTCGTGTGGAAGCCGGGTTTACGGCCGGGCAAGTCTCTACCGACGGCGGAGCTCTTTTGTTGCGCGAGGTGGACTGCAGGATCAACCTTGTTGGGCGTCTTGCGGGTTGCTTCAGCGACGGCCGATCGCCGTTGTTGGTCAAGCACCAGCTATGTGAGATGCTTGCGCAGCGTATCTTCGGTCTGGCACTGGGATATGAAGACCTGAACGATCATGAGCAGCTGCGCTCGGACCCGTTGCTGGCGGTGCTCAGCGGCAAGCGGGACCTGGACGAACCGCTGGCCGGAAAGAGCACGCTGAACCGGCTGGAGTTGACCGGCCGTAGCGCCCGCTATCACAAGATCAGCTACTCGACCGAAGCTCTGGATCGCCTGTTGGGGGAGCTTTTTTTGGAGTCGCACAGTAACGCGCCGGAGCAGATCGTGCTCGATCTGGATGCGACCGACATCCCGCTCTACGGCCATCAGCCGGAGCGCTTCTTCCATGGCTACTACGACAGCTACTGCTATTCGCAATGGGAGAACCCCCGGCTCTGCCGGGGTGGCAGTAGCAGTTTGACATTTCCGGGAGTCCACCCAGAAACTCTTCGACGTGAGCCGCCAAGCACACCTCAAGGAGAAACTGGATGGACGAGTATGCAAGCTTAAGTCACACGAAATGGGATTGCAAATATCACGTTGTGTTTATCCCGAAGTGCCG
>OBLU010002760.1_pt1 | contig 16020 bp, 15 predicted proteins | sample 1518681 | NCBI WGS metagenome assembly OBLU01 (sample SAMEA3539304, study PRJEB22396) | soil metagenome | biome: tundra; feature: field; material: soil | place: USA | collected 2010-05 | depth 0.15 m | reverse complement strand
CGACCACCGAGATCTACCCTCTTTCCCTACACGACGCTCTTCCGATCTAGCGTCAACTTCACCTTCTTGTCCGGCCCGATGATGAACACCGAGCGCACCGTGAGGGTGTCGTTGGCGTTGGGGTGGATCATGTCGTAGAGATCGGCCACCTTGCGGTCCTCGTCGCCGATCAACGGGAAGGAGAGCGCCGAGCCCTGGGTCTCCTCGATGTCGCCCGCCCAGCCCTTGTGGGACTGCACGGAGTCGACGGAAAGGCCGATGAGCTTGGCGTTGCGCTTGTCGAACTCGGGCTTCGCCTTGGAGAAGGCGCCCAGCTCGGTGGTGCAGACGGGTGTGAAGTCCTTGGGGTGAGAGAACAAGATCCCCCAGCTGTCACCTAGCCATTCGTGGAAATTGATGGTGCCTTCGGTCGTGTCGGCGGTGAAGTCGGGAGCGGTGTCCCCGAGACGAACTGCCATGTGAGCCTCCTGTGGGTCTGGCGCGAAGTGTCGAGAGCGAGAGCATACCGGGTCATCCGCCAATTGTCGACCGGGTTGGTCACCTTTAGCTGAGCAGGGTCGAAGGCCCACCATGCGACAATGAGCCCGTGAGCCCCGGCTACACCCCCTACCGGATCGATGCCGTCTCGGTTCTGCACGACGGCCCGGTCACGGTCGTGACGATCACCCGGCCCGAGAGGCGCAATGCGGTCGACAGCCTGTGTGCCGAGCAGCTCCTCACAACCTTTGTCGAATTCGAGCGGAGTGAGAGGCAGTCGGTCGCCATCCTGACCGGCGCCGAGAGAACCTTTTGCGCCGGGGCCGACCTCAAAGCGCTCTCCGAGGGCGATCGCCGACCGATTCCCGACGATGGGCCAGGGCCGATGGGTCCCACGCGCCTCACCCTCACCAAGCCGGTCATTGCCGCCGTGGAGGGATTCGCCGTGGCGGGCGGCATCGAGCTGGCCCTGTGGTGCGACCTGCGGGTGGCCGCTGCGGACGCCATATTCGGCGCGTTCGAGCGACGCTTCGGCGTACCGCTCTGCGACATGGGAACCGTCCGCCTGCCCCGCATCATCGGGCACGGGCGGGCGATGGACGTGATCCTGACCGGTCGGGCCGTCGACGCGGCCGAGGCTCTGCAGATTGGCCTGGTCAACCGGGTCGTCGCACCCGGAATGGCGCTCCAGGCCTCACTCGACCTGGCCCGTCAACTGGCCGCTCTGCCCCAGTTCTGTCTACGTTCTGACCGCATGTCGGTGCTGGAGCAGTGGGGAATGACCGAAGAACAGGCGGCGGTCAACGAGGCCCGCCGCGGGCGCGCCGTCGTCGAGAGCGGCGAGACGCTCGAGGGCGCCTTGCGCTTCGCCGGCGGCGTAGGACGCGGTGGCGGTCCGCTCTCGTGATGCGATGACCCGGCCGTGACCAATCAGCCCGCACAGCCCGTGCCGCCCACCGAGGCGGTCGCCCCCCGCCCGGGAACGGCGGCCGCGGTGCCGCGCACAGTCGCCGCATTCGACTTCGACGGGACGCTGACCAGCGGGGGGAGCGTCCTTCCCTTTCTCGTCTCCCTGCGCGGCGCGTGGCCGGTGCTCCGCGCCCTGGCTGCGCTCTCGCCCAAGTTGCTCCGCTCCGCACTCGTGGGCGGGGCGGCGGCTGACGACACCAAGGAGCAACTCTTCACCCGGCTGCTGGGCGGGCTGCCAATCGAACTGGTCAACGACCGCGCCGCCACCTTCGCCGAGCAACACCTCGCTCGCCACCTGCGCCAGGACGCCCGCCTGCGCCTGCAATGGCACCAACGTCAGGGACATCACGTCGTCATCGTGTCCGCTTCCCCCGAGTGTTACGTGCGCCGCGCCGGAGAGATCCTGGCTGTCGACGGCGTGCTGGCCACCCGCCTGGCCGTCGGCGGTGGCGGGCTGCTCTCCGGTGGCTACGAGGGGAAGAACTGCCGAGGAGCGGAGAAATACGCCCGTCTGGTGGTCCATCTGCGCGCGCACGGCCTGCTCGGCGGGGGCGACGACCAACCGGAGCTCTGGGCCTATGGCAATAGCCGGGGTGACCTGCGGCTGCTGCGCGCCGCCGACCACGGCGTGGACGCCGGGCTCCTGGGTCCCCTCGGACGCCTGCGCACCTTCCCCCGCCTGGCCGATGTCGTCAGAGAAGCTGACGCGGTCAGAGCAACCAGCGGGCGGCCTCAGCCGGGGCTGGCGGCGATGCCGACCACGCGTCCCGAGTAGCCCGGCACCGTTGACGCGACGTCGCCGAAATAGGGTGCATCGCCGAAGCTGAAGGCCTGTCCCGAGCTGTCGACCAGCGTGTAACCCTGACCATCGGCCGTGGGAATGATGGACGTCATGGAGCTTGTCGCCGCAGCGATCCCGGGCGAGTCGGCGGCCGGAGCCAGCGTGGGCGCGTCGCCGAACGCCTGCACGGTCCCGTTTGCCTCCAGCATCCAGTAGCCCCCGCCACCCGCCGCGGGTGCCACATCGACGACGGGGGAGCTGGGTGGCGAGGCACCCAGCGAGCCGTAGAAGGTGGTGTCCCCGAAACTGAAGATGCCGCCGTCGGACGCCACCAGCCAGTAGCCACCGCCGTCGTGGGTCGGCACCATACCGACGATCGGTTTGTTCAGCACGAGGTTGCCCGTACTGCCGTAGAAGCGGGCATCGCCGAACGTGAAGATGCCGCCGTCGGACGCCACCAGCCAGTAGCCACCGCCGTCGGGGGTGGCGGCCATACCGACGATCGGTTTGTTCAGCACGAGGTTGCCGGTGCTGCCGTAAAAGGCGGCATCGCCGAACGTGAAGATGCCGCCGTCGGACGCCACCAGCCAGTAGCCACCGCCGTCGGGGGTGGCGGCCATACCGACGATCGGTTTGTTCAGCACGAGGTTGCCGGTGCTGCCGTAGAACGGTGCGCCCCCGAAGCTGTAGATGCCGCCCTTGGCGTCGTCGAGCCAGTAGCCCCCGACGCCACCGCTCGGTTGGTTACCGAGGCTGAACCAGGTCGACTTCAGGTTGAGCGCGGCCGCGAACGCCGAACCGGTGACCGACACCGAACCACTGGTGCCGGTCACGGTCAATTGGTTCACGCGACCCCCGAAGTCACCCAACCCGTTGCGCGAGGTCACGGCAAGCGAGGAGAACGTACCGATCGACGGGTAGGCGGTAGCGATCGAAGCAGCTGAAAGCGTGACCGTCCAGTCGTGATTCGGGTTGCAGACCGACGCGCTGACGCAGACAGCGTCCCCGGCATCGACCACGGCCGGGAATTGGGCGCCGGTGGAATAGCCCCCCGACGACGAGGAGTACTCGGTCGTGGCCACGGTGGATGTGCCGTTGATGACCATGACCTGCCCGGCCGTGCCCTGTGCGGCCAGCACCGACGTGGCGGTCTCGTACTTCATGCCCGGGTAGGACTGGCACGTCTGGTCGCATGTATCCGCGTAGCCGCCGTAGCTCAAAGGGTTGGCTTCGACGTAGGAACGCGCGGCCACGGTCTGGGCCTCGGACTGTTGGAAGCCCCACGGCTCGCCCTGGGGCCCTGCGCCACCGAGCGTGGCCCAGCTCGACGGGGACTCCGAAGGTGCGACGTCGGCCACGTACTGCTCCAGCGGGAGGGTGTTGACCGTGCGGGCCTGCCCGAGTGAGTTCGCCAACGCCGTGAGCGAACCGTGCATCTCGATGCTCGGACCCAGCTGGCAAAGTTCCACGGGTCCGCCGTTGGTGGCTGCCGCCGTGGGTTCGGTGACGTTCGTGGCGACCGGCTGCCCCCATGGGCCGGCACAGCCCGGGCCGGTGTACACGTCGTAGAGCGACCCCGGCCCGACGAGATGGAAGAGGACCGCGGCAGCCGGACCGGTGACACCCGTTGCCGTCAACGTCCCCGACGCGGCGGTGGCGATGAGGTCGTTCCCGTTGTTCTCCGTCATGGCGACGAGGACGTTGCCCCCGTTGAGCGAGGCCGGCGCGGGGGCCGCGCCCAGCGTCTCCAATGTGGTGTTGCCGTAATAGTGGGTGAGGATCTGGCCGTAGGTGAAGTTGCCCGTACCTTCGTCGTCCCCGAGGGCATAGCCCAGCGACCCCCACTGCCCCATGCCGATGCCGTGTCCGTACCCGTGACCCATGAGCACCACACCCGAGGTGGTGTCGGCCGCCGCACGTACGGTCGGTGCGGCCAGTGCGATGAGGCAGGCGCCCATGAGAGCCGAAGCGCCGCGCCAGCGCCGGGTGAGTCGAGTGCGCCTGGTCGTGTGAGCAGCTGCGTCAGGCCGGCGTTGCCGCCCCAAGAGTGGGCGCGCCGCGGGGAGGACTGCCTTCACAATCGTCAAACCCTACTGGGGCAACCTCGCCGAGATGTGTACCCCTCGCGGTAACCCTCGGTGCACCGGGGCGCCGATACACTGCACGCCCGTGCGCGTCGACCAGGTCATTCCATCGCTGGCCAGCCGTGATGCCATCGGGGTGCACACCATCAACCTGCGAGACGGCCTGCGCCAGGTCGGGATCGACTCGGACATCTTCTACGGGAGTTTCACCCCCGACGTGCAACATGAGGGCCGTCCCGTGACCGAGCTCGGCCGCGCCGGACGCGATCGATGGTTGCTCTACCAGTCCTCCATCGGCAGTCCCGTCTACGACATTCTCGCGGCACGCCCCGAACGCAAGCTGGTCAATTATCACAACATCACGCCGGCCAACCTGCTGCGTGAGTGGGAGCCCAACGTGGCCTACGAGGTCGCCCTGGGCCGCACCCAGCTGGCCCGGTTGGCCGCACAGAGCCGGTTCGCCGTGGCCGACTCCGCGTTCAATGAGTCGGAGTTGCGCGCCCTCGGCTACGACGACACTGCGGTGGTGCCGCTCCTCATCGACATGCAGCGCAAGAGTGGGGAGGCCGACCCCGCCCTGATGGCGGAATTCGCCCGCCACAAGGCGGTACCGGGCGGTGCCGACCTCCTCTTCGTCGGCAAGGTCTCCCCGCACAAGGCCCCGCACGATCTGGTCAAGATGCTGGCCGTTCTGCGCCGTCTCTACGATCCTTCGGCTCGCCTGCACCTGGTGGGCTCACCGCTGGGTGAGACCTATGAGCCCGCGTTGCGCTCCTTCGTCGACGAGCTCGGCCTCACCGATGCCGTCAACTTCGCCGGGTCCGTCAGCGGAGCTGAGCTGGAGGCGTACCTCCAGTCGGCCGACGTGTTCGTCTGCGCCTCGGACCACGAAGGATTCTGCGTGCCGTTGGCCGAAGCGATGGGGCACGGCGTCCCGATCGTGGCCTACGGGGTCACCGCGGTCCCCGAGACCGTGGGGAATGCCGGTTTGGTCCTGCCGGACAAGTCACCCGTGCACTTCGCCTCGGCGGTGGCTCGAGTCCTCTCCGACGCGACGTTGCGCCAGCATCTCTCTGCGGCGGGCCGGTCCCGGGCGGCCGAGTTCAGCTTGCCCGATTCGCAACGACGCTTCGTGTCGCTGGTGCAAGCTGCGATTGCATCCTGAACGTTGGGGTCGCTCGCGCCGCTCGCCGAAGACCTATCGCGTGGCGAAGTAGACACAGCTTCGCGTGCCGCCCCGGTCGATGTCGGTTGGTGTGGTGAAGAGGACTGAAGCGCCAAGGTCGGCGAGCGTGGACCGGGTCAACGCATCCGGCACAGCGGTCATCGTCATTTCAGGGACCCAGTCAAGATGCCGGTAGAGCAACTGCGGGCTCACCCCCAGGCGCCGGAGGTACGTGCCGGCACGGGTGCGAACTCCCACTCGCGTGCGCCAGGGCGGAACGACCGGCGGCGGCGGAACGGATTGGGGCAGCTGGACCACGAGAGCACCCCCGATGCGCAAGACACGGACGAATTCGGCGAGATACCCCAAGATGGCCTCCTGCGAGGGCAGGTGCTGGAGCACCAACATGCAGAGCACGAGATCGAAAGAGCCGTCCGGGTAGGCCCGCAGGTCGCTCGAGCGCTGCACCTCAAAGGAGCAGTTCGTTCGCCCCGCGTGCAGCCTTCTCGCGGTGGCGACCATACTCTCCGAGATGTCGAGCCCGACCACCTCGTCGAACCGGAGCGACAGCGGGGCCGTGAGTCGCCCCACCCCGCTGCCGAAATCCAGGGCTCGCTGACGGTTCCGGGCTAAGCCCAGCGCCTCACACTGGCCCACGATCGCCGCGGCGAGCTCCACACCCGTTTCGAGAAATTCCGCCCGATCACCCCCACCGTGCCGGTACTTCGGATCGGTGAGGATGGCGTAGAGGGGATCGACCGCTCCCCAGTCCTCCCAGGCCCGATCATGTCGGGCGGCCTTAGACACCTGACCTCGTGGTGATCGAAAGGGCACGAGGAGGGTTCACCGGAGGGCACATACCAGATCGATCATACGATCGCCCGCGGTCAGAAGATCGAGAGCCTCCAGCTGCGCTCCTCCGGCCGCGGCCAGAGCCCGGCAGCGTTCGGCATCCCCGAGCAGCTCGGTCACGGTGCCGGCCAGTGCCCAAGGGTCATTGGTAGCGGTCACCACGCCCGCACGACCGACGACTTCGGGGAGCGCCCCCGCAGCGGACATCACGATCGGCAAGCCGAACGACATCGCTTCGATCAGTGGCACCCCGAATCCCTCGTGCGCCGATGTCACCATGAGTACATCGGCCTCCGCATATGCCGCGGCAAGGTCGGCGTCGCTGGCGTGACCCAAAAACCTGACGGACTCGTCGAGCCCGGCTTCGCACACGATCCTGTGCAACGCACTGGTGTAGGACGCGATGACGGGCTTACCGACAATGGTGAGCGTGGTGTCAGGGTCATAGCTGGACCGCGCCACCAGAAGCGCCATCACCACGTCTTCGATGGCCTTGTTCGGCGCCATCCGCCCGACACTCAACCAGCGGGTCCCGCGCCGTGAAGATCCGTCACCGCCGGAGCGGCTTTCGGCGGTGCGCTCCCGGACCTCCTGCGGCAGCACCGCGGCCGGAGGGACCACGGCCGTCGCCCCGTAACCCGCGGCGTCGAGATCCCGTCGGTTGAAGGCAGAGACCGCGATGCCCAATGCTGTGCGCGCGGACAGCAGTTGGAGCTCGGAGCGGGCGCGCAGCTGGTGCAGCGCCAAGCGGTTGTCCCACGCTGCGAACAGCTCCGGTGGCGTGATGTTGTGGTAGTTGACGACGAGCGTTTCCGCACGCGCGGCCAACCATGGAGCCAGGTCGGATGCCGTCGCCAACTGGTACACGAGCACATCGCCCGGTTGGCAATCACCGGGGTAGGTCGACGCCAGCGCCGTCTCGCCCTCGGTCTCCGGATCGATCAGCTCGACGTAGATGCGTGAGTCAATCCCGCGGGCGACCATCAGGTCCCGCAGGCGCAACGTGTGCCGGCCAACCGCATCGCCCCGGTGCAGCATGGGAACGAACTGGTGAATCCCGCTCATGACGTCGTGCCAGTACGCGACACGTCAGCCACGTCGCTCCCGTACGCCGCAGAGCAAGCTCACGAACCGATCAGCCGCCGTGGCGAGGTCCAGCTCTGCCAACCGTCGTGCTGCGAGTACCGCCAGGCGCGCCCGCAACGCGGCATCGTGAACAACGCTGGCGATGGTCGCCGCGAGCGTGTAGGGGTCCTTGGAGTCGACCAACACCCCAGCCTCTCCGAGCACCTCGGGCAGGGCTCCTTGCCGAAAGGCAACGACCGGAAGGCCAACCGTCATGGCTTCGACGACCGGCACGCAGTAGCCCTCGTGGGCCGAGGTGACGACCAGGACGTCCGCTTGCGCATAGGCGGCGGCGACCGTGGCATCGCTGGCGTGACCGCCGAATGTCACCGCGTTGCTCAACCCCAGAGAAGCGACATAGCGGTGCAACGCGTCGGCATACGACGTCGTGGCCGGCTTGCCGATGATGAGCAGCGTGGCTGCGGGATCACTCTGGCGCCGTGTCACCAACAAGGCGGCGATGGTGTCCTCGATCGCCTTGTTCGGGGCGATCCGACCGACACTGAGCCAGCGCGCCCCGCCGGCAGCGGCGATGGGCAGAGCCGAGCCGTGGCCGGCGCCGGCGAGGATCTCGGAACCGAGGGCGGCCGAGGGCGGGACAACCGCCGTCTCCTTGAATCCGGCCGCGACCAGGTGCTCCTCGTTGTAGTGCGAATCGGCCACCGCGAGAGCCGCTCGCTGCACCAGGAACCGCAGCTCGGCCTGGGCGCGGAGTTGACCCAGCGCGAGGTGATTGTCCCAGGGCGCCAGCAACTCGGGCGGCGTGATGTTGTGATAGTTGACGACGAGGGTCTCGCGTCGTGCCGCCAACCACGCGGCCATTGGTGACGCCGTCGCAAACTGGTAGAGCACGACGTCGTCCGCATGTGCCTCGGCCGGATACGCCAGCGCGGGCGACGTCAGCGCACGCGTTCCGGCTTCGACGGTGTCGACGTAGATCCGGCTCTCGAATCCCCGGGCCACGATGGCGTCGCGCAGGCCGAGGGTGTGCCGACCGACTGCGTCGCCGCCATGGAGGACGGGAACGAACTGGTGAATGCCGCTCACGTGGGGGTGGCGGCGGACAGTGCGAATCGTGCATCCCCGTCGCCTGCACCACCCACGTCAATCGAAGCGACCGAGTCGAAGCCGGCCCTTTGCAAGAGCAGCTCCCACGTCTCGGCGTGAAGCGGTCGGGGATGGAGTATCTCCTGGGCGACCGTACCCGCCCACATGGCGCTCTTGTCGGGATCGCTCGCCACAATGACGATCGGCGCGCCCAACATGAGTGCGACCCGGGCCCGAGCCAAGAGCGAGACCACCGCGTGGAGGGGAAGCCGATCGACGACGCCGCTCAGGACGAGTCCTCCGAGGGACGCCGGCGGACGCCCGGCCAATGCGTCCGCTACCTCCGTGAGGGCGACGGTGCGCCCTCGCTCCAGCGGTCCCAGCGCAACAGCTCCCCGCGGCTCGACACCGCATGCGACCACGCCAGCCTTCACGAGCGCGTCCAGGAGGTGTCCTTCGCCACAGTCGGCGTGCAGCACGTCACCTCCGGGCGAGGCACCGACGATGTGCGCCGCCACAGGGTCGACCCAGTGCCCTAACTCTGGCGCAGGGACCAGCCAGGCCGCCCCCTCTATCGGCCGATCCTCAAAAGCGAGCCGCTCCTCGAGCGTGCGCACCCGGGCCGAGAGGAAACGGAAGGCCTCGACCACCTGCGCCATGGCCTGCTCCAACTCTGTCTGACCGCCCGCACCGCCCACGCTCCCGACCGAACCGGGACCGGTGCCGGCCAACCCAGCCTTCTGGGCCAGGCGCTGCTTCCACGTGCCGGGCCGCCCGGACGTGCCGTGATCCGACACCTCCATCTGTCTCGAGAGATCCGATGCTCCCGGTTGGTAAGGACCGTAGCGATCACCCAGGTGGGTGAAGGCGGCCAGAAAGTTCCAGGCATCGCTCCCCTGCGGCCGCAGCCGGTCGAACGCGGCGTGCAGCGCTTGGACCGCTGCCGCATGGTCCTCCCCCGCTCCATTGTCGGCCGGGGCGGGGGCGTCCTCCTGAGGGGCATCGTCCGGCGGCGGAGGTTGGGCGGACACGGCGACCGATGCTACCGGTCACACCCCCGCCGAGAGTTGTGCGATCCGCTCACAGCAGCCCCGGTGTGCCCCGTCCGCGCGCGACGACGCTGGTGAGGAACTCGGCGTAGCGGGCGATCAGCACCGGCCACTGGTAGAAACGATCGACGTAGGCCCGGCCGTTTCCACCCAGCGTGGTGCGCAGGTCCGGATCACCGAGCAGGTGGTCGAGGGTCGTTTCGAATTCGGGGTAGGAGGTGAACCACAACCCCCCACCCGAACGCTCGCAGTGCTCACGGGTGGGTCCGCAGGTGCCATTGACCAGGACCGGCACCCGGTCCACCCACGCCTCGAGCACGACCAGGGAGAACGACTCGAGGGCCGACGGGGAGACGGCGAACAGCGCGTCGTGGACGATGTCCCACTTGTCGGCCTCGTCCACCACTCCGGTGATGACGATGTCGGGGTGCGGGTCGAGCTCAACCGAGATGGGGCCGACCAGGGCCAAGGCGAGCGGCCCGGGGTGCCGTTCCTTGTAGGTTGCGAAGAACTCGGCCAGCATCTTGGACCCCTTGTGCTCGTCCACCCGCCCCACACTGACGATGTACGGCCGAGACTCCAGGCCGAGGATCTCGCCTCCCGGCCGCCCGATTCCGGCAGACTCGCCCACGCCCAACCCCAGCACGATCTGTGGCTTCTCCGCCACGGGGTAGGTGCGCTCCACCAAGAGGCGCTCCGACGCCGTGTGGAAGCAGAACGCGTCGGCATCGCCGAAGGTGCCGCGGAACACAGGGAGATAGAGGCAGGGCTCGTCGTGCGCGGCCGGGTGAAGGACGGCCGGCATCGGCACCCGTCCGATGGCCGCCACCGTCGGGTGGTAAAGGTAAGGGTAGAAGGCGACGACGTCGGCGTCGGCCGCGCACACGGCGTCGATGAGATCGGGCGAGACGGGCCCGTTGTAGTCGACCCATCGCCGACCCTCGTCCCGCGTAGCCAATTGTGGGGCCAACCGGACGCGCCCGTCGAGACCGTAAAAGTCCGAGAGCCGGCCATGCGCCGAGGCGAATCGATGCACCGGGACCCCGTTGATCTCCGTGTCGCCCGGCTCGAGCTCGTCGGCCCAGGTATGCGGGTCGAGTGCGCAGGTCGAGTACGCCTCGGCCTCCCACGCGGTCTCCGCCACGAGATGCTCGGCCAGCTGCCGGGCCGCCGTCTCGGCTCCACCCATGACCTGGGGCCCGTAGCGCGGTGTCACGAACGCGACCTTCATCGGGGCGACCCCGCCACCGTTGCCACCGCGGCCACGACCTGCGGCGCCACGGCGCCGACGGACAGCATCGGGACACGTCGCCGGCCTGCCTCGATCAACCGCTGCCGCAATGGCGCGTCGGTGCAGGCGCGCCACAGCGCGGCGGCGACGTAGGACGGGTCGTCCGCAGCCAGGAGCAGGGCGCTGTCGCCGACGGTTTCGGCCACCGCTCCCAGGCCGCGGGCCACGACCGGCACACCCGCCGCCATCGCCTCGACGAGTGGCACGCCGAAGCCTTCATGGGCCGACAGCGACAGATAGACATCGGCTGCGGCGAAGTGGGCCCTCAAGGCCGCATCGGACACCTCACCGGTGATGCGCACGGCGTCGGCCAAGCCCAGGTCATGGACAAAGCCGCGCAGGGCCTTGAGGTAGGCAAAGCTCGAGGTGCCCCCCACCAGGTGGAGGCGCGCCAAGGGGTCGTACAGCCGCCGGTACGCCCACAAGGCCTTGACCAATTCGTGCTGTCCCTTGGACGGAACGATGCGCCCGACGAAGAGGATGTCGGCGCCACCGCCTTCCTTCACCGCGGCCAGTTCGGCCGCCACTCGGCGATCGGGTACGGCACCGGCCCCCACTCGCGCGTAGTCCACCAGCACCGGGATCACGGTGGTCCGGCGACAGCCGGCCCGGCGCAGGTCGCTCTCGTTGAAATGGCTGTCGGCCATGCCCAGCTCCGCGCGTTTCGCCAGCAACGTCAATTCCCCGTGCGCCCGGGCCGCGCGCGCTTCTGTATGCGGCTCCCAACCGGCGAAGAGCTCGGGCGCCGTGAAATTGTGAAAGTCAACGATGAGAGGTTCGGCGCGATCGGCCAGAAAACCCGCCACGGCCGACGAGGTGGAGAACTGGTAGATGTGCACGTCGCCTTCGGCGGCGTGGTCGGGGTACATCCAGTGCTTGTACGCCTCGGCCGCCAGGTCATCGTGAATGGCCTCGGCGAAGATCTCCGATCGCCACCCGGCGCCCCGCAGGATGTCGCGCAGCAACAGCGTGTGCGTCCCGGTGGCGTCATGGGGGTTGAGCGTGGGCACGAACTGATGGACGGCCACCGGCGGACCCTGCGGCCCGGCGGCCCTCACCGAGCCGGAGTCGGCTCAGGCGGAGGAACAGTGGCCCGGACCGCGGTCACCAGGTAGTCGAGACCACCGGGCCCGCTCGTCACCGCAGCGTCGTACCCGCTGTGCGCGAGGAGCTGGCGCCAGGTGTCCGGGCGCAGGGGCCGGCCGGGCGCGAGGTCCGCCTCGTACGGGGCGTCCTCGGCGTCCCACGAGGATCGGCTGAGCGAGTGAACGACCAGGACACCGCCGGGAGCCAGGGTGGTGGCGACCAAATGGAGCAACTGCGTGCGCTCGCCGCTTGCCATGCCATCGACCACACCGCTCAGGACGAGGGCCCCGAGCCCGGCGGGGGCCACGGCCCGCAAGTGCTCGGCCAGATCCTCGCCGCGAAGGTCCGACACCGTGCCCACGCCTTGCTCGACCAGATTGGAGCGAGGGTCGACGCCGTACGCGTCCCCGCCCGCGGCAGTGATCTTCTGGACCAACCAGCCGTCACCGCTGGCGGCGTGGAGGATGCGCCCCGGAACCGGGGTCACCGCGTCCACGGCCGCCTGGACCCACCAGGCATCGGCACGGTGCAGCGCCTGAACCTCCACCACGTTGGCGCTCGGGACCCGCTGGACCTCCACCTTGCGCTCGAGTTCCTTCAGCCGTCCTTCCACAATGTGCAGCGTTCTGCTCACCGCCGAGGCGAACTGGCTGACCTGATGGGTGATCCACCCCACATACCAGAGCAAGAGGGTGCGCATGCCCTTCTTGACCACGGCGCCGGCGGCCCGCTCCGAGTCGACCGGGACCACCGGGTCGACGAACGTGGCGGCGTCGACCATGCGCAAGGCCTCGGTGAGGTCTCCGCCGCGCCCGGCCACGGGCGAGTGCGCCAGGAACAGCTCGTCGAGTTCGCGTTCGAGCCTGGGGGGGAGGTCACCGGAGGAGCGGCGAAGGCGGACCTCCTCCTCGATCTCGGCCATGACCCGGGCCACGTAGGCCTTGGGGTCCGCCTCGCCCACCGGTTCAGCCTTCTCCATCTCCGGGCCCGCTTCCATGTCGCTCACGCCTGCGGTTCGAGGTGCGCCAACTCTTCGGGCGCCATCAGGGCGATCGATTCGCGCTCGGGTGGTGCCAGCACGGCGCGCACCGGCAAGGCGATGAAGCCGGTCGCCTTGCCGGGGCTCATGACGTCGAACGACCCGGCCGGCTCCTTCCAGTCGAACAGCACGCCCCCCTTGCTGAGAATTCCCACCGAGTAGGAAAACTTGCCGTCGAGCAACGGGACGTTGTCGATCACGAAATTGACCAGGCCCGGCCCGACGGGAAGGTCGAAGCGGAGCCCGAGAATGTCCGTGTCGGTCCGCATGAAGCAGTTGCCGTCGTTGTCCCTGAGCTCCAACGAGAACACGACGTCGTCAGTGGCGATCGAGGCGTGATAGCCCACGCCGATCGTCAGCGGGTCACCCGTCGAGAGGTAGGCCACCTCTTCGAACCTGGGATAGGTGTGCGCGGCGTAGGTGATCCGGACGGGATGCTCGACATCGGGACCCGGTGTCACCTCGATCGGCCGCTCGTCGGGCTGCTCTTCGGGCACCACCAGCGTGCCCTCCTCTTCCAGCAGCCCCTCCCGGAAGATGCGCACCGCTTCGCCCGGTAGCGCTTCGCTGACGACGTTTCCGTGGCTGAGCACAATGGCCCGGTCGCATATCGCGCGCACTTGATCGGGTGAATGGGTGACCAAAAGGATGGTGCGCCCTTCTTTTTGGAAGGCCTTCACCCGGTCGATGCACTTACGCTGGAAGCGCTCATCGCCGACCGCCAACACCTCGTCGATGACCAGGATGTCGGGGTCGACGTTGACCGCCACGGCGAAGCCGAGGCGCACGTACATGCCGGAGGAATAGAACTTCACCGCACCGTCGATGAACGCCTCGAGCTCGGAGAAGTCCACGATGGCGTCGAAGACGCGATCGACTTCCTTCTTCGACATGCCCAGGAGCGACCCGTTGAGGTAGATGTTCTCGCGTCCGGTCAGATCCTGTTGGAAGCCTGCTCCGAGCTCGAGCAGCCCCGCCAACTTGCCCCGGACGACGACTTCACCCGAGGTCGGCTGCAGCACGCCGCAGATGCATTTGAGCAAGGTCGACTTGCCCGAGCCGTTCCGGCCCAGGATCCCGACCGTCTCTCCCTCGCGGACCTGCAATGCCACGTTCTTGAGCGCCCAGAATTCCTCGGTGGGCGCGCGCCCACCGTGGATGACACGCTCCTTGATGGAGTTGTAGCGCCCGTGGGCCAGACGGAACCGTTTCGACACGTCCTTGACATCGACGGCGATGTCGCTCATGCGCTACAGCTCCTCGGCGAAGTTGCCCTCGAGCCGCCCGAAGACGGCGAGGGCGACGACGAAGAGCACGAGGGCGATGGCGAGGACCCCCAGATCCAACTCGACATACCGGAGATATCCCCACGACGGCAACACGAGGTACTTCTGTGGCAAGAACTTCCCGTTCAGTTGCCTGGCCAGGCCCACCGGTGACACATGCCCGTAGATGCAGCGTTGGAATGTCAACACCAGCGGGGTCACCGGGTTGAGGAAGTAGACCCAGAGCAGACCCTTCGGGCTCAGCTTCGTGCCGATGTTCTGCTGGAACGCATACACGATCGGGCAGGCCCAGAACCACGCGGTGAGGATGACCTCAATGAGGTGCTGCGTGTCCCGCAGGTACACGTTGATCGAGGAGAGCAGCACGGCCAGCGCGCCGGCGAGGACGATCGCAGTGAACAGGGCGAGCACGAGCAGCGGCAGATAGCCCCAGTCCGGCGCATTGTGCAGGACGACCAGGAAGATGACCATCACGCAGGCTTGGAAGAAGAAGAAGACGCAGGCCGAGCCCACCGCGGCCAGAGCGAGGATCTCGCGCGGGAACGACACCTTCTTGACGATGCCGGCGTTGTTGACGATCACCCCGGTGCCGGTCTGCACCCCGAGCTGGAAGAGGTTCCAGACCAGAAGGCCGGCAAAGAGGAAGATCACGAAGTTGGGCTGGCGATTGCCGAGCACGACCTGGAACACGATGAAGTAGATGGCCAGCGTCATGGCCGGTGCGATCATCGACCACACCAACCCGAGCACGGAGTTCTTGTACTTGACCTTGATCTCGGTGCGCACGAGGTAGACCAGGAGCTCACGCGAGAGCCAGATCTCGCGCAACCGTTGACGCACACTTATGGTCGGTGAGACGACCCGCGTGACCTTGTGGCCCCGGGCCTGGCGCGCGCTAAACCCCGCGGCCTCGGCCGCCATAGGTGAGCTGTCGGCTACGGGGCGTGCCAGGCCGAAGCCTTCGTGTACACCACCGTCTGCAGGAGGATTGGCGCCCGACGGCGAGGCCGGGACGTCCAATGCCACGTTTAAACGCTCCCTGCCGCGGCCACGGAGCGGTCGATGACCTGGTCGATGAAGCCGTACTCGCGCGCTTCTTCGGCCGTGAACCAGCGGTCGCGGTCCGAGTCCAGCTCGATCCGCTCCAGCGGCTGCCCGGTGTGGAAGGCGATGCGCTCGGCCATCATCCGCTTCAGGTAGATGATCTGCTCGGCCTGGATCGCGATGTCGGCCGCCTGGCCCTGCATGGAGCCCGAGGGCTGATGCATGAGGATCCGCGAGTGTGGCAGGGCGAAGCGCTTGCCGGGGGCGCCGGCACACAGCAGGAACTGGCCCATGCTGGCCGCGAGGCCGACGCAGATGGTGGACACGTCGGGCCGGACGTACTGCATGGTGTCGTAGATGGCCAGGCCGTCCGTCACCGAGCCCCCGGGCGAATTGATGTACACCGAGATGTCCTTGTCGGGATCCTCGGACTCCAAGAGGATGAGCTGGGCGCACACCGAGTTGGCCGTGACCTGGTCGATGGCGCTACCGATGAAGACGATGCGCTCTTTGAGGAGCCGCTGGTAGATGTCCGAGGTGGGATCGGAACCCCCGCCAGCAGCGACGATCGAAGGGAGAGTACGTGCAGGAGCCATGGCATGAGGCTAGTGGCCGAGAACGGCATGCATGGGCACATGGCACCTACACTCCCTGTTCACCCGCGGTCGATCCGCGCTGCGGGACGCTGCGGGCGTGGCGGAATAGGCAGACGCGCCGGGTTTAGG
>OBLU010002759.1_pt1 | contig 16024 bp, 16 predicted proteins | sample 1518681 | NCBI WGS metagenome assembly OBLU01 (sample SAMEA3539304, study PRJEB22396) | soil metagenome | biome: tundra; feature: field; material: soil | place: USA | collected 2010-05 | depth 0.15 m | reverse complement strand
TTGTGCCGATCGGTGGCGTAGCGCTTCAACGCGCAGATAGCGATGGGCTCGTCGATCTTGCCGCGACGGCAGGCGTCTTCGCAGGGATGCGCGCAGATTCGTCCCAGCACGTATGCGAAAGGATTGGGCGCGCGAGCCAGAAGATACGCTTCCTCATCTTTGGATATCCCGATGGCCTGCACATAGCGTCCACATTCTGTGTGGATCGGGCAGGCGGAGCGACACGGAATATTCTTGTCGAAATACTCCTCGTCCGGGACGGTGATGGAATAGCTCATTCGATTCCCACTCTGCGAAATTGAAGCTTCTGTAGTCCTAAGCCTGTTGCCAAACGCAACTGCTTCCTTGAAGCCACCCCCCGGCGAGCGAGCCTGACGCTCACCGGGGGGTGGGACAACGCCACTCGAGGCCCGAGTGAACGCTCTAGTGCTGAGCCGCCTTCAGCTTCTCGATCTCTTCATCGCTCAGCGACTTAAAGAACGCGGACGGATTCTTGTCCTTACGGTTTGCCTGGTCATAGGCGACGAACTCGAAGATCGTCTTGCCCTGGCTGTCGCCGATGCCGGAGTTCGGCTTGTGCATCATCCGCTTCACATAGCGTTCCCACTCATCTTTGGTCATGGTGGTGTTGATGGGGCGCGCAATGGTGTGACACTTGGCGCACTTGTCCGTGAACACCTTGTATCCCTGTTGCTGTGCAGCCGGGTAGGCGGATACATCGATTTTGGCTGGCCCCTTGTCCTGGGGGAGGGCTACGTTGCTGGTTTGTGCCACGAGAATCAGGGGAATGGAAAGCCCGGCGAGCGCGACGATTACGAGTGCTTTATACATTTGTGTCTCTCCTTACCACATGTATCGAATGTCGAATTTGAATAGCTTGTCGGTTGTACCGGTGAGAGCCAGCGGATCCCCATCATGCTCCTGCGAGTAGGAAGCGCGGGCGACAACGTTGCCCAAATCGGTCAGAGCGTGTTCGCCGCCGACGCCCCAGGCCCGGGTATGCATCGTCGGCTGCGTGGCAATCGTCTGGGTCGAGCGATCCACCCGCGCCATCAGCACCGTGCCCGTCTTGATGTAGTAGTCCGCCTCTCCGCGGTAGGTGTTCGCGATGTAGTGCGTAAGCGGCCCGTTCTGCATCCACTGCCAGTCATCCTCGCTGCGGATGTAGCCTCCGAGGAGATCCAGCTTGTCGAAGAACAGGTAGTTGCCGAAAGCGCCGGTCCGCCACAGGGTCGGGCGATAGGTGAACTCATTTTCCATGCCTGCATTCTGTACCTGGTCCTTTGACCCCCGGTACATCATCACAGTCACGCCGCCATCGGGCCCAAACCAGTAATCAGCGTCTGCCCACATGTCTTTGGAGTTCTTGGTTGAGCTGCCTAGAATCTCGCTGCCGTCCGCATTGAGTCCATTGGTCACTTTCGCCGAGACGGCAAAGACACGCTTGAAATAGGGCGAGGCCCACGTATATCCTACATCGACCCCAACCGGATGCTGATCGAGCGAGAAGTTGATGGGATCGGCGTTGGAGAGTGTGAAGGCAGGGTCGGCGAACAGGTTGTAGAACATGGCTGCCCGTGTTCCCTCGCCCTCCTGCATATGAATCTCGCCGCCCTTGATGAAGTAGCTGCTGTTGGCGCGGCCGCCGGTGTACACGCCAAACCCTTGCTCAAGACCGCTCCCTCCATCCTGGTAAAGCTCATAGTGGACGAAGTAGGAAAAGCCCGTGTCGGGGATAGTGCTGGCTGAGAACAGCGCTGCTTCGTCCAGATTGAAGCTGGAACAGGAGGAACTCTGCTGTGTGCCGTCAATGCCGCTGTTGCAGGATGAGGCGGGAGAGGCGGAGGTGGTATTGCCGGCGTCCGCCACCGTCTTGTCGACGGTGAAACTGCCCTGCATCACCAATGCGAGGGCGTTCGTGAGGTTAAACTTGATGTCCTTATCCAACTCAGTGATTTTCGGCGCTGGCTTGGTTCCGTCCATCTCATCCGGGGGCATGCGGTAGCCGAGACGCTTGAACATATAGCCGTTCTTGTTCAGTGCCGGCGGGATGGTGTGGCATGCGTAACACTTGACGCCGTACTTCCGGGCGAACGCTGGAATCGCGTGCGCTTGTTGTGGCATTAACAGTACAAAGCCAAACAACACCAGACTTGCTCTTACGACTGTGTTCCAGAGTTTCATGTGCGGGAGCTCCTGCCACCCTGTTAGGCACATACCAGACCAAAGTGCAGGGCCTTTTATATCAATGATTTGTCGTAGATGCTTCTCGGGGTATGGGGATCTCACTCCCCGGATTCCGGCGCAGATTGGGGAATATTCTCCCCAGTGTGCTGTTCCTTTTCCCGTTTGAGCAGCAGGTAAAAGGTCTTCCGATCCACGCCAGCTTCCCGCGCCGCGGCACTCACATTTCCCGCACAACGCGCCAGCACCGCTTGCGCGTAGGAACTCTCAAAGCTGGTCAGGTATTGCTCCCGAGCATCCTTCCACGGGAGGGCGGAGAGGTTGCTGGCGGCTTCAATGATCGGAGAATCCTCCTCGATGTCTTCCGGTACCAGCACTCCTCCGGGATGCAACGCCGCCAGCCGTTCCATCACGTTCTTAAGTTGGCGCAGGTTGCCGGGCCAACGTTCCCTCAAAAGCGCCTCGTAGAATTGCGGAGAACCCGAGAGGCTTTTGCCGTAGCGTCGGGAGAACCGTTCCAGAAAAAAGCGCGCCATATGGGGGATATCCTCCGGCCTCTCGCGCAGAGCCGGCAGCTTGACCGTGACTACGCTCAACCGGTAGAAGAGTTCTTCGCGAAAGGTTCCCGCCTTGATTTTGGCCACAAGATCCTGGTTGGTCGCACACACGATCCGGCAATCCACGCGCACCGTCGACAGTGCGCCCAGACGCCGCAGGGCCCGTTCCTCCACGAACCGGAACAGCCGCGTTTGCAGTTCCACCCCCACGTCGCCGATCTCGTCCAGAAACAGTGTGCCGCCGTCGGCCGATTCGATGAGTCCTTTCTTGGTGCGCTCGGCCCCAGTGAAAGCGCCGCGCTCATAGCCGAACAACTCACTCTCGATCAGCGACCCCGGCATGGCGCTGCAATCGACGGGCACAAACGGGCCGTCCTTGCGCCGGCTTTGGGTGTGGATGAACCGGGCCGTGACCTCCTTGCCCGTCCCACTCTCTCCCAGAATCATCACCGTCGCGTCGGTGGCCGCCGCCCTGCGACACTTGTTCATCTGATCCAGCATCGCGGGACTGCGGCTTTGCGCTGCATCTGCCTCGCCGAGGGCCTCCAGACGGCCTTTCAGTACTTCGACTTCCCGCTCCAGCTTGGCATGGGAAAGAGCACGCTGCACCACCAGCAGCAGTTCCTCGCGCTTGAAAGGCTTCTGTAGATAATCGAATGCGCCATTGCGCATTGCCAGCACGGCACCCTCCACTGACCCGAATGCGGTGAGGAATACAACGGGAAGTCCCGGATGCGCTTCATGCAGCCGGGCAAACACCTCTTCGCCCGACATTCCCGGCATGCGGATGTCCAGCAGAACCAGGTCGGGCGGGTTCGCGAGGCATTCGGCCAACCCTTTGGCGGGGTCTACACAAACAGTGACCGTGGTCCCGGGCAAACGCAGCATCCGCTGGATGTTTTCACCCAGCGCGGCTTCGTCGTCGACGACCAGAATGCGGCTCACCCCGTTGTTCCTCCGGCGAACCAATGATACGGCTGGCCACGGGTGAATCGTGCCGGGGGCAACTCGATCACGAAGCTGGCGCCACCACCGTTCCTGGGCTCGTAATGAATCCGGCCATCATACATATCCAACAGGCTGGCCGCCAGAAACAGCCCCAGCCCCAACCGTTCTCGCCCGGTGCTTTGCGAAACGAACGGCTCAAAGATGTGTTCCCGGATGCTCTCCGGCACACCCGGGCCGTTGTCTTCGATTCGGATGACCACTTTAGCGCCTGCCATGCGACAGGGCTCAAGACGCACCCAGATTACGGCCTCATCCCGCCCCTTCAGCGCTTCGAGTCCATTGCTCAACAAGCCGCGAACGACCTCCGCTACGACGTGTTCAGGAACGTCGACGCGCGGCGCTTCGGCGATCTCCTCCACCACCCTCACTCCCTGGCTTTCGGCCGAAGGTCGCAACGCCCCAAGCGCTTCCGCCATGGCTTTCTGCGGAATCGACGCATCGAAAACCTCTCCGCCGCGCTCTCGTCGCAGTGCCTGAAGCAACGTGCTCGCGATGCTGCTCATGTAGCGGGCCTCTTTAAGCATCTGCTCAAGATCGGCGCAGAGAGCAGCATCCTCCTTGCGTTCGTCGAGCAGCACTTCGAGGCGGCCTGCCACAATCGCCAGCGGGTTGTTGAACTCGTGCATGAAGCCGGCCGTGAACTGGCCCAGGAGAGTAAGTTGGTGGGATAGCCGCGCCTGCCGGTCGGCGGCCTGCAACTCTTCCCGCAATCGGGACGTGCGGTAGCGCACTGTCTCCAACTGCAGCTTCAGTTGCGCGACCTCTTCCTCGGCCTTCGCCGCGCAGGCTTGTAGGCGGCCTCGCTGCCTATGGGCATAGAGCAGCGCCGGAAGAGGAGCAACCATGACGGCAAGGATCGCAAGTAGCGCCTTGGCAAACATGGAGCCGGGGTGAAGCTCGAACACGATTCCCAACACGGGCAGAACCCAAACCCCGCTCACCCAGAGCGCAAGCCAACCGCGATCTTTGGGGTGATTGCGACCACGGTCTTCTCCCGGCGTCCCTAGCATATCGCACAAGTGTAGTGCGTCAGGCAGGTTGAGCTACAGTTGATGTGTTTTGTTTACTTGTTTCGTCTGTCCGACGCTTGACGGCAAGATCCCCGAAGACCTCTGGGAACGCAAGATGAACGAGTGGCAGGTGGAAGAGCAACAGGTAAAGCTTGCCAGTATATGCAGCGTCCATGCGATTCCGAATTGACTTGAGCCGCGACTCCAGCCGCGTCCGCTCGGCACTCAATTTGCACTGAGCTTCCATGGTGCGATAGTGATGCCGGTATTCGGCATGTTTGTCATAGATGCGGATGCAGTTCGGTCGCTTCCTGAAATACAGAGTCTGAATCTCGCCGGTAGGAGTCCTTGCCCATCCGGGCATCTTCTTGGTCTATCAGTGGTTTGTATTGTTGGATCGCCCGTTCGGTCTGAGTGAGCACAAGGTTTATTTCATCATCAGTGGGAACAGAGCCAGCACCGCCGAACCATGAAAGCACTCACGAGAAAAAGTGAAAGAGCCTGACTACGGAGCGCTTCGATTTGCCTTTTGAATCCTTATTCGAGATCACCTGCGCGGGGGCAGGCAGAAAAGAGCATTCGATGTGGAGAACATTTCGCCTCCGGTGCTGATGTAACCGTTATAGGGGGCAACGAATCGGGATCCAAAGGGACCCAGCAGGTCCTCGAATGGCATCAACGCGCCGCCGAATACACCCTCTCTCGGCAGAAGGTCATAGAACTCAACCAGGACGAACTTCACGGCCCGCTTTTGCAGCATCAAACTGCTGCCTTGAAGAACGACCAAGTCGAAACCTTCCACGTCGGTTTTCAGCAAATCGATGTTGTCGATCGAGTGTTCCGAGCAAAATGTATCCAAGGTAGTTTCCTGTACACGAATGCTGCGCCCGCGTGTGTTGAATCGCTTGGAATGCGGGTTGTTCGGCGTCAGACTGTTGGCTTTGAAGCTATCGTACTCGATCATCTCCACTTCGCCGATATCGGTCCCCAGGGCAACATTGAATCCCTGAAAGCGGGGGTTCCCGCCGACTTTGGCCATCAGGGTTGCAAACGTGGATGGATGGGGTTCAAAGCCCAGGACGCGCGCCTCCGGAAAGTTATTGAGTGCATCTAGCGTCGACTCGCCCTCACTGGCTCCCACGTCAAAAATCGTGGTCACCGGATACTTCCACTCAGCCGCCAGCCGCTTCACGTCCGCGAATGGGTACATGCCAAACGTTGGGGCCGGCTGCTGGGCCGGCAAGCGCTTGAAGTTCGGTCTGGAGTTCGTCCGGATCGTCCGATAGAGCGTCCAGCGCCGCTCCGGTGATCACGGTCGAGCTGGCATTGCTCTCAGGATCTACGCTGAGCGAGACCTGATCGGTTGTGACATTCACCTGTTGCATCTGCTCCTGCAGCGTCATCTTGGCATCGAGGGTCAGGTTTGCGCCCGCCGAGACACTGATCGCCTGCTTGACGTAAACGGCGAAGCCCGGAGAGGTCACGGTCAGCACATATGTGCCGGCGGCTACGCTGCGGAAGGCGTAGGTCCCGTCGCTCTTGGAGACGGTCGACTGTGCCCTGCCCGAAGCCGACGTCAGCGTCATCGTCGCCCCCGGAATTAGCGCGTCATCCGGATCCACGACCATGCCATGTACGGTAGCGCCTGAGGACGACGGTGACTGCTGCGCCATCGCCGCAAATGGAAGCGAACCCGCGAGAAAAAGTAGAACAACCGCCAGACATGTTCGAATAGACATCTTCACTCCTATTGATAAAGCATTGCATTCGTGCAAAGGTTCCCTCGACACCCTCGGCGTACTAGTGGACGGCGGCCTTGATGCGCAGGACAAGAAAAAATCACTCTTCCGGAGGTCCACCCCCACCTGGACCTCCGCCACCCGGACCACCTCCAGGTCCACCACCCGGCGGCGGTCCGTCCGGCGGCGGCCCGTCGTCAGCGTCTTCGCCCTGATTATCCTGTGATTGTTTTGCCCACTTCGCTTCATCCTTCATGTACTTGCTCGCCTGAGCATCGGTCTTCTGCAACCTGACCTTCAACACTGTCTGCTGATGCACCTTCCTCACCGCAGAGGCCCACTCGGTGTCGCTGAGAGATTCATCCTCGCCAAACTTATGTACCTGCTTTTGCTGATCGGCCAGGATGGGCTGTATCTTCGCCTTCTGGTCCTCTGTCAGGTTGTAGCGCTTGCCCAAGCGCGCCAGTTCTTTTTCAGCGTCGTACTTCTTGCTGCCCACTGCTTGCGAGGCCGACGTGGATACCGTCGCGCGTGAAGACGTGTTCTGGGCCACCGCCGCGATGCCTGTCGTCAATGGAGGCAATCGAAAGGATAACCAACTTCGAGCCGCTATCCCTCAACAGGCTCGTCGAAGAGATGATTCCTGATGCGGCGTATGAGGCTCGGCAACGGCAAAGCTCTGTGCTTTTCCGCGCGAGCGATCAATGCACCATTCTGGGCAATCGGCAGCTATTACACCGGGCAATCGAAAATGTCATACGCAACGCTATTCGATACACCAAATCGGGCTCCGAGGTAGAGATCAGGCTCACCTCCGCCCTGAAGCAGCAGGGGCGGGTGGCCTTACTCGAGGTGAGTGATCGTGGGCCTGGTATCCCGGAGAACGAGCTCGACGCAATCTTCCTTCCCTTTTATCGCGTGGACCACGCCCGAAGCCCCCATACCGGCGGGTCCGGAGTGGGCCTCGCCATTGCGGAACGCGCGGTGAAACTGCATGGCGGAGATTTGCGCGCGTTCAACCGGCCTGACGGAGGTGCAACTCTCCAAATGCAGCTTCCGGCTCTTGAGGGCGCACGTGGAAAAGAACGTGATGGGACAAGTCAGGACACGCGTCTGAGCGGCTCGGAAGGGCAACCGCCAACACACCCATTGCCAAGTGATGGTCTTAACTATTCGGGGATTGGGGTTTCAGTGCGTTGTGTTTCCACCCCTCAGGTCTTCCCCGCTGTTGCCATTCACGGCGCGACTGTCGCATATAGCAGTGTGGGTCCAACCGTGGGTCCAATAACGATTTCGGCGGGTTGTTTCCTGCTCTTTCAGGCCCTCATCGGTTCTGCTAAGCCATTTAGATTGTGTTACTGTTCTAGGATTGGGGTGGGTGAGGTCGCTAGCTCGAATCTAGTCGTCCCGACCATTACTTCCAATCAGTTAGTTAGCTCGCATGTGCCTCGTGGGTCCAGACCATGGGGCTGGAGCCCATCGAATTCGGGGGCACAAAGCACCTGGGACTCTTCGGTAGGGTCCGAAGTGAGGAGGGTGCACGATGAGGACCAACCAGAAAAGGGCTGTCGTGCTTTTGAGCGGAGGGCTCGACTCGGCCACCGTCCTAGCCATGGCCAAGAGCCAAGGGTACGAAGTCTTCGCGCTCTCATTCTCCTACGGGCAGCGCCACAGTTGGGAGTTGGAAGCGGCCAGGCAGGTCGCCCAATCCCAAGGGGTCCGGGAGCATAAGATTGCCACCATCGATCTCCGAGTGTTCGGTGGGTCTGCGCTGACGGACGACATCGAAGTTCCGAAGGGGCGAACCGTCGACGAGATGTCTCACGGGATTCCGATTACCTACGTCCCGGCTCGCAACACGATCTTTCTTTCGTTCGCGCTAGCCTGGGCGGAGGTACTGGGAAGCAGCGACATCTTTATCGGTGTCAATGTCCTCGACTATAGCGGATACCCTGACTGTCGTCCGGAGTACATCGAGGCGTTCCAGCGTATGGCCAACCTCGCAACCAAAGCAGGGGTGGAGGGGCGTCAGGCGCTCAAGATCCATACTCCCCTTATCACCCTCTCGAAAGCGGAGATCATTCGTTCGGGCATCGAGTTGGGTGTGGACTATGGCGTTACCAGCAGTTGCTACGATCCCGCGCCGAACGGGCAGCCATGCGGGCGATGCGACTCGTGTCTCCTCCGTATCAAGGGCTTCCGAGAAAACGGGATCGACGACCCACTGGAATATCAGGTATTCGAGAATCAGGCTTTCGTATGAGCTATTCGGTCAAAGAAGTCTTTTACACGCTGCAGGGCGAAGGAGGTCAGGCGGGGCGGCCTGCGGTGTTCTGCCGCTTCGCGGGTTGCAACCTTTGGTCGGGTCGTGAGGCGGATCGATCAACGGATATCTGCCAATTCTGCGACACTGATTTCGTAGGTGTAGATGGATTAGGCGGTGGGAAGTTTGAATCCGCAGAGGATTTGGCAGACGCGATCGAACAGAAATGGCCGAGCGACGATTCGGCTGGCACGAAATTCGTAGTGTGCACAGGCGGGGAGCCCCTCCTCCAGCTTGACGATGCTTTGATTCGAGCGCTGCACTCTCGTAGGTTCGAAATCGCCGTCGAGACCAACGGGACGATACTGGCTCCGGCGGGCGTGGATTGGCTCTGTGTGAGCCCGAAGCAGGGCACACAATTGCAGCAAAGAACTGGAGATGAATTGAAGTTGGTTTTTCCGCAGCCAGGAGTCGATCCAAAGTCCTTCGAATCCCTCTCTTTTCGGCACTTCTTCCTGCAGCCAATGGATGGTCCCCGTCGCGCCATTAACACGGAACTCGCTGTGCAGTACTGCCTCGATCATCCGGTCTGGCGTTTGAGCTTGCAGACTCACAAGATCCTGGGCATTTCATAAAGAGGCTTGATGGAGATTTTCAAAGAGTTCACGGTTGAGGCGGCGCACCGCTTACCGAATGTCCCGCCGGGACACAAATGCGGACGCCTCCACGGTCACAGCTTCCACATCAGCGTCCATGTTCGCGGTCCTGTCGACCCGCAGATGGGTTGGGTCATCGACTTCGCAGATATCAAACAGGCATTTCGGCCCATCGAGGAGAAGATCGACCACAATTATCTGAATGAAGTAGAGGGGCTGGAGAACCCGACCAGCGAGAATCTCGCTCGTTGGCTTTGGGTCAACCTGCTACCAGCGCTCCCGGGCCTGAGCAAAATCGTCGTCCAGGAAACCTGCACCAGCGGATGTGTCTACACTGGCGAACTGGAGCCCTAGTCTTAATAAGGTTCGACATCAGCCGATGGTCATTTAGTCTGGTTGCTCGGGGTCGAAAATGTCTCTCCACGCATACTGGGCCTATGGACTTTGTATTCATGCGGACCTGGTTTGTCCGGAACTTCCTTCCCATCCGCAAAGCGGGCTTCCTCCGTGGTTCCAAGTCGGTCATAGGCATCAGCGCACAGCCGAAACTGGGCCAACGCCGGCAGAATCCGAAGTCCCTCAGGAGTCGGCGGCACTCGCACCGGTGACGTGGACAAATATGTTGTGCCAATGGGCGCGGGGTACTGTCCTGATCCGATACCACTTCGAGCGATGGGCGGCAATGTGCGAAATATTGCAGTCGATGCGGCGGACTATAGCGTTCTCCGGAGCATCGAGCATTTTCTTGATATGCATGACGGCCCGAGTCACGCGCTTCAACATCGGTGCGCTCTATAACGGCACGACCTACACAATTGCACTGCCTGCAAACGGCCTGACTGACATGTCGGGCAATGCGCTGGCGAACACCTTCACCAGCACCTTCACAACTACCACCGATCCGGCGACATGCTGCGGCAATGTTGTCAGCACGGCACCCGGAAACGGCGCAAGCGGGGTCCCAACTAATCCGAAGGGAGTTCCCCCGGCTCTGCCGGGGAGGCAGTAGAAGTTTGACATATTCGGGAGTCCGCCCAGAGACTCCGAGTCGTGAGCCGCCAAGCGCACGACAAGGAGAAACTGGATGGATGAATTCGAGAGCTTAAGTCACTCGAAGTGGGAGTGCAAGTACCACATAGTGTTTATACCGAAATGCCGCAGGAAGGTGTTGTACGGAAACTTGCGGCAGCATTTAGGCGAGGTGTTCCGCAAACTGGCGGAGCAGAAGGAGAGCCGGATCGAGGAGGGGCACCTGCTGGTGGACCATGTTCACATGATGATCTCGATACCGCCGAAATACGCTGTGTCGCAGGTGGTGGGGTTCATCAAAGGCAAGAGCGCCATCCACCTGGCGCGGGTGTATGGAGAGCGGGAACAGAACTTCGCCGGCCAAAGCTTTTGGGCGCGAGGGGACTTCGTGTCGACGGTCGAAAGGGACGAGACTGTCATCCGCGACTACATTCGTAACCAGGAGCAGGAAGACAAGCGGTTGGATCAGATGAACATGTGGAAATGACCTTGCCACCTTCAGGTGGCGCAACTCAACCGGGGCCGCGTTAGCGACCCCACAAGCCGCTTCGAGCGGCTCACAAAATAAAGCCCCCGGCTCTGCCGGGGGATATTTACCTGGTACCTCACCGATATCGCGGGGAATCCTTACTACAACACGGGAGTGGTATCTACGTTCACTACGCAATAAAACGGCACCGGGGGGCACTGCAATCGGCAGCATCCCCCCGGTGCTGGCAAGTCGAATCCGCCGCCGCGGCACCGCCGAGTGACTGTGCCGCCGACTGTTTGTTCGCCCCGCTCAACGTGAGTTGATGCAACCATCGTTCCGCCAACACGCCTTCGTCGACCAAGTCCGGTGAGCGCGATCCGGAGATGCCCCAGACCAGGAAGGGCAGTCAGTGGTACTTCGGGCTGAAGGCGCCGGGCGCTCCAGTGTTGAAGGCTGGGCCGCGTGATAGCATGCATGGGCGAGAGTCTGAATGATAGAACTGACCAACGTCACCAGGAGCTACGGGATGGGAAGAGCCGTCCTGGCTCTGAACAACATCTCGTTGCATATCGGACCCGCGGAACGGGTGGCCGTTATGGGGCCGTCCGGCTCCGGCAAATCCACGTTGCTGAACCTGGTCTGTGGGCTCGATGAGCCTACATCGGGTTCGGTAAAAGTTGAGGGGGTAGAGCTTTCCGGCCTCAGCGACGATGCGCGTACCCGGCTGCGCCGCGAAAAGATTGGCATGGTCTTTCAGACGTTCAATCTTCTGCCGACACTCACGGCGCTGGAAAACGTAGCATTGCCGCTTCGTCTACAGGGTCTCTCGAAGAGGGAGGCGGAGGGTCGTGCGACCTCGATGCTAAGTCATGTGGGCCTCAAGAACAGGACGATTCACCGTCCCGATGAACTCTCTGGCGGCGAGCGTCAGCGTGTCGCGATCGCGCGGGCGCTCATCTTCCGTCCGCCTCTGCTGCTGGGGGATGAGCCGACCGGCAATCTCGACTCCACCACAGGCGCTGAGATTCTTCGCCTGCTGGACGATCTCCAGCAGGAGTACCAGAGCACGCTCCTGATGGTGACCCATAACGCAGAGGCTGCGGGCTTCTGCAATCGGATTATCACCCTGCATGACGGTCAGATTGTTGATGATGTGCCATGCGGGCATGCGGCAGCCAGAGGCAAATGATGACTTCCGCCCTCTGGCAGATCGCCTCGCGGCAGTGGCGAACCCATCGTCTGCGGGTCGCCATGACGACCCTGGGGATTGCTCTCGGCGTTGCGGTGTTTTTCGCGGTCCGTACGGCCAACGCTGCACTTCTGGATTCGCTGACACTTACCGTTGAGCGCCTGGCTGGCAAGTCCACTCTGGAAGTGAGCGCCGGGGAGACTGGATTCCCGGAAGAAACCCTCGACACTGTGCGGGCCACACCTGGAGTGCAACTTGCCGAGCCGGTGATTGAAGTCATCGTGCATACGGCTTTCCAGGATGAAGGGAATCTGCTCATTCTCGGTGTGGATACGACGGGCGACCAGCAGTTGCGGCAATACGAATTCGACCGCTCGCAGTCGCAGATCGCCGATCCACTCACCTATCTTGCGGAGCCCAGGTCCATTCTGCTTGCCCGGCCCTTTGCCGAGCGCCATGGATTGCAAATTGGCGATCGTCTTCCGATCTTCACGGCCCACGGGAAGATGGACTTCGTGGTTCAGGGGATTTTCAAGCCTACCGGCGTAGGTGAGGTCTTCGGCGGCAATATCGCGGTGATGGATATCTACTCCGCACAGACCGTCTTCGGTCGGGGCCACAACTTCGATCGCATCGATATAATGAATGCGCCAGCCGTTCCGGTGAATGAGCTGCAACAGCGGCTGCGCGCGCGATTGCCGACCGGCATTGAAGTGATACGCCCGGAGATGATGGGACAGGCGCTGGAAAATGCGGTGACCGCCATGCGCCTGGGAATGCTGATCACAAGCTTTATCTCGTTGCTTGTGGGCGTCTACATCATCTTCAACTCGTTCACCATTGCGGTGAATCAGCGTTGGAGGGAGATCGGCATTTTGCGCGCGGTTGGGGTCGAGCGCGGCAAAATCAACGCCATGTTTCTGGGAGAAGCTCTGTTCATGGGCGTGATCGGCTCGAGCGTGGGGATTGCCGCAGGATATTATTTGGCAGCCGGGGCGAATCGAGTCATGGGCTCCATCGCAGCCTCAGTTTACGGAATCATCTCCACGGCAGTGGCGCCGAGACTCCATCCCGACCTTGTTCTGACTTCGTTTGGCCTTGGCGTCGCGGCCTCATTCGCCGGCGCATGGTTTCCAGCTAGAGCGGCTTCGTATCTTGACCCCATTCTGGCGCTGCATAACATCGAGGCGCGCCAACGAGAGTCGGCACTGGGATGGGGCCGCGCCACACTTGGGGCCGCGCTGCTTCTGATCAGTTTGCTCTTGATTCAATTCTCTCCCTCTGGCGTCGGCATGGAGTTTCAGTTCTCCTATGCCGCTGTCATGCTTCTGGGTCTCACCATCCTGCTGCCCATGCTGGTGCATTGGGCCGCGCGTGCGATCCGACCTGCGATGGATTGGGCGGGCGGCTCGGAAGGCGCACTGGCGGTGGACGCCATGGTCCAGTCACCGCGTCGCAGTGCAGCTACGGTTGGCGCGCTGATGGTTGGCCTGATGTTCGTATTCTCGACCGGCGCTTACATCCAGAGTTACAAGCACATGATCAATCGGTGGACCAACCAGATGTTGAATTCCGATCTGGTCGTCGCCACGTCCACGCTATTGCGTTCCACGTCCTATCATTTCAGCGAAGATCTGGGCATTCGTATCGCCGCACTGCCGGAAGTGAAGCGTGTCGAAAATGTTCGCTTTACGATCGTTCCGTATCATGGCGATGCAGCAGCCGTAGCTGCGGAGGAGATGGACGGCTTCCTGGCCCGCTCCTCCAACGCCGTTCTGGGCGGCAACAAGAAAACGGTGCAGGATCTCTTGCCGCGAGGCGAAGGTGTCCTGGTCTCGAAGAATCTCGCTGCGCGCTGGAGATTCAGGGTTGGAGACCGGGTGCATCTCGACACCCCCACTGGCCCACTCGATCTGCCCATCCTTGGCATGGTCGAGGACTACAGGTCGGATAAAGGGACGATCTTCATGGATCGAGCGCTCTACAAGCGCGTTTGGAAGGACGATGCCGTAGATTTTGTCGACGTCGAATTGAAACCGGGGCAGGACGCGACGGCCGTCAAGCACGAGATTCAACGCCTCACGGCCGGCACGGAGCATGCCTTGGTCTACACCAACTCGGAGTTCAGAGACTGGATCGGCAGCCTGGTGGACACGTTTTTCATCTTGAATTACATGCAACTCGTTGTCGCCGTGATCGTTGCGGTCGTGGGGATAGCGAACACCCTGATCATCTCGGTGGCGGAGCGGGGCCGCGAATTCGGGATCGTTCGCGCCATCGGCGGTTACCGCTCCCAGATTCGAAAGATGGTGCTGCTGGAGGCCTTTTCCATTTCCGTCGTCGGTGTGATTGTGGGCGCGGTGGCCGCTTTGTTCAACATACAATTCATGTCGCGCACGGTGTCCACGGTTCTGGCTGGCTATGATGTGCCATTCTATTTTCCGTGGGCTCTCATTCTGGAGACGTTCCCTGCGGTTGTCGCAGTATCCTTGCTTGCTGGTTGGATTCCCGCGCGCCATGCGATGCAGGCGCCGGTGATCGAGGCGATCGGATATGAATAGAAAATCTGGACGCAATATGGCTAAGCCGATCCGAGCGGTAGCTGTCTGTCTATGCGCGGCGGTGTATTTGCACGCAAGGGTCTTCGCCGCTGACGTGACTCCCAATGCACGGATGATTATGGAAGACGTGTACGGGCAGGACACCAGTCACGACATCACAATGCGGGCAAACTTCCAGCTCTACGATCAACACGGACACAGCACGAAGAAGGATTTCACGTACCGCAGGATCGGTTCGCCCGGAGACAGCAAGACCCTGGTTGTCTTCACGGCACCCAAAGAGATTCTCGGTGTTGCGCTGCTGTCCATCAATCAGCGCGGAGCATCCGAACGTCAGTACATGTACACTCCGGCGACGCAACGGGTTCGCAGCGTCGCACCGCAGGAACGCACAGCGCGCTTCATCGGAACAGATTTTACATTCGAAGATATCGGGGAACGGGTGCTCGACGATTTCACCTACCGCCTGCTTGGCGATACCGAAGCTATGGACGGACACAAAACTTACAAGGTGGAAGCGAAACCGGCTGATGCATCACGCTCGCAATATAAGTACATCTACTACTGGGTGGCGCAGGATGCTCCCGTGATCCTCTTCGCGGAGATGTACGACGCACAAGGACAGAAGGTGCGTGTGCTTCACGCAACCGACCTCAAGCGGGAGAAGGGTATCTGGGGTGCGCGGAATACCGAGATGAGCACCGTACCCGATCGCACGCGGACTATATTGCACATCGACGAGGTCAAGTTCAACACGAACCTGGATGAGAATCTGTTTACACCGCAGGGACTTGCGCAAGCGCCTGGTTCCGGCACAAGCAAGTGAGCGAACCGCATTCGAGGCAATAGAGCGCGAGCATCAGCTCATCTCTCCGGCAAACCGTTCTTGCAGGACCCGGCGGAGCAGCTTGCCCGTGTGATTCTGCGGCAGGTCGCCGGAATCGACAATCCATATGCGGCGCGGCGCTTTGTAGGCCGCGAGGTTCCGCCGGCACCAGTCGAGCAGGTCGCTCTCGCTTACCGAGGAGCCATCGCGCAGTTCGACCGCTGCAACGGGAATCTCGCCCTTCTCCTTGTGGGGCAGGCCGAAGGCGGCTGCGCGGGCCACCGCTGGATGGGCTGAGATGGCCTCTTCCAGTTCGCGGACGTACACCGAGTAGCCGCCCGACTTGATTACATCCTTCATGCGCCCCACCAGGCGGATGAAGCCGAGGCGATTTCGCGTGGCTAGGTCGCCGGTGCGCAGCCAACCGTCGCTCGTCATCAAGTCGTGATCCTTGCCCTCGTTCTTCCAGTAGTGTGGGGTAAGACCGCGCCGCCGAATCTAGATCGGAAGAGCACACGCCTGAACTCCAG
>OBLU010002758.1_pt1 | contig 16025 bp, 11 predicted proteins | sample 1518681 | NCBI WGS metagenome assembly OBLU01 (sample SAMEA3539304, study PRJEB22396) | soil metagenome | biome: tundra; feature: field; material: soil | place: USA | collected 2010-05 | depth 0.15 m | reverse complement strand
TCGATGAGCGTCGAACCGGCGGCGTACGGCGCGATGTGATTTTGAAAACGCAGCGTACGGAGTTGATTGGGAGCACGACCGTCGGCGCGCATGGTTGAATCAGCCATAAACGCTGGCGATATTAAACGTGAATCGTTTCAAGGAAAAGCAAAACCACCGCGAATTAACGCTGATATCGCCCATTCCGGCAGCTCGTTTCGTCGCGGCTGAACCAAACCGACCGTCATTCGCAAAAGCCGATTGACCGTCGGAACCGCCTCCCCCTGGCGCAAAGACTTTCGGGCTGACTCGCTCATAGTCACACCAAAAACTTTGCGCCAGCCCGATATTGGCGCGACCAAAGCAGCGTAACCGTTCTCCGAAACTCATGCTATGCTTCGCGGGCGCGGGAACAAGAACACGGAACTGGCCTGGCGAAATTCTGCGGCGAAATCGCATTACCGGCTGGCGGCGCAATCAATCGGTGTTCGGCAAACCAGATTTTGTTTTTCCAAAACTTAAGCTCGCGGTTTTCGTGGACGGTTGTTTCTGGCACGACTGCCCCAAACACGGCACGCACCCGAAGAACAATCGTGCATTCTGGAAAAACAAACTTCGGCGGAACAAAAAACGTGATCGGCTTGTGAACCGCACGCTCCGCGCGCGCTATTGGCGCGTCCTGCGCATTTGGGAACACCAGTTGTGTGACGGAAAACGCGTGATTCGCCGGCGCGCCGGCAGAGGGATCGCTCGCATGGCTCTGACCCTGCCAGGTTTCCCGCCCCAGTCAAGCTACATTTTTTGTGGAAATGCTCTAAATACCAAGTCGTTTTCGACGGGTTGCTAGGCGCAAGTTTTCCAACTACATCTTTGTGCAGGTGTCCAACCGTAGTCGTATATGTCATAGTTGCAGTTAACAACCATTGGAATTCACGTTGCTGAAATGAAAAGATTGACACCCTCGTTGGCGTCAAAAACGTGTGCCACTGCACTAAATATTACAATGAAGTCCGTTGCCTGTATCATCTTTGCAGCAGTTTTCGTTTGCTGTGGGGCGGCGGCTGTGCCTGTAGCGACAAATTCATACTCCCTAGTTTACACCTCGGCGCCACCGAATAATCCCCTCAAGGGTTTTATGCCTTATACGGGCAGTTATACGATGTTTCCTTATAGCCTGGAGTGGAGTTATCTCCCATTGCGTTCATTGATGAGCGGGCCAACAAACTTCAACTGGGCCAGCCTCGACCAATTACTCAGCAACGACGCCAGTCGCGGTCATCAAACGGTGTTTCGCGTCTATCTCGATTATCCCACGCTGCCCACTGGCATACCACAGTATCTGCTCGACGCGGGTCTGATCACATACAGCTACAATGATTATGGTAACAACGGCATCAGCGTTTGCCCAGATTACGAAAACCCGCTGTTGGATCAGGCGCTGACGAATTTCATTGCCGCGCTCGGGGCGCGTTACGATGGCGACCCGCGGATTGGCTTTATCACCGTTGGGTTGCTCGGCTACTGGGGCGAATGGCATACATTCCCGGAAATCAATCGGTTCGCGTCGGTTGCAGTGCAGGAAGAAGTGCTGACGGCGTATGCAAATGCGTTTAGCAAAACCAAACTGCTCGTGCGCTACCCTAGCGGCACCAACCCACCCGCGCAACGCATCGGTTATCACGATGATTCGTTTGCGTATGAAACAATTGATCCGCCAAGCTACATGTTTCTCGGCCTGCTCAAAGCTGCAGGTGAAACGAACAAGTGGCAAACACAGCCCATTGGCGGCGAGGTGAGACCGGAGGTCCAGTCCTGCATGTGGAACACCAACCAGCCCACTTGCGTGCCGGCGGGGCAGGACTTCAATTCTTGTGTGGACTTGACCCATGCCTCTTGGATGTTGAACCAAGGAGTGTTTAGCCCAGGCTTCACCGGCGCGCAGGAAAATTTGGCTCTGGCCGGTGCTCGGCGGTTGGGATACGAGCTTTACGTCACCAACGCGCAGTTGGTCGATGCCCGTCTATCCGGGCCGCTGAACGTCTCCTTGCAGATTCAGAATACCGGCGTCGCGCCATTTTATTACAACTGGCCGGTGCAAGTTGGCGCTCTCAACAGCAGCAACACGCTCGTGCGGACATGGACAACACCGTGGACGCTCTCTTCGCTCCTTCCCGCCCGCACGAACACTGTCTGGAGTTACGCCCAAACCAATCATGGTTTGGCTATTGGCCAATACAAACTCGTGCTGCGCGTACAGAATCCGCTCACGAATGGTGTGTCGTTCCACTTTGCCAATCAGACACAAGATGCCGACCTCGCTGGCTGGCTTACACTGGGACAGGTTTCAGTGTTGCCTGACGTCACGCAGCCGACATTGAGCGGCAGCTGTTCCCTCCCTGATTTTAACCTTCAGGTCAGCAACGCCGCACCGGGAGTATGGACCGTTGAGCGCACATCTGATTTTGTCATATGGACGCCGTTGCTAACAACCAACACGCGTACGGCTGAATGGAATGTCACCGATGAGGTTTCATCACTGGCGCAATTCTACCGTGTAGTGGGCCAGCCTTGAATGCCAATGAATCAAACAATAGTAAATAGCTGTAGTGCAATAATTATCAGGAAATAACCGCAACCAAAATGAATGAACAAATATAAAACCAAAAAAATCAAACTTAATTCCCATGAAAACAAAAATCCCAAAAAACAAAAATCCCATAAAAACAAAAATAATAATGAAAACAAAAATACAGCGACGCCTCTTATCGGCTTTAGCTGGTCTTGCGCTGATATCCTCGGCCAGTCTGGCTGTAGCCCAAGACCTAGACGTTAACACCTTCGACTCCGGCATAAGCGGAATCGACTGGTCGAATTTTAGGACTTATATCTATAGCTACGATGCGGTGTGGGATGCATCGCAGGACGCCAATGGGAACCCGAACAGCGGGTCGATGTACCTCACTGTGAATTGGCCGCTGCAATCCGATCCCAATTGGAACGAGGGTTGGAACGACGTGCAGATTGCCTTTTACACCCCACCGTTCAATCCCACTGGCTATATAAACTTTGATGTTGATATCAAGGTTGACGTCACCAATTCTTCTCTTTCGGCAGACGGGTGGTCTTACGGCGCCGTGGAACTTATCATCAATAATCCTTGGACCACGGTGGTAGGCTGGGTCAATTTGGCTCCAACAGCCGAGTGGCAGCACCTCAGTGGTTCCTTTTCGGGGATTCCGAGCGGCACCTACAGCGAAGCGGTTATTGGGTTCATCTCCAACGGCGGCTCCAGCCTGACCGGCTCCGTCTCTTATTGGATTGACAATATCGTATTTACTGCTCCGCCCACTGTTTTCACGAATCGGCCGGCACTTAGCATCGCCAAAGCTCCACCGCCGGGTCTGACCTGTATTGCCAGCAAGCCGAGTGGCACATACCAGCGCCAGATGGTCGCAACGGTCAACAGCAACTATTCCTGGAACACGGCCACGGCTGTCTCTCATACGACGACGTATTCCATGAACATTGCCGCCTGCCCGGGCGGGAATTACTCCGGATTTGAATCTCAAATGTTCCTTATTCCACAACTGGGTATGGTAGCCGGTCCCAGCATCGATTGGTATTCAGCGAATGTGGTTGACTTTTTTGTGGGCGCGAACCCGGATGGAACCGGGTCGGGCACTTTGCAATACAAGGTCAATGATCCGAGTGATTGGACGGCTGCTTTGGTCGTGAGCAAGAATTGCGCCTCCGGCCCCGTGGGAACATGGAGCCTGACCTTTAACAACAACACCAACGTCACGATAACGGCCCCGGATAATACCAGCACAAACTTCACCATTCCTGCCAGTAATGCGTCACTTTTCCAGGATCCACTGTTTGTCTATGTCGGTACTCTGCCGAATAATAATGCGAATATCGGGCAATCGTCCACCTTTAGTCGGGTTCAGGTTTCAGGCGCGGCAGGTTCTATCAACGACACCTTCGCATCGCTTAATCCCGGCACTTGGGTACTGTATGCAGAGGATCCTCCGGGCGTTTTCATTACCGCTCCGGATGCAAAATATTGGGTGACCTGGCCCACTCCGGACACAGGTTTCACCAACCTCTTCGCTACCGACAATCTGAAAAATAGCCGTGCAAGTTCACAGTGGTTGACCTTACCAACCAGTGCTACAGGTTGGATCCCGGTGGGAGGATCCAAACGTCTAACCATCATCAACCAATCAACCTTGAACACGGCGTTTACGTACACCCCAACGAATTGTTTCTTTGGGCTTTTCCATCCTTAGTTGGGTTGGGTTGGGCGGGGCGCCGGTTGTTTCCGGCGCCCCGCATGTTACGCCCCATGGAACATTTCCAATAATCCAGTTCAATCCTGACTTATGATAGGCCGCACATGTCTCATCATCCTGCTGACCATTCTTTCACATTCCTTGTTTGGACAACCATTTCAAGACGCAGTCACGAACATCATTGTAGTTGAAAAATCAACTAACGTCAGTTGGTGGGTGGGTATTATCGAACATGGCTTCCAGATGCCACTCGCTGACGGTTATACGGCCAATATATGCGAGAAGAATTATGAGAATCAGATTCAGCCACTGCTATTGTCGGATCAGGGTGATGTAATCTGGTCGGAAGACCCATTCAGGATTCAGTTCCAACAGGGAAGTTTGTTGGTGGAATCGAAGGGCGGCCGGATGCTTCGGAGCAAAGCGGGAACTTCACTGCGCGAAGCGTTTTTGTACGCCAGCAAGACCTATTTCCCCTCTTCAGGAAAAACACCAGATGAATTGTTGTTTTCAAGCCCTCAGTACAATACTTGGATAGAGCTGATGTATGACCAGAATCAAGCAGACATATTGAAGTACGCCAAAGGCATCATCGATCATGGCTTTCCCGCCGGGGTTCTAATGATTGATGATAATTGGCAGGAGAACTACGGGAAATGGGATTTTAATAAAGGAAAATTTCAAGATCCCAAAGCGATGATTGCCACTTTGCACGCGAAGGGTTTTAAAGTGATGCTTTGGGTGTGTCCGTTTATCAGTCCCGATTGCGATGTTTATCGGGATCTGGCAAGCAGAAATCTTCTAGTAAAAGATAATTCCGGTGCGCCAGCCATCATTAGATGGTGGAATGGAGCAAGCGGACTGCTCGATTTCACCAACCCCAAGGCAGTGGATTGGTTCCGCTCCCGGCTGGACTATCTACAATCAACTTACCAAGTGGATGGATTCAAGTTTGATGCCGGCGATAGTTCCTTTTATAACGGAGTTACAGCTTCGCAATCTGTATTACCCAATACACATTCAGAGTTGTATGGGAAGATCGGGCTTAACTACCCATTGAATGAATACCGGGCCATGTGGAAAATGGGCGGTCAGGCTCTCGGTGAACGATTAAGTGACAAAGCACACTCTTGGACTGATCTCAAGAAATTGGTTCCCGATATGATCCTTGAAGGATTGATGGGCTATCCATTCTCCTGTCCCGACATGATAGGCGGAGGTGAATTCACGTGCTTTCTCCCAAGTTCGTCGGCCATTGACCAGGAGTTGATTGTGCGTTCTGCGCAATGCCAGGCCTTGATGCCCATGATGCAATTCTCTGTGGCTCCTTGGCGGGTGCTCGATAATACACATCTGAAAGCTGTTCTCAAAGCGGTCAAGGTGAGAGAGGAACATAGGAGTTATATTTTGAAACTGGTCAGGCAATCGGCGTTGACGGGCGAGCCGGTTGTCCGCTCCATGGAATATGTTTTTCCGCACCAAGGGTATGAACAGGTGGGTGATCAGTTTATGTTGGGGGATAGGATTCTTGTTGCACCAGTATTGGAAAGTGGAACCAATAAAGAAGTGATTCTCCCGGTGGGGGTGTGGAGAGGACGTGATGGAAAACTTTACCAAGGCCCGGCTAAACTTTCGCTGGCAGTCGGGTGTGATGAGTTGTGCTATTTTGAAAAACAGAGTAATGATGCGCCATATTCTACCGCCCGAGATACTTCAAAACCGCCTCAGTTCGGGAGTGGACCTGCAGCTTGTTGTATATCCCACGGATATGAAAACGGATCCCGTCTATACTAATGCCAAGATTGTCGCTGATCTCCTTGTATTGATTTCCGAGAGCAAGTTGCTTTAGAACTTCGATTTCGCGTGGTGTGAGATTTTCTATATTCATCGGGTCAGGGTCGTTTTTGCGGAAGCGCTGGACAATACGGCGGGCTATCTGCGGCGTCATTGGTGAACCACCGCTGCAAACTTCCCGAATGGCTGCCAACAGTCGGGACGGAACGGTGTCTTTGAGTAGATAGCCGTCAGCGCCCGCCAAGATGGAATTGAATAGGGAATCATTGTCATCGTGAACCGTTAACATGAGGACATGTACCGCTGGCAGCAGTGCCTTCAGCAGTCTGACACACTGCACCCCGTCCATTTCTGGCAGGTTGACATCCATCAGCACTACGTCTGGCTTGTGACGGGCAACATCCGCTAGCGCTGATTTGGCGTCCGCATAATCGGCCACGACGCGAATTCCGGGCGACTTTTTGAGCAATCTCACCATGCTCGCTCGCAGGTCGTTGTCGTCTTCAACCAAGGCTACACGAACGCTCATAATTTAACATCAGTACTGGTCATGGCTGCCATTATGTACGGTTGACGTTGTTATCAATACCTGCACAAAGATGCAGCTTGTCGTCGCTAGATGGCAGGAAACAAACCGATTGGGTTTAGCGGGAAAGGATGCAGAAATACTGCGAAATGAACGAGATTGAGTCATTTTTTCGGCGAGTAAGTCATCCGAACGCTGACGGAGGTGCCTTTGCCCGGCTGACTTTCGATGTGCAGCAAAGCGCCAAGCATCTCAATTCGCTGCCGCATATTTGCTAGGCCGCTACGCTGACTTATGGTGGCAATGGCGACATCGAAACCGCGACCGTTATCCTCCATCCGAACCTCCAGAACCCCGTCTTGAAGTGTCAGGCGCAGGCGCGCTTCCGAAGCTCGAGAGTGTTTGAGGATGTTATTGAGCGCTTCCTTCACCACCATGAACAAATTATGTCGCACTTCGGCCGTGAGTGTTATGGGAGGCACCTCTGTTGGCAGGTCCAAATGACAGGCAATCTGCGACGCTTGGGAAAAGTCATGCGCATACTGACTTATATATTGGACCAAGCTATCAAGCGTGTCGTTGCGTGGGTTCGCCGCCCAGATAATTGTGCCCAACCCTCGCACCGCCATCTGGGCCGTGCTGCTAATCTTTGCGGCATGCAGCTCGACTTCACTAGGCTGATCCTTGTCCGCCTTGACCAGTTCACTGAGCACTATCATATGGCTCAGATGGGCGCCGAGGTCGTCGTGGAAATCTCTCGCAATACGCGCACGTTCAAGTTCGACCGCGTGTATCTGCTCCTGACGCTCGAGTCGCCTCCGCGCCTTGACTTTCTCGCTACTCCGCGCCGTAAGCCCTATCGCCGCCCCACCGCTCAGCAAGACCACTCCGATAAACCACCAAGTCTGCCAAAGGTGCGGCAGTATGATCAGCTCCAGGCTTGTGCCCTGAGTGTTCCAGACACCATCATTGTTGCAGGCCTGTACTTGGAATTGGTAACGGCCATGCGGGAGGTAGGAATAATCCGCGACCCGCTTCGCGCCGCCATTCACCCAATCCGAATCGAGCCCCTCCATTCGGTACTTGAAGTGCACTTTGTCCGGTGCCGAAAAGCTGAGGGCCGTGTAGTGGATCTCAAGTCGCCGTTTACCGGGCGGCACTGTCAGCACCGCAGGTTCCGCCTTGTTGTGTACTGCGGGCTTCGGGTTTTTGACTTGTCCATCAACAACCACTTCCTCTATGAGCACTGGCGGCGGCAGCGTATTGGCATTCACCGTATCCGGTCGCACGACGGCCACGCCGTTCAGAGTGGGGAAGAGCAAGCGTCCATCCTTCGTCATGCAACCGGAAGGTTGGAACGCACACGTGCAGGCGGAGGACGGCATCCCATCGGATTGATCGTAGCTGGTGCAGGAGAAGCTCTTCGTCTCCCCGCGCGCGAAGGATTCCAGGGCTTCTTTCTCCACATAAAACACGCCGTGGGGCGAACTAAACCAAAGTCTCCTCTGGGAATCTTCAGTGATATGGCAAATGGTGTTGTCTGCCAAGCCATCGCGCGGCGTGAAGTTCGCAAACTTCCCATCCCGCAGGCGGCTTAAGCCGCCGTCAGCCGTACCAATCCAAAGGGCATCCTCGGCATCCACATAAAGAGACCAAACCAGGTTGCTCAAAAGGCCGTTGGTTGTGGTATAAGAGGTAAAGTGACCATCGTTCAAACAGAATAATCCCGCCCCTTTGGTGCCCACCCATAGCCGGTTTCGTCTGTCCGCTACAATGGCCACCACCTCATACTCATCGGAAAGCCAAGGCATGGACGTTTTGGTAAGCTTTCCGTTTTCATAGTACGCCAAACCATTCAAATATCCGAACCAGATGCGGCCCTTATGGTCTTCATAAATGACATTCACCCGTTCTGATATCTGGATCCGGTCGAACATCGGTACAAAGTGACCCTGACGGAATTGATACACGCCGTACGCGGAAGTGCCAACCCACAAATTTGATCGACTATCCTCGAACAATGACCAAATGTCAGTCAGCGGGAGATCACGGGCCCCATAACGAGTCGTATTGGTGCCGTGGAAGCGGTAAACGCCACCAAAACTGCTGCCGACCCAAATGGCTCCCTCGTGGTCTTCACAGATCGAATAGACAGGCGTAGTCAGCGTGATGCCGCCGAAAACACTAAAATGCCGGGGCTGTAGCCGAACTAATCCTCCATCAAAGAGGCCTAACCATTCGTTTCCCTCACGGTCTGCCAGGTAGCAGGTGACGGTGGTGCCGGGAAGTCCGCTCCGCCGGTCGATCCTTGAGACAACCCCATCCCCTGAGACACGCACCAAGCCTTCAAGATATCGCCCTAGGCAGAGGTTTCCCCAGCGGTCCTCGGAAAGGATGCTCAGCGAGGTTCTCACGTCGGGAATTTCACTCGCAGGGCCAACCCACCGCCCTGCCTTGTATTTCCTTTGCCAGTAGTTTGTGCGGCACATCCACAAGCTGCCATCTCTGCAAGCAGCTAGGTCACTAATCTCAACATGACTTCCCAATTCCGGCAGTTCGACTGGCTCAAACCGGTCCCCCCGCAAGATGGCCAGCCCCCGCGATGTGCCCAGCCAAATTTGGCCCCGGGTATCCTGAGCCAGCGCGTAAACCTGCCCACCGGCCAGCGCGCCCTCCAAAGCAACAGACTCGAGTCGCCCAGAACTAAACCGCAACAGTCGGCCCGTTTCCTCAACCCGATTCACCATCCATATCTGGCCTTGTTCGTCCTGACACACACTCCTGGGCAACACCGGATAGAAATCTCGATTTGTGGAAATGGCTGTCAAACTTGTGCCCGACCAGCGCCACAGAGCCCCAGATCGTGCCACAAATAATGAATCCCCAGAGCGTTCCCTCAAACATGCGACGATCTCGTCCTCTTCGTTTCCCGAACCCAGCAATTGCTCGAATTTGCCCCCGCGAAGAGCCACCAATCCACCCCCTCGTTCGGTGGCGATAAAGAGCGTGCCATCTGACCCCTCAAAAAGTCCGCCGATGCGGCTCTTCGGCAGCTCCGGACAATTCTGGGGCGTGAAAACTTTGAAACTTATCCCGTCAAAGCGTGCCAACCCGGCCAAGGTGCCTACCCAGATGTAACCATCGCGAGTCTGAGCGAGTGCTGTCACGGAGAGGTGAGGCAAGCCGTCGGACGTTGACCAAGCTTTGATCACGAATTCGGACGGGGATTGCGACGAAGTTTCCGCAGGTTGGGCGCTGGCGACAATACAGCAAAAAATCGACATAGCGCCGATTAGCGTGTGCCAGTTGAGCAACGCACCTATCCACCGGCTAGTAGTGTTAGTCCGCATTCCAAATTCTTAGGTTTAACATTTCGAATAAAGCATCACAAGCGAAAACGACGACCGACTCGGCGGCGGATCGTGTGTGATTGAGCCAATGAGCTTTGCATCTGAAAATGGATACTGACAGGAGGATACACACCCCCTGATCTATTCAACCATAATGAAGCCCTTTTTGACGGGTTGCTAGGCGCAAGTTTTCCAACTACATCTTTGTGCAGGTGTCCAACCGTAGTCGTATATGTCATAGTTGCAGTTAACAACCATTGGAATTCACGTTGCTGAAATGAAAAGATTGACACGTTGGCGTCAAAAAACGTAAAATATTGTCGTTGTTTTCTATGAAAGAGACAAAAAATTGTTGTTCCACAGCGTTCACGCTGATTGAACTGTTGGTGGTAATTGCCATCATTGCCATCTTGGCGGCGATACTGTTGCCCGCTTTGGCAAACGCCAAAGCAAAGGCGCAAACAGCGTCTTGCATGAACAACAACAAACAGATCGGTTTGGCTTTGATCATGTATGTTGGTGATAATGAGGACAGAATGCCTTGGCCGAATTTTGAAAATGTCACCTTAAATCCCTCGTTACTTCCCGGCTGGCTTTATAAGCCACTGGCCGGTAACGTACCTCCAGACCCGACCGTCGCACCATACAACGCGAACACCGAACTAGCCTACCAAGATGGGCAGTTATGGCCTTATTTGAAAATCGAGGGAGTTTACCAATGTCCCGCCGATGTCATCTTGAATTGGGGAAAGAAAAATTGGCAAAACCGTCCGAACAAACTTTCTTCTTACGTTTGGAACGGCTGCCTCGTAGATGGTGGTGCTACGGCTTATAGCGCTTATAATTATAAAATTTCAAGTTTCCCTGTCTTGAGCTACTTGTCTTGGGAACCTGACGATAATCAGGCTCAGGCCTTAACTTTGTTGGGGGGTTCCAATGTTTACAATGATGGCTCCGACCAGCCTTCAACCACTTTCAACTCTGAAGGGGAAGGGGTGAGCAAACTTCATGGCAGCGGCTGTGTGGTGCTGGCATTGGATGGCCACGTTGATTTCATGAAGCAAGCCGTCTACAGGAATGAAGCAACGATATCGAAGGCCCATGGGGGATTAATCTGGATTTGCCCAGCTTACCCAAGTGGGGCTCCCTCTTGGGTTTTTCCGCAACCGAAATAGTATTCGCTTGCCGGGGAAAAGGGCAAAATGACTGAGACAAGTCATGAATCAGTGGTTGTGCCGTCTTCCAAACGTCTGACATCGTTGGATGCCTACCGCGGGCTTGTCATGTTTCTGATGATGGCCGAGGTGCTTGAATCTTGGCGCGTGGCGCAGGCGCTGCCCGGCAACGCATTTTGGCAATTTGTCGCCCGCCAACAAAGCCACGTGGAATGGATTGGATGCTCGCTTCACGACCTGATCCAACCGTCGTTTTCGTTTCTGGTCGGCGTAGCGCTGTCATTTTCCCTCACGAGCCGCATGGCGCGCGGCCAGACACGAATGCAGATGACGGTTCACACCGTTTGGCGGGCGTTGGTGCTGGTGCTGCTGGGCGTTTTCCTTCGATCCATCGGACAGCCTCAAACCTACTGGACCTTTGAAGATACATTGACGCAGATCGGGCTGGGTTATGTTTTTCTGTTTCTCCTGGGATTTCGCTCCGCGCGCTGGCAGTGGGGGGCGTTGGGTTTGATTCTGGCCGGATATTGGGCGGCTTTTGCGCTGTATCCTCTGCCTGCTTCGAACTTTGATTACCTCAGCGTGGGAGTGCCGAAGGGATCGCCATGTCTGATGAGCGGCTTTTACGCGCATTGGAACAAAAACAGCAACCTGGCTTGGGCTTTTGATACATGGTTTCTGAACCTGTTTCCACGCGAAACAAAATTTGTTTTCAATGAGGGCGGGTACGCCACGTTGAGTTTCATTCCGACGCTTGGGACGATGATACTTGGTTTGATCGCTGGAGGCGTGCTTAAAAGTGATCGCGCGCCGTCGGCCAAAGTCAAATGGCTGGCTATTGCTGGAATCATTGGCTTGGCAGCGGGTGCGGCGCTTGGCTGGCTTGGATTCTGCCCGATCGTGAAACGCATCTGGACTCCGACTTGGACCCTTTTCAGCAGCGGCTGGTGCTTGCTCATCATGGCCGGGTTCTATGTCCTGATTGAACTTCGAAAGTGGCGATTGTGGGCGTTCCCGCTTGTGGTCATCGGCATGAATTCAATCGCCGCGTATTGTATGGCCCATCTGTTCGAAAGCTTTGTCCGCAATAGCCTGAAAACACATCTCGGTGCGGGCGCTTTCAGGTTTTTCGGCGAGGCTTACGCGCCGTTCGTGGAGGGAGCGGCGACGCTGTTTATATTGTGGCTGCTGCTCTTCTGGATGTACCGACGAAAACTTTTTTTGCGCATCTGAATCTAAAACCGAGTTTATGAACAACACGAACACTAATTCAGGCACAAGCAAAAGACCGGACGGGTTACAATCGTTTCCTCCTAATCGTGGCCGGACGGGGCGGTCTGTTATATGGAGTGGACATAGGCAGGCACCTTGCAATTTTTCAGTTCACGGGCTCCCGGCTCATGGACAAATTTGCCGAATGCGACGAGTCCTTACACGATCCAAGCTGGCGTCGCTCAACAATTTTTTCGATTAGCAGAGTGAAGGAGTCCGCCCGACTAGTTCAATTTACCTTGAAGTTTAGCAATCTTAAATGAAAAAGATAATATGAAAAAGATAATTATAGGAATTACGTTTGTGGCGCACCTGTTGTCCGTTCACGCGGATGAAATCAAAGGCCGGTTGGAAAATAACGCCATCGCTTGGCAGTGGGATTTATCATCAGGCAAATTGGCGTCCACTCTAAATGACAAAGCCGACGGAACCTTGCTCAACATCAACAGCGAATGTTTTCAATTGGTGTTGGGGGACGGGAGAAGAATAAAAGCCTCAGACTTCAAGTTGGTTAGGGCTCCGCGAACAGAAGAGCTGTCAACAGAACCGAAGTCACCCACTTTGGCGCACCATTTTGCAGGCAGGCAAATGGTGTTGGAATTTTCAGATGCTCGGGATCATCTGATTGCAAACTGGAAGGCGAGTCTGCGCGAAGGATCAACCTACATGCAGCGGGAACTGACACTGCGGGCGAGTGGAGGAGATGTGTGGCTCAAGGAGATTGTCTTGTTTGACCAACAGGTGCCGGGGGCGAAAACAGTGGGGGTTATGGATGGATCGCCGGTGGTGGCGGGCACATTTTTTTGCGGCTATGAGCATCCCATGGCGCAGAACACTGTTGAAGGAGATCATTATGTGCGGTGCCGCTTGGCGCGTAATACGGCGCTCAAGGACGGCGAGACGCTCGTTCAGAGTTTCGTGCTGGGAGTGATACCCCCCCACCAGATGCGGCGCGGTTTCCTCGCTTACATCGAGCGTGAACGTGCCCATCCCTACCGGCCATTTCTCCATTACAACTCCTGGTTTGACATCGCGTGGGACAAGCAAAAGTACAACGAAGCGCAGAGTCTGGATGCCATTGAACAGTTTGGCCGCCAACTGGTGCAGGAACGCGGTGTGCAGATGGATTCCTTTCTTTTTGATGATGGCTGGGATGACAACAAAACTCTCTGGAAATTTCATGCCGGTTTCCCGAACGGCTTCACACCCTTGAAAGCGGCTGCCGCCAAGTATCATGCCGGCATCGGCGTGTGGTTGTCTCCGTTCGGCGGTTATGACGAGGCGAGAAAACAACGGCTGAAGTATGCCAGCCAATTTGGTTATGAAACCAACGGCAGCGGTTTTTCACTGGCTGGCCCCAAATACTATCAACTCTTTCATGGTATTTGCCTGCAAATGATTCAAAAATATGGTGTCAACCTGTTTAAGTTTGACGGCTTGGCCGCAGGCGCCAAAGCGAATCAGGACGGTTTGACGCGCGATGGTGACGCCATGCTGCGGCTGGTAACGGATTTACGTGCCACTGATCCCAACATCTATATCAACCAAACCACCGGCACCTGGCCTTCGCCGTTCTGGTTGCTGTATGTGGATTCAGCCTGGCGCGGCGGGGACGATCATAACTTTCAAGGCAAAGGATCGTGGTGCCAGCAGTGGATGACTTATCGCGACGTCCAAACCTATGACAACGTGGTAAAAGCAGCGCCGCTATATCCGCTTAATGCCCTCATGTTGCATGGCATCATTTACGCGACGAATGCGTCCCATCTTGCCGCCATGACTGATGAGGATTTTGCCGGCCAGGTCCGCGAATTTTTCGGCAACGGCACGCAGTTGCAGGAAATGTATATCACGCCCCAATTGCTGAATTCGCAAAACTGGGACGATCTCGCCGAAGCCGCCAAATGGTCGCGAGCCAATGCCGACGTGCTCGTGGACACGCATTGGATCGGCGGCAGTCCGGGAAAAGACGAGGTTTATGGCTGGGCTTCGTGGACTCCGCGCAAAGGAATTTTGGTGCTACGCAATCCTGACGATAAACCGGCCGATTTCATCGCCGAGGTCAAAAACATCTTCGAACTCCCCGCCGGAGCAGTGAATACTTTTCATCTGCGCAGCCCGTGGAAAAAAGATCGCTCACAACCCGAAATCAAAATCGGAATCTCCGAGCCATACACATTCCATCTAAAGCCATTTGAGGTTTTGGTATTGGAAACAAAATGACCTGGGCAATTGCATTGGACACTCTTATTTCTTTGAATTCGCGCGCATCCATATTCTGAACGAAGGGACAAAACGACATGGACGAGATTCACAACGCCGCCGCGGCCGCCGCGAAATTGAAGCGGGCCGATTATTACCGCTGGGTGTATGCGAACAAACCGGATTGGCAAAAGTTTTAGGGAACGGGAAAGATGCAAAACGCGGAAATATATCGAACGGAGCGGCCAGGCCTGGCGCCTGCAATCCTGTGCGAACCGCTGCCGGCATTCAACGGCACGGACCTCGAAAGCGTGCGGCGCGCTTTCCAGTTTGCCACGCCCTGTTTGCTTCAACAGGCGTGGCTGGATGATAAAGCGGTTGGCTTCGCTCCGGCCGTGGTGCGCACGGGTTGGCGCGGACGCTCGCTGCTGGTTTTTGCCGAACTGACGGACGTGGACATTTTTAATGGCGCGACGAAATTGAATCAGCGCACATGGGAGCTTGGGGATGTTTTTGAAATGTTTCTGCGATCAGCCTTAAAGGAAAGCTACGGTGAGTTCCACGTTACGCCGCATAATCAACGACTGCAGTTGCGCTACAACAATGGCAGCGCCGCTGAGGCCGCGCGAAGAATAGGAAGCTTGGAGGATATTTTAATCTGGGGCGATGCATTTCATTCCATGACTTGGATCGAGAAACGAATTTGCCATTGGTATGTCTATGCCGAAATTCCGGCGTTGGCAGTGTGCGGCTCAGACGAACCAATCGAGAACACGCAATGGCGCTTCTCCTTTGGCAGGTACGACTACACGCGCGGCGTTAAAGAACCTGTCATTTCCTCCACTTCGCCCCACGCACAACCTAATTTTCACCGCGAGCACGAATGGGGCGTGATGACCTTCAAAATTCGCTCGTGATTCAAAACTGATGACAAAAAAAACATTACTTATTTTAGCCGCGGGCATGGGCAGCCGTTACGGTGGGCTCAAGCAGATTGACCCGGTCGGACCGGGTGGCGAAACAATCATTGACTACTCGATGTATGACGCGATTCGAGCAGGGTTTAATCAACTGGTATTTGTGATTCGCCGCGACATCGAGAAGGCATTCAGGGAAACCGTCGGCAGCCGCTTCGAGAAACGTATCGCAGTGCGGTACGTTTTTCAGGAACTCGATTGCCTGCCGCCGGGCGTCGTCCCGCCGCCTAAACGAAAGAAACCATGGGGTACCGGCCATGCGATTTTCATGGCAGCGGATGCAATTCACGAACCGTTCGGAGTGATCAACGCCGACGATTTTTATGGCGCGCATTCCTTCCAACTGTTGGCTGGGCATCTGCGTCCCGATAATCCAAATTATGCCATGGCGGGTTTCGTCCTGCGCAACACGCTGTCCGAGTTTGGAAGCGTCGCACGCGGTGTGTGCCAATTGG
>OBLU010002757.1_pt1 | contig 16029 bp, 14 predicted proteins | sample 1518681 | NCBI WGS metagenome assembly OBLU01 (sample SAMEA3539304, study PRJEB22396) | soil metagenome | biome: tundra; feature: field; material: soil | place: USA | collected 2010-05 | depth 0.15 m | reverse complement strand
AGGCTTACGCGATTGACGCCAGCCGCAACCAGCGCCCGCAAGGTTTCATCCGCAATTTGACCGGGCGCGCACTCGGCTGTAATCTCCGCGTCAGCCTCAAAGTGGAACTGCGTCCGCATCGCCGCGAAAAATCGTTCTATCAGCTCCGGCGCCAGCAGGCTCGGCGTCCCTCCGCCCATGTAGACCGTGTCCACCCGGCGCGGAAGCTCCACGCCCATCTCTTCCGCCCAATCTGCAGCCGCTCTTGAATCCTCAATCAATCGCTCAACATACCGCGCATGTTCGCTGGCCGGATAGACTCCGGACGCGAAGTTGCAATATGTGCACTTCGAACGGCAAAAGGGAATCGAGATGTAGAGGCCGAGCATCTCGGCGTTCTCAACAGCCATTTGATGATTGTTTCACGCAAGCTCCGATCCCAGCGCCGGATCCATTTTCAACGAACCTTGTTGTGCAAGAATTGAAGTGAGGAGACTCCGTTTGAAAGCCTGGCCCGTCCTGGCAATTGCCCTTATCGAAGCTAGCTTGTTCCTTGGTCATTGGCTCATTTATCGCACCCTGGTCGTCTTCCTGGCCGGCAGTCTCAGCCCGGCCGCAACCCAGGTGCTGCGGGGCTCTCTCTTCTTGTTGGCCTTCAGTTTCGTCGTTGCCGCCCTGCTGGGCTTTCGCTTTTCCAACTGGGCTGTATCATTTTTCTACCTAGTTGCCGCTGTTTGGCTTGGGGTCTTCGATTTCTTTCTCCTGGCATCCTTACTTTGTCGACTGGTGGATTTTTCTCTTTACTTGGCGGGGTTGCATCAGAACCGCCCCTTAACAGCTAGCCTCCTGTTCGCTCTCGCCGTTCTCGTCTGCGCATTTGGCGTGCTGAATGCCCGGAAGACTCTGGTCCGGCGTGTCTCTGTCAATCTTCGTAACCTGCCTGCGGCGTGGCGTGGTCGCACAGCTCTTCTGTTCAGCGACCTTCACCTGGGCCACATCAACCGTCTCGCGTTCAGCCGCCGCATCGCGTCAATGGCGGCACGCCTCAATCCAGACATCATCCTCATCCCCGGAGACGTCTTCGACGGCACACCTGTCGATCCCGACCGCCTGGCCGCTCCGTTCAAGCAGCTCTCCCCACCATTCGGCATCTACTTCACCACCGGCAACCATGACGAATTTGGCAGCAAAGCGCAATACATCGCCGCTCTCACCGGCGCCGGTATTCGCGTTCTGGCCAATGAAAAGGTCGTGGTCGATGGACTCCAGATTCTCGGCATTCCGTATCACGACACCACCTACCCCCTGCGCATGAAAGCCACGCTGAACGATCTGCGCCCGGATCCCGCCGCCGCCAGCATCCTGCTCAGCCACGTTCCCAACCGTCTGCCCATCGTTGAGCAAGCGGGCGTCAGCCTTCAGCTCTCCGGCCACACTCACGGAGGCCAGATCTTTCCGTTTACATGGATGACCCGCCGTGTCTTTGGCAAGTTCACCCACGGTTTGCACAATTTCGGCGCGCTCCAGGTCTACACTTCCTACGGCGCTGGAACCTGGGGCCCACCCATGCGCGTAGGAACCAATTCAGAAGTCGTCTTGCTCCAATTCAAGTAGAGATGCTTTCATAATCCTTCAGCTTTGAATTAGGATTTTGATCCGTAAGAGGAAATCCCATGCGACTTTGCGGCAAACGTTTTCTAGTCCAACTGACCATCGCACCGCTACTCTTCAGCGCTGCAGCGCAAACACAGAACACACAAGCAGCCTCAAGCGCTCCCAACCTGGACTTTCCCACCGTGCTCTACGGCGCCGCCTATTACAACGAGTACATGCCACAAGACATGCCGGGCGGCCAGGCGGCGCGCCTCGACAAGGATGTGGACCTGATGAAAGCCGCGGGCTTGAACGTGGTCCGCATGGGCGAGTCCACCTGGAGCCTCTGGGAGCCTGAAGATGGTCAATTTGATTACGCGTGGATGGACCGCATCGTCGACGCCATGGGCAAGGCCGGCATCAAGGTGATCCTCGGCACGCCCACCTATTCCATCCCTGCATGGATGGCCCACCAGCATCCCGAAATTCTTGCCAAACGCATTCCGCCTGGCATGTTCGGCGGCCAGCCCGTCGCGAGCGCGTACGGCCTCCGCCAGAACATGGACACCGATTCGCCAGCCTACCGCTTTTACGCAGAGCGCCTGATCCGGCATATCGTTGCCCACTACAAAGACAACCGCACAGTGATTGGGTGGCAACTGGACAACGAAACAGGCAGCTATGACGCCGCCAATCCCGACGTGTTTATTGGATTCCAGCATTACCTCGAAAAAAAGTTCGGCACGCCTGAAGCGCTGAGCAAGGCCTGGTTCCTGAACTACTGGGGAGAAAACCTGCATACATGGGAAGACCTGCCCACGCGCGACGGGACGATCTCGACTGGATATAAGCTCGAGTGGACCCGCTGGTCCCAGATGCGGGTCACCGATTTTCTGCACTGGCAGGCAGGCCTTGTTCGCGAATGCGCCTCACCCAGCCAATTCGTCACCACAGATTATGGCGGTATGATGAAGCGCGACGTCAATGAAGAAGCTGTCGCCCAATCCCTCGACGTTGTGGCCAACAATATTTATCACGACACGCAGGATCATTACGACGGGTCTTTCCAGGCTCTGCAGAGCGACTTCGCCCGGTCGCTGAAGCACACGAATTTCCTGGTGACCGAGACCAACGCTCAGACGATCGGATGGACCTCCGCCAGCCAGTTCCCGCCCTACGATGGGCAGCTTCGCGAAGACGTGTACACTTACCTGGCGAACGGCGCCAACATGGTGGAGTACTGGCACTGGGCCTCGATCGCCGGCAACCAGGAGACCTACTGGAAGGGCATTCTCTCCCACGACCTGGAGCCAAACCGCGCCTATGCCGAAGTGAGCCGCACGGCCCACGAGCTAGAGAAGATCGGTCCCCACCTGGTGGGCCTGAAGATTCACAACCAGGTGGCCATTCTCTGGAGCCGCGACTCCGCCAACGCCATCAGCTTCATGCCCTACGGCGGTGGCGTACCTGCGCGCAGTTGGACCGGCGAGCGCGACGGCTACGCCTCTGTCGTTCAGCAACTCCACAAGTCGCTCTATGACTTGAACCTGAGCGCCGACTTCGTCTTCCCCGAGACTCAGGACTTTTCGAACTACAAGCTGCTCATCGTTCCCGTTCTGTACATCTCAGACGACGCGCTGCTGCATCGCATCGCCGATTATGTAAAGAATGGCGGCCACGTGATCATGACCTTCAAGAGCGGGTTCGCCAACGAGAACTCCGCCGTACGCTGGGAGCGCGCTCCAGGCCTGCTCCGCGAAGCCGCCGGAATCAGTTACCAAGAGTTCTCAAATCTCGAACATCCATTGGCTCTGAAAGACGACCCTTACCACGAGGGCGGTGACAACAAGGTGAGCTACTGGGCAGAGTTCCTCATGCCTGAACACGCCAAAGCACTTGCCTGGTACGATCACCCCTTCTTTGGGAAATGGCCGGCGATTACTGAAAATGAGTTCGGAACGGGCACACTAGTTTACGAAGGAACCTATCTCTCCGACAAGATGCAAACCGCAGTTCTGCGGAACTCAATTGACAAGCTCGGCTTGACCGGCCCCGACCAGCAGCTCCCTGCCGGAGTCCACGTGCAGCATGGCGTGAGCCGGCTTGGCAAGCGCCTCCACTACTACTTCAATTACTCAGGCGCGGCGCTGAATGCAACCTACCCCTACGGTGCAGGAACCAATCTGCTCGACGGAAAGTCCGTCGCCAACTCCGCTGTGCTGACCTTGCCGCCATGGGATGTGGCGATTGTTGAGGAGAACTAGAACAGACTCATTGGAATTTCTTGACAAGGCCGTGAGTGCCCGCTTCAAATCAAACCTCAGCGGTTTCACCCCACCGCGACTCAAAATCCCCGGAGGAAAGCACACATGATGAGAGTGAGAGGGCTTCTTATTGCAGCGTTGGTTGCCGCATGCATCGGCTGCGCCCCCAAGCCCGCGCCGGATAGATCAGCGCAAGATCAGGCCGACATCCAGGCATTGGAAGGCAAGTTCCAGGCAGCGTTCAATGCCAAGGACATTAACGCGATCATGGCCTTGTATACGCCGGGCGACACCCTCATCGTCTTTGATGCGGCGCCGCCGCGGCAATATACGGGCTGGGCGGCGTACCAGAAGGACTGGCAAGTCTTCTTCGCGTCGTTCCCCGGTCCAACGGACTTCAAAATGACCGATCTGGACATAACCGTCGGAGGCGAAGTCGCCTACAGCCACAGCATCCAGCACGCCATCATGACAGAAAAGGACGGCAAGAGATTGGAGTTTACCGTTCGCGTCACGGATGGGTACAAGAAAGTCAACGGCGTGTGGCTCATCAGCCACGAGCACGTGTCGGTGCCGGTGGACCTGAACGCGATGAGACCCATCCTCGACTCGAAGTAAGCAACAGGGAGATGCTCCAGCCTTTACGGCCTGCAGCGAGCGAGTTGCAGCAACACGGATTGTGATGCTTCGCATCGTTGACAGGCGACCAGTCCTGCTGCAGCGCTTTATCGCAAACGCTCCGGTGTGGCTTGCGCAGAGTGCGTAGCTGCATTACTTCTTTGTGTCGCCGCCGATCTGAATTACGACATACTTAGCCGGAACGTCGCCCACATTCTTGACAAAATGTTCGGTCCCGAGGGCGGCGTAGATGATGCCGCCCGGCCCAACGCGCTCCACCTTGCCGTCGTGATGGAACTCCACCGTCCCCTGCTGCACCACGATTACTTCGGAGTGCTGAATTTTATGTAGGGCGCTCGGCGGCGCGCCCACCGGCTGCGTGGTCTCATGTGCCCCAACGGCCTCTCCCGTGGGCAGCGTACCACTAAATACTCTCCGCCCCTCACCGCCATTCGGCGCGGTCCTGACGGCCATGTCTTCGTAAGGAAACGCCCGCGAAGTCGCCAGCGGATTCGTTTCACTCGTTTGCGCTGCGGTCATCACGCATTGCAGGGCCAGCCCAGCCGCGCAGAACATCGCGATCCTCATTCACGCCTCCTGATTCCCTCGCAACAACGGACCCTCGCAGACGAGAACTTACTCACCATCCGGCGGTACTTGCTCCAGCAGTCGCTTCCACGTCTTCTGGTTCTTACGGAATCCCTTCTTCAGATCCTCAAGAATCCGCTCGAAGTCAGCATTGGTGCGCAAATTATTCCATGCCGGATTTTTCTGAAACCATGGGTAATTCTCATTCCCCAGGTAGATCGCCCGTCGTAGCCAATGCAGCGCCTCGCTCGAATCGCCTTCAACAGCAAAGTAGGTAGCCAGCCGGTAAGCCATTTCGCTGTCGGCTTCAGCAGCAGCCAGCGTATCGTCCTTCAGCAGTGCAGCAGCCCGTTCCCGCTCGCCCGCCTGCACGTAACAGAGAGCCAGTGTTGGCACGGCGATGCGCAGCGAGTCGTCGTCGCGAACGACTCCCTCAAGAATCTCGATGGCCGAGCTCAGGTTGCCGAGCCTCATCTGCTGGTATCCGGCCGAAGTGCGCAAGAGCGGGTGGCGCGGCTCAAGCGCCAAGCCCTTTTCCAACTCATCTCCGGCCAGCTCGATCTGATTCTGGTAGTGATACACGCGGGCACGGTGGTTGTAGAGGATCGGCGCATTCGCAGGATTCAGCTTGAGAGCCCTGCTGAACTCGAGCAACGCCTCGTCGTACATGCCATCGCCACGAAGAGCGAGGCCAGCCACCATGTGCACGTTCCAGTCGTTCGCCGCTCCTGCGAGCAGGTTGGCAACGCCGTGCCGCGCCGACTCTTTTTCCCCGCGCGACAGCAGCATGTAAATGCGATAGAGATTAGCCTCGGTTGATGCAGGATCCAGCTTAAGCGCTTCGTCAAAATCGCGGCGCGCATGCATCACGTGAATCTGCCCGCCAAATCCATGACGCACATATTGCAACTCCGCAATGCCCAGCCCGCACCAACCCGCGGCAAACTCCGGATCGGTCTCCGTAACATGAGTAAAGAGCGAGTGCGCCTTGTCCAGATCGCCACGCGATCCCGTGCGCACCATGAACGAGCTCAGCAGCGCGCGCGCCTGCAAATACTCTTCGCTCACCGGCCCGGGCAGCGACGCATCTCTTGGTCCGGAGCGCGGCGCAACGATCTGATCTCCCGCGCTCAAACCGTGCAGCGCCGCAAAGACCTCATTCGAGATCTCCGTCTGCACCGCAATCAGGTCTAGCGACGCCACGCGAATCGCGCCGCCCGATCGCACGCTTTGCGAATCCACATCCAGCAGTTGCCAGTTCAGATCGAATCCATGTTCGGAGCGCAGAAAGCTCCCCGCCAGCACAAAGGAAACCAGCAGCCGCTGCCCGACCGAGAGGGGATCCATTTGCGCAATCGGAAGCCGCATCAGCGTGCTCGACGGCCGGATCACCAAGGAAGGAATCCGCGCCAGCCGCGCCGCGATTGCGTCTGCCAGTGCAAATCCGTACAGTGGAGCCACGGCGGTTGCGCCCAGGTTGGTAAACGGCAGCACCACCAGCGAATTCTGCGGCGCCCGGTCCACCGCCGACTCTCGGAAGCGCTCAGCAAGCATTGAAAGAAATCCTGTGCTCCGCTTCTCTGCTTCGGCGCCCGTCGTGGGCAGGTTCGCGGCTGCATCGCCGGGAATGATTCCGGTCTCAATTTGCAGCGCCTTCATGATTGTCTTCAGCGCTTCGCGTACCTCTGCGGCAGATGTATACCGCGAGCCCGGATTCTTTTCAAGGCACGCGGCGATCACACTCTTCAACTCGATGGAGATGCCGGGAAAAATAAAGCTCAAATCTTCCGGCTCCTGGAACTGGATCGCGCGAATGGCCTGAAAATCTTCGGCGTCGGGACGGACGAAAGGATGCCTGCCGCTTGCCAGCTCGTACAGAATTACGCCCAGCGCCCACACATCCGACTGCACGCTCGATTGCCCTGTGACAAACTGCTCCGGCGCCATGTAGCGGATGGTCCCGCCGCGCGCGGTGTAGGTAGCCGCCATCGACGCATCCTTGGCCAACGCCGGCTTTGAGGGGTCGAAGTTTGCGTCCTCCGGCCGCAAGCGCCGTGCCAGACCGAAGTCCAGAATCTTGACCAGGCCCCCGTCTGTCAGCATCACGTTCTGCGGTTTCAAATCCCTATGGAAGATTCCCAACGCGTGCGCCGCCTGCAGACCGTCCGCAATCTGAATGCCCACTGAGAGGACCAGTTGCAGACTGGCCGGTCCGCGCTCGATCAACTTGTCAAGCGACTGGCCCGGCACGTATTGCATCACGATGAATCCTTCGTCGCCGCTTTCGCCCACCTCATAGATTCCGCAGACGTTCGGATGCTCGATGGCCGAGGCAAGCCGAGCCTCGCGCAGCACCGTCGAGCGCATCTGCTCGGCAGAGAGCAGGCCCGTGCGCAGAATCTTCAGCACCACCGGACGCTGCAGGAGCGTGTCGTTGGCCAGGTAGACTACGCCGCTGCCGCCGGCGCCCAGCTTGCGCTGAATCTCGTAATGTTCAATCGTCCGTCGCTTCATCGTTACGCTCAAGTGTACCGGCCCAGTCATTAAGAAAGTCTCAATTTCTGAGGCCAAAGGAATAAGCTTCCCCGATTGAGCCGGTTAGCAGCCAGAGATGAAGATGCCTCTGACCGAATCTGTTAACGTCGTATTGAGCATGAGCGGCTTACACAGAGTAGGAGCGATGAAAGGTCGGCGCATCGCCGCCGCTCTTACAGGATGCATCCTGACCATTGGCCCAGTGGCTCTAGCAGCCCAGCAGGCTGCCTCGCCCACGCCCGATCCCCAGCAACTGCCCGGTACAGGCGAGCAGGTGCATACCGGAGTCAGCAGCGGCCTCGACACCGAAGCACGCATCCAGAACCTGCTGGCAGACCACCAGTTTATTCGCATTGAATCGCAGCTCGGCGATTTGTCGCCCGCCGAGGCCCGGTTCTATCGCGGCATTCTTGCCAACCGCAACAACGACCTCAAAGCGTCCATCCAATTGCTCGAGCCGCTGATCGATCAAGTCGCTGCCAGCGGAAACACAATTCGCGAAAAAATTCTCCGCAAGACTCTCGCCGAGGATTACCTGCGCTCCGGCAACCTGGCCAGTGCGGCGAAGGCCTATCAGAGTCTTGAAATCCGGCTGAAAGACCACCTGAGCCCCGACGAGCTGGACGAGATCGAGCTTCCGCTCAAGCTGCTGCCCCTGGCTGCGTCGAATCCGCCGATGACGGTGGAGCCTTATGACCTGTTCCATCTCCAGGTGGGGAAGAACCCGCTCGGCGTGACTGAACTGCCTGTGTACGTTGATGCGCGCTCGCACAGTTTCATGCTCGATCCAACTGCGCCCTTCAACTTGATTGCCCGGTCCCTTGCGAAAGAGGCTGGCCTCACGGTCTCAGATCAATCCGCCACGATCCACACGCTTACGGGCCATCCCATGCAGGTCCACGTAACGGTGATTCCCCGCTTCACCATCGGCGGGCGCATCACCTTCCGCAACATGACGGCCTTTGTGTTTGAAGACGCGGACTACTTTTTCCCGCGATCGCACTTCCAGGTCGAAGGTGTGCTGGGATATCCGGCGCTGTCAGCCCTCGGTAGCCTCACCATCGCCGCCGACGACACTATTGACGTGGTGCCCTTCAAGCAGCAAAAGACCGCTGAGAATTCTGCGCTCGCAGAAAAGAACAGTGGAAATGAAACAGATGACCATCCCCTGCCGGGCGCGCGCTTTTTTCTGGATGGCGATCAGATGATTGTGGCGCTTGGGGATGCTGGCCAGGAGCGCATGTACGTGGTGGATGCGAGCAGCCAGCAGACCTACCTGACTTCTCGCTATTACGACGAGCATGCCGCCGAATTCACCGGGCAGAAGATGGAGTTGTTCTCGCTTCCCGGCCAGCAATCCGGCGCCCCGCAACCGGCCTTTGTTGCTGAAACAGTGCCGCTCATCATCGGCCCCGATGCGGTCGACGTGCATTACATCCAGGTGCTGACGCAGCCGCTCGGTTCCGCGCTACTCGACGATGTGTACGGACTACTGGGCCTGGATGTTCTGGACCAGTTGCGCTCCTACACCTTCGACTACCGCACCATGCACTTCAGCGTGAAGGCGGAGTGAGACGAGGGACTAGGGAGCAGGCAGGCGCAGGCTACGGCTTGCGGACTTATGTGGGTCGATTGCGAGTCGAGTACGCGGAGTCTTCAGTGAAAGTTCGCGGCAATCATCTATTCCCTATTCCCTGTTCCCTGCTGCTTCAATGGCCGCGGCGCACCTCGGCGTCAACCGGCTCTGGCGGGAGCTTGGCGAGACGCTTCTGGCTACGTCTGCCAAGGAGAAGCATGGTGAGCCCAAAGGCGAGCAGGACCAGGCCCCACCAGAGATTCGCATTGATGCCGAGGCTTGGGGCGTAGAGCTTCTCGTTGCCGTTGGTGGCCACACCAAACGCCACGAGGATGGCCCCCACCAGCGTAAACATCATTCCCATTGGAATCCGCAAATCGAGACTCATGGCTCTCTCCTATCCTGCCCTGCGCCCGCCGGGTGCCCCACCTTCGCCGCGTCTTTGTTGTGCGGCTAGGGTGGGTTTGCAACAGACGATCAGTAAAAGAAAATATTCAATGCAATCGCGCCCAGCAGAACAGCCAAAGCCAGCGCCTCAGGCCGCTTCCACCAGACGATGTGGGCGCGGTCAGGCTTGGGCGTGAGGGAATGCACCAGCCCCACCAACTCCGACTCCGGTCGCGCCTTGGTGCAATAGCTGACCAACACGGTGACGATAAAGTTGGCGCTGAAGGCAAAGATCGCGGTCCAGAAGTTCTGCGCCATGTCACTGGGGTAGTGGTGCAGCACCGCAATCCATCCACCGTGAATGCCGGAGCGCGCCTCGATGGGCAGCGTGAGGCCGTGGTGCAACATGGCCGTCGCAGTGCCCGCAATCAGGCCGGTAAATGCGGCGTGGCCGGTCGCACGCTTCCAGAACATGCCCAGCAGGAACGTGGCAAACAAGGGCGCATTCACAAAGCTGAAGACCAGCTGCAGCGTATCCATAATGTTGTTGAAGTTGATGGCCGCATACGCCGTGGCGATTGAAAGCAGGATGCCGCCCACGGTGGCCCATCGACCCACGGCCATGTAATGCCTGTCGCTGCCGCCTTTGTGAATGTAGGACTGGTACAGGTCATAGGTAAAGACCGTGTTGAACGCCGTAACGTTGCCGGCCATGCCACTCATAAAGCTGGCAAGCAGCGCTGTCAGTCCGAGCCCAAGAATCCCTGTCGGGAAAAAATGCAGCAGCATGTTCGGCGTGGCCATGTCGTAGTCAAGCAGCGGTTGCCCGCTTGCCGTAAGCATCGCCTTGCCTGTCACCGGGTTGATCTTGGCGGGAACCAGTCCCCGGCCTTCGGCAACCTGTTCCGACACCACAGTGGTTTCGTGAATGATGGCGCCGTTGACCGTGCTGACCGCCGTCGTAGTGTGGGGCGTGGGCAGCCCGATGGCAATCAGTCCCGGCAAGATGACCAGAAACGGAAACACCATCTTCGGAATCGCCGCAATCAGCGGCACACGCCGCGCCGATTCCATATTCTTTGAGGCCATGGCTGTTTGAATGACAAGGAAGTCCGTGCACCAGTACCCTGACCCGAGGACGAAACCAAGGCCCATCCCCAACCCGATGATCTCAATGCCCATGGGATTGGTGCTGGCATGTGCCACGCCCTTCCACTCGTGCATGTATTGGACCGGCACCGAAGCCTTGAGCCCGCTCCAGCCGCCGATATTGCGGAGCCCGATCAGCACCAGCGGCAAGAATCCGGCAATGATCAGAAAAAACTGCAGGACCTCGTTGTAAATCGCGCTCGTCAAGCCACCGAGGAAGATATACAAAAGCACGATGAGCGCCGAGAGGCAGATAGAAAAAGTGAAAATTCCATCGGAATTCCAGCCCAAGGCCCGAAACAGCCCGTCGAAGACGTGCAGCGCCTGGATCAGCCGCGCCATTGCGTACATCGAAATCCCCGAGCTGAACACGGTCATGACCGCAAATGAGCAGGCGTTCAACGCGCGCGTCTTTTCATCGAAACGCATGCGCAGAAACTCAGGCACCGACCGAGCCTTGGAGCCGTAATAAAACGGCATCATGAAGATGCCCACAAAAATCATGGCCGGTATCGCGCCGATACCGTAGAAATGAGCCGTCTCCAGGCCGTATTTGGCCCCCGACGCGCCCATGCCGATGACCTCCTGCGCGCCCAGGTTTGCGCTGATAAAGGCCAGCCCGCAGATCCATGCCGGCAGAGCGCGCCCAGCCTGGAAGAAGTCCTTGCTGGTCTTCATGTAGCGCTTAAGCGCGAAGCCGATGCCCAGCACAAACACGAAGTACAGCAACATGATCAGCCAATCGACTGAGGTCAGGTTCAACACGGCCGGCTCCTTAGGGTTTTAACGTTCGTCCACAGAACGGTCAAACAACCAAACCAATGTAACCAGCGGGCCGGAGGCAAGTCCAGCAAAAAATGAAAAGGTTTTCATCTGCCTCGGCTCAGGATTTGCCCACCCAATCTCAGGCCAGCGTCACCCTGTCTTGCCCGTTTACACTAAAGAAGCATGATTCCCACCTTGGCTTGGACCCCCGAAGGCGTCCGCTTCATTGATCAGACCAAGCTCCCTCTTGAGGAGAGCTATGTACTCGCAACCACCTATGAACAGGTGGCCGAGGTGATTGTCACCATGGTTGTCCGCGGAGCGCCCGCCATAGGCGTCTCTGCCGCTTACGGCATCGCACTTGGCGCGCTGCGCACGACCGCCCAAACAACAAATCTGTTCGCCTTCGAGTTCGATACGATCTGCACCCGGCTGGCCTCAACACGGCCCACTGCTGTGAATCTCTTCTGGGCCATCGACCGCATGAAGAGCCTCTTCGCTGAACTCCTCGCCGAGGGCGCGACGCTTGGCCAGGTGAAGGAAAGAATCCTGGCCGAAGCCCACGCCATGTACGAAGAAGACATCGCCAACTGCCGCACCCTGGGAGCGTTCGGCGGCGCACTGCTGCCTGCTGAGGGCGGCGTTCTGACCCATTGCAACGCCGGCGCCCTTGCCACCTGCGGCTACGGCACTGCTCTCGGCGTCATCCGTTCCGCCGTCGAGCAGGGCAAGCGTATCCATGTCTTCGCCGACGAGACGCGGCCCTTTCTGCAAGGCGCGCGCCTCACGGCCTGGGAGCTGATGGCCGACAACATTCCGACTACGGTTATCTGCGACAACATGGCGGCCAGCCTGATGCGCGCCGGCCGCATCCAGGCGGTTGTGGTGGGCGCTGACCGCATTGCCGCCAACGGCGACACGGCCAACAAGATCGGCACCTACAACGTAGCCATCCTTGCTAAAGAGCACGGTATCCCGTTCTACGTCGCCGCCCCATGGTCTACCATCGACCTGGCCACCGAAACCGGCGACGCCATACCCATCGAAGAGCGTTCTCCCGTTGAAGTGACGCACCACGGAGGCAAGCAGCTCACCCCCAACGGCGTAGGTATCTGCAACCCGGCATTCGACGTGACACCGGCAAAGTATGTAACGGCTATCGTGACGGAACGCGGCGTGCTCCGCGCTCCTTACACGGAATCGCTGAAGCAGATGGAGCTCGTAGCGAGCTGAGGCAAACCGAACTACAGTAAGAGGGTGTCTCCTCGCCTCTCCATCTTCCGCCTGCAACGCAAATCGCTTCTCCGTGGAATCCTGTTGTCCCTTGGCGCCCTCGTGGCCAGTCTGCGTCTTGAAGGCTTTCCCGGCAAAGACTCACTGCACGCGTCGCCGTGGCAGATTCTGGTTGTGCCGATTGCCTCATGGGGCATGGTGGAAACCGCTCGCTGCCTGACGCGGAAGTGGAGTCTTTACTACGTCGGCGTTCTCATCCTGCTGTATTCCGAATTGATGATCCTGGCCCTTGCTATCTTTTTCTGGCTTTATCCCATCTAGTTCAGCATCCAAATCCATGGCGGCTATCACAGGTGAATTGCACCCTTGTACCATGGTGCGAAACCCGCGATTGTGTTCCCCGGATCGAGCACGGGTTATCTTCACAAGGGAACGATTGGAGAACAACATGTTGAAGGGCTTTCGAGATTTTATTCTGCGTGGGAATGTTGTTGACCTGGCGGTGGCCGTTGTTCTGGGCGCAGCCTTCAATGCGGTGATCACCTCATTCACCAAGGACGTGCTGGGCCAGTTGATCGCGGCATTCGTAGGCAAACCAGACTTCAGCAGCGTGGTGCTGACGCTGCATGGCACCGACATCAGGATCGGTAACTTTCTAACCGCAGCGGTGCAATTTGTCATCGTGGCCAGTGTCGTTTATTTTGGTGTGGTGCTGCCCTTGAACACGCTGATGGCGCGCCTGCAGAAGCCCGCCCCGGAAGCTCCATCTGCCAACAAGACCTGCCCCGAGTGCCTCAGCGAGATTCCTCTCGCCGCCAAGCGCTGCGCACACTGCGCCCAGCCGGTGGCCTAGTTCGCTCTCACTTGCTGACTCGCCTACCCACAGGGTGCCCCATCCTTTCCGAGCTTTCTGCGGAGAGGGTGAGAGGCCAAAAGGCGAGCTGCTGACTCGCCGCCCCTGGCGCCGCTAACTCCACAATCGCAGCCCGCTATACTTCTCCCATGATTCCGATCGGTTCCCACCCGGTATGGCACCCGGTGTTTGAGACCATGGCCTACGCTTCGGGCTATGCGGTCTTTCGCCGCCTTTGCGATCGTGAGGGAGACGTAGTGGCCGAGCCGCAACGGTGGACCGTGCTCGCGGCCGCAGCCGTGGGTGCGCTTCTGGGGAGCCGATTGCTGGGACTTGCCGAGCAAGGTCCGACCGTTGAGGTAGCCTGGCGATCCGGCCATTTGCTAATGTTGCTGTTGTCGCCGGGCGGCAAGACAATTGTCGGCGGCCTTCTGGGCGGCTGGATCGGCGTTGAAATCGTAAAGCGCTTCAGCGGAATTCATCGCCGTACCGGCGACTTATTTGCACTACCTCTCTGCGTGGGAATCGCGGTGGGGCGCATTGGCTGCCTATTGGCTGGATTGGCTGACGACACTTTTGGAGAGCCCACGACCCTCCCCTGGGCCGTCGATCTTGGCGACGGTATTGGGCGGCATCCCGTGCAGGTCTACGAGATTCTTTTCCTCATTCTGCTCGGGCTCTTGGTGAGTACCCGCGCGAAACTTCCTGAAGGCGCGCGCTTTCGCATCTTTCTTGGTGGCTACCTGACCTGGCGGCTGGCCATCGACTTTCTCAAGCCGCAACCGCTCATTCAGGGCATGAACCTGATTCAATGGAGTTGCGTGGGCGGAATTATTTTACTGCTTCTGGATGAGATTCGCGTTTGGAAAGGAAGACATGAGAATCTTCGGGCGTGAAATGGAAGGGCATGCAAAGACGCTTGTGATTCTGGTTGCGGTACTGCCTGTCTCGTCGGGGTGTGCGGCCTGCAGATCGTCATCTCCAACCACGGTTCTGGGGAAGACCGCTTGACAGGGATTTTCATGCAACTCGGCCTCGTCTAGCTGCTTGCAATGCTCGTGTCGGCGGGTTGCATTGTTGTTGTGCTGATCCTATGGTGCGCGCAGGCTCTATATGCGCGGTTCGGAAAGCCACCGAAAACGGATGTCCAACGGCTCTTTAATGACTCAGACGATTCGAACCACAAGGATTGACGGTACACTGAATGCCTCCGAAGAGAGGAACGCATGGGCAGCCCAAAGTCTAAGACGCCTGCCATTGCCAAGGTTACGATCTTCTTTACGATTTCCTTTCTTGTCGGGGTGGGGTTGTGCGGGCTCGATTACGCACTTGGCGCGCACGGCATTGGAAAGGACGGTGGCGAATTCAGCGTCGGTCCCCTCGACGGCGTGTCTCTTGCCACTATGATTCTCTCCGCGATTGGTTTGGTGGTTACCACCTTTCTTTGGATTCTTGTGGCAGCGACGAGAGGATTCAGCCGCAAGGAATCAGAGCCCCAGCGATTGTTTGACGATAAAGATGAAACCAAGCCCTACGACCAGCAGTAGACTTCCTGCTGACGGGAAAGGAGATCATGACCAAGCCACGGCGTAAGGTTTTCACCTTCGCGAAAGTGGTCACCGTGCTGGCGATCGTCTTCGTCGTTTCGCTAGGCTTGTGCGGAGTGACCTCGGCCATCTCATCGGCAAGCCCGAGCCAACAGAACATCTATATCGTCATAATGTTCGCCGGACTCGGAGGCTCGGTACTCTCCGGGCTGGCGCTGTTCGTCACGGTCATTGCATGGATCATTTCGGCGGTGGCGGGCAGTTCGAAGCACAATGCGCCAGCGCCGCGACAGATCGTCGACGACAAGGACGACAAGGACCAATTGAGTTAGGCTGAATGCGGCACCAGAAGGTTCCTTTGAAGATGTCTCGGGATGGTGGGGACAAACGAGCGGCTAAGCCAAAGCGGTTATAGTGCTTGCCGCTTTGCTGGTCTTGCAATTCAGTTTATGCGCCGTTTCATCTTCCTCTGGGGGATTGGGTGGCAGAATATTCCAGGGACTCCTTTCACTTGCCACGGCCTTGGCGTTGATTGGTGTTCTTGCTGCGTGGTTACTCAGATCCCTTTTTCTATGATGTTCGCGGTATTTCATGAGCGTTCCGAAGGATTCCAATGACTGAGAAACTTCGCCCCTATCTCTTCTATGACGTGGCTATCTCCATCTGCTCCACTTGTTACCGCCGCGTGGATGCGAAGATTGTCTTCGAAGACGGCAAGGTGTGGATGCTGAAGCGCTGTCCGCAGCATGGGCACGCGCGTGTGCTCGTCGCCGACGATGTGGACTACTATCGCCGCTCGCGCGAAGCGTTTATCAAAACGCCCGAACAGCCCATGGTCTACAACACGCCTGTGAAGTGGGGCTGCCCTTACGATTGCGGGCTTTGCCCGGACCACGAGCAGCACAGTTGCCTCACTCTGGTGGAGATTTGCGACGCCTGCAA
>OBLU010002752.1_pt1 | contig 16044 bp, 16 predicted proteins | sample 1518681 | NCBI WGS metagenome assembly OBLU01 (sample SAMEA3539304, study PRJEB22396) | soil metagenome | biome: tundra; feature: field; material: soil | place: USA | collected 2010-05 | depth 0.15 m | reverse complement strand
TCCAGTTCAGCGAGTGCTCGGTTGTCAAACTGCTCGTGGAGCAGTGCGTGGCCGATTTCGTGCGCCAGCGTCTTCACACGCTGTGCGGGTGAGTTGGAGATCTCAACCCGTATGCGGTGCAGCTCGTGAGTGCAGTCGCCGTTGACGCTGCCGGGAAGCTCTGCATCCTCAACCGTAAAGCCGATCGAGGTTGCAAACTCGATGAGGCGGGCGAAGATTCCAGCAGGATCGTCGCCTGAGAGCTTGTGGCAGACAGTCGGAAGATCCTCGCCGTCCGTGGAGGCGATGTCGAACACTGGTACCCATTTGAAGCCTCGGATCACCTTCTGCTCTTCGTCAGTCTTCTCGTCAGTTTGCTTGTAGACCATGGGGGCGAGAATCCAAATGGCCTTCTCTCCCTTGCGGACGAACCGTCCGTGCGACTTCCAGGCATTGAACCCGGCGATCCTGGTGGCTTCGTGAGCCTGCTGGGCGATGAGCATGACGTTGTTCGAGCTGTAGCTGTAGAAGCGGCTCTGGCAGTCGAGGTAGCGCTGCCACTCGTCGGATGTGGTGAGGTTGGCGATTCCCTCGGACAGTTGTTCGAGGAGTTCGGAACGGTCGGTTGTGGTGGTCATTTTGTGGCCCTCCTTGTAGGTGCTGATGCGATGCACCCGAAGAGCCGGGACGATGGCCGAGCGGAATAGCCCCGAGCGCAGCGAGTTCACTGCAGGGCTTGCAGCTCCAAGGACACGTTCTGGCAGGTTGCATAAACGCAGAGGCCCCACACGGGGGGACACTGACAACACCCAACGGTCGTGAAATATCCGAACTGGTACCTGTGGCGGAGCCACTCACCATCCGAAAGATGGAGCGGCTCGAAGAGCCCTCCGCCGCCCTACTGCACTCGAACCACGTCCATCGTTCAGCAACGAAGCCACACGTCATGCCGTGTGAATGGAAGGGGTCGGTAACGATTTGGAGAAGGACCTTTGGATCCCACGTCCCGGTCTGCTGCGACAAGAAGCGAAGAGCGCGTGATCCTCAGCGCTCGTGCCGGGGTTCGTACTCCCGTAACAGGCGATACAAGGTCTGACGACTGATCCCAAACTCTCTCGCGATCCTTGCCTTCGCCTCCCCCGCCTCAACTCGTTTGCGCACTTCCTCAATCTGCTCAGGATGCAGAGATCGGTCGCGTCCTCGGTAGACGCCTCGCTGCTTCGCTATGGCGATCCCCTCACGCTGCCGCTCTCGAATGAGAGTGCGCTCGAATTCGGCCACGGCTCCCATGACTGACAACATGAGAGTCGCCACTGGGGCGTCCTCGCCCGTGAAAACCAGGTGCTCTTTAAGAAACTCAACAGCGACTCCTCGGGCTGTCAACGACTGCACGAGGTAGAGAAGGTCGCCGAGATTTCGTGCGAGCCTATCCATGCTGTGCACGACGACTGTGTCGTCGGGTCGAACGTACAGGAGCAGCGCTTCAAGCTCCGGGCGCTGCGCATCTTTTCCGGAGGCTTGGTCAACGAAGATGCGCTCGACTAAGACTCCGTCGAGCTGGCGGTCAGGGTTCTGATCCGCTGAGCTGACCCGGACGTAACCGACGCGTTGGCCGGGCATCCTTTTTCCTCCGTGAAAGTGTCACTTTAGGGTTTAGACCTTCGCCTAGAAGTGTCACAAAATACCGATATCGACCCTATTGTGACAGGCCGACGGTGTGAACTTCCACGATAAATGGCGGGGTTTCTTCCACGCTAAATGTCGCCGATGACAAGCGTTGGCCGGTCGTCTTCGTTCTTGTAACTCGTCAGCTTATGAGGTAAGAGGGCAGAGGTGCAAACCTATTCCGAGCCACACGACCGGAGCTGCGATGCCGAGCAGCAACGCCAGGAAGCAACCGACCGAGCCGTCCACTCCAATCCTTGGATAGAGAGCCAGGCCACCGGCCACGATGGACACGCCAAATGCCACCACGAAGGCGATTGCCAATATCCACCCAAAGACGCCAGCTCCAGTGGCGCCAGAGCAAAAGTAACCGCCGCTAGACGTTAACCAAGGTACTAGGAGGGTGGGAAAAGAGACCTCGATCGCCAGAGCCGCGACGAGAAGCAACCAGATTGTCTTCATCCGTCGTCGTCGGACGATTGCGTCGTCCGGCACCCGGGGACTCACCTGCCGTTTCCATGTTCGCGAAGTTGCATCATGGTTCTATTCTCAACTTGCTCAACGGACAATAACTGGACAATCACTAACCGTCCGGTTATTCCGGTCAAAGCAAATAAAGATCCACTGGAGAACATGTCCCGAAAGGGATCGTCTACTGGGACACTGTTTCGTTCATCGATAAACGGGCAACTCCACTATGAATTGCTGTCCCAATAGACCCGTCCGATATTAATTCCCACAAACGGGGGTCATTCGGCACACAATCAAACGATGAACGAACTGAAGATCGGGTACGCACGGGTCTCCACTGAAGAGCAGGACCTCACTGCGCAGCGCAACGCCCTCGTTACCCTTGGCGTCGATCGTGATCGTATCTATGTAGATCACGGATTGACTGGCACGAATCGTGATCGCCCTGGACTTGTCCAAGCGCTCGCTGCGTGCCGAGCCGGTGATGTACTCGTCGTCACCAAGCTCGATCGACTGGCACGGTCGCTGGCTGATGCGCGGGACATCGCGGACGAACTCACTACCCGCCAGGTGGCACTGAGCCTTGGCGGATCGGTCCATGATCCAACTGATCCCATCGGTCGTTTGCTCTTCAATGTCCTTGCGATGGTGGCGGAGTTTGAATCCGACCTCATCAAGATGAGGACGCGTGAGGGACTGGCAGTCGCTCGTGCTGCCGGGAAACTTCATGGGCGGAAGCCGAAATTATCCCCCCGTCAGGAAGAGCATCTCGTTGAACTGCATCAATCCGGTGAGAAGCATCCGGCTGAGCTTGCCGCACTGTTCGGTGTTGCAAGGTCCACAGTGTACCGAGCCATTGAGCGGGCGGAAAGCCGAACGACTGGCAACGTGCGGGCTTGATGTCAACGAAGGGAGACCTCGACACTCACCAACGCGAACGTGCAATGCGACGGTGGAACGTCCTTCGGCCACACCTCGAAGATGGCGTCCCTTTGCCTCTCGCTGCTGAAGAGGCAAACGTAAAGCTCCGCACCGCAGAACGGTGGCTCTCTCGATATCGAGACACAGGTCTCTACGGTCTTGGCAGAGTGGCGAGGTCGGATCAAGGTGCCATGAAGTTCCCAACAGAGCTGGTCGAACTGATCGAAGGATTGGCGTTGCAACGACCAAAGCCGACGGCCTCGACGATCACCAGGCGAGTGGTGGTGGTAGCGGAGAGCAAAGGCTGGTCCATTCCCAGCTACAGCACGGTATATCGGATCGTGTCTTGTCTCGATCCTCACCTCGTGACACTTGCTCATGAAGGAGCAACGGCACTGCGGGACCGTTTCGAGTTGGTATTCCGACGGCAGTCGGAGCACCCGAACGATCTCTGGCAGGCCGACCACACAGAACTCGATCTGCTGGTGCTTGATGCCAACGGATCGTCTGCCAGACCTTGGTTGACCGTCGTCCTTGATGACTGTTCACGGGCAGTCGCCGGATACAGCGTTTTCCTTGGTGCCCCTTCTGCACTAAATCTCTCGCTGGCGCTCCGTCAAGCGATCTGGCCGAAGAGCGACCCACGTTGGGCTGTCCATGGTCTTCCTGACGTGCTGTATGTGGATCACGGCAGTGACTTTACGAGTGACCATCTCACACACGTTGCCGCAGATTTGAAGATCGAGTTGATCTACAGCACCGTGGCACGGCCCCAAGGGAGGGGCAAGATCGAGCGCATCATCGGTTCAATCACGAGCGAGCTGCTTCCCCTCTTGCCCGGACAGCTCGTCCGTGGTAAACCAACCAGTCCGCCGCGTTTGACGCTTCCCGAATTGGACGCTGCGATTGGTCGATGGATCATCGACGACTATCACCAGCGCAAGCACTCGGAGACGGGCATTGCTCCACAGACGGCGTGGATCGCCAACGGCTGGTTGCCCAGGCTCCCTGAGAGTCTCGAAGACCTCGATCTTCTTCTTGTGATGGTGGCAACCCCGCGAATCGTGCATCGAGATGGCATCCGCTTCCAAGGGTTGCGCTACCTCGATCCTACGCTTGCCGCCTATGTGGGAGAAGAAGTGACTATTCGTTATGACCCCCGTGACGTTGGTGAAGTTCGCGTCTTCCATCACAACGGCTTCATCTGTCGAGCAATTAGTGCAGAACATGCCGGACAGGTAATCACCCTCAAGGATCTTCAGACGGCTAGAAGTGCTCACCGTCGGGCGCTACGGCAGCAGCTAAACGAACGAAGCACCACAGTGAGCGAATACCTTCCAACTCGGACATCACCACCCCCAGCATCAGCCATCCCCAAACAATCAGTACCGGCCCGACCTCGGCTTCATACCTACCTGGAGGACAAGAAGTGACGAAGAACAACATCGTGCTTCGCCGTACAGGTCCTTTCATTGCAACAAAGGAGCACCGTCGCTTCGTAGAATTCGCCGATGCCGTGCGGCGAGATGGGTACATCGGTCTGTGTTTTGGTCCTGCTGGCGTCGGCAAGACGTTGTCTGGACGCAGGTATGCAGAGTGGGACAAAGCCGAGCCACTCCTCGATACCTGGGGGGCTCGTGTGGATAGCGACGCTGTTGTCTACGCAGCAATGGCTCGGTCACGAGCAATCTTCTACACCCCGACAGTCACGATCTCACCAAAGCACTTCGAGAACGAGGTGTCAGCATTGTGGACCAGGGTCAACGCCTGCATCGATGAACATGTACGCCAAGACGTAAAACCAAAGTACGACCATCCGGCTTATGTCGATCTCCTGATCATCGATGAGGCTGAGCGCCTTACGCCCCTTGCGCTCGAATTACTACGGGATCGCTTTGACCGTCGCCACCTCGGTATTCTCCTCATCGGAATGCCCGGCATAGAGAAGAGCCTTTCCCGGTACCCACAGCTCTACAGCCGTATCGGATTCGCTCACCAATATCGAACTCTCGACGACGACGAGCTAGGTTTCGTCCTCACTCGGCACTGGCACAAGCTCGGTTTGTCGCTTGACCTCACTGATTTCACCGACGCTCAAGCGGTCGCTGCCGTCGGGCGCATCACCCGTGGCAACTTTCGGCTGATCCACCGACTGTTTGGTCAGGTAGAGCGGATCATGCGTATCAACGAACTGTCTGTTATCACGAGCGATGTCATAGAAACCGCACGGAGCACGCTTGTCATCGGCGACATTTAGCGTGGAAGAAAACCCGCCATTTATCGTGGAAGTTCACAGGGGTCGGGAGTGCCTGACAGTCAGGAATGGGTATACCCCAATGTGACACATAAAACGCCATCCGCGGTTTACGGGGGCCCGATAGCTTGTAACAGATCTCGCACGGAACACTCGGATAACGATGGCACTGTCATAGTCTTCCTTATGACAGAACATGACAGCACCAAAACGTTCCTTCAGTCAAAACGCAATCGATTGATCTTGTCGATTGCTGCCATCTGTCTTGTGATCGCTGGTATCACCTTGTGGGCTTCGAATGCAATTCCGAATCCAGGGAATCTAGAGGTAGGGCCATTCTTTGGAAATACAACACTTGTCGTCACAACAGCTCCAAATCCTACGCGGGTTGTTCTGCGGACGTCAGTTGCTTCAGAAAAGGTGTACTACTTTCATTTGACTCCGGGCGTGTACGACTACCGCCTCAACCCCAATCCTGATCTTAAGGTGCCCAACGTGATGTGCCTCTCATCGACAGGGTCGTTCACCATCACTTCAAGTAACAAGCAGTTTTGGCTAAATAACTCCTGCCATTTTGGATAGAGCTTTTCATTAGCACGCGCGACAATCAGTCGTGCTCAGCGGCGCTTGCACTGCACTCATCAGCGAAGGGGGCAGATTGTCACGATGGGCAGACGCCTAGGGACGGTGTCCTGCACCAGAAATCCAAGATCGTTTGAGTCGGGGATTAGAAGCCGCAGCCAACTGTGTCAAGCACCGAAAATCCAAGATCGTTTGAGGCGGGATTCGCAGCATCAGCCCACGCCGGCGCCTGGTTGGCATCACACATAACCATGTTGTACAAAGTTGCGCCAACGGGAACGTCAAAGAACGGCCGCCATGCTGGTTTTGTGAGATTCGTGCTGGGGGGTGATATGGCGAATCGTACGTTATCAAACTGAATCGGTCCGGTTTGGCTGAGCGCCGTATTGTCATTTGTATCCTCAAGGACGGCATCGGCAGAGTTGTTGGGGGAACAGGGGTCGGTAATAACTCCTGACTGATTCCTATTAGGCAAGAGGGTCTTTCCGTTGTCTTTTATACTTATGTTCCAAGTCCCACTTGCTGTGAGGCCCGGACAAGAGGACACCACTTGTCCTTCATTGACCTCCTTCACGATGATCTGGATCTGATCTCCGGGCGCGATTGTTCCTACGTTTATCTGTCCCTTCGTTCCACCCCCGCAACCACCGCTGGGTCCGAGTGTCTCATAAAATGCGTAATAACTGGCTGAGGTTGGAAATAAAATACTTTTCGTCATATTCAAGTTCTCCTCGAAACCAGCTTGCACGAGATCACATGCGTCGCTAACGGTGCCGCTACCGGCGCCACCGATGCCGACCCAGGCTGAAGCCTCGCTGCAAGGCTTGGTTTGCACTGGGCAGGTAAGCGACGTGAAGGCCGGGACCGTAATGGTTGCTTCGATCGCGGTGTAGTTGCCATCGGCCGGACAGAAAGACGGCGAAGGAGATCCCCCACATTGGATATAGCCCGCGTAGAGGGGGTTGTCGTAGGGATAGCCAGCCATGTACTCGACAAAAACTGCACTCTTTGATCCTGCGAAGTCACCCGAGTAAATCGCTCGAATCGAATGGTTAGCAACACCTGTGTTGTACGCCACCGCGCATCCAGCTTGAGCTACTCCATCGACGTCGACCACTAAGGCAGCAGCACATCCTCCGCCCATTGCCTTTCCATCGTCGGTAAACTTGATTGTTCCTGTCGGCACATTCTCAGACGGTGATATAGGTGTGACCGTCGCCGTGTAGGTAACCGACTCGTTCGGTGCTACTGGGTTATTCGAAGACGTCACGGTCGTGACAGTCCCATTCGAGCCCGTCACAATTGAAAGAGGAACTGTCGCCGTCTTCGGTGTCGGAGAGGTCGAATCGGTCACCTTGACCGTGAAATTAGAAGTCCCCACTTTATGTGACTTCCCGGATATCACGCCTGTTGTGGCATTAAGTAAAAACCCTTTGGGCAAGCTCCCTGCAGAGATAGACCACGTGTACGGCATAGTACCGCCCGCGCCAGTGATGCTCTCCAAGTACGACTGGCCGACCGTGCCATTGGGCAGCGACGTCGTCGTGATTGCCAGCGGCGCGACTGCTGCCCCGCTGTAAATGAATGCGGCGGAGTAGTGATCCAGGGCCACGCAGAAGCTGCTGCTTGTGCATGACACGGATTCGAAATAGCCATTACTTTCGATAAGCGTCAGCGCCGACCACGATGTCCCGTTGTAGTCAAGGGCATTTCCCTCCCAGTCTACGGCCATGCAAAAACTGCTGCTTGTGCATGACACTTGTGCCCAATTGAAACCAATCCCGTTACCATCGATACTCGTCGGCGCCGACCACGATGTCCCGTTGTAGTCAAGGACATTTGCTTGGCCTCCGGCCATGCAAAAACTGCTGCTTGTGCATGACACGGAAGAAAGTCCGTAGGCACCGCCATTACCGCTATTGCCACTACCATCGATACTCGTCGGCGCCGACCAGGATGTCCCGTTGTAGTGAAGGGCATTTCCTACGTTGTCTACGGCCATGCAAAAACTGCTGCTTGTGCATGACACGGAAAGAAGTCCAGTTGTGGAATCGATATCTAGTGGCGCCGACCAGGATGTCCCGTTGTAGTGAAGGGCATTTCCCTCGCCGTCTACGGTCATGCAAAAACTGCTGCTTGTGCATGACACGGAACGCGGGCCTTGGCGATATTGTAAATTTGGGGAATCGATATATAGTGGCGCCGACCAGGATGTCCCGTTGTAGTGAAGGGCATTTCCCTCCCAGTCTACGACCATGCAAAAACTGCTGCTTGTGCATGACACGGATGTGGGGTTATTGCCACTACCATCGATACCCGTCCCCGTACTCCAGCCGGTCCCAGTTGCCGATGCGGGTGTCGACAATGGGGCTGCACCGAATAAGCCCAGAGCCACTAGAGCCATCGCAATCGGGATGGTCACGATCGCCCTTGAGCGAAGTCGCATGAACGGTCTGTGCAATAGCGTTCTGCCCATATTGAGCCCCCGAGCCAAACGAAGTTCTATCAGAGGCCTAACACAGAAGAAGGAGCAGCACAAACGCCCTCGCAAGCGTTCGAGATGGAGGCATGGGGGCTTCCACAAACCCACTGGGCACTGGTATCAAACGGGGCGAATAGCCAACGTTCCAAGCTTGGAGAGCTAGGCGATACCTGGCTCTGGTGCCGAGGTCGGCTTGAAGTGCAGATCCCGCTCGATGACGCACCATGCTCTGACAGTTGCCTCCATCTCGACGATATCCACGTACCCCCACTCGCCGGGGTGACCGGGGCTGTAAGGGGTCACCTCAGAAAACGGATTACAGAGTACGCTAAGCCATCGGAGGATCAGCCTGGATGGAGGGGAACTACTACGTAACAGTATTGAGTGTTCTCATTGGCGGGAACCACGGTGCTTATACATTGGGCTCCAGAGAAGCTGAACGGCAAATCCGTGCTATTGCCGCTTGCTCCGGCAGGTCCTTGTGGTCCTTGTGTTCCTTGTGGTCCAACTTCTCCGGCTAGACCCTGTATACCGGGTCTTCCACTCGGTGCTGGCCAGATGGCGTGGTCTGCGTAGGCACCGGCAGCGGCGGCTACGAAAGCAACGATGCAGTATGTCAGTCCCATCATGAAAGTCTTCGTAGTGGAGCGTTGGAATGTCGGTTGCGGTGGTGCGTAATAGGTTGGTGGAGTTTGTGAAGCCGACGGTTGCGGCTGCGTCGATGTCGCATCGGGTCCGGCTTGGCTGTTCGTCTGATCTGGTGGTGTAGTTCCTTCTTCCATGATGCTCCGGCAATCGTGCACGCTCGCACAAGGCTGTTGTATATCTGCTGATTGTCTGCTTTTCGCAATGCCTTCGGCAACCTTGAAGCGTCACCATCCGTACTTTCTTTGGAACCGCCAGCGGTTCACTCCACCACCAACAGCGACAACAAGGGCATAGGCAGTCCATCCGGCCCCGACAGCGATCTGGTTGTGAGGAAACTCGGCGAGAAGGGTTGCTCCGAGATATGTCCAGATGATGCCGAAGCACCCTTCAATAAGACCAAGGAGCCATAACCACTGAGACTCCAGAGATGCCCACCACCAACAGAGAATGGCGATGGGTATCAGCAGCCGGAGGTCGAACTGCAGAGCAACAGCAGTCATGGCCAATGGAACGGCAACCAAAGAAAGCCAAAGGCGATCTTGACGTTTGGCAAGCAACGCACGGAGGGACGATTCCGTGCGTTGTGCCGCGATGTGCACCCTTGCAAGCGTGTCAGGCATGACGATTCGACTGAGCTTCAGGGGACAATCGAGGTTTCGCATGGTACTGCCAACTTTTAGGGCTCATCGCCGTTGCACCGTTCACCTAAATCCTGATATGCCATAACGACTTTTTGATGAAGCATCGGCAAATTGTGACGCAGACACAAGAGAACGTAACCGAACCATCACAGCTTCGCGAAAACGCGCAGGCGGAAGCTCGGTTACGATACGTGCCCGCAATGCGGCACACGTCCCCTGAAGTTTGTTGATCGACTTCAGTATCCGTCATCCACAAAACGATTGAACGACCGCCACCAAATTGTTACCAGAACGGGTTTGTCGGCCTCGTGTGGAGGACAGGAATGTAATGGGAGAAGCCGAGAAACACGAGCACCAGGACCAAGACGCCAAACCATACAACTTGCTCCTTCGACGCTGCGTTCACATTCGTCGGCGCTTTGATCAAGTCCTGCTGAGGACTGTCACCGTCAAGCGCTTCGAGCCGAAGCTCGGTTGGCGGATGACTCCGTGCGAGCGCAGCATCCCATGCGTTTCTATTCCCTTCCCACACACTGATCCGTCGCAAGGCTCGTGAGAGACCGTCGCCGAGGCCAATGGCACTCGCTCCAGCATCTGCCTCGTATTCCGCAAGACGTGAATCGTTCGCTGACATTGGGATAAGAACGAATCGCGTCAACAACCACGAGGGCCAAAGGAACATCCACCCCAGGAGTGTGAGGAAGGTCGTTGCACCCTTCATCGTAGACTTGCCACTGCTGTGCGGCGGTTCGGATGCTCCGAACCGCGCTCCCTGCAGGAACATTCCTAAGCCGTACAGAATGCCTACTGGCCAACCAAAACACCAGACCATTCGCATCGCAAAGCCGTCTCCCCTCCTCCAGTGCGTCAGCTCGTGGGCAAGGACACCGGCGAGTTCTTCTGCATCGAGCTTTTCGATGAGTCCCTTACTCAGCACAATGGTCCGTGTATACGTCCACGCTTGCGGTACAGCCGAATCCATGACACGGAGGAATGGCGTAGAACGGAGATTCATCGGAGCAAGCGCCATTGCAGCGGCCTCGTCGAGATGTTCTGCTTTTTCCCTGGCGCTTGGTCGCCGGTACCCACGCCACTCAAGCATCTTCGGTTCCATGAGTGTGGATATGAGACCGAAGAGAAGGCCGATGACGATACCGATAAGGAGCGCTGTCGCAACGAGCGGGATAGCACCAATGGTGCTTGACGTGTAGATCGCAGCGAACGCTGTCCCGAACCCAACAGCACCCGCAACAAATGCTCCAAGAAAGATAACGCCACCTGACGTGTGCGATGTGAGTGAAAATACTCCAGCCGCTTGGCCACTTACTGTGATGCCAAACGCGGTGAGCACGACGCTCGCGAGGGCACTGAACGCAGCGATCCATAACGCGATGACTGCTGCTGTCCACGCAGTGAAGAGCGCTGCGAACGTTGCACCGGGCAACCGAACCGCTGCAGAGAAGAGCCATTCGAAGGTTCCTAGTCCCTCGGGCAACCCCTCAAGCCTCCACGTCTTGAGTTGATGCCACCATCGGGCGATACGTCTCCGGCGTTCAACGGCTATCCCTTCGGGTACCACTGCTTCTGCCATTGTTGCCCCCCTTGTCTATCTCTGCCTATGTCGTTTGCAACACCTCGACGATTCCCCACCGGGCAGTCTGTACAGATCGGACTGCAGCAGTTCCTTGGGGGAGCTGCCGCAACGTATTCGGATGGACGACGTACTCATCGACATCACGAATCGTGCCTTTTGCTGTCTCCGCTGTCTCCCAGTCAATCTGGTGCGTCACCTTCCAGGTCGAGCGAGTCCCAAACTGGGCTGCGATCTCTTCAGCGTCCGCTGCTTGGAGCCGGTGGGCAATGAGCAAACCAGCTTGTAAGACTGCGGATCGCAAGTCTGGATCTTGTGGGAGGAGTTGTGTCGAAAGAACGAGCGGCAGCTTCGCTTGACGAGCCTGCAGGAGGAGGTCAATGATCTGCTTTGCATCCTTGAGCGCTGCAAATTCGTCAATGGCGATAAGGGTGGAGGCCAGCGAGTCACTCCCTGCACGAAGTCGCCGCCCACATGCCTGCTTGAGGTCCTGGATGATGACCCGTCCAAGGAGTTCCACATCCTCTGATGCAGCCGTCACCGGCAACGACACGTAGGCAACGGTCGGCGTTGCGAAAACGGCATCCCAGTCCAACTCTTTAGCAACTGCAAAGAGAGGTCCGAAGGACCCCTGGACGAGGGCTCCAAGCCGGTACTTCAAGCCGGAGACACCGTTCTTTCCAGCGACATCAGCGTCACCGACAAAATTTCTCAGTTGGTCGGCAAGAGTACGAAGTACCTCTCTGTTTGGGTCGCTGTTCGCGTCTTCGCTGTCCGGGACAAGATCGTCCACCTTCTTCGCAAGGATGCGAAGTCCATTCGCATCGAGCGAGTCAGCGATTGTGACAAGCGTCACGGGAACCCCTGTTGCTATGAGACCCTTGACAATGAGCGGGATGACGTTCATCCCGACCTGCTTGTAGATCTCACCAGCTTCACCGAAAGCGAATGAACCAATGAGCTTGTTTGCGACATCGCTCGGACTCCCCGTGCACGGGTTGTAACCGACCGTTGTCGGATCGTCGGGGTCCACGACGATGAACGGTAATCCGTGGCGAGCTGCCAGTTTCTTGGCTGTCGCGCCGAGCGACCCGCCCTTGCAGTCGATGATGACGAGCCCGCTGCCGCTCGCCATTGCCCCGTCAGCGAGTCGCTCTAGTGTGGTCGTCTTTCCCGAGCCAGTGGCTCCGGGAAGGAACGTGTGTAATCCCAGTTCCCCAACCGTAAGGTCGAACATCTTGTTGCGGTTGGTCTTAAAGACCCCGAGCCGGATACTGCCATTCGGATGCGCAGCATCGACGGATGACTCGTTCATGGCCCGAGCGTACATATTTTTTCCAGTCTGAGCTTGAGCCGCCTCTTTGCGCACTTCTTGTGCTTGACGAAAGATTCCGCCCAAGAGTGTCTGCTCTCGAAATCCGAGCATTGACTCCCAAGCAAGGAGAAGGACTGGTCCTGCACATAGCTCGATAGCGGAACTCCGAAGGAGTGCATTACTGAGCAACACCGAACTTGTCGCTGGCAGGAGGTCGTACAGCCTCCCTGGAATGAGGAGGCCCCACGGCCAGAACCATGCGACCTCGCGACTGAGGAGGAGGACGCACAGGACGCCGGTGCCCGACATCATCATGGCCGTCAGCCATGTCGGGCGCGTGAGCTTCCAGATTCCCCAGGAAACGGCCATACCAATAACGGCTGCAGGCATTGCAAGAACACTCGCAACAAGGACAACGGCCAGCGACGATGTCACGTTCCGATACAGGTTGAACTGGGAGCCGACATCCGTGGTGGGGACGCCTGGCTGGAACGGTCCCATCGGCGTTCCTTTTTGTGAAACTAGCGGCCCTGCCATGGTCGTACCTCGAAGAGGTCGGCCACGCGGCCTCGCTTAACAATTTCTGTCAATGACGCAACACGTGAAGGCCGGACGTACCACCAGACGTGGTCGTACCGTTCGGAGAGGTACGCACGGATGACGGCCTCAGCGTCCATCTTGCTCCGAGCTGTCCTATCAAGTTCGACAGCAATGGTCTGTTCCTTGCGTGAACCTTTTGCAGGGAGCGTGAAAACAGCGTCAGGGATGCGACCCGTGGTCTTCCGCAGCCCTTTTCGTTTGTCCCTGTAGCGCTCAGCACGGCGCTCGCGCTCCGTAATGAGGATGGCATCCGGATGCGAGGCAAGTATTGCCTCCGTGAGGTCTACGAGCGACAAAGCGTGGGGAACCTCGGCATAGACGATGTGGGCTGGTGACAGCCCGACGTCTGCAATCCGGGCACCATGGGTCGTTACCCTGAGAACGGACGGCTCCTGATAGTGGGTGCGTTCACGTTGTAACAGCGGCGGGGACGTATCGCAGAGCTTGCGCACCCGCTGGAAACAAGCGGACTTCCCGTGCGGGGTCGGGAAGAATTTTACAGTGATCTGGTCTACGGTCACGATGCCATGGCGAGCGACCCAAACCAGGATCTCAACGTCGCGATCTGTGAGCTGCATATGGCCATGGGCTCTCAATGGCAGGCGGTTCACACCTGTTCCCGGTGCGCCTGTCTGGTCTCCTGTGCGCTTTGAGCCAATGTGCTCAACCATGATCGTTACTCGAAGCCGCACGCCTGGAGCTGCAACGCAGTTCCATATTGATTATCGGACATCTGCCAACTCTTTACAACCAATGACCACTGCATTGTCATAGCGGATATCCTCCTCAGTCTCGATGTTGATGGAGGACGAAAAGGTGGGCTGGAGTTCTTGGTCCGGCAACACTCTCAAAAGACTTCGCATTTTCGTTCGCCTGCATCGACCTACTCTTCCTCTTTTTTTCTTCTACTTCAGGAAGCCGACTCCTTCTTCCTTTTTTTCTTCACAACTTCGCCTGCACTGAACTACTCGCTCTCTTTTTCTCTCTGCTTCAGGAAGCCGATTCCTTCTTCTCTTTTTTCTCTTTTTTCTCTTTTTTCTCTTTTTTCTTCTTTTTTCTTCTTCGTTCTCTACAACCCACTTCTTCTTTCAAGAAACATCAAGCCAAAACACCCTCATCTCAACTTGATTCTCTGCCGCGCTGCCCCATGACTGGTTCAACACCCCATACACACAAATATCACGATGTGGGTGTGGGGTGTTGAACCATTGCCTCTGCAATGCAAGGACGGGGCAGCGCGGCAGTATTCCCTCATCACGAGATGTAAATATCTGGCGAGATGCTTGAAAATGTATGCAAAATAGGTCTGCACGCCAGTTGTAGGGGCTAGTGCAGGGCATCTTTGAGGGCTGCTAGCGATGCTCAACGAGCACCACGAGCCACTACGAACACGTTACCAAATCCGAAGTGCTGAATCAAGGACCACCAAGGATGGACGACGGTCTCTGGATAGTCTTGGTTTCGTTGCCTCAAGTGAAGAAGGCCTCACCGTATGCGGTTCACGCACTTGCCGAGCAAAACGGGTACCGTGCAGTCCTGAACTCTTGAAAAGGAGATCTTCATGAGGGCGAGAAGACCGCGACAGTTACTATGCCTTGCAAGTCTTGTCGCCCTGACTGCTGCTCCGATACTCATGGTGATTCCAAGCGCCCAGGCGGCCTCAACTGCGGTAACCGGAAACGCAAAAGCAATCGCCTTTTATAAGGTGATGGTTAAAACAACCGCCCGCTACGGCGGAGTTGTCATGTCACGAGTTGGCTACGATGTTCTCAAATCAACGATTTCAGGGACGTTTTCTACGTACTACAACTTAGCCGTGGTGCCGACGGGATTCTCTCCCGCAAAAGAGATGGTCACATTGGCTCTCAGTGGCGGAAAGACTGTGTGGGTAGCCGATCTGATGACACCGAAGTGTGGGGCATCCGGTAGCTGCGGCACAAATATTCCCATCCGTCTACTTCTGAATTCTAAAGGCGAGTTTTATCAGTTACGCGCACCATCAAGGCCTTCCTCGTGTTGGGGAACTGCCACAAGTGTAAATGTTGGCGGATTTATGCCGGGTACGCCAGCGTACGAAACAATCGGTCACTTTGATCCGATGAAGCGAGTCGGTAAGAACGAAACCGTCACCTCAACATTCCCTTGGAGTAACAAAAGAACGGCAACCGAGGTAGATACCATTTCTCTAGCAACACATCTGCCAATCCGTAGCGTCGTCAAGGTACCAAAAGAGGGCGCGACCCCTGCCTACTCGTTCACTTGGACGAATGCCTGGCTCAAGACAGCACCGATTCAGCCGAAAGTGACAATGTGTTCCTGATCAGTTGCCAAACATCGAAAAATAGGCGTACGCGTTGTACTGGCACTGATTTACGTGGCCGAACTGAGTGGTGCTGAAGGACCATCAAGTAAGGGTGGTGCGTTTGACGCGTTCGGAGTGTTTATCCCTTGTTGGTTTTGCGCGGGTCAATGCAGTCAGGTGATGCGAAGCGTTCGGGAATACTGGTAAGAGCGAATGCTGAAGGGCTCGTTAGAGCCGTCCGCTTTCCCTACAGGATTAACTAAAGGGAGCTATAGGTTAATTAAGAGGAGCAGCGCCCCCGTTTATGCGTAAACCAGCCCCCGTTTATGCGCAGAGTGCGCCCCCGTTTATGCGTGGTTTTTAAGAATGGGGTCGGCCACCTGTGGATAAGCGCCCCCGTTTATGCGCAGATCGGTTCCTCCGGATCGGATGTCCTATCGAACGGGGAGCATCCCGACGTGCGTTTTTGAAGGTATCAATCGAAGGCCGCCATCAGTGACGTCAAAGCGAGCTTCAGGATAGAGTGCGTGGACCTTGCTCAATGCCTCGTTAAGTTTCTCCCTGAACTTCCGAAGGCGAGCGTAATCAGCACC
>OBLU010002751.1_pt1 | contig 16055 bp, 14 predicted proteins | sample 1518681 | NCBI WGS metagenome assembly OBLU01 (sample SAMEA3539304, study PRJEB22396) | soil metagenome | biome: tundra; feature: field; material: soil | place: USA | collected 2010-05 | depth 0.15 m | reverse complement strand
CACACCGGCTGCTCGGCTCAAGGCTCAGTCCTTCTGAGACCGGTCGCGCTCCTAAGCTCGCAGGACTCGCGAAGGGTCGCCTGCGCGTGAAGACGCCAGCGTTGGTCGAGGCGTTCGAGGGCGTCCGCTTCGGGTTCCAGAACACGCTGCTGATCGGCGGGATCCTCAGGCATATCGATTTCCTGGACGCCGAGATCACCGCGCTCGGCGAGGCGATCGCCGAGCACCTCACCGCAGCGCGCGAGGACGATACGCCCCCTTTTGAGCCGGCCGTCCGGCTGTTGTGCTCGCTGGACGGGATCCAGGCCCGGACCGCGGAGATGCTGCTCGGCGAGTTCGGGACCGACATGACCCGGTTCCCGACCGACAAGCACTTCGCGAGCTGGGCGGCGCAATGCCCCGGCAACCACCAATCCGCCGGGAAACGCAAGAGCGGGAAGACACGCAAGGGCCCGAAATGGCTCGACGGCGCGTTGCACGACGCCGCGATGGGCGCGATCCGCGTCAAGGACGGGCACTTCGCCCGGAAGTACCGCAGGATCAAATCCCGCTCCGGGCACAAGATCGCGATCGGGTCGGTCAAGCACGCGATCCTGATCGCGATCTACCACATGCTCAAGAACGGCGAGCTGTACCACCCACCGATCGTGCACCCCGACGCCGAACGCAAACAGCACGAACGGACCACCAAACGCCTCATCGCCCAGCTCGAACGACTCGGGCACTCCGTCACGCTCGGAACAGCAACGTCAACAGCACCAGCGGCGGTCGCACCCTGAACCTATTTTCCTACCAGATCCACTGGCAGATGACCTTCCACCGCATCCCAGGTTCCGGATCGACGACCGCACGCTCGTCGCATCCGCTGAGGGCGTTGGGCTCTGGCGGCAGGCGCCGCTCAATGGCCAACGCCCAGCGAACGCGTCGACATGACGCACGGTGATGGCACGCGAGGACGGACGTGGCAGGGCGCGGGCTCGGGCGGCCAAGCGCGCCCCGGGACGGTCTCTGTCGCCGGGACCGGACCGTAGATCGGCAAGGCCGGGTCGTTTGACTCCGATCGGGCGCCGAGTCATATTCGTTGGGTGGCCGTCATCCACGTTCGCAGCGCTGTCGCGGGGGACCTGCCGGCGCTGCGCCGCATCTTTCGCCGAGCCTCGCTCTCCAGCGCGGGGGACCGAGACGTCCTGCTGGCGCATCCTGACGCATTGGAGCTGCCCGACGGCGGGGTGGCCGACGGCAGGACTCGCGTCGCGGTGGCAGCCGACGGCACCGTGGTGGGCTTCATCACGGGCCTTGCCCTCGGCGGCTCGGCGCTGGAGCTCGAGGACATGTTTGTGGACCCTGATTGGATGCGCATGGGCGTCGCGCGGGGTCAGGTGGCAGATCTGATCGCGACGTCGCGGCTCGATGGCATCGCGCGGATTGAAGTGACCGCCAATCCGCACGCCGACGGGTTCTACCGTAGCGTCGGATTTGTGCCCTGGCATGAGTGCGAAACACAGTTCGGACGCCCGCTGCGCATGCAGCTCGCGATAACCACGCCGGGTGCGCCGTCCTCGCCGCAGACCGCAGACAGACAAGAATGACCTGCGGGTACTCCAGAGCGTCCGCGTCGAGCGTTGCCGGTCCCGCTCCACACCGTCGTCTCACGACCCAAGGCTTACCGGACAGCGCGACCGAATCGTCGGGCCGTACTCCCGCAACCGGCTCGTCGTCATCGCTCGCGATGACGAGGTGAAAGTCGTGCTCAACCACGCTCTCGCGCATCTCCGGCTTCGCGGCTGATTGCCGAGTCGCCGACCCAGCTAGAACAAAGGTCGCCGCCTCAGCCCGCGCAGGGAACGATCGCGACCGCGGACGCCCCGCCGGCGCGCCCGCCCGCCGCGACGCCGACCGGGCCGCATGTGAGCACCGGCGCCGGAGGCTGCGGGAACGCGACGAACGACTGCCGCGCGAGAGTCGCGAGGTCCGAGGCCATCAGACCCGCCTGGGAGAGCGTGTACAGGTGGGTTCCGACGACGACGGCGCGCTCGATCTGAGGCGTGTAGCCGTCGATCGGGTCATGCGAGATGCGGCCGAGCTCGGCGATCCCAGTGGACGAGATCGTGAAGCCGATCGCGCCGATGAACGGCTGGCCGGTCGTGGTTGTGGACCCCGTGCAGCACGGAACGGGCGCCGTTGGTGCGGACGCTGCGCCGGGCACCGGAGGTCCGACCGCGACGGGCTGGTAGATCTCAACCGGAAGCACCGCGAGCCCGGTCGCAGGCCAGTACAGGAACGCGTGGTGGTCGTACTGCACCGGCGTCGAGGAGCCCGCGCCGAGGGTGGTCTTCGCGACCAGCCGCGGCGCGGCGGGCACCGAGACGTCGAACAGCTCGAGCATCCCCCCGGACGGCTCGTTGGTCGCGCCGACGTCGTTGCCGACACCGAGCAGCAGCCCGTGACCGAGCGGATGCAGGTAGGACGAGTAGCCCTCGAGCTCGAGCTTGCCGACGACCTGCGGCGCCGACGGGTCGCTCAGCCCGAGCGTGTAGAGCGGGTCGACGCGGCGGAAGGTGACGACGTAGCCCGCGTCCTGCACGAAGCGCACCGAGTAGATTTGCTCCCCCTGGCCGAGCCCGGAGATCTGCCCGACCTGGCTCAAACCGCTCGGGCCGATTCCGAGCTCGGTGACGTAGCTCTGGCTGTCCTCGGTGGGCTGCATGCCCGCCCACCAGATCGGCCGGCTCGTCGACGCGACGCGCAGGTCGCCGCCGTACTCCGAGAGCGAGTACTGGTTCAGCACGTATCCGGGGACCTCGCCGCTGCCGGCGTAGATGGCCTTGGCCGGGTCCGAGAGGTCGAAGCGGTCGATCACGGTGTAGTCGGACTGCGGCACGAGCGAGTACGGGGTCGCCGGGTCGATCCAGCGCTCCGTGGCGAGGTAGAGGTTCGTCGCAGACCCGTAGACGATCTGCGGGTTGGCCATGATCGCGGTCGAGTCCGTCGCGAACAGGCCCTTGCCGAGGTCGACCGTCAGGATCGTCACGATCCCGAGCCCGCTGAACTGGACCGGGCGGCGGATCTCGTCGCAGCGCGCGACCGGGACCGTGTACCGACGGCGCGTGAGCAGCGAGTGGAAGCTCCGCGCCGGGACCCAGGAGCGCGCCGCCCCGGCCTGCGCCGGGTACGCGATCGCGGCCGGGGTTGACTCGATCACAAACCGCGCGGAGGAGCCGTTCTGGCGGGCGTCGACGAAGCTGCCATCGACCGTCATCGTGCGCGTGATCGCCATCTTCGCCGGATCGCTGACATTGACCTCGGTCAGCACCGTCTGTGCCTGCCAGAACCCACCCGGGAGGACCGCGGCGACCGGCGCGACGGCGACCGCGGACCCGGCGACGGACCCGGCGCCGACGCCGAGTGGCACCGGCCGCGGGTAGGACTGCCCGATCACGATCAGGCGGCTGCCGTCGAGCAGCAGGCTCGAGGCGCTCTCGTTCGAGGGCAGCGCGAGCGACCCGGCGAGCCTCGGCGCCGAGCCGGTCACGTCGACGGCACGGACAGTGTCGCCCTGCAGCGAGAAGATCGTGGAGCCGTCGGTCTTGACGATGTCGGGCTCGTCGACGCCCTGCTCCTGGTCGTTGGTGGTCGAGTACGAGGTGCCGGCGCCCGACCCCCCACTCGTAGTGGGCGCACCTGCCACCGGGGCGCTCGTCGGCGCGGTCGTTGCCACCGGCCCTGGCGTACCAGTGAACACCGGCGCCCCGGTCGCGATCGGCCCCTCGGCGATGCCATGCGTGCGGCGCAGCTCGGCGCGCGCATAGCTCACGAGCCCGGCGCACGAGGAGAACGTCCGCAGGCGGATCTGCGCGTGCGTCCGGCGCGGGCGCGGCCCGTGCTTGGACGCCGTGGCGGCCGCGGGCGTCGTTGCCAAGGCCGTCGCGGCGACCGTCGCGAAGATCGCGGCGATCGCCGCCAGCACCAGCAGGGTCAGCCGTGCACGCCTATCCAACCTGACCGCAAGGCTAGCGCTCTGCGGACTTTCCACAATCCGGCGTGGATGTTTTCCGACAACGTTTCAGCCGCTCGGCCATACCTGGCCGCCGCTTGCCGGCAACGTCATCAGGCCGATTCAGCGGCTATCGCATGTCAAGCTCGGATGAGTCGGCGAACCATCGCTTGACCCACCGCGCGGACGGAGATGTCTCAGACCACCGGAGCACTTCGCGCCGCCGCGGCCCGGCCGACCCCGTTGCCGCGGGCGTCTCAGCCAGTAAGGTTCAGCGCACAGTAGGGCTGACCCATCGGCGCGCTTTCGAAGAGAAGGACCGGCCTACCGGGATCGGCCGTCGAGGAGGACAGTCCAGGCTTCCACCGACACTACGGCAAGCATGCCGTTCCGCGCCCAGTTGTCCTCGGCCAGCCGTCGGCGGACTGCTTCCTCAGACGGGGCGTCAATCACGTGCAGGATTTCACGGTCCCCTTCGAGCGGCCCGCCGAGGACGACGAAGCCCTCGTCGACCAGTGAATCCATGAAGGTCGCATGTTCCTCCCAGCCATCCTGCCCACGCAGATCGCGCGCCCAATCCCATGGACCGCCGCGCTGCAGACGAACGGCGAAGAACACAGAACGAAGTCTAGGTCCGCGATTCACCCGCGCCGCCTGTCGGACGGCAGGCCTTTCGTCGCAGACGGCATCGATCAGGACGACAGATCTCGGCCGCTGGGCCAGCGGGCATGAACCCCTCGCGGTGTTTCACAGACCAACGCCCACTGCGACGAGGCGAGAGGGGCCCGGCGCGGTCGTATCACGCCGATTCGGGCCACGTAGGCGGCGCAGATCTGGTGGCCGCCTTTGTCCGACAGGAGTAGCCGGAAGCGGAGCTGGAGACGTCGGAATCGTGACCGCTTCGCATCCTGGACGACGGCCGCGTCATCGGTGATGCTCGAGTTCCGCGCGGAACGGGGCCGCCGCCGCGGACGCGCTGAAACCCGCAACGTCAGCAATGCAGTCTTTCGCGGCGACCGGCCAGGAGGACGCTGCCGCGCCGTTCCAGGGAGACGACCGGGGCGGTAGGGCTCGAATCGCCTCGCCGACCAAGGCCACATCCGTCACGCCAAACGCTCCCTCTTATGCGTTGTTGTTCAGTTCGGGGAAGGTGGCGGTTACGGCGAGCCCGCCTTCGGGCTGGGCGCGCGCTGTGAGCGTGGCGTCGTGCGCGATGGCGATTGCGCGGACGATTGATAGGCCCAGTCCGTGGTGGTCGCCGTTCTCGTCGGGGCGGTCGGTGCCGCCTCGCTGGAACGGTTCGAACAGCCGGTCGACCTCGCTTGGTGGGATCACGGGCCCGCTGTTGGCCACCCAGAGGAACACATGGCCCGTGTTGGTTCCGGTCTCGATTTTAATTTGGCCGTCGGGGACGTTGTAGTGGGCCGCGTTGTCGATCAGGTTCGCGATCAGCTGCTCGAGCAGGGCTGGGTCGCCCGACGCGTGGGCCGGTGCGAGTGCGGTTTCGACGTGGAGCGAGAGGCGCTCGATCGTGGGACGGGGGGCGAGCAGTACACGGTTGATGAGGATGGAGAGGTCGAGGGGTTCGCGGCGCTCGAGACCGCGCTCGCTGCTGGCGAGGGTGAGCAGCGCCTCGAGCAGTCGCTCTTGGTCCTCTCCGGAGGCCAGCAGTTCCTCGCAGGTCGCTCGCAGGCTGGCGGCGGGCGCGTCTGGGTCCGCGAGCGCCAACTCGAGCAGCGTCCGCTCGAGGGTGAGTGGAGTGCGCAGCTCGTGCGATGCGTTGGCGACGAATCGTCGTTGCGCCTCGAACGATGCTTCGAGACGTGCGAGCAGGTCATCGAGCGTGTCGCCGAGCTGCTTGAACTCGTCATTGGGTCCCGCGAGCGCGAGCCGCTCGTGCAGGTTGGTGGCCGAGATCGTCCGTGCCGACGTGGTGATCCTTCGCAACGGGCGCAGCACTCGGCCGGCGGCGAACCACCCGAGCAGGGCGGAACCCAGCGTTCCCCCGGCGAGCACGATCGTGGACGCCTGCAGTACGTGACTGAGGTCGGCGTGATGCTGGGCGTTCAACAGCGCATGGCCTGGCGTGCCCGGGACCGTGATTGGCGAGTGGTCCGCCGCGAGCAGGTAGGTGATCGCGAGCCCGACCGCGCCTGAGATCAGGAACAGACCGGCGTAGAGGATGGACATCCGCAGACGCGCGCTGGGGCGCGGCAGCCGCAGCCATAGGGCGGGCGCGAGCAGTCGAATTGATGAGCGCATCAGATCCGGTAGCCGTTCCCGCGGACGGTCTCGATCAGCGGTGGATTGCCGAGCTTTGCCCGCAACCGCCCGATCGTGGTCTTGACCGTGGTTGTGAACGGGTTGGCGGCCTCGTCCCACACGCTGACCAGCAGCTCCTCGGCTGGCACGACTCTGCCCTCTGCTGCGAGCAGGTATTCGAGCACGGCGAGCTCCTTCGAGCTGAGCATCAGCCGCCGACCGCCGCGCACCGCGACGCGGCGGGCGGGATCCAGCGTCAGGTCGCCGTGCGCGAGCGTGGGCGGCAGCGGAGTGCTTGAGCGACGCGCGAGCGCGCGGATCCGCGCGATCAGCTCGGCGAAGTGAAACGGCTTGGGTAGGTAGTCATCGGCGCCCAACCCGAGGCCGTCCACGCGGTCCTTGATCGTGCTCGATGCGGTGAGCATCAGCACCCGGGTCCCGCTTCCCTCGGCGACGAGCGCCCGGCAGACGTCGTCTCCGTGCACGCCCGGGAGGTCACGGTCGAGCACGACGACGTCGTAGCGGTTGATCGCGACGTGCGTCAGCGCCTCGCGGCCGTCGAATGCGAGATCAACAGCGATCCCCTCGCGGCGCAACCCATCGGCCACCGCCTTCGCGAGCCGCTTGTGATCTTCGACCACCAGAACTCTCATCGTCGCTCACACGAGCTCCTCAAGATGCCGTTTCGCTAGTCGCGGGACCCAAGCCCGGAACGTCGCCAGTCAATGGTCCCAAGGATGCCCGATCGAAGGTGACATCAAGGTCACGACTTCGAGGACCGTCGTGTCACCACCTGCCCCCTACAACTGTTCGCGACCGACGCTCCACGCCTCAGAGGAGGCCACCCATGATGCCGATGCGTCTCACCCAGCCGCCCAAAGCCAACCGAACTGAAGGATCGCGCACCCGCCGCCGACCAGCGATCGCCGTGATCACGGCGATCGCGAGCGCCGCGCTGCTCGCGGCCGGCTGCGGGAGCTCTTCCGCCTCCGGGCCGGGTCCGTCGCCGGCGACGTTCACCGCGGCGGCGTTCAAGTACGCCAGCTGCATGCGTGGTCAAGGGTTGCCGAGCTTTCCGGACCCCTCGATGACCGACCACAACGGTCAGCAGGTTGCCTACCTGGCGACCCCGAGCTCGCTTGTCGCTTCACCGGCGTTCAAGACCGCGAACAAGGTGTGCCAGAAGATTCTGGCGCCCGTTCTCGACACGACCCAGAATCTCGCAGCGCAGGCGGCGCGGGAACAGCACATGGCCGCGTTTGCGAAGTGCATGCGCAGCCACGGCGTGCCCGGCTTTCCTGACCCCACGAACCAGGGTCAGCTGACCCAACAGATGATCACCAACGCGGGCGTGGACCTTCACGCACCGGCCGTGTTCGCCGCGGCCAAGACGTGTCTGCCGGCTGCCGATGGCGCGATCAGCGCCCAGCAGGTCGTGAGCGCTGTCGGCGGCACGCAATGAACAGCCCGACAACCCAGAAGGTCACTGGCGCCGACTCTGCGGACACCGACGCTGCGCGAGCGCTCGAGACGGAGCGGCCGCTGCGCCGGTCACTCCGGCGCTCGTTGCGCGGCATTCGACCCTGGTTGGCTCGGACCTCCCGGCGGAGGCGGGCGGCCGCCGCGCTCGGCTCGATCGCAATGGCTGCGCTGGCGATCGGGATCATCCTCGCCACCGAGCCGTCCGGTTTCAGCCAGAGCGCCAGCGCCGCCGCCCCGGTCGATGGGAGCACCACGGTCCAGTATCGCGATCTGATCTCGACCGACACGGAGTCGGGAACGCTGGGCTATGAGAACCCCCAGACGGTCTTTAACAGCCTCACCGGGACGATCACCTGGCTGCCGAGAATCGGTCAGGCGCTCAAGCCGGGTCAGGCGCTCTTCACGGTCGACGGCCAGCCGGTGATCCTGATGGACGGGACGACCCCGGCCTACCGGGACCTGACCCCATTCGACAGCGACGGCTCAGATATCTTGCAGCTGAATCGCGATCTGAGGAGCCTGGGGTTTGACCCCGAGCATCTGATCACCGTCGACGACGGGTGGCAGGCGGCGACGAGTACCGCCGTTGAGGCCTGGCAGGCGTCGCTGGGAGAGACCGAGACCGGAACGATCCCCCTTGGGCAGATCGTGTTCTTGCCTGGCGCCCAGCGGATCAACGCGGTGAACGCTGCGCTGGGATCCACCGGTGGGCCCGGCGGGTCCTCGTCCGGACCGGGGTCGGGCCTGGGTCCAGGGGCCTCGAACGCCGCGGGCTCGCCCTCGTCGGGCTCTGGTGGCGGCGCAGGCGCCGAGGCAATCCTTCAGACGACGTCCAATCACTTGGTCGTGACCGTCAACCTGGATGCGACGAAGCAGAGCGAGGCGGTCGCCGGCGAGCGCCTGACGGTCCAGCTGCCGAGTGGCAACTCCGTCAGCGGCAGGATCACTCAGGTCAGTCCGGTTGCTCAGAGCAGCACCACCAGCAGCTCATCCTCCGGCGCTGGCTCGTCGAGTACTCCCTCGGTGACGATTCCCGTGACGATCAAGCTCATGGATCGTCATCGACTGTCCGGGCTTGATCAAGCCACGGTCAGTGTCAACTTCCATCAGCAAGAGGAGAGACACGTGCTGTCGGTGCCCGTCACCGCGCTGCTGGCGATCGCCGGCGGTGGCTACGCGATCCAGCAGGCCACTGCGCCGCATCGCCTGGTCGCGGTCACACCCGGCTTGTTCGCCGCCGGTTACGTCCAGGTCTCCGGCGCGCAGGCGTATCCCGGCCTCCAGGTCACGGATTCCCAGGGATGAGCACCAACGCCGCCCACATCCACGTCGGCCGCGAGCGGCCGGCCACCGCCCGCGCCACCGCGTCCACGACGCCAATTACCGGCGGCGTGTTGCGACTCCGGAACGTGGTCAAGGAATACCCCGGGCCGGTTCACGCACTGCGCGAGGTCAGCGTCGAGATCGATGGCGGAGAGCAGGTGGCGGTGCTCGGCCCTTCCGGGTCGGGCAAGACGACGATGCTCACGATCCTGGGCACACTCGAGCGCCCGAGCAGCGGCGAGGTGCAGGTGGCGGGCCGTGACACCGCACGAGCGTCCGACGCCGAGCTTTCGGGACTCCGCGCGCACGAGATCGGCTTCGTCTTTCAGGGCTTTCACCTGCAGGACGCTCTGACCGCGCTCGACAACGTCGCCAACGGAATGCTTTATACGGGAGCGTCGCTGCGCGACCGCCGCCAAGCCGCGCGAGTCGCGCTCGAGCGCGTCGGCCTTGCCCACCGCCTGAGCCACCGTCCGCCGCAGCTGTCTGGAGGCGAGCGCCAGCGGGTGGCAATCGCCCGGGCGCTCGCCAAGCGTCCCGTCATCATCCTCGCCGACGAGCCGACCGGCAACCTCGACTCCAAGTCCGGCACCGAGGTGCTCGGCTTGCTGCACGAGCTCGCGAGCGAGGGCGCGACGCTCGTGCTCATCACCCATGACCAGCAGATCGCCGACGGCTTCTCCCGCCGGATCCAAATGCGCGACGGCGAGATGATTGGAGATGAGCGACGGTGAGCGCCGACACTCTTCAAAACTCGCCTGCGGTGCCCACAGGACCCCGGCGCGACAAGTCCCGCCTGTCCGCGCACGAGTTGCTGTGGGTCGCCGTCCAGGTGCTCCGAACACGGCGGCTGCGCGCCGCGCTGTCGGCGCTCGGGATCGCGATCGGGATCGGCGCGATGGTCGCTGTCGTCGGCGTCTCCGCCTCGAGCCAGGCGACGCTGCTGGCTCAGATCGACAAGCTCGGCACCAACCTGCTGACCGTCACACCGGGCACGACATTCCTCGGCGCCAACGAGGTGCTCCCCAACACAGCGGTCCCAACGATCGAGCACATGAGCGCGGTGCAGCACGCCGCGGCGATCTATCAGCTCTCCGCCCTGACGATCCGGCGCACCACCTACGTCCCCTCCGAGCAGACCGGCGGCATCGGCGTCGACGCCGCCGACACAGGGCTACTAGCGGCGGTCGGGGGAAAGATCGCGGACGGGAAGTTCCTGAACGCGGGGAGCGATCGTTACCCGACCGTGGTGCTCAGCGCGCACGCCGCGGGCACCCTGCAGATCCACGACGTCACCGGACACATCCAGGTGTTCCTTGCCGGCACCTGGTTCACCGTCATCGGGATCATGCGGCCAATGGTGCTTGACCCAACCCTCGACAACACCGCGTTCGTCGGCCTCCCAGTCGCCGAACGCGTGCTCCAGCTGCCACCCAACCCCTCCGAGATCTACGTTCGCGCCAACATCAACCACGTCACCCAGGTATCCAACCTGCTCGCCCCGACCGCGGACCCGCAGAACGCCGACGGCGTCCAGGTCAACCGCCCCTCCGACGTACTCGAAGCCCGCGCCGCCGCCAAAGGCCAATTCACGACCCTGCTGCTCGGACTGGGCGCCGTCGCGCTGCTCGTCGGCGCGATCGGCATCGCCAACATCATGGTCATCTCAGTACTCGAGCGCCGAGGCGAGATCGGACTACGCCGCGCCCTCGGCGCCACAAAGCGGCATATCAGCTGTCAGTTCCTAGCAGAGTCCGCGATCCTGGCCGCGCTCGGCGGCATCGCCGGACTCGCGCTAGGCGCCGCCGCGACCCTGAGCTACTCCCAAGTACAAAACCAACCGATCGTCATACCCGCATACGCGCTCATTGCCGCCCCCGCGGCAGGCCTCCTGATCGGAGCGCTCGCCGGCCTCTACCCCGCCGCCAAAGCCGCCCGACTGAGCCCCACCGAAGCGCTGCGCGCCAGCTGAGTAGCTCCGCTCTCCGAACATCGTGACCATTCGGGATCACGTGCGCCGTTAAGGCGTGACATACGTGAATGGCACCCGCAGGTGTCGCCGATCGTGCGTCGCCCCGAGGGCCGCAGCCGCCGGCAATGCCATGTCGAATCGGCCTGATCGTGCCGACCGAAACATCCGCGGAAGATGCGTAACCGAACGAATGCAGGACTCGGCCGCCACGCGGCGTCGCGTCCGCGATCTCGCCAATCTCGAGCATCCCGCCCACGGGCTCGGAACCCACGTCGTCGCCCGTATCGAGCTGGTCGGTGCTAGCCGAACTCCTGGGAGCTTCAAGCGCCCGCGCAACGGTCGCTGCCGGACGATCGGTCTTCTGGTCGCAGGGCCAAGCAGCCACCGCGCCGCCGTGACCGGTGTAGGCGTGAAGCGGCCAGCGATCCTACGAAACGATCCGGCAGCGCCGCGGCGCCACGTCTCACTGGGGATCGACCACCGGACACTGTGGGCGTCGGGTCGGCATGCGCGGATCTGGTGGTGGCTGTCGGACAAACCAACGTCGTCGTCGACTTTGTGCATTCGACATAAAGTCACGATTCTGAGCGGAACCATTTTGACGCGGAGGACCCGCTCTGGCCGCCTGGGCCGTTCTCACGAGATCGGCCAAACCGTCATTGTGCGATTCATACAACGGGTTTGGTTTGTCCGACAGCCACGGCGAGATGCAGGGGCCGCCGACGCGTAGCGACGAGCCCTCATAGGTGTCAGCGCGCTACTTCGCGTCGAGGCCGCGCACGAGCTGGGTCCCGGTTCCGGCCGTAGCGAGCCGATCGCCGGTGGGTGAGCGGCGATAGAGGACCTGCCGGCGGTCGCGGACGCGGATGACGAGGCCGGTGGCGTGGAGAACCTGGAGGTGCTGGGAGACCGCGCTGGGGGTGACTTTGAGCCGGCGGGCGAGCTCGACCGTCGCCAGCGGCTCCTCGAGCATCTCGAGCAGGACAGCTCGCGTGCGCCCGAGCAGGTCGACGAGCGCGGCGACATCGGGCTCGGGCGGCGGGCTCCAGAGGGTGCCGATGCCACGGCTGGGATAGCCGACCGACGGTGGTTGGTCGGGGTCGAGCGGAGGCACGGGTTTGTAGGCGAAGATCGACGGGGTGAGCAGCAGGCCGCGGCCTGCCGCGGCGACTGTGTGGTGGTCCATCATCTCGGTGATGCTCAGCACGCCGTCGCTCCACCTGAGGTTGGGGTGCAGGTCGGCGAACAGCAGGCGCGCACCGCCCGTGGCCAACTGGCGCGCGCGATAGGTCGTGTCGGCTTCGAGCACGAGCTGCATCTCTGGCCAGCTCGGGGCGAGCGAATGCTCCCAGTGACGCTGGAGGGCGTCGCAGATCGCGTTCAGCAACATGACAATCGTGGGGTCGTCGGAACTTGCTGCAGAACGCAGCTCGTGCGGCAGCGGACCCGGCGCGTGAGTGGCCAGGAGGTCACGGCGCACGAGGTCAGCCGGGGTCGCGCGGACGGTCGTCAGCTCGTCTTGGAAGCGCGAGATGAACCTCGCGGGGCGCGGCGTCAGGAAGTCAGGGACGGGGCGGCTCGGGTTGCCGCGAAAGTCAAGCGGGATACGACTTTGCCCAACCAACGCGCTCAGCAGGCGAGCGTCGTCCGAGTCAAGGTAGCCGCGGGCGGTGCGCAGCCACGGCAGGTGCAGCGTGTGGCGGCTCGGGTCGGTGAGCGCCCATATGCTGAACACGGTTTCGGTCAGCGGCGAGATGCCAAAGCGTGTGTTCGCCAGGTCTTCCACACCGAGCTCGATCCTCACCATTTAGGTAGACGCTACATCCATTGGCGGCTCCCTGCTGTCTCGGCTGAACTGGCCGCATGAGCCATGTTCAACCCGACGAGGAGCGGCGCCGCCTAGCGCGGGCACCTCTTGAGGCCGCTACGCGAGCGTCTCACCGCCCGCAAAACGCGAGGTCGCGTTGTCTCGTCCAGCCCCCCAGGAGGACACGATGATCCAGCTCTCATATGAGCTAGCCATGATGCGGCGAGATGAGCTCCTGCGACAGGCCAGCGATCGAAGGCGGGCGACCGAAGCTGCCGCGTCGGTGCCGACACGGCGCGTGAGGCTGGTCAGGACGCCGCAGACGCTCCGGCGGCTTCTGCGACTCCGCGTCGCGGACCTACGGGTCAGCGGTGGTGAAACAAACCCTCATCAGAATGCCAGCGCCCGTGTGGGGAGGAGACTCGATGGAAGGCTTTGACCCGAAGGTGAGCTTTGGTTACGAGACATCCAAGCGCTACGACGTTCTCGAGACTCGGGGCGATGAGGAGCAGACGGTCGCCTTCCTTGCGCGACTCGCGGGCCAGCGGGAGGCGCTGGAGTTCGCGGTCGGCACCGGCCGGATCGCCTTGCCGCTTACGCGGGCCGGGGTCCGGGTCCACGGCATCGAGCAATCCCAACACATGGTCGACCGTATGCGCGAGAAGCTCGATGGCGAGAAGGTCCACGTGTTCATTGGCGACATGACCCGCGTCGACACGGGATCGCAGTACGGACTCGTCTACCTGGTCTACAACACCATGGGGAACCTGCTCAGTCAGGACGACCAGGTTCGCTGCTTCAAGAACGCCGCTCGTCACCTGACCAACGATGGGGTCTTCGTGCTCGAGTGCCGCGTGCCCAACGCCCCGTCGCGACCGGCATTTCAGTTCGTCGACGCCGAGCGCGTCGACGCCGACCAGGTAACGCTGGATGTCGGCCGATATGACCCCGTCACGCAGATCCTGGACGAGAACCACGTGTGCATCAGCGCAGACGGCGTCTCTCTCGATCCGATCAGCCTCCGCCTGGCCCACCCGCCGGAGTTCGACCTGATGGCCAGAATCGCCGGGCTCCAGCTCCATGACCGAGCCGCAGGCTGGAATGGCGAACCGTTCATTGCCGCCAGCTGGCGCCACGTCAGCGTGTATCAGCTCACTACCGCCTAACGCATCCTGCCGCCGGGATGTGGCAACACGCGTGCTTCGTGCTCCTGGCCGCAGACAGGGGCCCGCCCACGCAATCCGCCGGCGCCGCTTTCGCGACAGAACGCGCACGTGGACCACTTGGCCGCCTTCCCTGCAAAGCGCGCATAGAGGCTCCAGTAGCAACCGCGCGATTGCTACCTGGCCCCGTACTTGGGTGGCTGTCCTAGCCGCAAACTGATGGGGACGATCGGAGAAGGAGCGGGAGATTCTGCTGCTCTCCGTGTGGGGGGATTCCGGCCCCGGGAGATCGCGACGGTCTGCGGGACGTTCCGCCAACGTCGTGCGGGTGCGGCTCGCCTGGGCGCGCGGCAAGCTCGGCGCCCGGCTTCAGAGCGCCGACCGGCCGGAGCCGGCCTCGGAGCCGCCGGTCGAGATCCGCGGCGTTAGTGATGTGCGCGAACGATGAAGTTGAACGGAATGTCGATCGTGGTTCGGTTGAGGATCTGACCCTGCGCTCCGAACCAGGTCATGCGCGTGTACGCATCAGCGCTGACCAACCCGGGCATCGGGTCGCCAGGACGGCGGCCGTGGGCGGTGACCCTCGGGGCGTCGACGTGGAACACAACGACGTTGTCGTGGACCGACGTGGTGACCGTGGGAATCCGGAACGGACTGAGGTGGAGGATGCGGGGCGCGCGGAATGCACTCAGCGTCACGTTCGTCACGCCGTCGGGCACGACGATCGCGCCGACGTTCCGGCCGCGATCGTAGGTGACGATGTTGACCCCTTGGGCTCGCAGCACGGCGACGCTCGTCGCGGACTCCGCGTTGAGGCCGGTCCCGGGGAGGCGGAGTTCGAGCGCGAGCCCCTCGATGCGCGGACCGTGCAGCGTGAAGGTGACCGGCCTGTCGAGCCCGTGAATGTGCGCCGTCGTCTGCTGAAAGGTCATTGGGACGAGCGTGAGCGCGCCCCCGGAAGCGAGGCGCACCGTGCGGACGAGCGGATGATCGATCCGCGGATAGCCCTGGGCCCTCAGCATTCGCCGGTACTGAGGATTCTTCATCAGACGCGCCGCAATCGGGCCGGTCTGAAGCCCTTGGAAGCCGCCGGAGCGCAGCGCGCGGCGGTCCGCCGCGCTCTGCGGAGTGCGCAGCGCCCCGAGCGTCAGAAGCAGTTCGGTGCGAGAGCTCGAGACGCTCGACGGCCGGGAAGCGGGCGCCGCGCCGGGACCCGCCCCACCGGCGGTGAGCGCGATGGCGCCCACGGTGACGGCGACGAGGATCGAGAGGAGCGGTACGAGGATCGTCCCGAGCCGCGTCTGCGGCACGGCGATGCGCTGGCGCAGCCGCCGCCTGGCCTGCCGGCAGGCGGCGACGTGCAGCTGATCGTGGAACTCCGGCAGCAGGGTCATGGCAACTCCTCCCTCTGTGCGCGCAGCGCGGACAGCCCGCGGCTCACGCGCTTGCGAACGACCAGTTCCGAGATCTGCAGCTCCTGCGCGATCTCGACGTACGAGCGCTCATCGATGATCCGGGCGTAAACGGCGTCGCGCTGATCCGCAGGCAGCCTGTCCAGCAGCTGCGTCGCCCAGCCCGACTGGCTGACGAGCGACTCGATCCGTTCGAGGTCATCGCTGCTGTACGCGATCGCGTCGCGAATACCGATGCGACGACGGGCGCGGGCATCGACTCGACCGCGCCGCGCGCTGTCAGTGAGAACGTGATGAGCGATCGTGAACAGCCACGCAGCGGCCGAGTCCCGCTCCGGGCGGTAGCGCCGGCTCGACGCGAGCGCCTCGGCAAACACCTCGCTAGCCAGGTCGACCGCGAGCTCCGCATTGCGGGCGCGGCGCAGCATGTAGCCGATCACCGCGGACTCGTAGCGGACGTAGAACGCCATGAACGCATCCGGGGTAGCGCCATCATCGGCGCGAAATCCAACGCTTAGTGTTTGTCGCCACACGCATCACGATCTGAGCGAGGTGGGGCAGCGTCGTGCGCCATGCCCCTCGTGACCGCATTCGGCGAGAACCAGTTGTCTGGCGCCTGCGCGTCACGTGGCCGCGTCAG
>OBLU010002748.1_pt1 | contig 16063 bp, 10 predicted proteins | sample 1518681 | NCBI WGS metagenome assembly OBLU01 (sample SAMEA3539304, study PRJEB22396) | soil metagenome | biome: tundra; feature: field; material: soil | place: USA | collected 2010-05 | depth 0.15 m | reverse complement strand
TGTTCCGTGTCGTCGCAGCTCGGATATACGCAGGCTGTGCTGGTTCCATCGGTGGATAGCAGCGTGACGGGGACGGCGTTGGTCTGCTTCGCATTGGTGAAGTAGGTGGTCAGGTCAGCGAGATCGGTGCCGTAATACTCGAGCAATCCAAGCGATTGGCCGCTGCCGGTAAGTGCCGTTCCGCCATAGTAGGCTGCCCGCATGTCGCTCCCCAGGAAGGATGCGGAAGGACCGGAGCCGGTGGTGGCGTTGGAGCGGGATGGATTCGCATTCTTGCTCAGGCCTGCGGGTTGCGGGATGGAAAAGTTGTCGAGCCCGGCAACGTGCCAAAGCGCGAATGGCAGAGCTACAGTAGGCTCGCGGTCGGCAGAGAAGAAGGTGCGGTTTTCAGTGGGATGCTGATATGTCGCCATACGCACATGAAAGGCGCTCTCTATGTTCGCCACCGTCCCCTGCACGTGCACGTTCATGCGATTGGGGGCGCTGCCAATGACGGTAAACCCGTTTGCTTTGGCGAAAGTGACCACCGAGTCATACGCCTGCTGGGAAGGACCAAATCTCTCAGTGAACTCTGCCACTGTGAGGAATTGCCGATAGGAGGGGCTCGCCGGGTCGTAGAGTGCCTGCAGGAATGAATCCAACCCCGCCGGATCTCGGAGCGGCAGCACAATGTCTACGCTCATTGTCTGGTTTGATGGCAGGTGGCCGACAGGCTGCGTCTGACCGGTGCGAACCTCGTCTCGCACATGACGGGTCAACACCGTCTGTGCCTGGGAATTGATGGCCGCTACCGACAGCATCGTTCCCAATGTCAGCAAGAACAGGCCTATCCTCCGCTCCATGGTTTCTCCTGTGACTACGATTGTGATTTGGATGGCGTTGGCATGAGGGCGTCCGGCGGGACCTGCGAGGGGAAGAGTAGCCCTTTTGGCAACGTGAATAACGCTGATGTAGCGTACCACTGGCGAGTCTGGATTTGGGAGCAAAAAATCGATGGGAGTCCCCAACTTTAGTAACCTCCTGGACACCGATCCCAAGAGGAAGACGAGACAGGGATTACCCTCGGTCAGGAACGGCCCGGCCCGGCCACGGCGACGACTCCTTGGGCCGGCCACTGGCGAAGCCTCAATTGAATCGATTCAGTCCTCGCGCAGGGCCACCATTGGTTCCACCGCCATGGCACGCCGCGCCGGCAGATAGCAGGAGCCAAGCGCCGCAAGCGCCAGAACGAACGCCACAACCGCGTACGTTGCCGGGTCCCGCACGCTCACAACAACGAAGCTGCCAGCAGCTTGCGCGACCATGAATGCCAGAACCAGGCCAATCCCAACACCTGCGGCGACAATCACGACCGATTGGCGATAAATCATCCTGAATACCGCGCTCCGGCTGGCGCCAAGCGCAATGCGCAAGCCGATCTCATGCGTGCGCCGGCTTACTGCGTACGAGACGACGCCGTAAAGGCCAATAACCGCCAGCGTCAATCCAAGACACCCGATGATGGCAGCAACCGTGGCCCCGATCTGAAAGAGCAGAAGTCCATTCAGCGTGTAAAGTCCCTGGCGCATGGTTTGCACCTGAAACACCGGAAGCTCCGGAGCGAGCTCGTGGATTGCCTTCTCCACCGTAGAGGCCAGGGCAAGGGCATCCCCCGCGGTCTTCAGCTGGATGACCATCAAGCTGTTGCCCGCAACGTGCTGCTCATAGGGGAGATAAAAGAACGGCCGCGTCTTTCCGCCGCCGTAAATCTGAAACTCCGCATCTCGAACGATTCCCACCACCTCAAGCTTGCGATCTTTCTGGCTCTGCATCCTGAAGGTGCGCCCCATCGCGTCTTGATTGGGCCAATACTTTTTGGCTGTGCTCTCGCTGATCACTGCCACATCTCGGCCATGCGTGTCGTCTGAATCCGCGAAGGTTCGGCCGCGCACAATATCGATGCTCATCACAGTGAAATACTCCGGCGAAACGATGTTGTACCCGGCGCCGAATGCCGACGGATCGGGTGCTGCAGGGGCGCCGTCGATCACCATCGTATCGCCGCCGTTGCTGAGGTAGCCCAAAGGAACGGTGCCCGCGTGGCTCACCGACTCCACCCCAGGCACTTGATGCAGACGGGCCAGGATGTTGCCCGCCAGATCGTGTGTCTGCGCATCGTTCATCCCGATCTCATTTGAATCGATGGCCAGATTCAGCACATGATCCGGCTTGAAGCCAAAGTCCATTGTTTGCATTGCTGAAAGGCTCCGCACAAAGAGGCCGGCCACAACAAGCAGCACAAGCGAGCCGGAAATCTGCACCACGACCAGCCCGTCGCGCATCCAATGGCGTCCCGCGGTAACTCCGCGGCCGCCCTCGTGCAACACCGTGCTCACATTCGCCTTCGCAACCCGCAGCGCGGGCACGATGCCCACCACAATCCCTGCCAGCAAAGCAATGGCAAAGGAATAGAGGAAGATACGCCAATCGAAGTCGAACACCAGGTTTACCGGCAGATCGGCGTGCGGGTCGATGTGGCTCAGCGCGGAGCTGGCCCACATGCCCAGAATCACGCCCATCATTCCGCCCATCAGAGCCAGCGTCACGCTCTCGGTGACCATCTGGCGTATCAGGCGCGAACGTTGCGCTCCGAGCGCCGAGCGAATGGCCATTTCCCGCCCACGCACCGTGGCGCGCACCAGCACCAGGTTCGCCACATTCACGCATGCCAGCAACAGCACCATGCCGGCGAGAGACAGAAAGAGCGCAGCCATGATCGGCATCGTCTTTGGATCGCCTGTGGGTATGCGGAGACTCGGTTCGGGAAGGGCTGCCATGTCCATCTTCTTCTCAACGTCCGGGTGTTGGCGCGTTATTCCCTGGGCAATGACGCCCAGTTCCGAGCTTGCCTGCTTAAAGCTGACTCCAGGAAGCAGGCGCCCATAGATGAGGAAGCCTCGGTTCTGCCAACTGTTCAGTTGGTCCGCTGGGGTCCCAGTGAGCGTCAGCGCCGACAACGGTATGTACACCGATATTTTTACAAAGCTCTGCACGCCGCTAAAGCCCTTCGGCGCGACGCCGACGATGGTAAAAGGGTGCCCGTCGATCGTGGCCGGCCGTCCCACCACATTCAGATCGCCGTTGAATTTCTGTTTCCAGAAGTCGTAGCTGAGCACAACAACCCGGTCGCTACCCAGAACCTCGCCTTCGCTCGGCAACAGCAGCCTCCCTGCGGCCGGCTTTAGTCCCAGCCCCTGAAAGAAGTTGCCGCTCACATAACCGGTCAGAATGCGCGTCGGCTGTTGGCCCTCAACCGCAAATCCGTCCAGCCCTAAAGCATGCGCGAAAACATCGCTGAACGAGCCACGGCTCTGTTCACGGATCGCCTTGTACTCCGGCCAGGAGAAATTGGGGAACAACGGTCCGTTGTCCTGGCGTTGGCCCACCGACGCGAGCTGTTGGGGATCTGCCACTGGCAGCGGCTTGAGCAGAAGAGAGTTCACAAGGCTGAAGATGGCCGTATTCGCGCCAATCCCAAGGGCAAGCGTCAGCACTGCGGTAACCGCAAAACTCGGCGCCTTCCTGAGCTGGCGAAACGCAAAGCGAAGATCCTGAAGCAAGGTCCCCATGTATGCCTCCGAGGGAAAGTCCATATCACTGAACAGAGCACGTTCCCTGCCAATCGTCCTCAATAGGGAAGCACTTCATTCGCAAGGAAATACGCTCGTACGACCGCCCCGATGAATTTTCGCTTTGTGCGGAATCGTGAATCATTGTCCGAAAATGAACGGACTTGCCATGAGCTGCGCCGCACGAACTTCTCGCCCGAAGCAACGCCTCCAAGCACATCAACCTCCACTCGCTCAAGACCGCAAAATGCTCAACAACCCCTCAACGATTACACTTTGTAAGCAATGACTCGGGAAGACCCATTCGCGCCGCAACTCGATCTGACTTTCGAGGAGCCGCAACACTCCCGCCGCATCTGGCCCGTCCGCCAGCTTGTCGCGGAGGTCCGCGAATTGGTTGAGCAGGAGTACGGCGACGTCTGGGTCGAAGGCGAAATCTCCAACTTCCGCCCCGCCCCTTCCGGCCACGTGTATTTCACACTGAAAGACGCCGACGCGCAGCTTCCGATCGTTCTCTTCCGCCGCCAGGCCATGCTTCTCCGCTTCCGCCCTGAAGATGGCCTGCATGTGCTGGTCCGTGGCCGCGTGAGCGTCTACGAACAGCGCGGCCAAATGCAACTGGTAGCTGAAACCATGGAGCCCGCCGGCGCAGGCTCTCTGCAGCTGGCCTTCGAGCAACTCAAGGAGCGCCTCAAGGCCGAGGGCCTCTTCGATGCCGAACGCAAGCGCACCCTGCCCGCGTTTCCTCGCACCGTAGGCATCATCACCTCGCCCACCGGCGCAGTGATCCGCGACTTCATCAACATCGTTGCCCGCCGCCACTCAGGCCTGAACGTTCTGCTGTTTCCTGTCTCCGTTCAGGGCGATCAGGCCCCCGCAGAGATTGAATCCGCTCTGATTCAACTGAACGCCGCGGGCCTCGTGGACGTCATCGTCCTGGCCCGAGGCGGTGGCTCGCTTGAAGACATGGCCGCCTTCAACAGCGAACGCGTCGCCCGCGCCATCGCCGCCTCGCGCCTCCCTGTTGTCTCCGCCATTGGCCATGAAACCGACTTCACCATTGCCGATTTCGCCGCAGACCTTCGCGCGCCCACGCCCTCAGCCGCTGCCGAACTCATTACCGAGGTCCAGCACAAGATCGCCGAGCATCTCGCGAATCAGAGCCACCGTCTTGATCGCGGTGTCAGCTTCCAGCTCTTGCAGGCCCGTCAGCGCCTGACTCGCTTCACCGTGGCGGACCGTGCCGAATCCCGCGTCTCTACGCTTCTGCATCGCCAGGCCCAGCGCCTCGACGACCTGACCTTTCGCGCTGAATCCGCTGTGAACGCCCGACTTCGCCAGCGCCAGGACCTGACCGCTGAACTCAGTGCCGCCGTCCTCCGCCACGATCCGCGTCAGGCTCTCGCCCAGGCCCGCGAACAGCTTCTCGCCTGCCGCACCCACCTGCACCAATCCATGGTGCGCCTTCTCCACACTTCCAGTTCCGCGCGCGGCACCCTCGATGCCCGCCTGCACTCGCTCTCGCCGCTCGCCGTCCTCGACCGCGGCTACGCTCTCGTCCTCGATGCCGCAGGCGGATTGGTTCGTTCCACCGCCCAACTCAACGAAGACGACCGGCTCACCACGCGGCTCGCGGACGGCAGCTTTACCAGCCGCGTCGAAGCAACTGAAAGCGGCGTTCAAGGTTCGGCGCCCAACAAGGCCGCCCCCGCGCAATAGAATCAAGACTGAATCAACAAACAACCCTATGAACGAACCAAATCAGCGCAAACTCTTTGGCACCGACGGCATTCGCGCCGTTGCCGGCGAATCCCCACTCGACCCAACTACCATCTTTGCTGTCGGGCTCGCCCTCGGCCACTCGTTGGGCAAAACAACCGCTTCGCCCGCCGTACTGCTCGGCCGCGATACTCGAGAATCAAGTCCATGGATCGTCGCCACTCTCGCCGCAGGCCTGCGCCAAGCCGGGGTCCGCGTTGAAAGCGCAGGCGTCGTGCCTACCCCGGCCGTCGCCTTCCTCGCTCGCAGCCACGGATTCCATGCCGGCGTCGTGATCTCCGCCTCCCACAATCCGTGGCGTGACAACGGTATCAAGCTCTTTGGCGGCGACGGCTTCAAGCTCGCGGACGCCCTCGAACTGGCCATGGAGGAAGAAATCCTCCATCACGCAGCGCAAATCGAGGCCCCCGATCCGGCCAGCCTGCCGCTCGTCAGAGATAACCGCACCCTCCAATCCGACTACGTCCAGTTCCTCATCGACTCCGTTCCCGGACTCTCGCTTTCCAGCCTCAGCCTCGTCGTCGACTGTGCCAACGGAGCTGCTGCGGCCGTCGCTCCCGAGCTCTTCCTTCGCCTCAACGCTGCGGGTTCCGCCAGCGTGACCCTGCTCAACATTGCCCCCAATGGCCGTAACATCAACGACAATTGCGGCGCGCTTCATCCAACTTTTGTAGCCGCCGAAGTGGCTGCACGCGGCGCCGATCTTGGCCTCACCTTCGACGGCGATGCCGACCGCTGCATGTTGGCCGGCGACCTTAACAACGTCATCAACGGCGACGCCATCCTGCTGATGGCCGCACGCGACCTGAAAGCACGCGGCCTGCTGACTGAAGATTTGGTGGTCGCGACCACCATGTCCAACATGGGACTTGAAGCGGCCCTGCGCCGCTCGGGCATTCGCATGCTGCGCGCCCCGGTGGGCGACCGCTACGTGCTCGAACAGATGCTCGCGCACAACGCTGCTCTTGGCGGCGAGCAGTCAGGGCACATCCTTCTGCCACATCTGGCCACCACCGGCGACGGCCTGCTCACCGCACTGGTTGTGCTCGACCTGATCGCCCGCTCCGGTAAATCCATCTCCGAACTCACTGCTGACCTCAAAGTCTTCCCGCAGGTGATCGTCAATGTGAAGGTCCGCGAAAAGCGCCCCCTGGAATCGATCCCCGCCGTAGCCGCCACCATCCGCGCCGCCGAAGCAGAGTTAAGGGACACCGGCCGCGTAGTCATCCGCTACAGCGGGACAGAAGCACTGGCGCGCGTCATGATCGAAGCAGAGAGTGAAGCGGCCATGCACCACCACGCCAACTCCATTGCCGATGCCATACGCACAGAACTCGGAATCTAGTCTGATGCTGGACCATTCGCTACGCCTACTCCGTCCGCAGTGCCCGCATGGGATCAATAGACGCAGCCCGCCGCGCCGGCAATATGGCCGCGACAACCGCAGCGGCCAGCAGCAAAACGATGCTGACTGAAATCGCCACCGGATCGGCAGGTAGCGTTTCATACAGCACGCTGCGCATCCAGCGCGTGACCACAAACGCCAGTCCCAGACCCGCGAAAACGCCCGCAACTACGGGATAGGCAGCCTGCCGCAGCACCAGTAAAGTTAGCGAGGCGCGATTCGAGCCGAGTGCGATACGAATGCCAAACTCCTGCTGTCGCAATGACACGGAGTAGGTCAGCACCCCGTAAACGCCCAGCAGAGCGAGCAACAGAGCCGCTGCGCCGAAGCTTGAAAGCAGCAGCGTTTGAAAGCGTTCCGTGGCGACCGAGTCGTTGACCTGATCGTCAAAAGACTTCAGAGTGGGGATCGGGACCTGAGGATCGACCTTCCAAACCGCGCCGCGAATCGAACCAGCCAGCGCCGAAGCAGACAGCGGGCTGCGCACAAGGAAATAGAGACGCCAGCGCGGATTCTCCCAGTAAGGCACATACACCATGCTCACCGTCTTTTTCAAATCGTTCACGCGCGCGTCGGCAATGACGCCCACCACCGTATGCATTCCGGCACCGTCGCCAAAGTCGAAATGTTTGCCGATGGGGTCTTCTCCGGACCATGCTGTGCGTGCGGACTGTGCAGAGATGAGGGCATTTCCTGCATGACTTCTGTCAGCCAGCTTTAGATCGCGCCCCGCAATCAACGGAATCTGCAATGTGTCCCGGTAGTTCGGGCTGACCATCCGCACGTTGACCATGGGGCGCTCAGCTTCAGGCAGGCGATGATCCGGGCGAGTGAGGCCGTCGATCCACGATTCGCCGGTCATCGGCATTTCGCTGGTCACAGCAACGCTGGTTACGCCCGGAATCTGCGCCAGGCCATCGAGGGTTCGGTCAATGAAAGAAACTTGCGAGGTTTTGAAATTGGGAGTCGTGTCTGCATAGTTCGAATTAAACAGATTCACTTGCGCCAGCGTCACATGATCCGATTCGAAGTCGCGTTGTTGAGTGACGACTCGCGCAAAGCTGCGCACCACCAGCGCAGTGACCACCAGCAACAACAGCGTGCATGCAACCTCCGTGCCCACCAGCAGGCTTCGGATCCGGCCACTTTGGCGGGTGCTGGCCACACGATTCGAGTTGGCCTGCATGGCAAGCTGCGGGTCGGCGCGCATGGAACGCAGAGCCGGCAGAATGCCGAACAGAAGCGCCGTTGCGACCGAGAGGCCCGCCGCAAACAACAGCACCGGCCAGCTAATGGCGACTTCATTCAAGCGTGGCAACCCCGCTGGAGCCGCGGCAATGAAGATGCGCACACCGGCAAGCGCAAACAGCACTCCCAGCGCGCCTCCAATCGCGGCAAGCAACAGGCTCTCCATCAACGCCAACTGCAACAGGCGCTTGCGGCCCGCGCCCAAAGCGGCACGGATTGATGCCTCCCGTTCCCGCGAGACGGCGCGCGCCAGTTGCAGATTGGCCAGGTTGACGCATGCAATGAGCAACACCGCGGCGATGCCGGCAAGCAGCAGCCACAGGCCGGTGCTGACGCTGCCGGTCACTTCCTTGGTCAGTGGAATAACCACAATGCCCAAATGGCTGTGCAGATGCATCGCATTCGCGTACGCCTCTTGGAGCCCCTGCAACTCGCTCTGCGCCTGCTTGAGGGTGACACCGGGCCTGATTCGCCCTATGACCAGATAGTTGAAATCGCCCCCGTCCGACATTTGTTGCGGATCAAGCACCAGCGGCCTGAATATCTCCAGCGGAGTCGTCTCGAAGTGCTGGGTGGCGGGCATGATGTCCACATGAGGAAAGCTAAACGTTCTGGGCAAGACGCCCACAACCGTGCTCTCTCCGCCATCGATGTGCAACGTGCGGCCAATTGCGGCCGGATCTCCCTGGAAATAGCGCTGCCACGCATTCCATGTGAGGACCACCTCGGAATCGTGCCCCTTGGTCGCTTCTTCAGTCCGCAATGGACGGCCCAAGGCTGGCTCCATCCCCAGCACCGAGAAGAAACTTGGTGCCACCTCGAGTCCGTTTATGATCTGCGGATGATCGCTTCCCACGGCCACGCTGAAGCCGCGCGGCTGAAAAATCGCCGCATCCTCAAGCGTCTTCGACACCGCTCGCAAATTGAGGTAGTGTTTGGGATTATCTGGCAAGGTAGGAGCCACTTTGGCCAATTCCTCAACCGTCTCACGCAGAACCACCAGCCTGCCAGGATCGCGAAAACCAAACGGCTTCAACAGCACGCTGTTCACAACGCTGAAGATCGCTGTGTTCGCGCCAATGCCAAGTGCCAGCGTCATGATCGTCGTTACCGCGAACCCTGGAGATTTCCGCAACTGGCGCAGCGCAAAGCGCACATCCTGAGCAAGTGCTCCTAAAAATGGCCACCCGCGCTGCACTCGAAAGCGCTCCTTGATTTGCGTGACGCCACCGAACTCACGCAGCGCCAGCGTCCGCGCCGCTTGCGCAGACATGCCGCGCTTCACCTTCTCTTCAACGGCGAATTCGATATGCGACCGCAACTCCTCATCCAGATCTTCATCCAGCTTGCGCCTGCCGAAGAGGGCCGCGCAGCGACTCAATAGAACGCGTATCAGTTCCATGGCGGGCTCCTAATTGGATGGGGCGAGAAAGCGCGCCATGGTTCCGGCAATGCGCTCCCAGTTCTCGGTTTCCTGCTCAATCTGCTTCCGGCCGATTCGGGTCAGCGCATAGAACTTCGCCCGGCGCTTGGTCTCGGAAGTGCCCCACTCAGCCTTGATCCATCCACGCTGCTGCAGGCGCAGAAGCGCCGGATAGATCGTTCCCTGGTTCAGGCTCAGGCCGTTATCGCTCACCTGTTCAATGCGCCGTGCAATGCCGTAGCCGTGCAGCGGCCCCATCGCCTCAAGGGTCTTCAGCACCATCAGGTCAAGCGTGCCCTGCAGAACATCGGATCTGTTTTCGCCCATTGTGTGTACCTGTTGTCTTCCTACAGATACTCTGCATCCAACATAGGTTGAATGTCAACATATATATTCTTCAGACGACCGCGCTGCTTTATTTTCCCTATTCCCTTTTCCCTGCTTTATAGATCCCGCCAATTCGCCCCGAAACCCAGGCTTGCCACCAGCGGAACGCTGAGCTTCACCACCCCTTCCATCTCGGTCCGCACCAAGGCTTCGATCTCGGCGGTCTCGTCAGCCGGAACCTCGAAGAGAAGTTCGTCATGCACCTGCAAAACCATGCGGGTCCTGAGGGCCCGCTCGGTGAGCTTACGGTCGATGGCGATCATTGCCAGCTTGATGAGGTCGGCAGCCGTGCCTTGCAGTGGTGTGTTGATGGCTGTGCGCTCTGCAAATCCGCGCTGGTTCGGATTGCGGCTCTCGATGTCTGGAATGGGTCGCACACGCCCGAACATCGTCCGCACCGAGCCCTCTCGCCGCGTCTGATCCAGTGTCTTCTCTATAAACGTTCTAACGCCTGCGTAGCGCTCGAAATACCGCTCGATATAAGCCTTGGCCTCCGACTGCGGAATGCCCAGTTGCGCGGCGAGCCCGAACGCCGAGATCCCGTAGACAATGCCAAAGTTGACGGCCTTCGCGCGCCCGCGAGTCTTCTTGTCCATAGTGTCTGCGGGGACGTTGAACACCTCGCTCGCCGTCAGCGTATGAATGTCGATGTTCTCCGCATAGGCCTTGGTCAGCAACGGATCGCCGCTGAAATGCGCCAAAAGGCGCAGCTCAATCTGCGAGTAGTCGGCCGAAAGCAGTTGGGTCCCCGGCGCGGCCGTAAATGCGGCACGAATCTCGCGTCCCAGCTCGGTGCGGATAGGAATGTTTTGCAGATTCGGATTCACTGACGATAGCCGTCCCGTTGCTGTCGCCGCCGCCTGAAATGTCGTATGCACGCGCGATTCGGAATCGGCCAGGAGTGGCAGCGCGTCGACATAGTTCGACTTGAGCTTGGACAGGTGGCGGAATTCGAGCACCAGCCTGGGGACTTCATTCTGTTCCGCAAGTTGCTCAAGCACGTCCTGAGCCGTCGAAACAGCCCTGCCCTTGCCGCGGCTTGCCGGTGCGGGCAATCCCAGATGCGTAAACAGCACCTCGCCAAGCTGCTTGGGCGAATTGACATTGAACCGGCGCCCCGCCAGCTCGAAGATGCGCTCGCCCACACGCTCCAACTCCACGCTGAATCGCTGGGAAAGCCCGTTCAAAACGCCTACATCGATGCGCACGCCAGCCTTTTCCATCCGAAAGAGAACCGGAGCCAGGGGCAGGTCAATCTCCTTGTAAACGGCTTCGACCTTCGCCGTTTCCGCCTCAGCGCGCAGCGCCGGAACCAGCGCATGAATGGCGGCCGCGCCCGCGGCCAGCGTGGATGGGGCAGCTTGCCTATGACGCGCGGCGACATCGGCCAGCGATTGCGTGGAGTGCGTCGGATTGAGCGCATAGGAGAGCAGCATCGTGTCGTCGACTGCTCCGCGAAGTTCAACACTTTGAGCACAGAGCAAATGCAGCGCCGACTTCCAATCGTGCGTCCGCTTCGGCACCGACGCGTCTTCAAGCAGCGCGCGCAGTTCCGTCGTCAGCGCCAACCTGAACGCCGTCCCCGGCTCCGCGCAAACACCTACTGTGAAGCTGGCCTGTCTCTCGACGGCTTCTGCCACATCCAATAGCGACATCGATTGCTGTGCTTCCTCTTCAACCTCCGGCTGGGGAGCCTTTGCATCGAGTGCAAAGGCAAAGCCATTGCCTCGCGCCGCGGCGTAGAACGCGGCAGCCTGTTCGTCCGTTGGCTCTTCGATCAGCTCAATCGCGGGCGCTGTCTCTGAAGGCGCAAGATCGCGCAGCATCGAGGTAAACTCAAGCTCGGTAAACAGCTCGCGGCACGCCTCAAGGTCCGGCGGCTGCGTCTGCATTGCGCTCAGGTCCAACGCCAGTGGCACGTTGCTGTCGATGGTGACCAGCTCCTTCGACAGCAGCACGGCGGCGCGATTCTGCTCCAGCGACTCGCGGTAGCTCTTGCGCCTGACCTCGGCGGCGCGGTCGAGCACCGCCTCCACGCTTCCGAATTCAAGAATCAGTTCTACGCTCCCCTTGTCGCCAATGCCGGGCGCGCCAGGAATGTTGTCCACCGCATCGCCGCGCAACGCCATTAGGTCGACGACTTTCTCAGGCGGAACGCCCAGCGTCTCGAACACCTTGGCAGGGTCCAGGACAAGGTTGTCCTTCTGCGGATTGAGAATCTTCACCTGAGGCGTAACCAGCTGCATCATGTCCTTGTCGCCGGAAACGATGAAGACCTCATGCTGCTCGAGTGCAGCCTTTCGAGCCAGGGTTCCGATCACATCGTCGGCCTCAAATCCCTCGGCCTCAAGAATGGGAATGTGCAAAGCCTCCAGGGCGCGGCGAATGTAGGGGATTTGCCGCCTGAGATCCTCGGGCATGGCCGCGCGATTGGCTTTGTAGCCCTCATAACTCACTTCGTCAAAGCTCTGCGTCTTTCCGTTCCATTTGCGCAGCGGCCCCATGGTGCGCGCCCGCTCGTCACGAAAGACCTCGCCGCTCACGTCGAAGACCGCGGCAAAATAAAGCGGCGAAAAATCCTGGCGCAGCTTCTTGATCATGTTCACGAATACATAGATAGCCGCCGTCGGCAACCCGCCCCGCGTGGACATGGGCCGGCTGCGCTGCATGGCATGGTATGCGCGAAAGATGAACGACATGGTGTCGAGCAGGAAGACGGGCGGCTTGGCTTGGTCAGGCACGCTACAGAGTCTATCAGGACCGGAGATCGGAATCCGGGGCAAGCGTTAACCAATGAACATGCAGTCGCCGTAACTGAAGAACCGGTACTGCTGCTGGACTGCGTGGCGATAGGCGGCCAGCACCGGCTCCCGGCCGGCAAAGGCGCTCACTAGCATCAGCAGGCTCGATTCAGGCAGATGGAAGTTGGTCAACAGCCCGCCCACAAGGCGAAATTTGAACCCCGGCGAGATGAAGATTCCTGTCACGCCGGAATGAGACTTGAGGTCCCCGCCGGCCGCCTGAAGCGCACAATGTTCCAGCGTCCGCACTACGGTGGTGCCGGCGGCCACAATGCGCCGGCCTTCGCGGACAGCTCGATTCAACGCCTCCGCGGTCTCCTCAGGGAGCGTATAGCGTTCGCGATGCAGGTGAACCTCGTCCAGCCTTTCCACACGAAGAGGCGCAAAGGTGCCGAGGCCCACATGCAGCGTAATTCGGGCTACCTGAACGCCCTTGGCAACAAGAGCTTCCAGCAACGGCGGCGTAAAGTGCAGTCCGGCTGTCGGCGCAGCCACCGAACCGGGTTCGCGCGAGAAGACTGTTTGATAGCGCTCTCGATCCGCCTCGCCATCGTCGCGCCGAATGTAGGGCGGCAGAGGCATGTGGCCAATTTGGTCGAGAATTCCGAGGAAGTCGTCTACGTGAGCGAAACGGAGCAGCCGCTCGCCGAACTCGCCACGCTCCAGCACTTCAGCCTCAAGACCGATGGCTCCGGACGGCGCCGGAAACGCCAGCAACTCGCCGACGCCCACTTTCTTCCCAGGCTTGACCAAAGCACGCCAGCAGTCATCGCCTGCAGGCTCGGTAAGGAGCACCTCGACCAGCGCGCTCGGCTCCCGCCGGTCGTGGATCAAAGTCCGCCTGGCATAAAGCCGCGCAGGAATCACACGGCTGTCGTTCAGTACGAGCAGGTCGCCCGGGTTGAGCAACGCAGAGAATTCCGCGAAATTCGCGTCGCGCAACACGCCGGTTCCGCGATCCAAGACCAACATGCGGCTCAGGCCGCGTTCTGTCGGAGGCTCTTGCGCAATCAACTCCTGGGGCAGATCGAAGCCAAAGTCGGCAACGCGAAGGCAAGTCATCCTGAAGCCTTCTTGAAGTGTTGCAGCGCGCTCAGTCGTGCGGACTCGATTGCCGAATTCAACTCTTCCCTCTTGTTCTCAAACTCTTCGGCAGAGAGATCGGTTGAAACCTGCGTCCATGGCCCCCAACTGACCACAATCCGCGTGAAAGGCCTGGGCACCATGAATCGATCCCAGGAACGCATCGTCCAGGCGTGCTCTGGTTCAAGATGGAAGCAGCCGATGGGCGCGCTGGTCATTTGCGCAAGCTTGATGGGACCCATCTTGGTGCGATAGATGGGTCCTCGCGGGCCATCTGCCGTAAAGATCGCCGGAGCGCCACCGTCGATCACCTGTGCGAGTCCCAGCAGTCCCTCGCGCGCGCCTCGCGAACTTGAACCGCGCACAGCATGGAAGCCGAACATCTCCAGGATCCGGGTGATCAATTCGCCGTCGAAGCTCTGGCTGATAAGGATTGTGGCATGAGTTTGGCGGAAATACACGGTACAAGGAAGCACGCACTGATGCCAGAAGCAGAAGATCTCCCGCCCCGCACCCAGGCCCATGATGAGCGGCGTCACACCATCAGGGGCAATCTCCTCAAAGCGCCAGGTGCGGCTGACAACCCATAACAGCGCCCACACTACGCGCGGCACCACGGCCAGCGCAATACGCTGGACAAATGTGAACTTGGGCTCGGCGGTCACTCAGATGATTCTAGTGTAAGCAGCCAGGAACTGAGACCATTCCCCTTCGCTCAGCTGTAGCGCAGCCAGCGCAGCAGCTCCGGAAGCGTGGCCCGCTTGCCGTACATCAGAATGCCCACGCGATAAAGCCGTGAAGAGAACCACAGAACGGCCCAGATGGCGAAGATCATCAGGCCGACTGATGTCGCAAGCTGCCAGAGTGGTACTGTTTCCAAACCCATGCGCGGAAGCATCACAAACGGCGCGGTAGCCGGGAACAGCGATGCGGCAACAACCCAAACCGAGTCCGGGTTGTTTAGCAGCACGGGAAGGATTCCGAAGCTGAGCCACACAGGTCCAACAGCAAGCGGCATAAACATCTGCAACTCCTGCGCCGTCTCGCAGGTGGCGGCCAGGCCAGAGAAAAGCGCACTGTAAAGAAAGAAGCCGAGTACATAGTAGACCGGGAAAAAGATGCCCTCCGCCAGCGAGAAATGCAGAGCGAGATCGCCGCTGAGCAAGGGTGCGGCCAACGCCGATCCCGTGAAAAGCGCCGTCGCGATTACCCAGATTGCGATTTGCGTCAGGCCCACTGCGCCCACACCAAGCAGCTTCCCTGTGAGCAGATCGTCGGCACGAACAACAGAGAGCATGACCTCGAAGATACGTGAGCTCTTCTCCTCAATGACCGAGCGGGCCATATCCAAACCGTAGAGCAGGATGGGCATCGTTAGCAGAAAAGCCATGGCCAAGGCCTTTGAGAACGACGCCATTCCAATGCTCTTTGTCGCTTTGCCCTGCTTGTTCAACATGAGGTCCTCGACGGTGACCTCTTTCAGCAGCGCTTCGGTTTGAGCCGGCTTGAATCCGGAGGCGCCCATCCGATCGTGAAGCAGGCTCCGGTTGAGGGCATACCCCATCCGGTTTGACGTTCTGAAGTCAGCGGCAGACTGCGAGGCATAGGTGGCCGTCGGCGATCCGGTCGAGGAACCTTCAATCGAGAGCACGCCGTCAAGCGACTTGCTGCGGATGCGTTCCATCAGCGCGTCTCGATCCTGTTGGGTTGCAGGAGCGACGACATCGATGATGAACGTGGAGTCCTTATCGCCAACCAGGTCGCGTCGAATGCTCTCGGCCAGCGTTGCGCTGTCAGCGGCGATTGCAACATGTTTGCCCGAGTCTGCGTGGCGGCCCGTAAAGTATATCGCGACAAGCATGCCGAGAATGCACAACGGCAGCAGCACTGTAGAAAACTTGAACGCACGCCCGCGAATCTGCTCCAGATATTCCCGCTTGGCAATCAGAAGAACATTATGCATTGGGCTTGCCTCCAACGGTCTGGATGAAGATCTCCTCGAGCGAGGGCTCGACCAGTTCGAATCGATAAATCTCGGCTGCGGCAGCTGCCTCATGCAGCAGCTTTTGCGCGTCGCCATGCGGCTTGAGCTTGATCTCGGCGTGGCCGGAAAAGTTCTTCGCTTCCGCAATCTCATCGCTGTTCAAGAACGCAGGACTGCCTTCAAATTCGACGATCACGCGATTGCGCTCATAACCGGCCTTGATCTCGCGCAGATTCCCTGCCAACACGGCCTCGCCGTTATGGATGAGGCAGATGCTGTCGCACAGCTTCTCCACCTGATCCATGCGATGGGTTGAGAACAGGATCGCTTTGCCCTGGGCTTTCA
>OBLU010002747.1_pt1 | contig 16066 bp, 8 predicted proteins | sample 1518681 | NCBI WGS metagenome assembly OBLU01 (sample SAMEA3539304, study PRJEB22396) | soil metagenome | biome: tundra; feature: field; material: soil | place: USA | collected 2010-05 | depth 0.15 m | reverse complement strand
TTAGAGCCTCACTCCGATCTAAAGCGGACTACAGAGATTTGCGAGAAGGATTCGGAGCCGAGCGCTGCCATGGAGGACACAAGGAGCCTCCTGCCTATGAAAGTTACTTGGTCACGTCGCAGCTTCGTTCAGTCAGGCGTGCTTGTTGCGGCAGCGAGTGCTGCCAGCCGCGCAACCCGCTCTTTCGCGCAGGTACCATCGAGAACCGACAATCCATTGCCAGTTCAATTGGGATTGGCAAGCTATACGTTTCGCAATTTCAACCGCGAACAGCTTATCGGCTTCATGAAACGGCTGAACATCGCTGCATTGAATGCCAAAAACGTCAAAGATCACCTTCCCGACGATCCGCAGGAAGAGGCAAGAGCGATGCAAGACTATGCCGCGGCCGGCATCAAACTCCACGCGGCCGGAGCTATTTACTTCTCAAAGGATGAAGACGCCGATATTCGCAGTAAGTTCGAGTATTGCAAACGTGCGGGGATATCCGTAATTGTTGCCGGAGGGCCGGCTATCGAGACTCTTCCACGACTGGAGAGGTTCGTCAAAGACTATGACATCAGAATCGCGATCCACAACCACGGTCCGGAGGATAGATGGCCCTCGCCACTGGATGTGTTGAAGGCGGTAGAGAAGTTGGATTCGCGCATTGGATGCTGCATCGATGTGGGTCATACTGAACTTGCGGGTATTGACGTGGTGCAGGCTATTCATGCAGCGGGAACCAGGCTATTCAACGTTCACATCAAGGACATGACAGATTTTCAGAGCGAAAAGAGCGAGGTGCCCGTTGGTAAAGGCATCATGCCCATCCGGGAAATCTTTCAAGCCCTGATCGCAACGAAATACAACGGTTTCGTTGACATGGAATATGAACCTGATGCCGACAACCCTATGCCTGGGGTTGCGGAAAGCTTTGCATTTATGCGCGGCATGTTGGCCGGCATAAGAGATTCAACGCGCGGATGAATGAGACAGAATGATCGAGTTAACGCGCCCTGCGTTGCGCCCAGACAAGGCTGCGTGACGTCCCAACGCCAGCTGATGGCCGCGACAATCTCGATTTAGCGATGCTGTGAGGAGAAGAGACGAAATGAATCGTCGCCAACTGTTGTACGGTGCCGGCATGGGGTTGGTGTCAGGCGTTGTTGCATACGGGGGAGAGAAAGCATCCCGGATCAACGACGAGCAATCGAAGCCTGAATTGCTTGCTCTCTCAAGCTATCAACCCACGAGTATGTTGCACGTGCTCGAAACCCGTGTTGAGCGAGCGCTCTATCCTGTGATCGACATTCACACGCACATTACCGAGTCAAGCAAGTCGGTGAATGGTGTTGAGCTGGCCGCTGAAAGAAACTATTATGCCACTCCGGATGAACTGATCCCGGTGATGACCAGCAAGAACATTCGCTCGATGGTAAATCTCACGGGCGGATTCGGTCCAGGTCTTGCTCAGACTGTCGAGAAATATGACAAGAGTTATCGTGACCGTTTTTACACTTTCACCGAGCCTTCCTATTCGCGGTTTCTGGAGCCCGGCTTCCCAAACATTCAGGCCCTGGCAATAGAGCAAGCACACCGCGACGGAGCGCGTGGCCTAAAGATTCTGAAGACACTAGGCCTTTACCTGCGGGATAAGATCACCGAGGGAAAGCTGGTGGAGATAGACGACGGGAGATTCGATCCCATGTGGGATGCATGCGGCCAATTGAACATGCCTGTCGCAATTCACATATCAGACCCCATTGCCTTCTTCACTCCCACCGATCGGTTCAATGAGCGCTATGAGGAACTCGTTGATCATCCTGACTGGTCTTTTTACGGTCGTGACTTTCCCACCAATGCCGAGTTGATTGAAGCGAGAAACCGGATGATCGCGCGTCATCCGAGCACGCGTTTTATCGTGCTGCATGTCGGCAATTTTGCTGAGGACTTGGGTAACGTCTCTCAGAATCTGGATCGCTTCCCGAACATGACCGTCGATATCGCCGCGCGCATCGGCGAATTGGGGCGGCAACCGCGGGCAGCTCGCGCCTTCTTTGAAAGATATCAAGACAGAATTCTATTCGGGACCGATGCCACTCCCCATGCTGGCAGTTTGCCGCAGCAGGTATTCGGCGGCGAACTCTATGAAATCTACTACCGATTCCTGGAAACCGATGACGAGTACTTTGACTATGCTCCTGCAAAAGTGCCGCCACAGGGGCGTTGGCGTATCTCCGGACTCAAACTTCCCCCATCGATCCTTCGCAAGGTGTACAACGAAAATGCCTCGCGCGAGCTGCGCCTCTCGGCCTGAGAGGATGGCGCGGGTGAGCGGGTTGAAGTCTTGATCTCATATTTGGATTCCTGGTTAGTGCAGATTTGGGCGTTCGTTAGCATACGTGCCGAAGGACGTTGCACATGAGAATAATTCTCGCTTCATGTCTGCTTCTGGGTGGAACAATGCACGCAGGCGGCGCCGATAACACCACATTCAAGAGTGCCTACGCAGCGCACGACGAAGCACTGGATACGGATTCTCAGTCGATCTTTTGGCAGACGGCGCCATCGGTCTACGCAGAGGTAGATGATCGAGGGCGGGTCATTCCGGGATATCGAACCCGGATAAGGTCTCGATGGACAAACAAGTATCTGTATCTCTTATTCGCTTGCCCCTATGAGGATCTTTATTTGAGGTCTTCCCCGAATGTGGCGCAGGAGACCAATGGACTCTGGCGCTGGGATGTTGCTGAATTGTTTATCGGTACCGACTTTCATAACATTCGGCGATACAAGGAATTCGAAGTTTCTCCACAACGGGAATGGACTGACATTGATGTCAATCTTGATCTCCCGGATCATACCGTGGGATGGACATGGAATTCTGGTTTTGAAGTAGATGCACGGATCGATTCGAAGGCCAAAATCTGGTACGGCGCGATGCGTATTCCCTTCACTGCTCTCGATCGGCAACGTCCAGCGGCCGGCCGGACTTTTCGCGTGAACCTGTTTCGCAGTCAAGGGCCACCGGATCGCCGAAAGTCAATCGCCTGGAAACCTCCAATGGCCGATACCTTTCATGTCCCGGAGAAATTCGGCATTCTCACATTGGTTAAGGACAAGTAGACAGATTCGCGGTGTTGCATCGCAACTTACGGGAGGGTTCGAGTGAGAGGTCGGATGGGGGCGGGGATCATGTGCGGTATTGCGATGGCAGCAATGTGGGCTGCGACTGCGCCAGGACAGAATCTGCAGACAGCGAATGAATCTGCAACGATCGGGCAGCGACGGCTGGATGCGACGAGCGAGAAGATGCCTCCCGCTGAAGCCTTTCGCGTCTTGCCTCGGCCAGCAGCAGAAGGTCCACAGATTACGCCTTATCTTTTGTATCAAACTGCACTCGCATGGAATCAGGATGAATTCCGTCGGGAGCGCTGGTCGCGTGTAAATAGCAAGACTGGCCTTCTGCGGTTGCGCACCGAACTGAGGAAATCGGTGCTAGAGATGATTGGTGGTCTCCCCGAAGAAAAGACGGACTTGCGTGCAACCATTACAGGCACAATCTCAGCTAGTGGATTTCATATTGAAAAGCTCATTTTTCAGAGTCTTCCCGGCTTCTATGTGACGGCACTCGTGTATGTGCCCCAGAACAGTGACAAGCTCCATCCGGCAATTCTTGTCCCTTCCGGTCACTCGGCAAACGGCAAAGCCCACTACCAGGATCTCTGTCAGAGGCTGGTGTTGCGCGGCTATCTCGTCATCAGTTGGGATGCACCCGGGCAGGGCGAACGAAGCCAGTTCTGGGATCCGAAGGCAAAGCACAGCCGTTACAACCTGATCTGCGGCGAGCACGCTGTGGCTGGGAACCTTGCCTATCTTACCGGGGCGAACCTGGCTCGGTGGGAGATTTGGGATGGGATGCGAGCTGTGGACTATCTGCTGACCCGCTCAGATGTTGACGGAAAGCGGATCAGCATCACCGGCACCAGCGGCGGCGGGTTCCAGGCGGCGTTGCTCGGCGCGCTAGATGAACGCATCAAGGTCGTAATACCTTCCTGTTACATCACGGCGCTTCCCATGCGGGTTGAAAACCGTATATTTGCCGATCCTGATAGTGATCCGGAGCAGGACCTATTCGGCCTGATCTCGAAGGGGGTGGATGACGCAGGGATCCTATTGCTGATATACCCCCGCCCCATCATGGTAGCGACCGCAAGTCTTGACTTCTTTCCCGTGGGGGGCGCCTACAAGTCTTATTCCGAGGTCAGTGCTTTTTATAAACGCTTTGGACATGCTGAGCAAATCGAAATTGTCGAGAGCTACAACCGGCACGGGTATTCTCCAGAGAATCAGGAAGCGGCGTTGGGCTTCCTCGATCGTTTCAACCAGATGCCGGTGCGCCACGGACTTCCTCCAGTCACTGCGTTCAGTGACTCTGAACTCGCGGTGACGAAGAGCGGGCAAGTATCGGTTGACTATCCAGAAGGCGTCACGCTCCTGGGTTTGATCGCTGCGTATTCCGCCGAACCTTCGCATCACAGTCAGGAAACACTGGCCAAACTGTACCGCAGTGAACAGGATCCGGCTATCGCCTCATGGGCCGTGAGCCGTTATGCAGGCTCCTCTGCGCCCCAAGAGCTCCGGTGGGAAACGGTTGGGAGCAGCACGACCGGCGCGGTGCGTATCGATCGCTATGTGCTTCATCACAGCACCTATCTTGAGATGCCACTTCTTCACTTTCACGACAACAGCAACCATCCACGGGGAGCCATCCTCTGGTTCAGCCTTGATGGAAAGGCGACGGAAAAGAACTGGCGTGAGCTATCCAGACTCATTAGTGCTGGGTACGAAGTATTTTCATTCGATTTCCGCGGACTAGGTGAAACCCGCATGAACTATCGCGCTGAGTCCCCAGATACTTCAATTATTGCGCACGATGATTTTGACGAAGCGTACGTGAATCCTCTGGGGAGCGTATTGGCTGACTATGTCTATAATTCATTACTCACGGGAAGGCCTTATTTTTTTCAGATGATGGATGATATCAAGATTGTCGAGCTTTTCATTCGTAAACTGGATTCGCATCTTCCGCGGCAACACCTGATCCTCGCTCCAAGAGGCGCCGCCTACGGCCTTGCAGTTCGATTTCGGGAGGTCGATCCGCAAGTGTCGATCATGGCACCTGAACCGGCGTCCACACTGAATTGGTCCAGATTGGCAGCTCAAGGACAGGAGCAGTGGCCCATCGTCTTCTTGATTCCGTTCGGAGCCACTCTGAAAGAGAAATTCAAGATAAGTTCACACTGAATCCGTGCCCGCCAATTGGCCCTTCATGGACGAAGGGCTAACCGTTTGGCCGGTAGACTGATTCGGAGATGGATCATTATCATTGGCCCTGCTGATCAGGAGATCGTGCACGCTCATCTTCTTTTCCTCACTGCGCTGAGTGCCGCCAAGATCACAGCATTGCTCGCGATGACTGGACCCATATCATTGTTGAAGTCGTCGGAGCCGCCACGGAACCCGGTCGAACCTCGCAGCCGGACCTCTTGGATGACCTTGCCTAATCGCGGGTTGATCCATTCATAAGCAAAAAATGTGACGTGATTTGCTGCATGGTTTCCAATCGCTACTGCGTCTGCGTTATAGCAATAGTCACGCGCAGAGATACGCTCGTCCCAGTTCCACTCGAGTATATTGACGCCGTAACGAATTGGAATGATGCTGACAAAGCCGTCTTCAAAAACGACCTCGTACAACCCGAGAAGGTCCGCTGTATCAGGCTGATCCCAAATCAATCGATAGCTCTCCCTGTTTTTTGCACGCCTGGCCGATGCGTGCAGAAAGATCAGACTGGTAGAGGATTCACCCACGGGAATACCGGTTACGGCATTAGGCAGGCCTGTGGCTTCAGTCCCTTCAGTCCCAACCACAATCGCGCACATGCCATTCGCGCGCCCGACATCGAAAGGAATTCTGTTGTGGTGGATGGTCTGGGTTTTCATATCTTCGAGACTGACTCCCAGGATCGCGAGCGATTCAGCCATATTGAATTTGCGGGAAATATTCACGGATACAATCGAAGCCTCTGTCTGACTGGGGGCGGTCATTCCGCTAAGGTGAGGGCGAATAATGGGTAACATGGACTGAACGCGCGCCGATAGGTCTTTAGGTTCCATGACATGACCGGTCCACAATATATTGCTGCAGCCAAGAAAATCGGACATGAGGTCTTTGCCGAAACCAAGTTCATTTGTGGCAAACCAGGATGATGGTGCGCCGCCCAGCAGAGTAGGGCGTTTCTTGCGCGTTTCGTAATGCTGTATTCCTGGCTCAAAGTTGCCAAAGATCTGCTGAAAACCCATCTTGTCGAGGGTAGCTTCGTTGCGTTCGGCCGAGCCCTGTTGACCCGGCTCATCGTTCCAAAACCAGTTATAGATCAGGCAATCTTTGGGAATCAGTCTCTCCACCTGTTCAGGGGTCAGGCCGCCGGGAGAGTTATAGGTCCAGCCATCCGGCGCCTTTTTCTTCTGCAACCCGCTGCCTCTTACCGACTGCAGCAGCATGTCGCCCCATAAGTGAGTCTTGATGCCCTTCGATGCAAGATGATGATGGATCTTGTTGACGTCCTCTCCGAACAGCTCGCCAATATCCTTGTCGCTGCACTGGGGAGACACGTCGACCGGAAGAAATAGCTCATCGTGGCCGATGTGGATACTCCGCGGCTTCAGGACCTCGATGAATTCATCATAGACTTCAAAAACAAGGGAGTAGGATTCCGGATTGACGGGGCAATAGATATCAGGCCACTTATCTTGCGGCACTGCCCCAAGATTTCTGTGTTCCGTGAGCAGATAGTAACTATGCGTGAAAGAAGGGAGCACTGGAACAAGCTCGATGTGATGCCTTCTCACCCAGCGAGCCAGATCGGCCACCTCTTCCTTTTCGAGAATGCCTCCGTCCGCCACATCCTGATGCGAGGAGTTCTGCTCCATGTCGTGGAACGGCCCGCGGGGATAGTTGCGGCAGCTATAGTTCACGTCTCTCGCGAACTGAATTGACCCATAGTTCAATTCCGGATGGCCGTCAAGTCTCATGGAAGCGTTCATTTCCATGATCAAGGTATTGTACTTATACAAGGCCATGAAATCGCGCACGAAGCGCTTGAAGAACGGGGTATTATCGCGGCCGGGAAGAAACAGATAGATTCCTCGAAATGACTTGTCTGGCCAATCGCGGACCTGCGCGCCACGAAATCGAAGTTGGCCTTTTTCATTGGCGAGCAATTGGCGAAAAGACTGGAACCCGTAGAATGCACCACGAGTGCTGGCACCGCACACCACAGCCATTTTGCTGTTGGTGTGAAGAACATATCCCTCGTCTCCAAGCCCTTGCATGTTCGCCAGCAGAATCATTTCAGTGCAATATTGCCTGATCAACGGATTCTCAATCGATCCCATCAGGATTGCGCGCCGGCTGGGACTCAGGGTGGCTGCGCGTTCGATCTTCAGATGCTGACCAAACCGGTCGCTCAATTCGTGAACCAGAGAACCCGCCAAAAAGAGATCTTCATCCGATGCATTCGATGGGACGATCACCGGAACCTGATTGTCTAAGACAAAGTCGCTGCCGGAACTTGACATCTCTCGCGGTTCGGGAAAGATCAGAGACTGAAGCGGCGAGGCTGCTGGGTTGTCTGGAACATTGTTTTGGCCGGGAGGCGTGAATGGTGGCGCTGCGGATCCAACACGAAGAATTGCATCGCTGCCGGCGACTGAATGGCCCACTGCGGCGCCTACGACACCATGCATGAATTCCCTGCGGGTCAGCTCATTCATTCCTGAGACTCCTTCCGGTCGCCGACAAAGGATAAAAGACCTGTGGCGTGGTTGTTGAGGGGAAATGACTTGACGAGTAGCAACACGGCCTTCGAACAGGGCGACAGGCGTAGAACGCGCGGCGACTGCGACATGGCCCGCGCACTCTTTAGAGACGGAAGATTCATTGTCGCCATGATATGACCACATTGGCGTTCAGGAACTACTTTGGCGTTTGAATCTGGATCGGTCTTAGTGAGGCACGGCGAGAGAAACGCGGGATTGGTCGGACTCGGGCGGGATTCTGGAGCCCGCGGCGGGTCCGTGCCACACTCCGCCGCCGTAGGTGGTGATGTAAATCTGTGCGGGGTCATTGGGATCGATGAAGACGCGATGGCCCCACTTGAAGTCATAGCCCTTGATGCGTTCCCAACTGACACCTCGATCGGTGGAGCGATAGGCGGCTGCATCAAAACCGGTGATATAGAGAGTATCTGGATGGTGAAGATCGATGGTCAGGTCGTAGACGTGCTGCGATTGCGTAAAGAGGGCCTGCCACGTCTTGCCGCCGTTCTCGGTGCTGTAGATGCCGCCGTAGCGGTCGGCGTCTTCTTCTTCCTGTCCCCATGCTGTGAGGTAGAGGCGCTGCGGATTGCGCGGGTCGATCTCGAGGCCGGTGGGGCCGGTAACGCCTGTGGGGAGTTCGATGCGCTGCCAGTGATCAGCCTTGTCCGTGGAGCGGTAGAGCGCCCCTGCTCCTGCCTCAGAGCGCTGTTTGGCTTCATTGCGACGAGAGACAATGAGGTAGAGTGATCCGTCCTGCGAGGGAGTGATGCGCCAGGCGAACGGCTCTTCGCCGGTGATGCCGTTGTTCTTCGCTGTCCAACTGTGGCCGTTGTCAGTGGATTTGTAGACACCGCGGCCAAAGGCACAAACGTACAGCGTGCGGTTCCCAGCGGGGCTCGAGGGATCCAAGAGAATGTGGGTAATGGAATCGGATGGAAGGCCTCTGTTGCTTGGCTGCCAATGGATGCCGCCATCCTTTGAGACAGCAACACCGCCGGTGAAAGTCCGGACGTCGCGGTTACGCCACATCTTGGGCCGGGGCAGATCGTGTGTGCCACTGAAGGCTCCCCACATGAGTCCGCGCTGCGCGGGATCGAAAGCGAGCCAATAGGTAGTGTTGCGCCAGTCCTCGGGAATGCCTTCCGTGGTACTTCGCCAGGATTGGCCGGCATCGGCGCTCTGGAACAGACCCATGTCGGTGTTGTCCATATAAATGTGCCGCGAATCGAATGGGTCGAACTGCACACCGTAGTTCGTGGTTACATCGAGGCCGCGTGAGGCCCAATCGTCGTCGCGCGCACGCTTGGAGTTCATTTCCTGCCAAGTTACGCCGCCATCGAGGGTGCGATAGGTGCGGAAGAGGTCGGTTGCGTAGGCTACGTCGGGATTGGTGGGTGCGACACCAAGGCTATACGGTGTGTCGAACCAGATGTTGTTGTTACTCTGACGGGCACGCTCTTCGATCCAGGTTGCGCTCAGGTTAGCGGCAGGTTGGTTCGATTCCTTGAAGACGATCTTCCATGTGCGGCCGGCGTCTGTAGTCCTGGCGATGCCGTTGAACTGGTTTTGCTTGCCCTCGCCGAGTTGTAAGCCGCGAAAGCCTGCATAGGCGAATTCTGGATGGCGTTCGCTGATAGCAATGGCTTCAAACTTGCCGGCTGTCTGATGGAATTCGGGTGTGACTGGACTGAAGTCACGGTCAGAGTCCTTTGAGAGATAGATCTTTCCGTCCTGACCCGTTGCGTAGATCCAGACGGAGTCGCCGGACCGCCCCGCACTGGCTGCTCTGAAGCCGGTTGCGATGCTGCCTAGTTCCGTAATGGCTCCATTGGGAGCGATGCGATAGGCCGCAGAGCCGGACAAGACGATCAAGCCGGAGTCCTGTGGAGTCATGAACAAGACGTGCTTGGGCAAGGTAGTGAGTCGGCTCCAGGAGCTGCCACCGTCCGCAGAGGAAACAATGACGGTGGGTTGCTCCTTCTGATAAAAGGCCAGATAAAGATGCTCCGGGTCTTTGTGGCTATCTTTGCCGGGATCGATGGCGATCGAGGAGATATCTCCACCGGGGTAGACTGGATCGCTTGAGGTCAGGCTATAGTCGGAGTGGTCGCCGATTTGATGTTCGATGGTGTTGCGGCTGGGACCAGGGAAGACGATTTTCCAAGTTCGCGCACCGTCGCTGCTTCGCCAAAGAGCCGCATTGCCAGCATAGATCACTTGCGGCGATACGGGATCGAAAGCGAGAACATCGATTCCGCCACGGAGATTGAACATGTGCCATGACAGGCCGTTGTCGCTCGTCACGTAACCGCCGGTCATATCGCAGTGCTCAACAACAAGGCGGGAATCGTGGGGACTGACGGTTGGACCGATCGTGGTGCCGCCCCCACCGGGCCCGATTACTTTCCAACCGTTGGTTCCCGGCTTTTGCGCAGCGGCGGCAAGCGTGGTGTAGACGATCAGGATTGCGAAAGCTAACCTTCGACGAATTGCTATGTTCTGCAGCATTGTCACCGTTTTCGTTGTCGTGGTTCTCGGAAGCATGTTGGCACGGATACCGGGGTTCTGACCCGATCACCGGACGACTAGGGGCGATTCGAAACAAGATCTCCGTATGGCGCCAGGAGCTTGTACTTGCTCGACCACGTTGTGTACATGATTCCGGCTGCGTTCGGGGTGCTTTCCATAGCCTCCAGCCACCCTTCGGGATCCCTGAGATCGTCGCCATCGTAATAGGATCCCGCAATCGTCCGGAAGCCCCGCGAAGAGAAGAAATTCAGGCTCTCTCGTCGCTTGTCGAAATACCAGAGAACGACTCCCATATCTTTTGGCAGGTAGTGCCAGGTGTTCTCCAACGAACCGTCCACGAGATAGTATTGGCGGCTCGAGTTATGGTTAGGGTCGAACATGTCAGACCATACAAAGACCTCGGCTGTAGGGTTGACTGCGCGCACTTGGTTGTAGAGCCACTGCGTCATCTGGCCGAGAATCGCCGACGCCGCCAACTGCCTGCTTCGACATGCCTCGCAGCGATTAAACAAGCGAACCTCATCGACGCCAAGGAAATAACGCTTCGGCGACAGGTACTTCTCAATGAGCGGAAACTGTTGTTTCCATATTTCGTATGTTTCGGCCTCCGAGGGACATGCGGATACCTGATCGCTGTAAATGGTTGTACCGTGATAGTAGTTCACCCGCAGATGTGCGCCATCCTGGATGCGGCTTCCTGGAAGCAAGTGAATGGAGGGCATTTCGTGGGTCCACAGGAAGTCGAGGTGCGGATCGGTCACGGTCGCGAAGTCGCGGCCTTCCTCGTAGATTGTCCCGCTGGCCTCGTCGCGTACGACGAGCGGCGTCCCCTTGCGCCGGACCACGTTCATGAGACCGATTTCTTCGATCTCCAAGTCGTCCACCCACACTCTGCCCCTAACGCCTTCGAAAACACCAAAGTTCAGCTCAATGCGGTCGGCATACCAACTGTTGAATGCGGTGGTCACCTTTCTCCAATCAGAAGTAGGAGCCGGAGCTGGCGGTTCGAACGGGCACAAATCGCGCATATCGGTCGTGAATGCCTTAATGCTGAACAGCGAAGCCGGCGCGACCTCTTCGGTTTTAACCCACGAGCTGACGCGATAACACCGGTAGGGCGTGACTCGAACTTCCTGCACCACTCGCGCGATGCCAGCCTTATTGTCGCCGAAGTTCTCGATTCTTATTGAGGCTTTGCCAGAATGGAACACTTCTGTGTCGACGAACGTCTTCTTTCCCGGCTCGTCTTGTTTTTCGAATGCAGTGAATCGGTCACCGAGAGATTGTTCGAAGCTGCTGTTCTGGAGCTTTGCGGGAGAATCCGCGACAAAGCGGGCTACTCCATCGTGAGGGATGAACAGGGCATCCTTCACGAGCATACCTTCAGCCAGATTTTTATTGTGATCGAGTATCGCTCCGCCGTACCCGGTATTGAATCCAGATGGGATGATCTCGAGGTGAAACTGATCGGCGATCGTTTTGACCTTGCGCAAGCGCTCCAGATACTCCGGTGAGCCGAGGCTTATGCGGTCCATGCCCGACAGAACGATGGCCGTGAGACCATGTTCCGAGGCGGTCCGGGCAATTTCGCGCACCTCCTCGACGTGTTGGTCGGTACTGAAGGAGCGGCTGACGTAAACCCAGCGGTTGGGGTAGATCTTCTTGTGGTTTAACCCATCGAGGCCCACTCGCGCATAACTGCGTGCGCCTATTCCTGTCGCCAGCATTGTGCCCGTCGCCAGCTTCACAAAGGATCGACGGTTAGTTTCGAAGACTGACTCGCGCGTCATGATTCACCTGTTTCCATTCATGAGATAACCTGGTTTCGGTCTCATTTAATTCGTGGACCTCATCTGCGATGCGCTCACATTTGCGGCTCCTGAAGAGATGTGGGTCAATTCAACCTGATTTGACCTGCTCCTTAGTTGATATGGATCGTACAAGTATAAGAAAGCTTACGCACGCTAAAGGATCATAAAAGATACTTTATGTCCATGTATACTGGCCAAATAAAAACACTAAGTTCGAAACAAAACGAATGAATTCAGCTCCATTCTCTGCGGAAGACCAAGGTTGCGAGAGGAAACAGGAATCTATGAAAATATGGTCTTGCTTTGTACTGTTGCTAGCGGGAACGACGCTCGCAGGGATCTGTCAACCTGTTGCTGCCCAAGTCAAGGTATGGCAAGGCACACTTGCCTTGCCAACCTATGAAGAAGGCCAACCGGATCCGAACCCACCGTTCGATATTTACCAGACCAACAGCTTCAACTATCCCTACACACTGAGAACGAATCTGACCGGTGTAAGAACCGATCACGCGTGGCGTGCAATCTTCCTGGAAAATGAATATCTGAAGTGCTCTGTGCTGCCGGATATCGGCGGCCATCTTTATACGTGCATCGACAAGATCAGCGGTCAACCAATGTTCTATGCCAATCCTTCGATCAAGAAAGCAGAGATTGGATATCGCGGAGCGTGGGCCGCATTTGGCGTGGAATTCAACTTTCCCATCTCCCATAATTGGGTGTCAATGTCACCGGTGGACTTTGCGTATGCCTCTCATGATGACGGAAGCGCATCGGTCTGGGTAGGCAACATCGATCGTCCATACGGCATGCAATGGGAAGTGGAACTGGTATTGCGACCCGGTTCGAGTCTGCTGGAAGAGCGGGTGACCCTATATAATCGCAGCGATATTCGCCATCGTTACTATTGGTGGAACAACGCGGGTATCCAGGTGTGGGACGATTCGCATGTCGAATATCCCATGCGCTTTGTCGCGGCGCATGGATTCACGGACGTAAATCCATGGCCGGTCGATGCCGAAGGCAGGGACCTGAGTGTGATCAAAAACCAGACCAATGGCCCCGTGTCGTTCTTCGTGCACGGAAGCCATGAGCCATTCATGGGCATCTGGAATCCCCATACGCAGACGGGCACTGTTCACTTTGCGGAGTATCGGGATCTGCCAGGGAAGAAGATCTGGTCATGGGGTGTAGATCAGGCAGATCTTGACTGGCGCAAGGCTCTTTCAGATAACAACAGCGCCTACGTTGAGGTACAGGCAGGGCTCTTCCGCAATCAGGAAACGTATGCGTTTCTTGAGCCGGGCCAGACCATCCACTTTAGCGAATTCTGGATGCCGGTGCGGGGGACGGATGGAATCTCGCGGGCGAATCGCATTGGCGTCGTTCATTTCGAAAAGCATGGCTCCGACGTAGCGGTGTCGTTGAATGTGAACGAACGTCTCCAGGATGCGCAGGTTTCATTGACGCAGAAGGGAGCTGCTCTCTGGACCGGAACCATGGATTTGGCACCAGAGACCACATGGTCGCATTCCGTCGCGGCCCCTGAAGCGGCCGGTAAACTGACTTTCGAGCTAAAAGACCGCGAAGGCCGTTCGCTATTGAAGCAGACCGATGGCGAGTACGATTGGGATCCGGAATCGACGATCAAGACAGGGCGCCAGGAAGTAATGCGGGTTCCAGACCCCACTGATCGGTCTGAAGACGACTGGCTGCAGGTGGGCAGGAATCAGGAATTGAACGGAAAGGCTGTGCTTGCGCTTGCCACATACGAAAGCGCATTGGAAAAATATCCCCAGGACCAGTCAATTAGAGTTGCCGGGGGAAGGCTGGCTGCGTCTCTTCAGCGGTTTGACGAGGCGGAACGCTTGCTGCTGGAGGCACAAAAGCATGACACGCCCAATTCAGAAGTCGCCTATTACCTGGGAATCGCAGAAGATGGGCTGGAACACCTGCGACAGGCCCAGACATCGTATGAGATCGCTTTCCGTCAGGCTGATCTGCGCGGACCCGCTGCGATCCGTCTAGGGGTGTTGCACGCAAGAGAAGGAGACCTGCCAGGTGCGGCGTCGTTCCTTAAAGCGGCAGCGGCCGTGGAGCCGGCTAATTTTCGCGCGCAAGAAGAATTGGAGGCAATACTGCGCGCGTCAGGTGAGCTCTCTGAAGCAGACCATCTGGCCAATCTTGGCTTAAGCGCGAATCCGTTGAGCGCCTTCTTGAAAGAGGATACCGGCAAAACGGATATAAAATACCTGGCGGCGGACCCTTACCGCGTTCTTCGGGTAGCGGACGAATACATGCAACTTGGCCTCTACCAGAGAGCCCTGGATGTTCTGAGCCGGAACTATCCTGCCGAGCCTGCAGACCAGAGCGAACCTGGCTCGGTATTGCCACAGAAGCATCCATTGGTTCTGTACTACGCTGCGTATTGCAAGCAAAAGCTCGGGGTCGATGCAATCCAAAACTGGCAGGCAGCATCCAAGCTTTCCCCGAGCCTTGTATTTCCATCGACAGATACCGATAGGGTTGTATTGGAGGCCGCGCTTGCGGCGAGCGGGAAAGATGGCACCGCTCATTACTTGATGGGTACGTTGCTCTTTTCAAAGGGACTGATCGACGCCGGGATGGCACACTGGGCCGAGGCAAAGCAGCAGGACCCGCATCTGCGGGTGGTTGATGTCGATATGGGAAATGTGTTGCTGAAGGTGAAAGATGACCCGGAAGGGGCGCTTGCCGCATTCCGCGAGGGCATACGAAACGATCCTGAAAATGCGGAAGTGTATGTCGGCCTGGACGAAGCGATGAGCGTGACCGGTGCTTCAGCCGTAGAGCGGGCCGCCGTCCTCTCCCGATATCCTTCAGCCGACGCTCCAGATTCGAGGATGCCTGCGAATCTTGTCTATCAGCTTGCGTTGACGCGCGCTGAAGCGCAGCAGTACGAACAAGCTCTCGCGCTCTTCAAGAATCGATTCTTTCCCAGCGAAGAAGGCGGAACAACATCCGAACAAGTGTTGTTCGAGATCAAGCTGATGCAGGCTGAGACTGGGGCCAAAGCACACAACTGCGCAAACGCTGAAGAATTATTCAAAGGCAACAAGCAGAGAATGAGCCTGGACGGAAGGTCGACGCGAGGATACTCGAAACTGGCTGGAATTGCACGAAGCTGCGGCTACGCAAAGGGATCGGCAGATTTCTTGCACAAGACTGCGGCAGGTGTCGACTCCGGCGATCTGGTGTGGGCGATCCAAGCGGAGAAATCCCTGGGCACTTACGACTCGACGCAGGCGAAGCAACGGCTCGCTGCGTCATTGGCTGAGGCGGAGAGAAGCCTGGCGGCCAGCACCCACTCAGGATATTGGCAATATACCGTTGGCATGTTGCAAGCTGCTCTCAATCGCAAAGAGCAGGCAAGAGCATCATTTGAGAAGACCTTGATTCTTGCGGATACCCACATGTCGCATCATCTTGCACGAGAGGCTCTTGCAGAGCTCTCTGCCGACAAATAACGCAAGACTACGGGCGATCTGCAATTTGGAATGCAACGGTTTCATCGTGCAATGTCGGTGACATTGTTTGTGTTGGCCAGCCTGATCCTCATTATCGAAATCTTCCGAGATGAAGCAGTCTACTCGCGAATTGTGCTGGCCTCAGTCCTGACGGTGTTTTGTATCGTCGTGCTGCGGCTCTCGAAGGCGTCATTCACCAGAAGCGGTGGGGCCTAGCTAGCCAGCATGATCAGAGCAGAATCAACCCAATCTCGGTGCGACGGGCGAGGTCAATGTGGCGATTTCGATGAAGGTTATCTGCATTTGCAGGATGGCGTGAAGGAACAACTGTTGGCCATAAGTGCTGCTACCATCGATC
>OBLU010002746.1_pt1 | contig 16075 bp, 18 predicted proteins | sample 1518681 | NCBI WGS metagenome assembly OBLU01 (sample SAMEA3539304, study PRJEB22396) | soil metagenome | biome: tundra; feature: field; material: soil | place: USA | collected 2010-05 | depth 0.15 m | reverse complement strand
GCTACTACGGCAAGTATTATTCGAAGTATTACAAGCCAACCAAATCGTAGGTCCGCCAAAGGGACTTGAGGGACCTAGGCGCGCGTTGTTATCAGATAATCTTAGTGTCTGACTATAAGATTTCAAAATAGCGTCAAAGAGCGCTATCCGCTAGGTCCGCCAATTACTGCCTAACGGAATTGGGGGACGTTCCGCAAAACTCCTTTTGCCCGACCGGCGCCGCAACAATTTTCGTTAAGCGGTTTCATTGTTGGAACAATCGGCAATTAGGTGTCAACAAAACCAACACGCCGCATCTCCTGCGTTACCTGCACCCTTCTCGCAAATATGCACATGACAGATACTAACTATTACGCCGCTGACGCTTATGCGACACTGCGGCCGATTATGGAACGGTATGGTGCAACTGGTTCCCCGTGCGCGTTCCAGGAAGCAGTCAATCTCACATTTCACGAATTTGAGTCGGCAGTCTACGACCAAATTCATCGGGAAATGTGGGAGACACTGCCTGCCCATTTTGATTACCTCAGTCGTGCGCTTATCAGCGTTCTTCCCCATGACAGGCATCTCCGGGTGTTAGACGTGGGCTGCGGCACCGGCTTGAGTTCCGAACTCCTGTTGCAGACGGACCTCAGCAGGCTTATCTGTCATATAGACCTACTCGACACTTCCGAGCCGATGCTAGCCAAGGTTAGAGATCGCGCCCAGAAATGGGGCGTACCTCACGCGACCATCCTTGGGACGATTGACGCAATACCTCCTTCTTCTCAATATGATCTGATTATGGCGTGTTCTGTCTTGCATCATATTCCGGACCTCAAGAACGCTATCGACAAGATACGGAAGCGGCAAGGGCCGGGTGACAGTTTCATGCACTTACAGGATCCAAACGCCGACATGTTGAGCGACCCAGCGCTGCATGAGCGAAAGCGACGACTGCGCTCAATAAGAAGAGCATGGACTCCAAGCCGGCTAGTTAAGGCGATTCGTAACCGTCTGCGGCCCGCTGTGCGAGAGAGTTATCTCGAACTAGTTAACACATCACTTATCGCAAGAACTGTCATAAGGAAAGAGATGAGTGCTCAGGATATGTGGGCGGTAACCGATATACATGTAGGTAGCGGCCGGGGCATTTCATTGACGGCGATAGGCCAAGTGCTTGATGAATATTCGTTAGTCGCAACCAGACCATACTCCTTCTTTGGGGAAATGAGCAGCACGCTGCCAGTGGACCTGCAGGCGGAGGAGCGGCAACTTCTAGTGCAGGGTGCCGCGAACGGATCCCAGATTGCGGCAGCCTGGTTGCATACCGGAGGTCGCCCATGAAGTGCTGCAACCGCGGCTCACGTCCTGCCGCTCGGTTGGAGAAGCAGGGCGTGTACGCTCTCGCAACGCCACCAGATCTGGAGTTTGATAGGACGGATTCGACAGAATGACGCCATCGGCGCAAATGCCGGCAGCGGCGTCCCATGGGGGGAGTTTCGCCGGGAAGGCCGCGTGGAGCGGGCTCTCGGTTGTCACCCTTGCCGCGGGACGCTTTGGTGCTGGAATCATCGCGGCGCGCACCCTGGGACCTGCAATCGCCGGCGAAGCAATCTACCTGCTTTGGCTCGCCGATTCAGCATCGCTGGTGGCCAGCCTCGGCCTGCACGCGACCTTAACCAGGTTCACGGCGGAATTGAACTCGCAGGGTCGGCCGCAGCAGGCCACGGCGCTGCTGCGCTGGACGGTAGTTCGCTACACGGTCATGCAATGCCTCGTCAGCGCAGCCTTGGCACTCACTCTCCCAGCCATCACTGGCGTTGCGCTCTCCCCACAGGCCCGGTTGCTCTTGCTCGCCTATTCGCTGAGCCAGGCGGCGACCACGTTTGTCACCTCGCATCTGGCAGGCCGCCAGCGCTTCGATCTTATGGCGCGGTTGAACGCCGTGTCTGGCGTGCTCCTGACGATTGGGGTCGCCATGGGATGCCTGTTCGGGGGACTGGCCGGCGCCATCTTGGGATATGCTGTCGGGGCGCTGCCCAGCGTCTTCTTCGGCGCGCGGATGCTGCGCGGTGGCAACGTTGGTGCCTGTGCTCTCGATGCCGCGGTCCGTGCCCGGGCCGCGCGTTATGGACTGTTCACTTGCTTAGCCGCAGTCCTGTCGGCGTTTGTCTGGTCACGGAACGAGCTCTTTTTTCTCAGTCGCTACTGTGGCTTCCACGCCGTTGCGATGTTCAACGTCGGTCTCTCGTTGTCTGCCATGGTGAACCAGGCGGCCGGGTTAATGACCAGCAGCTTGGTGCCGCATTTCGCAGCGCTCGCCGGCAGGGCGGATCTCGATTCCATGCGACGTAACTACTTTTCACTCACGCGCCTGGTAGCGCTCCTGGTTTTTCCACTGTCACTGACGTTCGCCGCCGTCGCTCCCGTGTTGGTGCCTCTCTTATATGGCAGCGCCTTCGAGGATGCGATCCCCACCGCAGCGGCTTTGGCCACTCTGGCTTTGCTCTCTGTTGCCAACGTCGGATCAGCCCTGATCTACGGTCGCGAGAAATCGTCGTTCATCGCCGCCACCGCCATCGGCGGCGCTTTGCTTGCGATTGCGGGCGGTCTGGTGATCATACCCGCCTGGGGGGCCCTCGGAGCCGCCGCCTCGCGCGCCGCCGTGCAGTGCATCATGATCGGGCTAGGCACATGGTACATCCAAGTGCGCCTCCAGTGCCCGTTCCCGTGGCATCCCCTCGGCAAGACGCTGTCGGCCGCACTCCTGGCCGCCGGTGCCGCACGGGCGGTCGTCTGTCTGCGCCCGGACCCTCTGGGATTGGCTATCGCTTTAGGCGTCAGCGCAATCCTGTACGGCCTCCTGGTGCGTATGCTGGGACTGGTCCAGCCGTGCGACGCCGAAGCTGCCTACCGCCTAGTTCCCGCGCTCCCTACCCTTTTGGCCACACCGGTACGATACGCTACTGACTGGGTTGCGAGCTGAAGTAACAGAATGCGGATCACCTATTTGTGCAATGAGTACCCACCTGCTTCGCACGGCGGAATCGGAACGTTTGTGCACACCATGGCGCGCGCCATGTCAGACGCCGGGAACGACGTCACCGTCGCCGGCATTGGCAATACGTCAGACGAGCGTCGCTTCGAGAGAGTCCGCGTCATCACTCTAGCCCGCTCCCGTCTACATCGCGGCCACGGCCTGGTTGACCGGTGGCGCCTTTATCACTGGCTGCGCCGCGACGTTTCCGAACAGGGCACCCAGCTGATCGAGACGCCGGATTTCGAAGGCTTCCTCGCCGCTCCATTCAGCAAGTGCCCTGTTGTGGTGCGTATTCATCAGTCCGCCACCGCCATGGCCGCCTCGGCTGGCCGATCAGCTCCCGCCAGCCTGCGCTCGTATGAGAACCGCTCGCTACGCCACCACCGCAACTGGATCGCAGTGTCGCGATTTGCTCTCCGGCTTACGGAAGAGACCTTCAGCCTGCGTCCGCTCCGCGGCCGCGTTATATATCTCCCGGTAACGCTGCCTGACTCTGACCCTATCGCTCCGCCTGCCGACTATTTGTTATATGCAGGAACCGTCACTCCACGAAAGGGCGTCTACGTTCTCGCTGAGGCAGCGCGACTGGTGCTTACCGAATCGCCGCAGACCCACCTGGTCTTTGCCGGGCGAATCCCGGAAGACTCGACCGCCGATAGCATCCGTGCAATCGCCGGACAAAACGCCGCGCCGCGTATTCATTTCACGGGTCAGCTCAACCGCGCCTGCCTTACCGCGTACATGCGCCGCGCTCGCGCATTCGTTTTTCCCAGTACACTGGAGACCTTTGGACTGGTCACCGCGGAAGCGATGCTGGCCTCGACTCCCGTAGTTGTCTGTGACTGCGGCCCCAACCCCGAGTTTATCCGCAGCGGCGAAAACGGCCTCCTGGTGCCTCCTAACGAACCCGGCGTATTGGCCGACACGTTGCTACACCTTCTTCGCTCCCCGGAGCTCGCCGCCAGACTTGCCGAAAACGGACGCCGGACGGTTGAACGCGAGTTTTCGGTGGACCGCTGCGTGCTGCGATCCCAGGAGTTTTATCGGGAAATCCTCGCCGCTGCCGGTACGCCGTGCATTGCCAATTAATTACCCTAAAGCGAATTCTATGACCCCACTCATGAAGCAATCTCTCCGGGCAGTCTCACCCTCACTGTACCGGTTGCTGCGCGACCGCTATCGCGAGTACGCGCCATATAACCGATTGGTGCGACACATCGCCGGCGGGCTGGATTGGAACGTCGAGTCCGGCCCTTTCGCGGGCATGAAATACTTACCAGGCTTTTGCGAAGGCATTCTGCCCAAATTGCTCGGTAGCTACGAACAGGAACTGTGGCCCGCCCTCCACAGCATCGCCTCGCTACCGATCCAGGCCGTCATCAACATCGGTTGTGCAGAAGGATACTACGCGGTCGGACTCGCCCGCCTGCTGCCTGCGCCACCATCTATGCCTTCGACTGTCTGCCTACGGCGCGCGACGCCACCCGGCGGGCAGCAGAAGTCAATCACGTTACCGCTCGCATTCGCATCGCCGGCGCATGCGATTCCGCCACCCTTGCCACGCTTCCACTCGAAGGAGCGCTGGTCGTGATCGATTGCGAGGGTGCCGAATTCGAGATTCTTGATCCCTCCGTCGCGCCCGGTTTGGCCGCCAGTTGGCTGTTGGTCGAACTTCATGATTTCGTCGATTGTCGGATTACGCCCGCACTCCGCGCGCGTTTCTCCTCCACCCATGAAATCGAGATCATCAATGCGGCGGTCCGCGAGCCCGGCCTCTTTCCGGCGCTCGCCGGCCTCGCCGCCCCCCAGCAAACGATGGCCCTCAACGAGGACCGCCACTGGAAGGGCGTGCCCGAGCGCTCGCAGTGGGCATTCACGGCGCCCAGACCGAGGCAGAAGGAGGAAAGGCAGTGAACATCTCTACGCCTCCCCGTCGAACTACCGTGGCGGTCGCCATACCAACATACCTGCGAGAGCAGACGCTCGTGCAGACACTGGAGCAGGTAATGATGCTCGATCCCCTTCCAGACGAAGTACTGGTAATCGATCAATCGCCTGCGCACCAGCAGGCCACGGAAAGCTATCTTAACCACCGCCATCAGGCGGGGGGCCTCCGTTGGATAAGGCAGGAAACTCCTAACCTCCCCCGCGCCCGAAACCGTGCCCTCCTGGAAACCTCATGCGATGTAGTCATTTTCATCGATGATGATGTCATCCTGACGCCCGGCTTTATCGATAATCATGTTCGGAACTACGCTGATACCAGGGTATGTGCAGTCGCAGGAAGAATTCTTGAACCAGACCGCACCAAGTCACGTCCCGACGGCACCGTGAACAGCTCGATATCGCATCTTTTTGATTATCTACACTTCCCCCTGGAATCGACAAAACGTGCAGAGTGGATTGCCAACTTCAGGGGATGCAACCACTCTGTCCGCCGCGAACGCCTCTTGGAGCTTGGGGGATATGACGAGCACTATATTGGCTGGGCTTTTCGGGAAGATACCGACGCTGCGATCAGGCTTTGGAAAGCGGGCGCGAAGATTATCTTCGATCCAGATGCATGCCTTACCCATCTCGCCGAACCCTCGGGTGGGTGCCGCGTCACCTTTCTTCGCGAATGGCAGGTTTCGTTCCCTGCGACCTACTTTTCGTTTCGCCATTTATACCCCACGCGTCGCTTTTGGACCGACGTACTTCTCCGGAATGTCAGATTTTATGTCCTGAGAAAGAGTAATGTGTTCAGGCCTTGGCGCCTTCCTTGGGCCTTTGCCCAGTACTTGCGTAGTGTAGGTCTAAGCTGGTGGCGCGCGCGCCACTTTTCTTGCGGCAGTCTGCAGGGAGATCAGACTGTTCCCTCACGGTTACCACGGCAAGCAGTCCAGTCAACAACACCTGGTGGCTCGCCCCAACACGACCTAGGACATAAGGTAAGCTGATGATCGGGCTACTGATTATCGGTGCAGGGACTCTTGTCCTAGAGTTAATCTGCTGGGCGTGCGGAATTGACACGTCCGCGCGTTTCCTTGCCTTCGCCACAATTCTCAATTCTTTGGCGTGGCTAGCCTTCAATCGACTCTGCACGAACTGGCGAACGCAGACCAAGGTTTTGTGTTTCACCGCGGTAACGCTTTGGGCGCAAGGGGTGTTTCTGCTCCAGACCCGGGAGAATATCGCGGCCTTCCAGGACTGGACCACGTTTTCCGACGATAGCTTTTATTTGTCAAACGGCATGAACTTTGCGGACGCGCTGACTTCCGCGGGCAAGACGGAATACATCGGCGCATTTCAAACTATTACAAACACTCCCCATAAAGGCTACATAGCCCTGCTTGGGCACTTGTATGTTTTCTTCCCGTTCGACCGGAATATCCTAGTCCGCGTGGCTGTAAACATCAACATCGCCGTATTGGTGGTACTGCTGGGAATTGTGCTGAGGGTCGCGTCTGTACCGGAAACACTGTGGCGTCGCGCCTTGTTATGGTTTTTGATAGCGGGCTTCGACTTGTTCTACACGGCAACCGAGGTAAGGAAGGATGTCATAATACTTATACTGCTTGTGGCCTCGATCTGGATTGGCTCCCGTCTTGCGGTTCGCCCCAACGTGCTGATTGCCATCTCTTGGCTAGCTCTCTGTGTAGGCCTTTTCTACTTCAGAAATGTTTACGTGCTGATACCGGTGGCTTGCATGATTGTCGCAACCGCATCGTCTAGGCGTCTCGGTATGCCGCGAAGGCTGTTGATCGCAGGGACTGCATTGGGACTGCTCTTTCTGGTGTATGGTTTACTCGTCGACTCTGAGTTTTACCGCGCAACTTCGGGCACTTGGGGTGTTCGCGTGGCAGTCGACCTCGAAGCTACCGGGAATGGCGCGCGCCTCCTTAGAATTCCCGTACTCGGGCCGGTGCTTATGGGGCTGATCATGCCCCTACCACCAATGGCGTTTTTGTTTGGCGGAGCAGCACTGGCATCGACCATTGAGCTCCTTCGGGGGCTTGGCAACATATGTTTTCTCAGCTTGCTGATCCGACTGGTAGTGCTGCGGATTCGGACGAGGGGCACGTGGGCATACCCGGTATCGCTGTTCGCTTTGGCAGCCGTGGTGGTGTTTCTGTCGGGTGTGTTTGGCTCAATCGAGGCTCGTCACAAGCTAGCGGTTGCGCCTTGTACGATGATTTGTTACTTCTTCTTTATGTATCGGCGGAATAACCAGCGCAAGATGATGGGTCCGTTACATCCAGCGGAATACGTCCTTAGAGCGTGTTCCGACTCTCGGGCCGGGCGCGCAGAGGCTTGCCAGCGAACTGGGCCGGCCCAAGAGGGGATTCGAGAGCCCACCAAGAGGAGGCCAAGGCGTGAGAGTCACGTATTTCCAGCGTCGCCCGACTGGCTCAATGTACAGTATTGAGCGCGTCTTTGACGCAGTTCGAGCTGAGATGGTTTCGATGGACGCTCAAGTAAGCGTTTGCCACTTCGAGAGCCGTGGCGTTTTTAAACGGCTTTACAACATGCTGGAAGCCGCGCTGAGGCAGGGGGACGTCAACCATATCACTGGCGACGTGCATTACCTGGCTTTGCTGCTTCGCAAGAATCGCACCGTTCTCACGATTCACGACTGTCGGTCGTTGTCGCGGCTTCGTGGCCTCCGCCGCATGGTCTATCGGTGGATATGGCTAACGCTGCCTGTCTGCCGGTGCTCGCTCGTGTCTGTGGTTTCGGAGCATACGAAACGGGAAGTTTTGCGGTATACATCCTGCAAGGAAACCAAAATCCGAGTGGTACCGGATCCGGTAGGCAATGAGTTTCGACCGGCCCTGAAGGCATTCAACGCAGATCGACCGAGGATCCTTCACGTGGGAACCGGCGACAACAAAAACCTCGGCCGCCTGACGGCCGCTTTGTCTGGCATACGCTGCAAATTAGACATCGTTGGGTCGCTGTCTCTCGATGCGAAGAGCAGACTGGAGCGCTCAGGCATAGAGTACGAATGGGCTGCGGGACTATCCGACGCAGAAGTGGCCGCGAAATATCGAGAGGCGGACCTTGTGGCCTTTTGTTCCACCTACGAGGGCTTCGGCATGCCGATCATAGAGGCACAGGCGGTGGGGCGTCCAGTAGTGACAAGCAATATGGAACCGATGTTCGATGTCGCCGGCGGCGCGGCCTGCCTGGTGGACCCTCTTGATGAGGACTCGATGCGGAAGGGAATTCTCCGCGTGATCGAGGAGCCGGCCTACCGCGACGATCTGATCCAAAGGGGTTTTGAGAACATCAAGAGGTTTTCCGCTGAGGAAGTCGGCCGGCTTTACGCGAAGCTATATGAGGAAGTGGCGATGTCGCGCCGGAGCGGTGCTCGACCGGGACTTGGGTTGAAAGCTTCGGATTGACCGGCCCAGAACATGTCGAAGTCGACATTTCCGCGGCGCTCTGAATATCCGGACACTTGTTACATCGGAAAGAATCAATCATGAATATCTTGCATGTAGCGAACAACACGGCGCCGCAGTTCGGAGGAGCGTATCGCTCAATTGTACTCTTCCGGAATGCGGCGGGCACGCGCAATTATCCCACGCAATGTGTATCCTTCGATGATGACCCACACACAAACCCCCACTTAAACGACGAAGCGAGCTGGCGGATTGTTCCGACCCGCCGGGGCGTCCTCGGAAGCAAGTATGCCTCAATTTCTCAACGGACAGCCGGAAAGCTGACTGAGCTGATACAGTCTGCCGACATCATTTTCGTTCACCTGCTTTACCGGTACCACGCCGTATGGGCGGCCCGGCGCGCCCGCCAATTTGGCAAGCCACTCGTCGTCGTGCCGCACGGCAGTTTGGATCCGTATGTTTTCACGTATCGGGCTTTTAGGAAGAGGCTGTGGCTGAAGGCGTACCACGACCTTCTGTTTCGTGACAGCCTGGTACTGTACGCTACGGACCGCGAGCAGGAAAAAGCCGCGGCTGCGGTAGGGAACGTGAAGTCCGAGTCGCTCTTTTGGCCCATGGATGATGAGACTGGCCATCTTGCGGATACACTTCCCCGGGAACCGAGTACCCCGCGTCGGCTTCTCCTCGTTGGGCGTCTGCACCCCATGAAGCGCGTGCTCGAAACGGTTCGAGCCTTCTGTAGAGCGAGCGTCCCAGGCTGGCAGTTGGTCGTGATCGGCGCGGAAACAGGAGAGATCTCCCTTCAGACCCTGCAAACGGCGGCGGGTGCCGAGTGGAATCGCTCTGTAGTGTACCGCGGAGTTCTAGACCGTCAGAGCCTGTACTTGGAGTACACAAGGGCGTCTGCTATGATCCTCGCGTCTCATCGCGAGAACTTTGGCCATGTCGTGGCCGAAGCAATGCGCTTTGGGCTTCCGGTGATCATCTCGGAAGATGTGGATCTCTGCACGGTGGTGAGGCAGGCTGGCGCGGGACTGGTTGTCCCAGTAAGCTCTGAAAACGATATCCTCGACTGTCTTGCCAGCTTCCTGCGCTCGACACCGGATGAACTTGAAGAGCTTGGCCAATCGGCACGAAGAGCAGCACGGGAGAACTTTGATTTCCTGACCTTTGCAAACTCATATAACACAATTCTGGAGACTCTCGTGAGCCAAGGCGCAAAGCACGCAAGAGGCAGAGATCTCCAAATCGCCTGAGACCGTTAAAGCCGTACAAAGCACTCCCGCCCCATGCGCATTCTCCTCCTAAACCAGTTCTTCTACCCCGACTCCGCGGCCACCAGCCAGCTCCTCACGGATCTGGCTCGCGGCCTCGCCGCCGAGGGCCACTCCGTCCGCGCCATCTGCGGCCGCAGTTCCTACGCCTATGTCGAGCCCGATTCCCTCAATCCTCCTGCCGTCGAGATCATCCGCACTCCCGACATCCCCTTCGGCCGCGGCCTCGTGGCGCGCACCTTCTCTTACACCTCCTTCCTCACCGGCGCTCTCTACCGCGGTCTCCTCGGCCCCAGGCCGGACCTCATCCTCACCCTCACCACCCCCCCCGCGCTCGGCGTCATCGGTAGTCTCCTCAAGACCGTCTTCCGTGCCCGCCACTTCATCTGGGAAATGGACCTCTATCCCGATATCGCCGTCGATCTCGGTGTCCTTCACCCCCGCTCCTGGTGTACCCGCCTCATGGGCGCTTCTTTCGACCACGCCCGTCGTAAGGCGGATGGCATTATCGCCCTCGGCGAATGCATGCGCCAGCGTTTGATCCGCCGCGGCATTCCCGCCGACCGCATCCACGTTGCCGATAACTGGGCGGACGGCGCCGAAATCTATCCCCTCCCGTTCCCCGCCCCCAGCCCGCTGAGAGTCCTCTATTCCGGCAATCTCGGCCTCGCCCACGACGTCGATACGTTCCGCGCGGCAATCCACCACTTCCGCTCCGATAGCCGCTTCCACTTCGCCTTTGCCGGAGCCGGGCCGCGGCGCAAAGCCATCGAATCCTTCTGCGCCAGCAACGATGCCCGCGGCAACGTCTCGTTTTCCGGCTATCGCCCCCGCCACGAACTCGCCGCCGCCTTCGGGGCCTGCCACATTGGTCTCGTCACCCAGAAACCGGAAACCCTCGGCTCCGTCGTCCCCAGCAAGACCTATGGCCTCATGGCCGCCGGCCGCCCCATTCTCTACATCGGTCCACGCGAGGCCACCCCGGCCCTGATCATTAAGCGCTTCCACTGTGGATGGCAGGTCGATCCCGGCGATAGCGCGGGCCTCGTCGCCCTTCTCGAAAGCCTCGCCGCCGATCCCGGTCTCGTCTCCCTCGCCGGCGCATGCGGCCGCATCGCTTTCCTCCGCCACTACGATCTCCCCATCGGCGTCGCCCGCGTCTCCTCGATCCTCGGTGCGTTGCAGTCGGAGCCGGTGGACGATGCTGCCCCCCTTCTGCCGGATGCCGCCGCCGAATTAATCTCCGCCCAACCCTCATCGGGCGCCAAGGTTCGTCGTATGACCGCCTGAGCTTGGTGGGGCAGGCCTTCAGCCTGCCAATTCGCCCCAAATTCACCTCCACAGCGCGCAAGGTAACCCCATGTTCTCTCTTGCTCTACTTGCAGTTTCCGCCCTTCTGTTCACCCTGGCGTTCACCCCCGTGTGCCGAACTGCGTGCATCCGCCTGGGCTGGGTAGATCAGCCTGGGCCCCGGAAGGTCCACCAGGCTCCGGTCCCCCGCACAGGCGGTATCGCCATCCTCTTTGCCTACGCGCTCGCGTTCCTGATCCTCTTCTACTCGCCTCTCGGGGGCGCCCGCGCCGTTGCCGCCGCGCTCCCCAGTGTTTGGGCTCTCCTGCCGGCCGTTCTCGTCGCGTTCGCCACCGGCCTTCTCGATGACGTCTTTGGCCTGAAACCATGGATGAAGATCCTCGGCCAGATCATCGCCGCCGCCCTGGCCTGTAATGCGAATGTCCAGATCCACGCCGTGGCCGGTCATTCCATCGCGAGCACTTGGTGGCACGTCCCGATTACCATCCTCTGGCTGGTCGCTTGTTCCAACGCCTTTAATCTCATCGATGGCCTCGATGGCCTCGCCGTCGGTGTGGGCCTCTGCGCCACAGCCACCATCTTCCTGAGCGCCACCCTCAGTGGCAACTACGCCTTGGCCCTCGTCACTGCCCCGCTCCTCGGCGCCCTCCTCGGATTTCTCCCCTACAACGTCAACCCCGCGTCCATCTTTATGGGCGATTGCGGTAGCCTGACGGTCGGCTTCCTCCTTGGATGCTTCGGCGTCATCTGGTCCCAGAAATCCGCCACCCTCCTCGGCATGACCGCTCCCCTCCTCGCCCTCGCCATCCCCCTCCTCGATACCTCCCTCGCCATCGCGCGCCGCTTTCTCCGTGGCCAACCCATCTTTGGCGCCGACCGCGGCCATATCCACCATCGTCTCCTCGCCCGCGGCTTCACCCCCCGCCGCGTCGCCTATGTCTTCTATGCCGCTGCCGGAACTGTCGCCGGTCTCTCCCTCATCCTGGGTTCCGCCGCCAACCACGTCGCCGGCATCGTCCTCGTCGCCTTCTGTGCCTTCGTCTGGCTCGCTGTCCAATACCTTGGATATGAGGAATTCCACGCCGCTCGTCACATGATCTTCGGCGGGATATTCCGCCGCACCCTGAACGCCAACCTTTCCATCAGCCAGTTGGAAACTGCCGTCCACGTCGCCAACACTGTGGATGAATGTTGGGACGCTCTGGTGCAGACCAGCCGTAGCCTTGGATTCAGCGAAGCCGAACTGCAATTCAACGACCGCCACCTTACGGCCCGGCTCACCGAGGTCGATTCCGCGGAATGCTGGGATCTGCGCATCCCGCTGAACCATTCCGGCCACGTGTACCTCCACGTCCCCCTTCATTCCGCGCAGCCCCCGGCGACCATCGGCTGGCTCGTGACTTCAGTGGGAACAGTCTTCGCCAACAAACTAGCCGCGTTCCCCGTTCAGCCCACAGCCTCCGCCGGTGATGGAACCACCAACCAGGAGATCAAGTCCCTCGCCACGTCCGCTAGCTCCTGATCCCGTTAGCCGGCTTGCCCGGTGCCTCAATCGGCCCCAGAGGGACTGACGAATCTGTCCCAACGCCCCGCTTTCGGGCTGTGTGGAGCAATTGAGCGAACGCCTCGCGGGTGTTGTGCTGCGCCTAAAGCCCGAAGGCCTATAATTAGCGATAGTTGGAGCGTAGAGCATGAGCCGTGGAATGAAGGCGTGTTTATCCGGTCTGGTTATTGTCAGCATCACCTAGTTTGGCAGGGATGTCTGGCTCGGGGCCGTTGGCCGTTGTCTCACGTCTACGGGCGGAGGGGCTAGTTCGAGTGCCGACTTCGCCGTAGTTCCGCCGGCAGACTACATCCGGCCTGATGTAGGCATGGAAACTCTGGAAGAGGCGGTGCGGCTGCAGCGCGGAGGTAGTGTAAAGCGCATCGTCATGAGCTGCCGGGAATTTTACGGCGTCAGTGAATGTGAACTCGCAGAGACCGCGCTGAGGAGTAGAGGATATCTGGGAGCTCGGATCGAATGGTTGCGAACAGAGCCTTTGCCGGATGAGATGGAGGCGGTTAAGACGATCCAATATCTGAGGGAACGCGGCGCCAAGTCGGCAATCATCTTGCTCCCCAATTACAAAGTGCGGCGGCTTGGTCGTGTCTACCGTCGGCTTGGATCTCAATCCGAAATCGAGGTGACCGTGTCGCGCCAGAACCGGGAGTTTGATCCACAAAGATGGTGGAGATCTCGGGAGGGGCAGAAGCGGTTTGTCGAAGAACTCGTGAGGCTGACGCGGCTCTTATGAAACCACCAGCCTGGGGAACTCACGAACTCTGAGCTGTGGGTGCGCAACACGTCCGTCCGGCATGAGAAATGCAAGCTCCCCCAACCGAAATAGGCAGCCATTGATTGACAGCATGCTTCGACAGCGCAACAAATCCACACCGCGATTCGGTCTCCTGAAGACGTGGCGCACCCTGATTCTGTCTCTCTGGGGTGTGCTGCTCGGCTGCGTCATCATCGGTTCCTTGTTGCCCGCCGCCTCTCCAGTTATGGCGGACATCGGCCGCCTGCACATTAGCGACAAGGTTCTGCACTCCTGCGCCTATCTGGCACTTTCGCTTCTACCTGTGATCGGATTTAGGGACCGCCGGAGAGGGCTTAGGGCAGGCCTCTCGATGTTCCTTCTGGGAATCCTCATGGAGGCGGGCCAGCAGTTCTCGCCGGGCCGCGCTGTTGAACTTGGGGATGTAATCGCCAACGGCGCGGGCGTCAGTTGCGGTGCCCTGCTGGGCCTGCCGATCCGCGCCTGCATCGCCATCCTCTGAGTGGGACAGACGATCGCCTTTTGTCGTCTGTCAACCTTCTCTCCTGCGCGGCCTCGCCAAACCGACAATCTGAAACCCACGTTATGACCCACGAGGAAGGAGGTGTGTCTAAAGAGTGTTACGCCCGCAAGTGACCTCCGTCAATCATGCGACGGAGGTAGTCCTCGTAGCTCATCTCGCATTCCACGAACTTCAACAACTCCGCCCTGGAAAGATGAAGCTCTCTGGCCATGAGTCGCAGCAACCGATCATCCAGTTTCCTTTGTCCATGACTGACCCAAGTGTGAATACTCGTGCGGCGGCGCTGGACCATAAACCACAACATTGTGTGGTGGGTCTCGACCTTTCAAAGCCCTTCCTCAACAGAACGTTGATTAGTAGCGATGCGAGGATCTCGGCCATGCAGCGGGCGTCACGGACCTCACGAGGCTCCGCATCTTTCGCTTCAATCGCCGGGCGTCCTGCGTGAGTTTTGGGTCGTCCGCCGACGCAATCCATTCCCACATGCCCCAGAATTGATCGGCAAAGGACTCCAGGGCCTCCTCCTGATCCAGCCCACGGCCTTGCAGCCCAAGGGGTTCATACTCGACCAGGCAGTACGGGCCCTCATCACGCACGTCGAGGTCGATTGGCGCGCGCAGACCAAAAACCGTGTTGCCATGAATGATGCGTACCACTCGCTGAGTGGCATTTGCCGCGAGGGTCGCGAAGTTCTCCGCCCGCCTAGTCATCATCCGTCATTCTACCGCACGGTCCATTCGCATGCTAAACCGCTGACGCCTCACCCCTTTGCGAGAAATATTGTTTTCCCGCATCGCCCAATTGATCTGCCGCCGCCCGCAGCCGTTCATCCCGCCTTTCGCTTTTCGCGGGTGACGGTCCCGGTGGTGCCAGGGTTGCTGTCTCAACGGTATGCTTCGCGGCGGTTGCGAATGTGCAGAATCCGGATGATGTCCGGCTTCTCATAGATGAAACGAACTCGCCAGTCTCCCACGCGCAACCTGAGTTGGCGCCCCTCGCCTGTCAGCATCTTTACGTCGCCAGAGCCGGTTTGGATAAACCGCTCGATGGCCTCCTCCACCTGGTCCCGGTCGCGGTTTGGTAACCGTTCCAGATCCCTGGCCGCCTGCGGGCGGAACAGGACTCGCTTCATGCCCGTTTGCGCCGGAGTTGTTCAAACGGGATGTCGGGAGATGCATCGGCCAGAGACGACGCCACCGAGGCTCGCTCTTCCTCCGTCTCCGGCTCGTCGTCCAGGGGCGCGGCCAGAATCGCCAGTTCCACTGGATCCGCCAACGCGCGCAGAACCTTGCGCGCCGCCGGCACATCGCTCTCGGGAATGTGGTCCACCAAGGTGTGCAACTCGTGGCGGTCGATATCGGCCATAACACCTCCTCTTTCGAGTTTACTCCCTCTCTGCCGTCGTGCCCGGGTCGGCGCGCCCCCAGTAAGGCCTGCCTGCTCCGACGAATCGGGGAACCAGGCGAATCCGTCTGGTGCTGGCTCGCTCCTGGAAGGCTGGACACCGTCCTCTTGTTTGGAGTCCTCTGCCTGGCGTGCCAGTTTCTGTTTTGGTCCAGGGTTGTGCAGACCGATAATGGCCGATCCCGCCGATAGTAGGACGCTGCAAGGCCAAAATCCCATCTGGTGATGAATCTATAAACAAACGCGTCATGCGGTTCCATCGGAAGTTCACGACATGCTCGTACCCTGATGCTGCTTCTGTGGGCCGCGCTGATGTGCTGCGTCGTCATCGGTTCCCTGCTGCCCGCCGCCTCTCCAGTGATGGTGGACATCGGTCGTTTGCACGTCAACGACAAGGTGATGCACTTTTGCGCCTATCTGGCGCTGTCGTTTCTCCCTGTGATCGGATTTCGGGATCGGCGGCCTGGGATTGTGGCAGGCCTCTCGATGTTCGTACTGGGAATCCTCATGGAGGCGGGCCAGCATTTCTCCCCCGGCCGCGCGGTGGAACTCGGGGATGTCCTCGCCAACGGCGCGGGCGTCAGTTGCGGCGCCTTGCTGGGCCTACCGATCCGAACGCTGGTCGCCATTTTCTGAGCCGCGCGTAATTCCCTCCAGCGCGGCCTCATTCCCCTGACAATCTGAAACCCGTCGTGACCCGCAGTGCCGGAGGTGTGCCCGGAGCCCCCGGGGCGTACCCACTGTGCTGCGCAGGCTAGAGGTACGACGTATTTCTGCCGATATTATCGATTACGCCTTGGTCGGAACTTGTGGTGATTCGAGAAGCGAGAGAAAAACCA
>OBLU010002743.1_pt1 | contig 16081 bp, 9 predicted proteins | sample 1518681 | NCBI WGS metagenome assembly OBLU01 (sample SAMEA3539304, study PRJEB22396) | soil metagenome | biome: tundra; feature: field; material: soil | place: USA | collected 2010-05 | depth 0.15 m | reverse complement strand
CCGCGGGAACCGGCGGCCGCGGCACTGCCGGGAGTCAACCCCCCGATGCCAGCCCTGGCACCTTCTACTCCGCCATCAGCAACATCGATCTCGAAATCCGCGACGGCAACGCCGGCGCGGTCGGCGTCCGTGCCCGTTACGCCCAACACTGCTTCATGGCGCACATGGACTTTCGCATCGGCTCGGGCCTCGCCGGCATTCATGAAGCCGGCAACGTGGGCGAGGACCTTCATTTCTACGGGGGCCAGTACGGCATCTGGACACGCCGCCCCTCGCCTGGCTGGCAGTATACCGTGGTCGATGCTACCTTCGAGGGCCAGCGTGAAGCGGCCATCCGCGAACAGGAAGCCGGCCTCACGCTCATCCGCCCGCAGTTCCGCGGTGTCCCCACCGCAATCTCTATCGACGCGGGCTTCCCTGACGAACTCTGGGTGAAGGACGGCCGGATGGAGTTCATCACCGGCCCAGCCATCGTCGTCAGCCTGGAAAACAACGCGCGGACCGAGATCAACCTGGAGAACGTGGTCTGCCACAGCGTGCCCGTCTTCGCCTCCTTCCGCGAGAGCGGAAAGAAGGTCACCGCCCCGGCCGGCATCTACGAGGTGAAGGTCTTCTCGCATGGCATGAACTACTCCGATATCGGCGGCGTCCCCGCCATTCGCGACGTCTTCGAAGCTACCCCGCTCCCCGCCGTGCCCGCCCCGATGCTGGCCGAACTCCCCGACCTGCCGCCGCGCGACTCCTGGGTCAATATCCGCTCGCTGGGCGCCAAGGGCGATGGCGCAACCGACGATACCGCCGTCTTCCGGAAGGCCATCGCCGAAAATCGCGCGATCTACCTGCCTTCCGGCAAATACGTCGTCAGCGATACCATCGCGCTCAAACCCGACACGGTTCTCATCGGACTGCACCCCAGCGCCACGCAGATCGATCTGCTCGACGGGACCCCCGCGTTTCAGGGCGCGGGCGCTCCCAAGGCGCTCGTCGAGGCGCCGAAAGGCGGCGTCAACATCGTGATCGGCATCGGGCTCTACACCAACGGAATCAACCCGCGCGCCGTGGCCGCCAAATGGATGGCCGGCAAGGATTCCATGATGAACGACGTCCGCTTCCTTGGCGGCCACGGCACCAACAAACTCGACGGCACGCGCGAGAACCCTTACAACAACACCCACACCGCCGATCCCGACCTCAACCGCCGCTGGGACGGCCAGTACCCCAGCCTGTGGGTGACCGCCGGCGGAGGAGGAACCTTCCTCGACATCTGGACCCCCAGCACCTTCGCGCAGGCCGGCATGCTGGTCTCCGACACCACCACCGAAGGGCGCGTCTACGAGATGTCCAGCGAACATCATGTCCGAAACGAGGTGCAACTGCACAACGTCTCCAACTGGCAGATCTACGCGCTGCAGGCCGAGGAGGAGCGCGGCGAAGGCGGTTTCGCGCTGCCGCTCGAAATCGACGGGTCCAGCAACATTACCATCGCCAACTTTCACAGCTACCGCGTGATCAGCACCTTTCAGCCGTTCCCGTGGGCCATCAAAATCTCCAACTCCCGCAACATACGCCTGCGCAACATCCACTGCTACAGCAACAGCAAGGTGTCGTTCGACTCCGCGGTTTACGACCAGACGCACAACGTCGAAATCCGCCAGCGGGAATTTGCCTGGCTGACCATCTCCGGCGACGCGCCGCGTGCCCTTCCGAAGGCCTCGTCCCCGGTGCTCGCCTCTGGCGCCAAAGTTGAGAAGCTGACCGGCGGCTTCTACAACATTTCCGGAGGCGCCGTCGATCCCGCGGGAGACTTCTATTTCGTCGATGCGAAGTGGCAGAGAATCTATCGCTGGTCGGCCGCCGCCCGCCAGCTCTCCACCGTCCGCGACAGCCCGCTCGACCCCGTCAACCTTGCATTTGACAAAGCGGGCAACCTGATCGTCATCGGCTACTCCGGGAACGGCACCGTCTACACCTTCAAGCCCGGCGCCCCGGAAGGGGAAATCTCCCTTCTCAAAGCCGAGCCGTTCGTTGCCCGGCCCGGTATGACCGCGGTGCTGCCGGTGGGCGATTATCACCTGCAGCCGGCCCAGAGGTCCTATCAATATGTTTCGCCCGACGGCACGACATTCCTCTCCGCCGGCCAGGACTTTGTCAACGGCGCGCTCAGTTGGGGCGTCAAGAGCAGCGACCTCATACGCACCTTTGGATTGGCGCGCGCGGTTTCGGGCAAGCCCTATTACCTCACCGACGAATCCTCGTTGACCACCTGGTCCGCCACGGTCGGGCCGGACGGCAACCTGTCCGACCGGAAGCTCTTCGCCGACCAGGGCGGCGAAGGCGTCGCCGTCGATGAACGAGGCAACGTCTACATTGCCGCCGGCCAGATCTATGTCTACGACCCCGCCGGCAAACTCATCGACACCATCGAGGTCCCCGAGCGTCCGCTGCAATTGGTTTTCGGCGGAAAGGATGGACAGACCCTGTTCATTCCCGCGCGCACCTCGCTCTACGCCGTCCGCACGCGCGTCCGCGGCCTGTGAGGCATTCCGGATGATGCTCACGCGAACTCTGACAATTTTCCTGCTCTTCCTGCCTCTCGGCGGCGCGCAAACCGCCGGCAGCACCGTGGTCGGCATCCGCGGATCCCAGTTCACCATCAACGGACAGCTTTCCTACACTCCGCCCTCGGGCTTTCCCTCCGCCAATACAAACCTCGCCGGCACGCTGCTCAATGTCCGCGCCGTGCAGGCGATCTTCGACGACGCCAACTATCCCAACCAGGGATCCCGCCTCCACCCCTACCAGTCCAATACGCTCGGACCCATATTCTGGGACTACCCCGATGGGCCCTGGGACCCCGAACGCAATGTCCGCGAGTTTCTCGCCGCGCTCCCGGACTGGCGGCGCTGCGGGTTGCTTGGCCTCACCGTGAATCTCCAGGGAGGCGGCCCGCCGGACGGCAACTACGGCGAGAGCATTACCTTGCAGCCTCACAACAACAGCGGTTTCGATCCGGAGGGAAATCTGAAACCCGCCTATGCCGTCCGCCTGCGGAGGGTGATCGCCGAGGCCGACCGTCTTGGCATGGTCGTCATTGTGGGGTTTTTCTATTTCGGATCCAACGAGCGCATCCAGATTGCTCCCGACGACCGGTACGTGAAAGAAGCCATCGTGCAGGGGTGCCGCTTCCTCAAGAGCCTGCCGCATCGCAACATCCTGATCGAAATCAACAACGAGACCAACGCGAGCGGCTACAAGCACCGCATCCTGCAGCCCAACGGCGCGCTGGATGCCGTGCTGCTGGCGCAGCAAACGGTGGAGCGCCAGATTCCGGTTTCCATGAGCTGGTCCGGCGGCATCATGCCGCGCGGCAGTCGCGGGGAGGCCGCCATGCGGGCCGTGGACTACGTCATGTTCCATACCAACGGGCAGACGCCCGAAGAGGTCCACCAGAGCATCCAGGCCATGCGGCGGTGGCTGGGATACGACCGGCCCTTGATCATTAACGAAGATGGCGTCAGCACGTTCAACCTGCATGCCGCCGTTCAGGAACACGTGGGGTGGGGCTACTACGATAACGGCCTGACCAACTACCGGGACGGCTTTCAGGCGCCGCCGGTGAACTGGCAAATCAACACGCCCGTCAAGTGGCAGTTCTTCGAACAGGTGGCGCGCCTGACGGGGTCTGCGATTCCGCCGAAGCCGGAATACGCCGCCGCCGACACGCCGGAAATCGAGCTGTTCGGGCTCAAACCAGGGCAGGTCCTCAAAGGTCGTGTGTGGATCGAGGCCATCGTCCACGACCGCCACCCGCGATGGCCCATCAAGCGCGTGGAATTCTTCATTGACGGCGCGCCTTACAGCTATCGCCGAAATGCGCCGTTCCTCGTCAACAACCAGGAGTGGTGGGATCTGGTGGACGTGCCCGCCGGCCCGCACGTGCTGCGCGTGGTGGCCTACGACCAGCGGGGGCCGCGATTCACGGAACTATGTTCGATGCTGGAAGTTTCTTTCACGGTCGAAAAGTGAAGCCGCTGTGGAGGCGGTTCTCGCGCGGCGGTAAAATAGAAAGATGCCGCGTCAGGACGCTCTCGCCGCAGCCAGCGTCGAGCGTTTTTTTCAGTTTTCGCTGCTCGGACTTGTGGCCAGCGGCTACCTGGCAGTCGCAGCCTCGGGCTTTCTGGACGCGCCGACTATCGCCCTGACCGCCACAGGCCTGCTGTTACGCGCCATCCTGATCTGCGAACTCGTGCGGTTGAACCTATCCGACCGGCTTACCACGCTTGTCACCATCGGCTACGCCGCCTTCTTTATAGCCGACTACTTTCTGCTTTCACGTGATTTTCTTGCGGCCACGGTGCATCTGCTGTTCTTCCTGGCGGTGATGAAGATCCTGACCGCCAAGAGCAATCGCGATTATCTGTATACAGCCGTCATCGCCTTTCTGGAACTGCTGGCGGCGGCGATTCTCTCCATCAATTTCAATTTCTTCGTCTTCCTCGCGTTGTACCTGCTGTTCGCCATTGCGGCGCTCACTTCCGGCGAAATCCGGCGGTCGATTCACCGGTCCCGCGTGACCGCGCGCAGCGGATCGAAAAGCCTCTACCTGCGCCTCACCGTGCTTTCCGCCCTGGTCACGTTGGCGATCCTGGCTTTGACGGCCGGGCTGTTCTTCATCCTGCCGCGCACCGCCGAAGCCGCCCTTTCGCGGCTGATTGCGCACCGCGTTTTCCTTCCCGGCTTTTCCAATCAGGTGAACCTGGGGGATATCGGGGAAATCAAGACCAGTTCCCTGCCCGTGATGCACATCCGCATGGATAGCGCGCAGGTCGTGGGGCCGCTGAAGTGGCGCGGCGCGGCGTTGACCGATTTCGACGGCAAGCGCTGGACCAATCCAAGCCGCAAGCTGGAAACCATCCTGGTGGAGGACGACCACGTGGCGCTGGCGCCGGCCGGGTTGCCCCCGCCGGGGCGGCGCGTCAATTACCGCGTCGAGCTGGAGGCGCTGGAGAACGACACTTTGTTCTTCGCCGGCGCACCGGAGATTCTGGACCTGCGGGCGCGCGCCCTTTACCGTTCCGAAACCTCGAGTTTTCGTCTGGGGCACACCGTGCCGCAGGGGTTCCACTACGATGTTTACAGCCTGCTGGACGACCCGCCGGAAGTAGCGCCCGTGCGATTTCCGCCTCCCGTGCTTCCGCTGGCCGCGCGCGAGCTTAACCTGCAGCTTCCCACCCTCGACGGCCGCATCGCCGAACTGGCGCGCACCTTCGCCGCCGGCGCCGCGGACGATCTGGCCCGCGCGCGAGCCATCGAGCGCCGTCTGCGCTCGGACTATGGATACACCCTGCAATTGCCTGCTCGCGAGACGGCCGATCCGCTGGCCAACTTCCTGTTTACGCGCCGTAAGGGACACTGCGAGTACTTTGCCAGCGCCATGGCCGTGATGCTGCGCTCTCTGGGTATTCCGGCGCGCCTGGCGACGGGGTTTCAAAGCGGCGTGTACAACCCGGTCTCGGACCTCTGGCTGGTGCGCGCCAGCGACGCGCACAGTTGGGTGGAGGCCTGGATTCCGGGCTACGGATGGACAACCTTCGACCCCACGCCTGCCGATCCGAACTCCGGCGGGCTGGCGTTGGTGGCCCAACTGTCCCTGTACCTCGATGCCGCCGAGACCTTTTGGCAGGAGTGGGTGATGACCTACGACGTGGCGCGCCAGGGCACCCTGGCGTACCGCATGGAGCAGGGGGCTCACCGCGTGGGCATTCGCTGGTTTGACACCGCCTTATCGGTGCGCTTTGGTTGGGAGCGGTACGTAGTCGGCTGGGCGCGCCGTTTCGGCTGGCAGGCCCTGGGCTGGGCAGCGGGATTGGTGGCGCTGGGGGTTGCGGCGGGCCCCCTGGTCCGGCTGATGCGCATGCGCCAGCGGGTGGAGCGCGTCCGCCGTGGGCAGGCCAGCGTGGCCGACGCTACGTTGCTTTACCAGCGCATGCTGCACATTCTGAAACGGCGCGGCTACCAGAAGCCCCCCTGGTTCACTCCCGCGGAATTCGCCGCGTCGCTGCCGCGCACGTCGCTGGGCGACTCGGTCGGCGAGTTTACGGATGCCTACAACGCACTGCGTTTCGGCGGTCACGCCGGGGCGGCTCCCCGATTGTCGATTCTGCTGGACCGGATGGAACAGGAGTAACCGGCTAGCCGGTCACCGGCGCGCTGCCGCGCGGGACTTCCGACATGAGGGCCAGCAGATTGCGATCGGGGTCGCGGAAGAAGGTGATCCACAGATCGTGATCGGGCAGGCGCGCAGTCAGCCCCGGTTCGCGCTCGAAGGTCACGCCGCGCGCGGTGAACTCCCGCTGCGCCTGCTGGATGTCGGCGACTTTGAAGTAGAGGATCGAGCTGTGGGTTTCGCCCGGCGTCTCCGCGCAGGTGAGCATCAGCCGGATGCCTCCGCAATCGAAAAAGCCCATATTGGGGACCTGGAACAGGAACTTCATTCCCAGTTTGTCCCGATAAAAGGCGATCGCCTGGTCCACCTGTGAGACGGTGATCGCGATCTGGCCGATGGTGGACAGGCCTAACTCCATAAGTTTCCTCTCGAAACCCATCATAGCGGATGGGTGGCGAGGCCGGTCAGACGGGCTGGCGGCCCCATCGGCCGGCCGTTTCAGCCAGGTGCTTCAGCAGGTGACTGCATGCGGCCATTTCGTCGGGATCGGGCGAGTTGGCGACCAGGGCGACCAGCACGCTTGCCAGGATCTCGCGGCGCTCCTCGTGGAGGCTGGCGTTCTGCGGACCGGCTCCCGGTCCCGGGTTGGGGGGAACGCCGCCAACGGCAGCAGGCACGACACGCAGAGACGGTGGCTTTAGGCTCACAATTCACTCATCGGACGCGGCACACCGCTCATTAATGTAATCCGGCAACTCCGCCGATATGGTTCCTGAAGCCTTATGATCCGGCTAACCCGCTTGAACCGCGCGCCCATGGTCCTGAACTCAGACCTGATCGAGCACATCGATGTCACGCCGGATACCGTAATCACGCTGACAACCGGTCAGATTCTTCGCGTGCGCGAGAGCGCCGATGAAGTGGTGGAACGCATCGTGGAGTTCCGCCAGCGCGTGGTCCACCACGACGCACCTCCGGTCAACGATTGCGAACCGTCCCACGATTGATCCCATGTCAACCAGCGGAGCACCGAAACCCACAACAAAGGACGCACCCCGGAGCGCTGCCAGGAAGCCGCCAAAACCAGGCGGGCTGCGGCCCGACATGGCGACCATCTCAGGAATCGCGCTGGCGCTGGCCGGAATTATTGGCGGGCTGATCCTGGAGAAAGGCAGCATCCAGGACCTGTCGCAGGTAACCGCCGCCATGATTGTGTTCGGGGGAACATTTGGAGCGGTGCTCGTGACCATGCCGCTGGCCACCGTGCTGCGCGCCTTCCGGGGAGTCAGCGCGGTGTTCTTCGAAACCGCCGGCGACACGGCGGCGACCATCGACCGGTTGATCCTGTACGCCACCCAGGCGCGCAAGCAGGGAATCGTCAGCCTGGAGAGCGAGGCCGGGGCGATTGAAGATCCCTATCTGCGCAAAGCCCTGAGCCTGGCGGTGGACGGCACGGACCTCCAGGAGTTGCGCAAGATGATGGAAATCGATATCGCGCTGGCCGAGCACACCGCGGAGTCGGATGCCAAAGTCTGGGAAGCGGCTGGAGGATATGCGCCGACCATCGGGATCATCGGCGCCGTGATGGGTCTCATCCAGGTGATGAAACATCTGGAGGATATCAAGGAAGTGGGGCACGGGATCGCAGTAGCTTTCGTGGCCACGGTGTATGGCGTGGCCTCCGCCAATATTCTCTTCCTGCCGGCGGCGGCCAAGCTTCGCATGCGAATGAACGAGGCAACCCTCCGGAAGGACATGATTCTGGAAGGCGTCATCGGGATCGTGGAGGGGCTGAACCCTACTCTGATTCGCATGAAACTGGATGCCTATAACCCCCATCGGGAAATCAAAAAGGCGAAGGCGCCGAAAGCCGCGGAAGTGTCGGCTCCGGGTGCCCGGGCGAAACGCGTCGCGCCACCCGAGGCGGCTTCGGCCCGGCCATGAGGCGATAATCGGTGACACGCAAAAAGGCGGCTGGACATGCGAACCACGAGCGCTGGCTGGTGTCCTATGCCGACTTCATGACGCTGCTGTTCGCGTTCTTCGTGGTGATGTTCGCTTCCACGCAGAGCGACAAGAACAAGGCCAAGGACGTATCGGACTCGGTGCGGCAGGCGCTGGAACACGGCCAGTTCAGCGCGGCGATTTCAACCGTGCTGGGCCGGGGCAAGCACGAGGCGCGGAAAGCGCCTTTGAGCAAGGACGCTACCACCGAACGGGAGAACCCGAATGCGCCTCCACCGCTTCCGCCGGAGAGGCACCCGCCGGACCTCGCCCAATCCCTCGACACCTTACAGAAGGGGCTGGATTCGGACCTGAAGAACGGCAAGCTGCAGCTCCGGCTGGACGCGCGCGGGCTGATCATCAGCCTGCGCGAAAAGGCATTCTTCGCCTCTGGGGACAGCGCCGTCGCTCCCGACAGCCTGCCGATGCTAGCCAAGATCGCGGCCGTAGTCCAGTCGCTGCCCAACTCGGTGCGTCTCGAAGGACACACCGATGCGCGGCCCATCCATACCTCGCGATTCCACAGCAACTGGGAGCTTTCGGCGGCGCGCAGTATCGCCATGCTGGAACTGTTGCGCGATCGCTTTCAAATTCCGCCGTCTCGCATGGCGGTGGCGGGCTACGCGGAAAACTCTCCGGTCGATACCAATGACACCGAGGAAGGAAGGGCGCACAACCGCAGGGTCGACCTGGTGTTGCTTTCGGCCGGTGGGCTGACAGCGGAGCCAGCGGCTTCCCTAATCACGGCGGCGGTCGCGGGCACGTCGAGCGACCCGCCGCCCAAGGGACAACGGCCTGCCACTCGCTGAGCGGGTGGGACAGGCGATCGCCTTCTGTCGCCTGTCAACCTGCCAGGCTTCGGTCAGGCACAGACCACGAAAGGCGATGGTCTGTCCACCGGCTGCCCTATCAGAAGGTGGCCGACACAAGGCGAGGACCGCGCGTTGCAATCGGAACCTCGTATTCTCCCGCGACGTGCAGGTGGTTGAGCTTGTTCAGCAGACGGGTGCGCTCGCACAAGACTACGGTTCGCGACCATTCCACAAGTTCACCCACTTCGGAAAGCCTGGCGGCGGAGAGACATCCCATGTTCAATTCCTCGGCCAGCCCGGCTGCGCACTCTTTCCACAGGAGTTGTGCCCTGCCAAATTCTCCGGAGCTCACAGCCTGTCGAATGGTTTCCAGCGGAAGTTGCTTCATAGTCGTTATTTGTACATCGCGTCGGCGGTTTGCTGTGCCTGGAACAGGCCGCTGAGGTAGCTGTATTGCTGCTCCATGGACGCGATTAAGGCATCGGCCGCCGCCATTTGGTTTTGCATCTGGAGCTGCATTGCATCCACCGCGGCTTGCTTCGTCGAGATCGTAGTGCCGAGATCGGTGATTTGGGACTTCATGTCCGTTTCCAGTGTCTTGAGCAGCCCGGTGGTCGGATCTTCCACGCTGGTGAGGGCATCGGTAGCGCTCTTCAGAAAACCACCGCCGGTGGCTGAGCCGAGAAACGCGGTCACACCGGTCGAACTGGTGAGATCGGCGGACATCAGGGTCAGGGCATTGTACGTAATCTGGCCGTTAGTGCCCAGGTCCAACCCCAGGCTCGCCAGGCCGCTGAACTGGCCGCTCGACGAATAGGTGGAGATACTGCTGAGAAGATTGGAGAGCTGGTTGACAATGGATTGGCCTTGGAGCGCGCCGCTCGTCTGGCCCCGCTGTGTGCCGAGTTCGGTCACGGCGGCGTTATAGGCATCGGCGAAACCGGAGAGCGCCGTGTTGAGGGCACCGGTGGATCGCGTTACAGTTATGCCCACCGGATTGCCGGAGGTTCCTACGAGAGTTGCCGTCACTCCGTAGGAGACCGTAATATTGCGGGTGGCGCTGGTGTTCATCACACCCGAGCTGTTGATCTCATAGGCTGCAAGGGCGCCAGCGGTCTGTTCCTTCTGGAAACTGGTTACGGAGGTCTTCTGAATGTCGTACGCTCCGGCCGGTCCCTGCAGCGCGATGCGGTAATCCGGACTGCCGCCGGTTTCCAGATCCACTACCGAGGCGTGGACATGGCTGCCATACAGCGAATTAATGGCGGCGGCAACGCTGGCTGCGCTGTTGTCCGCTGGCGTGAAGCTGTAAGTGCTGGAGCCGATTACCAGGTTGTACGTGCTGCGACTGCCGGCCGCGTCGGCCGTAGCATCCCAGGAGGCGGCTGAAAGGCTGGTGACCGGGATCTGCTGCGTCTGGAGGGATGCGGAGCCGGTTCGCTGGAGGTCCAGGGTCGTGGAGCCGTTCATCGGGCCGTCGGTGGTGCTTTCGAGCGAGATCCGGTTGTCTGGGCTGGTGCTGGTTCCTAAATTCACCACCGCGGCGCGGACCTGCCCGCCATAGGCCGTATTGATCGCGGACGCAACATCGGCTGCGCTGTTGCTGGCCGGCGAAATGTTGTATTGGCTGCCGCCAATGGTGAGAACATATGTGGCCGCCGTGCTACCGGAAGCGTCCCAAGTAGCGGCGGTTTGGCTGACGGCGTAACCGGCCGCGGCCGGCTGCTGAAGACTGGTGGGAGTCGGGCCGGTGGGGATGTTGAGAAGGTCGAGGTTGGTCTGGCCCAGCGTCGCGCTTTGCAGCGAGATGCGGGTGTCGCCGGGCGCCACGTTCACCGTGGTGGCCTGCACCAGGTTGCCGTAACTCGCATTGATGGCGTCAGCCACGGACTGGGCGCTGTTGTCGGCCCCGGTGACGCTGTAGTTCTGATTCCCGACGACCAGCGTGAACGTCGTCGGTTGCCCATTGGTCTCGGGTACGTTCCAGTTCGCGGCGGACATGCTGGATTCATAGGCGCCGATGCTGGTGACGTTCATGGCGTAGTAGCCTTCCTGGGCGCCATCGGCCAGGCTTACGTCAACCACGTTGTCGCTCGAGACCGACGCTTGGAACGACGACCCGCCGAGCGCGGTTCCGATTGCCGCTACGGCCGTCTGCAGGGCGGCGAACTTGGTGTCCAGCTTGGTCAACTCGTCCGATTGGGTCGTCAGGGCGGTCTGGTTGTTGGTCAACTGGGTGATGGGCAGGTCGGCGATCGCCACCGCGCGGCTGACTACGTTGTTGAAGTCCGTGGAATACGCGCTAGTGCCAGTGAAATAGGTGGGGGTGGTGCTACTAGTTCCCATAAAATACTCCAGGGCCGGCACAGGACATATCGTCCTATCCGGCCCGAAGCTTTAGGCCGGCGGAAGAACTGCCCGTAAGGGCCGCCCTTCCGCCGGGTCAGTTGTTAGGATTAGCCCCTGAGGAGGCTGAGAACCGCCTGAGGCGCGGAGTTGGCCTGGGCCATGGCAGCAATCGAAGCCTGCGACAGGACCTGGGCCTTGGAGAGGTTGGCCGCCTGCTGCGCCACATTCGCGTCGCGGATTTGCGACTCGGCAGCGGAGAAGTTGGTGATCTGGGACTGTGCCAGACTGATGGCATAACTCAGCTGGTTCTGGCCCTTACCAACGGCCGCTTGTGCGGTGCCGAGCTTGCTGATCGCCGAGCCGAGGGCGGCCACGGCCGCAAGCGCGCCCGTTTGCGTGTCGATGGCAATTGTGCTGCCCGTGCCGGAGACAGCGCCGGCAGCCGTTTCCGCCGTGCCGCCGTTGACACCGCCAGAGGCGTTGCTGCCTACGGAGACCTGGAAGTTGCTGAGTGCGCTGATGAAATTGATCTCCGGGCTGCCGTTCACGTTTTGCTCTACCGCGACGATGCCTTGCAGGGTCGCGTTATTGGTTTTTTGCAGCTGGGTGTTGATGTACGTCACCGCCTTATCGATGCTGCTGGCGGAGCCGTCGTTGGCCAACCCTGCTGTGCCGCTGTTGGTGGCTGCCAGCGTGATCGTGGCGGCCTGAATGGCGCCGGTACTGTCGTTGGCCGAGATGGTCAGCGACTGCGTTCCGCCACCGGTTGCGAGGGCGGAGAAGGTGAGCCCGCCGGTCTGCGCGGAGCCCGAGGCGCTCACGCCGGTCAGGGTCGAAACCCCGCCGTTGATACCCGCGTTGCCCACGAAGCTCTTGCCCGAGATGCTGCCAAACCCGAGATCCACTTCATTGGTTCCCTTGTAGGTTCCGGCAGTCAACCCCAGGGCCGCATTGGCGGTTCCGCCCTGGATCTGCAGACTGTTGGCGGCCCCCGGAGTGTTGGAAGCGATCTGGATATAGTTCTTCCCGTTGACGGAAAGCAGACTGGCGGTCGCGCCCGAGGTGACGAGCTTGCCGTTGAGCTCGGCCAGAACGTCGTCCGCGGTCGCATCCGTCTGATTCAGGTTCACGGTTGTGGTGGTGACGCCGCCATCGGTCGACAGCTTGAGCGTCACGGGCGCCGAGCTGAAGTCCATGCCGGCGGTAACGTCCACGGTTCCGACCACAGTCCCGGCCGCGGCAGCCGCGCCGGCATTGAGTTGGAACTTGGTGGAGTTGGTGGAGGCGATCTGCAGCTGACCGCCTGAGTTGCTCGCCTGCAATCCAGCCGCGGTCAGCGTGGCGTTACCGCCGATCTCCCCGTTGATGGCGGCGACCAGATTGTCGAGGGTACGGTTCGTTCCGTGCGCCTGACCGGCGTGCACGGCGCTGTTGCTGAGCATAGCGGCGCCCCAGAGAGCCGAGCCATTGCCACCCATCGCCGAGATGTAGTGGCCCGCGCCGGCGGTATTGTTGGTGATCAGGATGTGATTGCCCGTGTCGACGGTCACGGTGGCGACCGGAGCCGAGCTGAGCGGGTTATAGAGCGTGCCTACCGTACCCGTGGTCGGGTCGGTTGCCAGTTGGGCATTGGCAATCGCCGCGTTCATGGCGACGGCGATGTCGGCCGCTGTGTGGGCGTCCCCTTGGTGAACGCCGACCTGCGGAGCCAGGCCAAGAGTGGTCATGGTGGTGTCCACGCCGGGGGAGACCGTGTTGATGGCGGAATTGATCGAGATCGAAGTGCTGAGTCCGGACGTACTGGACGTTAACTCCAGGGCGTTCCCGGCGGCGTTCTTCCCGACCGTAATTACGGCGGAACCGAAGGCCGAGGCTGCATTAATACCGTTCTGCAGGTCGGTGACCATCTCGTCGATGCTGGTATCGTTGCCCGTCAACGTAACCGTCTTCACGGTGCCATTGAAGCCGATCAGCATGCTATTGCTCCCGCCGTTGCCGCCAGTTCCCGCGTGGACGCCTGACGCCAATCCGAGATTGGCCAAGGTGGCATCCGTGGTGCCGCCGGCGGGTGGGGTCAGTTGGGCTTCGTTGAGCGAGAACGAGTGGCCGGGGCCGGCCTGCGAGGCCGTAACGGTAAGGGCGGTGCCGTCGACGTTCTTCCCAAATGTGACAACCTGTGAACCGAAGGCTGAGCCTGCGCGGACCGCGGCGTTCAAATCGGTGATCACTGAGTCGATGTTGGTCTCCTGTCCGGTTAACGCGATCTGATGCGTGGCGCCATCGTAGGTGACCAGGATGCTGTTGTTCCCGCTGTTCCCGTCATTGCCCTCGACGACCGTTGCAGTGTTCAACTTGAGGTCGGCAAGGGTAGTGTCGGTTGAGCCGTCGCTGTTGGTGGCGGCACCAAACGAGAGAGAGTTGCCGGCGCCTACCGTGGTCGTCGTGAAGACGAGGGCGGTACTGCCGGTGTTCTTCCCAACCGCGACGTGGCCGCCGAAGACGCCGCTCAGTTGAGCCGCTACGTCGGAAACCACATTGTCAATGCCGTCATCAGTCTGGCTTAACGTGATCTTTTGGGTGGTGCCATTGTAGGTGATGTTAAAGCTCTTATTGTCCGAGGGGGCGGGATCACCGTCGGCAGCGTAATCCTTGACGAAAACCCCGCCCGCGCCGGCGGTGGCTACTGCGCCTATCGCGGTGTAGTTGATATTGAAGGTTCCACCGGTATCGTAGGTTTGCGTGGCGGCATGAGCCGAATAGTCGGTGTTAAAGGTTCCGCCGGTGCCGTCGAGGACTACCTTGCCATCGTTGAGGCTGGCCGCCAGCGTGGTGGATACAGCCTTGCCATCCAGGTTAAACGTCAAGGTGTTGTTGCTCTTGTTACCCAGCACCACGAGGCCATTGGCGGTGACGGCCGCACTCTGGTTCGTGCCCCCGGTGGCATCGCCTCCGTCGAGGGCGATGGAATTCAGCGCGATCGCCGGGCCACCACCGACGGAGAATTCCAGCGTGCTCTGCGCGCCCGCCGTCTGCCCCGCTTGCTGGCCAGCCGCGGCCGCAGTCTTGTCATACGCGACGCCTGCCAGTATGGTGCTGTAGGTCACCGCGTTAACGGCGCCCGACAGGGACGACCCGAGTCCCAGCACATCGCCCGCGGTGGCGCTGACGGTGCCGGTATCGCCGGACACTTGCACCGTGAACTTGGAGTTGTTCGCGTTGGTGAAGACGAGCTGGTTGTTGTTCACGCCGCCCAGCGCAACCGTGATTCCGGCCTTCTTCAGGGCGGCGCCAGCGGCGGAAGCCGCACCGCCGGTTGTCAAGCCGGTATTGATCTCGTCCATAAGATCCCGGGCCGCCGCGGCACCGGTGCCGTAGGTGGTGGTGCTCAGGGCGATGGTCTGACTGGTAAAACCGTCGCCCGAGACCTTCACCTCAATGGTTTTTCCGGCGACCAGTGCCCCGGCCGTGATCGCCTGACCCATGACGGTGGTGGCCAGAGATGCGCCCGTGGAACCACTCGAGAAGTTGCCCATGAGGGCGTTGGCCATCTGGTCGCCAGCCGCCGCCTGGAACGCTGAGGTGCTCGAGGTGAAGGCCAACTGCTGGCCTCCGTTGGCATCGGTGTGGACCGAAGCCACGATGCCGGCCGCCTTCAGCGCGGTATCGCCTGCGGCGCTGCCATTCCCCTCGTTCTGGATCGCGCTATTGATGTCTTTCACCAGGCCGGCGAGGTCACTCACGCCGGACGGGTTGACGGAAACTTTCACATTGCTGAAGCCGGCGCCGGAGAACTCGAAAATCGTCGAGCCCAGATTGGCCTGGACTGCCTTCAAATTGGTGACGTCGGTCAGGATGCTCGCCACCGAGGTGCTGGAGGAGCTTCCCAGATCGGCGGTGCCCACTACTGCCTGCATGCCCTTCAGTCCCAGACTCTGGCTGTCCACCGTCGCCTTGCTCAGGTCGACGGTTACGGCGGCATTCGCCAGGCTTTGGCTGCCGCTACCCTGGCCTAAGTACACGTTCAGGCTCTTGGCGAAGGTGCCGCCCGTGTCCAACCCGATGGACTGCGCCTGGCGGTCAATTTCCCCGACATCGCCCTGGAACTCCTTATTCAGGATGGTGCGGTCGCCGGTGAACGTGCCGGAAGCCGACTGCGTGGCCAGCGTCTTCAACCGGTCCAGGATGGACGAAATGTTGCTCATGCCGCCGTCCATGATCTGGAGCTGCGCCGTGGCGTCGTTGCCGTTGGCAACGCCCTGGGTCAGTTCCGCGACCGTACTGCGAAATTTGTTGGCGACCGCGAGGCCCGCCGCATCGTCGCCCGACTGGTTGATCCGGTAGCCGGACGTCAACTGGGCGATGGTCTTGCTTTGGAATGCACTGGTGACGCTCAGGTTCTGCTGGGCGATCAGGGAATTTACGTTGGTTTGGATAGAGATCATTTTGAAGTCCTTTCAAATCTGGGCGCCGGCATCTTGCCGGACAACAACCTCTTCGGCCCCGTTTGGAGAATTATGAACGGCGGGATTATGTTTTCTCGAATTGCGGGGGTTCCCGCTTCGCCGCGGCAGGGAGCGATGTTGCTGACGCGCTGGCACGGCTACCCTTTCAGCAATGCCAGGACAGCCTGGGCGGCGGAGTTGGCCTGTGCCATGGCAGCCACGGTAGCCTGATTCAGGATCTGGGCTTTGGTGAGATTGGCCGCGTCGGCAGCCACGTCGGTGTCGCGGATGCGCGATTCGGCCGACGA
>OBLU010002736.1_pt1 | contig 16102 bp, 9 predicted proteins | sample 1518681 | NCBI WGS metagenome assembly OBLU01 (sample SAMEA3539304, study PRJEB22396) | soil metagenome | biome: tundra; feature: field; material: soil | place: USA | collected 2010-05 | depth 0.15 m | reverse complement strand
AGACTGGCGGCAGAGTCAGACAGACTGGCAGGCGCAGCGCTTGAACGATCCTTTGATCGCGTTCGAAACCGCAAAGCATGAGGGCGCACTCGGACGGGAGTTTTCTCTCCTGACGGTCAGCAATCCGCGGATTCGAGTTTTGGCCCTGAAGAAGGCGGAGGATGGAGACATGATTATCGTTCGCCTGGTTGAGATTGAAGGCAGGCCTCAACGGGACGTGCGGATCTCTTTCCCCGCGCCGATCACCGCCGCGTATGAAGTCAATGGGCAGGAACAACCGGTCGCAAGTACTGCCGTGAACGGCGGCGCGCTGTCAGTCTCGTTCAAGGCTTATCAGCCACGCACGTTTGCAGTGAAGTCAGCTGCGGCTGCAACCCAAGTTGAGGCAGTGCAATCGGTCCCGGTCCCGTTGAAATATGATCTGGCCACCGCGAGCAATGACGGAACAAAATCGGCAGGAGGGTTCGACGGTCACGGCAACGCACTGCCGGCGGAGATGCTGCCGGCGCAGATCACTTTCAACGATGTGCAATTCCAACTTGCTCCTGCGAAGACCGGTACACTGAATGCAGTGGTGGCGAAGGGGCAAACCATTGATCTGCCAACCGGCCCCTACAACCGCATGTACGTATTAGCGGCCTCGGCGGAAGGCGATCAGAAAGCCACATTCGATGTCGGTGGGAAGAAGGTCGAGCTGAATATTCAGGACTGGGGCGGATTCATCGGCCAGTGGGACGACCGGCAGTGGAGCTCGAAAGATACCTCGCACGACGATTACGGCGAGATGACCGGCATCAAGCCAGGCTATATCAAGCGCGCCGACCTGGCGTGGTATTGCTCGCACCATCACAACGCTGCAGGGGCGAACATGGCCTACCGGTACTCTTATCTGTTCGCGTATCCGATCGACCTGCCGGCCGGTACGAAGAGCATCAAATTACCCAACAACGACAAGATCCGAGTTCTGGCTATATCGGTAGCCGAAGAGAATCCCGATGTGAAACCAGCGCAGCCGCTTTATGACTTGCTTGCTCCACCGCTCGCGGCCTCGGCAACACTGAGCCAGGCGCAATAACGAGTTGACCGGCGTGCGTTTTCTGGCATAATGCGGTGCATCCCAGGAACTCAGGAGGACACTTATGCTACCAATTAACTGGAATACGGCCATGCAATATGCTGCTCTAGTTAAGATCGCCGAATCGGTGTCTCCGACTGGCAGCTACGGCCAATCCACAATCGACCAAATCAAACTTGCCGGTTATAACTTCCTTCAGACTATTTATGGAGACGATCTGGCAACGGACATCGATCCTCATGTGGGAGATGTGGTGACGTTTGGTTTCCTCGCGGTTTCTGGTGCGAACGAGTTGGTGGCGGCAATTCGTGGTACAGACTCGATCCTTGAATGGCTGCATGACGCGTCGTTTCTCATGGTGCCGTCTCCAATCCCCGGTGCTCATGGCTACACTGAAGATGGTTTCACGGCAGTGTATAAGTCATTGAGAATCGGGCCGGCCAATGGGACCCTCGCGGCAAGGGATTCGATTAAGAGCTATCTGGATACCGGAGCCGGCACGTGTGTTACGGTCTGCGGGCACAGCCTGGGCGGCGCGCTGGCGACGTTGCTGACACTCGATGTGGCATTGAACACTTCGTGCCACGCGCCCACGACCTATACCTATGCGAGCCCGCGCACCGGCGACCATATTTTTGCAGGCTCCTTCAATGCCGCCATTCCTGCCAGTTATCGCATTGCGAATCGCCAGGACCTGGTGCCAAAACTACCGCCGATTTTGCCTTTGCCCTATGAACATGTCAATACGCAATATGAACTGAATCCCCCACCCAACCAAATCAAATCCTCCATACCTTGCATGCACCACTTAACCACTTATCTGTGGCTGATGGGGCAGCTCGCGGGAAGCAGTGCATACTCCCTTGATTCCGACTGCACAGCGACAGGGGAAGACCACATCTGACGGATATTTTTTTGCCCCGGGCTTTGAAGCTTAATTGACAGTCAGAGGAATATTTAACAGAGAATCGGCATTCCCGCTCGTATTGCTAACCGTGTAGGCATTGACTGTAACGGTATAGTTGCCGGGCGGTGTCCCGTTGCCGCCTGCAGCAGTGGAGGAAGTGCTGTGGCCGCTTCCGCATCCAGGAACCAGTAAGGCCAGCATCAATCCTGCCCCGCCTAAACTGTGCCGTAATTTGCGGCTGCACTTTGTCGGTACGAGAACAAAGGCGAACAGTGCGAACGCGCTCGCCAGGAAGGTCCGATTATCGAATCCTGTGGTTAGTAGGTTTGATCCCGCCGTGTTGGCCGTGGTGGTCACGTTTACGGTGGCCGTGCCGGTGGCGCTCTTGCTGAAGTCTACGGTGTACTGATTCAGGGAATCACCAGAGTTGATGGAGCAGGCGGCCTTGGGAGCCGTGGTTGTACAGGAGAGATAGACGCGTCCGGTGCCGCTTGTCGAATTCAAGCCGATCGTGGCGCTGCCGCCGCTGCCAGACTTCACGCTGATAGGGGTAGCGCTCATGGCTGGCCCTGCGACCGGCGATGGCTTGTACCAGCGAACATAGTCCACCGCCATTACGGCAGGGTTGGGCGTGTTGCTGTCTGGAGGCCCCGGCCAACTGCCAGTCCCGCCCACGGCGAGATTCAGCAACAGGAAGAAGGGATGATTGAAGTCCCACGTAAAACCCGACGGAATGTCATTCACCGTGCGAACCAAGAAAACATTGTCCGGATCGTCCACGTAAAACTGCACCATGTTGGCGGACCAGATGGCGCCATAACTGTGGAAGGTAGTGACATCGGGACCATTCTGGTCGTTGCTGGGAAATGTATAAGATTGCCCCAGTCCGTTTCCGCCACAATAGCAACTGGCCGACGAATTCCCGCCATGAATGGTTGACCGAATGGCATTTGGTCCCAGCCCACCTGAAGCCGGAACGTTCTCCATGAAATCCATTTCGCCGGAAGCCGGCCAGCCTACGCTGCCAATGTTGTTGCCGAGAGCCCAGAAGGCAGGCCAAAGTCCGGCACCGACGGGAAGCGCAATGCTCGATTCCAGGCGGCCATATTGGAAGTTTTGCAGGTTGTTTCCCGTATTCAGGCGAGCGGACGTCCAACTTCCGCTGTAGGGCGCTACACCGGAATTAATCTTGACGGCTTGAATGACGAGATGCCCGTTGCCATCGACATAGGCGTTCGGAGAGCCGGGAACGCAGGGCGGCGTGCTGCTGCCGGGCGCGCAGTAGTACTCCACCTCATTGTTGACGTTCAGAATCCCGGTATCGTACTGCCAGTTGCTGCTATTGATGGCGCTGTTGGCCACGCCGTCGAACTCATCACTCCAGGCAAGATTCCAGGTTTGCGCGGCACAGACAGTTGGGAATGCCAGCCAAAGCGAGCCCAGAGCCAACAGTATTCGGAGAATTTCTCGAGCAGGTAAGAAGTTGCGTGGGGAGTGAGCGGCTTCCATTTGGACCTTTCAGAAAACCTCGTGCAGCACATCATAGCGAGGGAGAGAGGGTACGGCAAAGGTCATTGCCAGAAGTTTTTGAGCCAATTGCGGTATTCTTCGTGCAATGCGTTCATTTTTTATTTGGGGTCTTTTGGGCGCGGCCGCACTGGCGCAGACGGCGCCTTCCCGGCCAAACCCTGACTCTACGCTGGGGCGGAGTTCGACCGCCATCGCGGTTCCCCATTCCCCGGTTCCACATTTCGAAGACATCGGCAATCAAGCTGGTTTGACAGTCTCACACATTTCTTCGCCAGCGGCGAAGTACATCATCGAATCGGTAAGCGGCGGGGTCGGCCTGATCGACTGCGATAACGATGGCAAGTTGGACATCATCACGGTCAATGGCTCGAGCGTGGAACGCTACCGCCAGCAAGGGGGCGACCCGATGATTACGCTTTACCATCAAGACTCAGACCTCAAGTTTACTGACATTACAAAGCAGGCGGGATTGACGCACAAAGGCTGGGGGATGGGCGTGGCTGTCGCAGACTATGACAACGACGGACTCCCGGACATCTACGTTACCGGGTACGGCGGAAATGTTCTTTACCACAACCTGGGGAACTGCAAGTTCGAAGATGTCACCGAAAAAGCGGGCGTTGGAGGGGGCGAATTGAGCCTGGGCGCGGCTTGGGGAGATTACGACCGCGACGGAAACGTGGATCTATTTGTCTCCCGCTATGTCCACGTCGACATGAACAAGCTTCCGGAGTTAGGCAGCAACGAAAAGTTCTGCCGGTTTCGGGGTGTGCTGGTGCAATGTGGCCCCTGGGGTTTGCAGGGGGAAACAGACTTGCTTTTCCATAATCGCGGCGATGGCACGTTTGAAGAGGTCTCCAAGAAGGCGGGAGTCGACAATGCCCACCACTATTACGGGATGGGGGTTGAGTGGGCCGACTACGACAACGACGGCTGGCCGGACTTATATGTAGCCGATGATGCCGGGCCGAATTATCTGTATCACAACAAAGGTAACGGAACTTTCGAGGAAGTCGGCCTGATGCTCGGAGCCGACCTGAGCGGAGACGGCCAGGAACTCGGTTCGATGGGCGTCGACATGGGGGACTACGACCACGACGGACGGCTGGACATTTTTGTGACGGAATTCGTCGATCAGTCGGACACTTTGTACCACAACAAAGGGAAGGATGGCTTCGAAGACGTCAGTTGGAAGTCTCACATCGCGCAGCCAAGCCATCCTTACGTGGGCTGGGGAACAGGGTTCTTCGACATGGACAATAGCGGCTGGCTGGATATCTTCGTGGCCAATGGCCATGTTTATCCGCAGGTGGACACGATTCCCGATGCGGCCCATTTCCGTCAGCCCATGCTGTTGTTTCGCAACAATCGGGATGGAACGTTTGACGAAGTTGCATCGGCTGCGGGGCTCAATAGTGGTCCGCTGCAATCGAGACGGGGAGCGGCGTTTGGAGACATCAACAATGACGGCTGCATCGATATTGTCACGCTGAACTGGGGGCAGACTCCGTCACTTCTGATGAGCCATTGTCAAAGTGGTAACCATCGTGTGCTGTTCAAGTTGCTGGGAACCAAGAGCAACCGGCTCGCGATTGGCGCGCGCGTAACCGTTCGGACCGGGAGTCTTACGCAATTCAGCGAAGTGAAGGGTGGCAGCAGTTATCTCTCGCAGAATGATCTTCGCCAACATTTCGGGCTGGGCAGCAGTAACAATATAGACGAGGTCACCGTGCGCTGGCCGACTGGGAAAATCGAAGTTCTCAAGAATGTTCCAGCCGACTTCATCTATACGGTTGTGGAGGGACAAGGCATCAAAGTTAAGGTCCCACTTCCCGCGGTGGAAGCCGTCAGTTCGGCCATGCGAACCGAAGAAGGCGGTGCTACAATCAACGGCGTAAAGGGCGCTCGCCCGTAGATTACCGTCCGCCAAGTCCAAGCAGGTCGCCCGAGGGAAAATGAGAAAACGAATCGGGATTTGTGTATTCTGTGAGCTTGTTTGCGTGGCCGCTCTGAGTTTCTCAGTTCTTGCAAACGCACAAGACTCCCACAATGCTCCACCGGCTCAGGGCGCTTCCACCGATCAATCAAGTTCAGTTCCGGTAATTCACGCGACCTCGCGATTGGTACTGCTCGATGTAATTGTGACGGACCACTCCGGGAAGTTCATGCCCGGTTTGAAAGCCAGCGACTTTACAGTTTTCGAGGATAAGCAGCCGCAGAAGATCTCTGCGTTTGCGATGCAAGTACCAGCGACGACGCCGACCAGATCGTATCCACCTTTGAACCTTCCTCCCCACGTGTACACGAACTTCACGTTCATCAAGCCGGTAGCCGACCGGCCTGTGACCGTGGTTTTGATGGACATGCTGAACACGGCTGGGATGGACCAGGCTTACGCGCGCAAACAGATGATCAAGTTTCTGGAGAAACTGCCCCAGGGGCAGCCGGTTGCGCTGTTTGCGCTCACTTCGAAGCTCCGCATGATTCAGGGGTTTACCGGCGATTCAGATACGCTGGTGGCGGCGGCCAAGGCTCTGCAGGGACATGAATCTCTCCTCCTCAGCCCCGAGGCACAGCGACAGCAGGAGGAGAATGGAGCTACTGCCCTGGAGAATAATGCTGGTCCGCCGGGCATGGGCCCGGATCCCTCTCTCACTACCATGCCTGTGGCGCCAATCGGGCAGGCCATTCGCAATGCAATGGCGGCACAGGACTCGTTTCAGAAACTCGAGCGGATGAATATGACGCTGAGCGCTCTCGATTCCCTGGCCCATGCCGTGGCCGGTTACCCGGGGCGCAAGAATTTGATATGGCTTTCAGCGGAGTTCCCAGTCGTGTTTGGCCCCGGCATAACGCCCTACCAGCCGGTGGTGAATCTGCAGACGGGTCGAGATCAGACGAACAATGAGCTTCGCGATCTGGAGAATGACACGCCGCCACTACAGCAGACCGCGGCCCTGCTCGCCGCCGTTCGGTTGGCGATCTATCCGATCGACGTTCGCGGTCAGGTAAGCCTGGGGACGGGGATCGATATCAGTACTCCGACCGCCAACCTGGGGACAGTCGATATGCAAAATGAGGTCGCCTCGACGAGTCTGCGCCAGACTACTGCTCTGTGGGATGCGCATGAGGCGATGAGCGATATTGCACGGGAGACTGGCGGGCGTGCCTTCTACGGCACGAATGATCTTAACGATGCCATGTCTCGAAGTGTGCAGCAGGGGTCCAGTTACTACACCCTTGCCTACACTCCAACCAACCGTGAATGGAATGGCAAGTACCGAAAGATCGAAGTCAAAGCTGCGACTCCGGCCGCAGAGTTGACTTATCGCCGCGGCTATTACGCTGTTCGGGAGCGCCTGTTGGCCGCCAACCGGGCAGCGGTCGCCATGACCGCCGCGATGCAACCGTCAGTACCCGAGTTCACAGGATTGCTGCTAAAAGTACAGGTGCTGCCTCCGGACGCGGATCACAAAGCTGTTCGCATCGACTACGCCGTGGATGCCCACGACCTCAGTTTCAGCGATTCCGCGGACCAGCGCAAACAGGGGTCGATTGATTTCGCGGCCACGGCGTGGGACAAAGACTTCAAGCTGGTTGGGCACGTTGTAGAGACGATGGACACGACGCTTCGCCCTGAGGCCTACCAGCAAATTATGCGTAGCGGTCTGCCCTACCATCAGGAACTGCAATTGAAGCCCGGAACTTATACATTACGGCTCGGAGTTTTGGACAGAACCAGCCGTAAGATCGGCAGCGTAGGCGTACCGATCACAATTCCGTAAGGATAGAATCCGCGCCACCAAGAGCATCTTAAGTAATCCGCTGCAAGCGCAAAACGGCAATGAGGTAGCCCCAGTTCTTCCTCTCCATCATGCTAAAATTCAGGGGTTCTCATGGGCAATCGGTTCAGCATCATTCTCGGGATGTTTCTGCCCATTGCCCTTCTAGCCCAAACACTTCCCGCTTCCCAGCCTGTTCCGCAATTTGAGGACATTTCCAAGCGAGCGGGTCTCACCGTTCCCCACAACTCCACGCCGGAAAAGCGTTACATCGTCGAATCGATGAGCGGCGGTGTGGGGTTCATCGATTGCGACAATGACGGCAAGCTGGACATTATTACTATCAATGGGTCCTCTGTAGACAGATACCGCAAGGGCGGGGACCCAATGATTACGCTCTATCACCAGGATGCCAACCTCAAGTTCACTGACATCACGCAAGCTGCCGGTCTCACCCGAAAAGGATGGGGCATGGGCGTCTCCGTCATGGATTTTGATAACGACGGATGGCAGGACATCTACGTCACCGGCTACGGCGGGAACGTGCTCTACCGCAATCTAGGCAACTGCAAGTTCGAGGATGTGACCGATAAAGCCGGCCTGCGCGTGGGTGGATTCAGTACCGGCGCCGCATGGGCTGATTATGATCGCGACGGCTTAGTCGATCTCTTCGTACCCCGCTACGTGCACATCGATATGGACAAACTGCCCGAATTTGGCAGCGACGACAAGTTTTGCCGCTATCGCGGAGTCATGGTGCAGTGCGGGCCAGGGGGACTACCGGGCGAGTCTGATTTTCTATTCCGCAATCGCGGCGACGGTACCTTTGAGGATGTTTCGAAAAAGGCCGGAGTAGACGATCCCGGTCACTACTTTGGCATGCAGGCCGTTTGGGCGGACTACGACAATGACGGCTGGCCCGATCTCTATGTGCCTAACGATGGCAAGCCCAACTATCTTTACCACAACAAACACGACGGAACATTCGAAGACGTTGGACTTCTGTCAGGCACGGCGCTCAGTCTCGATGGCAAGGAGCAAGGTTCGATGGGAGTTGACTTCGGAGACTTTGACCACGACGGCCGGCTGGACATCTTTGTAACGAACTTTGTGAACGAACCGGATGCGCTTTACTGGAATCAAGGTGACCAGGGTTTTACGGACATTGGGTGGAAGGCCGGCATCGCCAAGGCCACGACGCCGCTCGTGGGATGGGGCAGCGGCTTTGTCGATTTCGTCAATGATGGCTGGCTGGATATTTTTGAAGTGAATGGCCACGTCTATCCGCAAATGGATTATGTAAAAGGCGGCGCAGGCTACAAGCAGCCGGTGGTTCTGTATCGCAACAATCGGGACCGCACATTTGAAGACATCACCGCGCTTTCTGGACTCGATAAACTACCACCTGCCTCCCGTCGCGGAGCCGCGTTCGGGGACGTTAACAACGACGGTAAGGTTGACATCTTGATGCTGAACGTCGGGCAGCCTCCGACTTTGCTTCTCAACCGGACCCAAACTTCGAACCACGCTGTGCTCTTCAAACTGATCGGGACCAAAAGCAACAGGGCAGCCATCGGCGCGCGTGTTGCGGTGACTGCCGGCGGCGTTATGCAGTTCACCGAAGTGCGGAGCGGAACCAGTTATCTCTCGCAGAACGATCTCCGGCTGCATTTCGGGCTGGGAAAAGAAGCCACGATGGACACCGTAGAAGTTTCATGGCCGAGTGGTAAGAAAGAGATTTATAAGGACCTGGCGGCCGATTTCATCTACACGATTGTAGAAGGCACTGGCTTTCAACAGAAAACGCCACTTGAGGTGGGCGACAAACCGTAGGGAATCAGCCGCTCAGTCTGGAATTGGCGCGTCCTTCTTGACGACACGGATCATGTGATCCGTAAACTTAGTGTGCATCTCCGGCGTCTCGTACTTGGGCATGTGGCAGGTGACACAATCCTTTGTGCTTACGGTGCATGCGGCCCCGGGATGATCGGCCTTCGGCTCCGAACCAGAGATCTTATGGCAGCTTAAACATCGCTGGTCGTAGGAAGCCGGCTCCTTCGCCAGCAACTGGTGGGGATCGTGACATGCCATGCAAGTGATGCGAGCATCTCCGTTGCCCCAGCAGCGGCTTTTTTCGAGACGATATGCAGGAAAGCGCAGGGTTGCGATCCCGGTGAAGCCGTCCTGGTTGACATCCCACCATGTGCGGTGGCATGCGCCACAAAAGTCAACCGAGTCGGCAGGAGCCAGTCTCGCGGGGTTCAGCACGAATGCGGCACCCTCATCTCTAAAACCATTCTTTTCGGCTGCTGCATGGGCCGCTCCCGGCCCGTGACAAACCTCACAGGTAACGCCGGGCGTGGCCTTGCTTGGTGTAAACACTCCGCTCACGCTGGAAGCGGTAGTGTGGCAGCCGAAGCATTTCTGCGCTTCAGCGCTGGATATCTTTCGGCCAATAGCCTTTTCCAGAGATTCGGCAGGGGACAAGGGATGATTGGGTGTGAGACCGAAGGTCTGAGATGACTGATAGTAAGTCAGGCGAGTTTCGTAAAGAGATCCCTGGTGCTCGAATAAATAACTCTGTCCGTGATTGCCCGTGCCAAAGGCCCAAGTTAAGGGCTCTGAGATGGTCTGTTGGCCGTCGGTGGTTGTGTAAACCTCTCCCTCTGCGGTGCGCGTCATTTCGTACTTGTAAGGACCCTGTGACAAATCGACTTTATCGTGCGAGCGCAACAGTTCAGAGTCAGATGGGGGCCTGGCGGTGCGCGCCATTGGAGTGGTTTTTTGGGAGGCCGCTATATCAGAATGACACCGGGTACAAGCCGCTGGTCCGACATATTCGTCTTTAGGTGCATTGCCCTTGGTAGGCCACCAGCCGGGTTTCTTGAGCCGCTCGGCGGTGCTGAACTGATCCGCAATGGTTTGGGGACTCTGGGCGCGTGTGGCAAAGGATACGAGAAGACAGGTACCAAGAACTTGCCAAACAAAACGGCTGCCCAGGCGATTCATGCGCATACTCTGAGAATTCCAATCCCGAATTCCAATCCAGAATTCCAATCCAAAGATACTCGAGCGCTTGGGGAGGCACAAGCCGGCATTCATTGAGTTTGGCGCTGATTTTGCGGTGTTACAATCATGAGGGTTTATGCGGATCCTGCCACTGTGTACCCTCTTGTCGTTATCTGTATCCGTGCGTTGTCTCGGCCAAGGTCCGCCGCCGCCCCGTTTTGAAGACGTCTCCAAGCAGGCCGGTCTCACCGTTTCGCACATTGCGGAGCCGCAGCAACACTATATTGTCGAATCCACCAGCGGTGGTGTTGGCTTCATCGACTGCGACAATGATGGGAAACTCGACATCGTTACCGTGAACAGCTCGACCATGGATCACTATCGCAACGGTGGCGATTTGATGGTTACTCTCTACCATCAGGATGGAGACTTGCACTTTACCGACATTACCCAGGCGGCGGGCCTGACCCGAAAGGGCTGGGGAATGGGAGTAGCCGTTGCGGACTTCGATAACGATGGCTGGCAGGATCTCTATGTGACGGGCTACGGCGGGAATGTTCTTTACCGCAATCTCGGCAATTGTAAATTCGAGGATGTGACGGAAAAGGCCGGATTGCGAGCAGGAGGATACAGCACCGGCGCGGCTTGGGGAGACTACGACCGGGATGGCTTTGTAGACCTCTTTGTACCTCGCTACCTGAGTGTCGATTTAAGCAAGTTGCCCAAGCCGGAGGATATCGACAAACTTTGCGATTTCTCGGGAATCTCCATGGAGTGTGCCCGGCGAGGTCACACCGGAGAATCTGACTTGCTATTCCATAATCGCGGGGACGGAACTTTTGAAGAAGTTTCCAAAAAGGCTGGGGTAAACGATCCTGGCACCTATCTCGGGATGCAGGGAATCTGGGCTGACTACGACAACGACGGCTGGCCCGATTTGTACGTAACCAATGACGGCGGTCCGAACTACCTCTATCACAATAAGCACGATGGAACTTTTGAAGAGATTGGGCTTTTTTCCGGCGCCGCTCTGAGTCTGGAGGGCCAAGAGCGCGGCTCGATGGGAGTAGATTTTGGTGACTTCGATCATGATGGACGTCTCGACCTCCTGGTGACTAACTTTTATGGGGAGGGAGACGCGCTTTATTGGAATCAAGGAGAGCGCGGATTTACCGATATCGCTTGGCCGGCGGGAATTGCTCGTCCCACTGTCCCACTGGTGGGATGGGGCGCAGGGTTCGTCGATGTGGACAACGATGGCTGGCTCGATATCTTTGTGGCCAATGGTCACATTTTTCCCCAGTTTGATAATGTCAAGGGGAGCTCACCCTACCGCCAGCCAGTCCTGCTCTTTCGCAACAATCGCAATCGAACATTTGAGGACGTCAGCGCACTCTCCGGGCTGGATAAATTGGCGCCGGCATCGCGCCGCGGTGCGGCATTCGGGGATGTCAATAACGACGGCAAGGTGGATGTTCTTCTCCTGAATGTTGGTCAGCCACCCACGCTGTTGATCAATCGCACGCAGAATCAGAATCATGCAGTTCTGTTTCATCTAGTCGGTACAAAGAGCAATAAAGCTGCGATCGGCGCGCGTGTCACGGTAACGGCGGGGAATGTTGCTCAGTTCAGCGAAGTGAGGGGCGGCTCGAGTTATTGCTCGCAGAACGACCTGCGATTGCACTTCGGTCTGGGGACGGAAACAAGTATGACGGCTGAAGTTGCATGGCCAAGCGGGAAGAAAGAGACTTATAAGGAGTTGGCGGCCGATTTCATTTACACAATCGTGGAAGACAAAGGGATTACTGGGAAAACACCCTTCTCTGGACAATCGGCCGGAACCAAGACTGGTCCGGCCGGGGAATAAAAGCCCGAACCGGATGCGATGGGCCGGCGTGGTCAGTGGGCATCGCGAGGAGCGGGCGGTTGACCCTCTTTCAGCTTTTGGAATCTTTCAAAATGTTCTCGCGCTATTGCTGGTTTGCCCAGCTTACTCAGAACCAGACCAAGATCGTACTCCGTTTCGAGATTATTAGGGTCGATCGTTTCTGCCGCCTGCAAGGCCTCCTGAGCTTTCTGCAGATCACCTGATTGCAGGTAGAGATTGCCCAGACTCCACAATGCCTTGGCGTGTTGTGGTTGCAATGTTACCGCTCGCTGGAAATGTTGAATGGCTTCCGCGGCGCTACCCTCGTTCTTAGCCACCACCCCGAGTTGGTATTCCGCTTCTGCGATGTTCGGATCGAGTTGCAGTGAACGCTCCAAAGGGCCCCGGGCATCCGAGTACCTCTGCTGCTGAACATACGCCATTCCCAAACCCAACCACGCCTTGGCATTGTCGGCACGCAGCGCAACGTACTTTTCCAGAACCGTACTCGCGCCACCTGAATTTTGCTGGAGCATGGCCGCACCCGCAAGATAAAGATCGTCGGGATTATCCGGGCTTCTAGCCGCCAGGGCGGAAGCTGCATCGAGGGCGACCTGTCCATTTCCGGCTTTCGTAGCTTCCACCACGAGATGCCGGAGCACAATGACACTGTCGGGACTCAACGCAAGCGCTTTTTGAAGCACTGTGACAGCATCCATGTGTTGGTTCTGCGCCGCATGCAATTCGGCAATGGCCACGAGCGTATCCGTGGACTTCGGATCCGCCGCCAGCGCTTGCTTCAATGCGCCCAAGGCTGCCTCCGGCTGACTCTTCGCCTGGAAAGCCCGTCCCTGGAGGTAATAGAACCGTGCGGGCCATCGTTTGAGATTTACGGCAGCGAAGGCCAAGCACCGCAGGGCTTGGTCGGGGAGCTTGGCGTCGAGAAAGACTTCGGCCAGCTCAATTTCGGCAGACGGAAAGCCCTTTGCCTGCTCGGCTAGAGGCCAGACCTCCGCACCTTTCCCAAGAGCAAGAAGACTGGCGGCCTTCACCGGAATCGCTTCCGCGGGAAATCGATTTTGCGGGATCGCCTGCAGCACTGAGAGCGCTTGTTGAAACTGCCCACGTCCGGCATAGAGCTGGGCAGTTTCCACCTTTAATCCCAAGTCTTCGGGAGCGAGGTCCATCGCGGCTTTGTACTGCTCAATTGCTTTATCGGGCTGGTTTTCGGCAACGAATGCGCTTCCCAACCCGCGATGGGCCAGCACTGAATTCGAATTGATCTGCAAAACTCGCCGAAAGAGGGCTTCGGCCTCGGGATAACGTTGTTGCCGACCGCGAATTGTGCCGAGCAAGGTTAGAGCCTGCTCTTGATCAGGATTGGTGGCAAGCACGGTCCAGAGGGAAGCTTCCGCGTCTCCCAGGTCACCTCGTGCAAACTGGGCACGCGCCTTGGCCAATAGATTTTGCCTTTTCTCAGCGTCCGCAGGTGAATCTTTCCGAACCTGGGCCGAGACGGAGGAGGGGAACCACAGAGAAAGCGCTGCGACGAGAACGACCGAAGCGGCCCGGTTAGTTCGATGGCGGAGGCTCATGATCTCCCCGGCGGTGCTGTTTCATGGCTTCGTACACTTGCATTTCTCTCTCCGCGTCTTCGGTACGGGAATCACGACGGTAGGCCATCGAAAGCTGGTAATGAATATAATCGCTGGCGGGACTTAACCTGGCGCTGGTCTCGAGGTTCGAAATGGCTGTTTTGGTATCTCCCTGTTCCAGTTGTAGCTTACCTAACTGGTAAAAGGCGTCGGCGTAAGTGGGATCTTGCAAGACTACTTCGCGCAGCAGAGCCTGACCCTCATCTTTTTTCTGCATCTGGATCAGGGAGTAAGCAAGGTGATATTTCGCTGTTGCGTCCTTGGGATCCAGGGCAAGAGCGGCTCGAAATTCCTGGGCAGCGTCAGCTTGAGTTGCTTGGTGCATTAAAGAAAGCCCCAGCAGAAAGTGGGTTCGTGCCTGGTTCGGGTCGATCGACAGCGCGTTGCGGTATTCCTCACTCGCAGTCCCATAGAGTTTCTGATCGGCGTAAGCTTCCCCAATGGCCACGTGGACGCCGGCTGAATCAGGGTTCGCCTGTTCCAGGGACTTCATCCGCGACATGCCTTCATCGTATTTCCCCGTCTTCGCCAGCGAAACCGCGTAGGCAAGGGCCAGCCCGGGATCTGTATTGACCTCTTCCGGTTTCAACAGCTGCAGAGTTTCCAGCGCTGCCGAATATTTTTCCACCTCAAAATAACTTAGCCCGAGGGCAGCCCGTGCCCGCATGTCGTCAGGATTCTGCTCCAGCTGATGCCAGAGCGGGGTAATGGCCTCAGAATACTGGCCGGCATAGAAGGCTGCCATCCCAATGTTACGGTCGAGGGTTGCAAGAGACGGATTCCATTTTGCCGCCTTGCGGAAGTAAGTTCCGGCGACGATGAAATCCTTTTGGCCGGCCGCGGCTACGCCCAGATTATTGTAGGCATCCGCAATACCGGGCTTCAGTTGATCGAGGTAGGCTTCCAACTTCTGCCTCTCCACAGACTGCTCAGGAGTGGCGTCCGGACGTACTTGATTTTCCTTAGCGGAGGGAGGGAGGGCATCTTGGGGTTTGCCGTTTCTTTCGACATCCGGGTGCGCTTGTTCACGCAGTTCGGCAGAAAGCTTTAGTTCCTTTGCTCCTTCGTCGCGGCGTCCAGATTGGATAAGGACCCGGCCCAGCACGTAGTGAGCACGGTGAATCTGATAACCCTCGCGCGAGGCATCGGTCGTCAAAGCGATGGCCCTGCGCATCGCAGCTTCCGCCTCCACGGGACGGTCCTGGCCAGCGTAGAGCTCGCCCAGATAGATCAGCGGATCCGGATTATCGGGCGCCAGTTCCGAAGCACGTTTCAACTCGCGTTCGGCTTCGTCCGCACGGCGCTGCTTCAGTGCGTTATTGCCCAGCTCGTAGTGGGCGCGGAAATCGTTGGGATTGTTCTTGATTTCTTCCCGCTGTTGCTGCGCGTCCTCGTCCCAGCCTTTATCTTCGTCGCGGTCGAGATAGGCGAGCCCCAGAAAGTAATGTGCCTGGGGGATCTTCGGGTTCTTTGCCAAGGCCAGCTTGAATTCTTCAATCGCTTTGTCGGGATAGCCTGTACGCCAATATGCATGTCCGAAGTGGACGTGAATCTGGGCTGAGTCTCCAAGACCGACGATCATCTCGTCGAACAACAGGCGGACATGGTTCAAGTCCTTCAGGTGCAGATAGGTCAGCGCCAGGTTGTATCCCACTTCGAAGGTGGGGTTGGCTACGACGGCGGCCTCTAACTGCTCCTTGGCGCCAGTGTAGTCACCTTGCTCGTAGAGAATGCGGCCTAGCAGGTAATGGGCGCGCATCAGGTCGGGCGCCAGCTTCAGCGCCTTTTCCGCCTGCAACTTTGCTTCGGTGGGATCGTCCTTGTCGAGACACAGAAGCGCGTAGTCCAATCGAATGTCTGGGTTATCAGGAGCAATGGCTAAGGCGTCTTTGAACAGCGCATCCGCTGCGGTGAGATCGCCCTGATGTGTGCGCGCGTTGGCCGTGCGCCGCAACGCCTCGGCCAGGAAGGCTTTGTACTCCAGCGCGGCGTGCTCCTGGTCGCCGCCGACGGCGAACGTACGGGCGGCATCGTAGTGCTGCTGAAGCTGCTGGTCCGGTTGTGTTTCCTTGGAAGCCGAAGGCTTAGGTTTAGCGCTCTGGGCAGCTGCGGGGAAAAGAAAAAGCGCGAACAGTGCCGCAAGCGTGAGGACGCGATCCAGACGCGATCGTGAGTGCTGGGTTTTACTCAAAGACGCGAGGGGACTGCTGGGACCCATTCTTAAGACAGAATAAAGGGTGAGACCTGACCTTCGTCAAGCCTCACCCTAAGGTTAGA
>OBLU010002735.1_pt1 | contig 16108 bp, 13 predicted proteins | sample 1518681 | NCBI WGS metagenome assembly OBLU01 (sample SAMEA3539304, study PRJEB22396) | soil metagenome | biome: tundra; feature: field; material: soil | place: USA | collected 2010-05 | depth 0.15 m | reverse complement strand
CTTCGTGGTACGTGGGATTCGCCTTCTCGCCGCCCGTGTACCCCACGGTCGTCGAAACGACGCCCGGGAGGCTGTCGTAGGGCCCCTGCATGCACCAGAAGCAGCCGCCAGCGAACGCGGCCTTCGCGAGTCCCGTAGGCGCCGGGCCGGTCGCCACGATCGGCTCCTCGCCCTGCGCGAGGGCGGCGAAGAGGACGAGAGCGAGAAGCGGGAGGAGAAAACGAGCTTTGTGGCGCATGTGGAGCATCTCCGGCGATTGTCCTACGGGACGACTGCGCTTCATGGATGACTGGGGCGGTCCCGTTTGTTCCCCGAGGCGAGCGCGACCCAGGCCGCGAGGGCGGCGAGCTTCTGGTCCTCTGCCCAGGGCGGGCCCGCGGCGCGGCCGAGCGCCGCGAGCCGGTCCTTCAGCTTCGTCTCGGAAATCCCGAGGACCTCGATGGCCCGCAGGGACAGCTCCTTCTCCTTCACCTCGAGGACGGAAATGCCGGCTTGCATGCCCGCGTGTCTCAGGGCCTCGCGGAACATCTCTCCTTCGGCCGCGTGGATGAGCGCGTGCGAGGCGAGCACGCTCTCGAGCGCGGGAAGGGTTCGGCCGGAGCCCGAGAGAACGGCGCAGCAGTCGACCTCGTGGCCGAGAGAGAGCAGATCGCCGGCGAGCGCTCGCAGGTCGCGCTCCCCGAACCTCCACGCCTCCTCGATCGCGTGCCCCACGATCCGCTCCGCCTTCGCGAGCGGCAGGCCCTCCGACGCGTGATAGGGCTGGACCGGCCGGGGCGTGGCGTCGTCCGCGAGCGCGAGGCGCCGGCGATCGAGAAGGACGGGTGCCGTCGCCTCTCCGCCCACCGTCACCGCCGCCGCCCAACCGGAATGGGCGCGTAGACCAACCGCGGCGCGACTCATCGCTCACACCCCATAGGTCCGCCCGAAGAGCCGCGAGAGGGCGTCGGCCACGGAGCGGAAGGCCAGGGGCAGGCCGGCTGCCTCCTCCGCCGTGAACCAGCCCACCTCGAGCGTTTCGTCGCCCGCGTGCGGCTCGCGGCTGCCGACGGCGAGCGTCCCGCGGTAGATGACGACGACGACGGGCCGCCCGGGATAGGAGAAGGCGCCAAGCAGGTCTCCGAGATCGGCCGTGACGCCGCACTCCTCGAGCGTCTCGCGCAAGGCGGCCTCCTCGAGAGTCTCGCCGCGGTCGACGTGGCCCCCGGGGAACGTCCAGCGGCCGAGGCCAGGCTCGATGCCGCGTTTCACGAGCAGGACGCGGTCCCCGCGCACGATGAGGATGCCGGCCGCGACCTTCGGGTCGATCCAGTGCACGGCGCCACAGCGCACGCAGACTGGAACCTTCTTCGAGGTCGCACCCACGACCTGCTCCTCAAGGCGTGACGCGCACTGCGTGCAGAAGATCGGGGCCTCGTACACGGGCCTCAGGCTACCGCGTTTCGGCGGTGGGCCGCCCCGGGCGGCTCCGCCTCGCGCACGACGTGCCAGGCGCCCGGTTTTCGGCCTCCTTGACGTGGGGGAGAGAGGTGACGAGAATTCGCCGTTTGGTACGGGCGCCTTCGAGCCCGGTGACCCACGGGGAGGCCCCTCCAATGACTGTCAGGAAGTGGACCGACGACGACGCCCGCTGGCTAAAGGCGAACTTTGGCCGGATGGACCTGCAAACTCTCTCGAAGGAGCTCGGGTTGCCGCTCGAGGACCTGGAGAGGAAGATCCGGCAGCTGAAGCTCGCCGGGCCCGAGCCGGAGAGGGCGCGCAAGACGCCCGCCTCGCTCAAAGAGGCGGTGCGCGAGAGCTCGGCCGCGCGAAAGGAATACGAGAAGGCCATCGAGCTCTTCCACAAGCGGCACTTCGACGAGGCCGCGCGGCGCTTCGAGGACCTCATCGAGAAGCACCCGGACGAGAAGGAGTTTCTCGACCGCGCGCGGATGTACCTCGGAGCCTGCCGGACCGGAAAGAAGACGAAGGGCCCCTCGGTGGCCGAGCCGGAGGAGCTGTACCACGCCGCCGTGTTCGAAAAGAACCGCGGCAACGTCGACAAGGCGCTCGATCTGCTCCGCAAGAACGCGGGCCGCCGCGATGGGGATGGCCGAGTGCACTACCTCGCGGCCTGCTGCTTCGCGCTTCAGGGCGACGCCGAGCAGGCGCTCCAGAGCCTGAAAAAAGCCATCGCCGCCGATGACCAGAACCGCATTCAGGCGCGACTCGAAGCCGACCTTGCTCCGCTCAGGGGGACACAAGGCTTCACGGAGCTCGTCGCGGGAGGCGCGTGACCGTCGTCGTCCTCCTCGCCGCGGGCCGCGGCGTGAGGATGAGGTCCGAGCGGCCGAAAGTCCTGCACGAAGTCGCGGGTCGCGCCCTCCTCGACCGATCCCTCGACACCGCGAAGAGAGTGGCCGGAGGCGCGGATCGGGTCGTCGTCGTCGTGCCGAAGGAGAGCGCGGAGGTCCGCGAGCACCTGAAGGCGCACCCAGGCGTCCGCGTCGCGGTGCAGGACCCGCCCCGCGGAACCGGCGACGCGGTGAGAGCCGCGGCGACGACGTTCGGGAAGGCGAATCGCGTCGTCGTCCTGTCGGGCGACGTCCCGCTGCTTGAAGAGCAGACGGTCCAGGGCCTCCTCGACGCCCTCGAGGCGGACCCGAAGGCGGTCGCTGCGGTCCTGACCGCGCGCCTCACGGACCCGTCGGGCTACGGACGCATCGTGCGGGATCGCGGCGGGCGCTTTCGGAAAGTCGTCGAAGAGAAAGATTCTTCGAAGAACGAGAAGAAGATCGCGGAGATCAATACGGGGACGTATGCGTTCGACCGGGCCTTCCTCGAAAAGGCGCTTCCCCTCCTGACTTCTCAGAACTCCCAGAACGAACTCTATCTGACCGACGTGCTCGCGCTCGCGCCCAAGGCGAAGCGAAAGGTCGTCACCGTCGAAGGCGATCCGGCCTCGGCTCTCGGCGTGAACTCGCGCGCCGATCTCGCCCACGTGGATTCCATCCTCCGCCGCCGAAGCGCGGAAGCCGCGATGGCCGCGGGCGCGACCCTCGTCCGCCCCGAGACGATCACGCTCGACGAAACGGTCGTTCTCGAGCCCGACACCGTGCTCGAACCCTTCGTCACTCTTCTCGGAAAAACCCGCGTGGGCTCGGGGAGCGTCATCGGGCAGGGCGCCGTCGTGAAAGACTCCGTCTTCGGGAAGAACGTGACGGTGAGGCCCTACTGCGTGATCGAGTCGGCGGTCATCGGCGACGGCGCGGTCGTGGGCCCGTTCGCGCGCCTGAGGGAAGGCACCGACCTCGCCGAGGGCGTCCACATCGGCAACTTCGTAGAGACGAAGAAGGCCGTGCTGAAGAAAGGCGTCAAGGCGAACCACCTGACGTACCTCGGCGACACGGAGATCGGCGAGCGCACGAACGTGGGCGCGGGCGTCATCACGTGCAACTACGACGGATTTCTCAAGCACCGGACGACGATCGGCCGCGACGTCTTCGTGGGCTCGGACGTGCAGCTCGTCGCCCCGGTCACGATCGGCGACGGGGCCATCATCGCGGCGGGCACGACCGTGACCGAGGACATCCCAAAGGACGCGCTCGCCCTCGCCCGCGCACCGCAGCAAAACCTGCCCGAAGGCGGGGCGAAGTACCGCGCGAAGAAGAGCGGTTTGAAGAAGGCCTGAGATGTGCGGCATCGTCGGGTACGTCGGGAGCCGCGAGGCGACGCCGGTTCTCCTCGACGGCCTGAAGCGCCTCGAGTACCGGGGCTACGACTCGGCGGGCATCGCGGTCGTCGGAGACGACGGCGTCGTGCGCGTCGCCCGCAGCGAAGGCAAGCTCGGCAACCTCACGGAGAAGATTTCGCAAAACCCGCCTCCCGGTCGGTTCGGCGTCGGACACACGCGCTGGGCCACGCACGGCCGGCCCTCCGAAGAGAATGCACATCCCCATCGCGACGCCTCCGGCCGCGTCGTCGTCATCCACAACGGCATCATCGAGAACTTTCTTCCGATCAAGCAGCGGCTCCAGAAGGAAGGCGTCCGCTTCCTTTCGGAGACCGACACCGAAGTCGTCGCGCAGGCCCTCGGCGCCTCGCAAAAAGCCGAGCCTCTCACGCCTTTCGCGGAGATCGTGCGGAAGACCGTGGCCTCTTTCGAGGGGATGTTCGCGCTCGTCCTCTTCTCGGCGGACGAGCCGGGCGTCCTTTACGCGCTCAAGTGGGGGCCACCTATCGTTCTCGGGCTCGGAGAGGGCGAGAATTTCGTCGCGTCCGACGCGACGGCGCTGCTCGCGTACACGCGCGACCTGATCTTCCTCGAGGACGGAGACCTCGCCCGCGTGACGGCGTCCGGCGTCACCGTGACGGGATTCGACGGGGCGCCGCGCGAGCGGCCCGCCAGCCGCGTCCCCTGGGATGCGGTCTCGGCCGAGAAGGGCGGCTACCCGCACTTCATGGCGAAGGAGATCGCCGAGCAACCCACGGTCGTCATTGAGACGATCGGCAACAAGCTCTCCCTCGAGACAGGCGTTTTCAACGAGGAGGAGATGGGCGTGCCGCGCGCGCTCCTCCGCGGGATCGACCTTGTGCAGATCGTGGCCTGCGGCACGAGCTGGCACGCGGGCCTCGTCGGGAAGTTCCTCCTCGAGCAGATCGCCCGCGTGCGCGCGGAAGTCGACTACGCTTCCGAGTTCCGCTACCGGTCGCCGCTCGTGGACGAGAAGACGCTCGTGCTGGGCATCTCGCAATCCGGTGAAACGGCCGATACGGTGGCCGCGCTGAAGGAGGCCCGCCGCCTCGGCGCGCGTACGACCGGCCTCGTGAACGTCCCGGGCTCGGCGATCGCGCGGATGGTGGACGGCGTGATCGCGACGCACGCGGGGCCGGAAATCGGCGTCGCGTCCACGAAGGCATTCACGACGCAGCTCGTGGCGCTCGCGCTCTTCGCGCACTACGTGAAGGCCGCACGGGCTGAGAAGGAAGAGCCCGTCGACGCGGCGTTCCTCGCGGGCCTCGCACGCCTGCCCGCCGCGCTGCGCGAGGCGCTCGCCCTCGAGCCGGAGATCGAGAAGCTCGCCCGCCGTCTCGAGCACGCACGGGACATCCTCTTTCTCGGGCGCGGCGCGCATTACCCGATCGCCCTCGAGGGCGCGCTCAAGCTCAAGGAGATCTCGTACCTCCATGCGGAGGGCTATCCCGGCGGCGAGATGAAGCACGGCCCGATCGCCCTCATCGACGACGCGCTGCCCGTGATCGGCCTCGCCCCCGGCGACGCGCTCTACGAGAAGATCGCGTCGAACCTGCGCGAGGCCAAGGCGCGCGACGGCATCGTCATCGCGCTCGTGAGCCCGGGAGACGCGGACGTGTCCACCTTTGCCGATGCCGTCATCACCATCCCGAAAATCCATCCCGCGCTGCAGCCGATCGTGTCGGTCGTGCCGCTTCAGCTCCTCGCGTACCACGTCGCGCGACGCCGCGGCTGCGACGTGGACCAGCCGCGCAACCTCGCGAAGTCGGTGACGGTGGAATAACGGGCGCGGCCGCGCCCCGCTCCCCGGCGGAACTCACGCCCAGCCCTTCGCGCGGCTGACGGCCTTCTCCCAGCCGGCGCGGAGCTCGGCCGCGCGGTCGCGCGACATCGAGGGCTCGAAGCGGCGGGAGGCCCTCCAGTTCGCGTGGATCTCGGCGGCGTCTTTCCAATGGCCGACGGCGAGGCCGGCGAAATACGCCGCGCCGAGGGCGGTGGTCTCGAGGACCTCGGGCCGGACGACGGGCACGCCGAGGAGATCGGCCTGGAACTGCATGAGGAGCTGGTTCGCGGTGGCGCCGCCGTCGACGCGCAGCTCGGTCAGCGTGACGTTGGCGTCCTTTTCCATGGCGAGAAGGACGTCAGTGCTCTGGAAGGCGATCGACTCGAGGACCGCGCGCGCGAGATGCCCGCCGGTCGAGCCGCGGGTGAGCCCGAGGACGGCGCCCCGCGCGTAAGCGTCCCAGTGCGGCGCGCCGAGCCCAGCGAAGGCCGGCACCATGTACACGCCGCCGTTGCTATTTTCACTGGCGGCGAGCGCCTCGACGTCGGCGGCCGTCCGGATGAGCTTCAACCCGTCCCTCAGCCATTGCACGGCGGCGCCCGCGATGAAGACGCTGCCCTCGAGGGCGTACGAGAGGGCGCCGCCGAGGTCCCAGGCGACGGTCGTGAGGAGGCGGTTCTTCGAGGGGACCGCGTGCGCCCCCGTGTTGAGCAGCAGGAAACAGCCGGTGCCGTAGGTGTTCTTCGCCAGGCCGGGCCGGTCGCAGGCCTGCCCGAAGAGGGCCGCCTGCTGATCCCCCGCGATGCCCGCGATCGGCACGGACGCTCCGCCGAGCGCCGTCGTGGCGATCACTTCCGAGGAGGAGACGACGCGGGGCAGGACCTCCCTCGGGATGTCGAAGAGCGCCAGGAGCTCGTCGTCCCATGTCCCGGTGTGGATGTCGTAGAGCAGCGTCCGGCTCGCATTCGAGGCGTCGGTCACGTGCACGGCCCCGTTCGTGAGCTTCCAGACGAGCCACGTGTCGATCGTGCCGAAGGCGAGCTCGCCACGGGCCGCGCGGGCACGTGCCCCCGGCACGTGGTCGAGCAGCCACTTCAGCTTCGTGCCGGAAAAATAGGCGTCGAGGACGAGGCCGGTCTTCGCGGCGAGCATGGCCTCGTGGCCGGCCGCGCGAAGAGCGTCGCAATCGGGCGCGGTCCGGCGGTCCTGCCAGACGATCGCGTTCGCGAGGGGACGCCCCGTCACGCGTTCCCAGAGGAGCGTCGTCTCGCGCTGGTTCGTGATGCCGATGGCCGCGACGTCGCGGCCCGTGATGCCCGCCTTCGCGAGCGCCTCGTGCATCACGCCCGACTGCGTCGCCCAGATCTCCGTCGGATCGTGCTCGACCCAGCCGGGCACCGGATAGATCTGACGGAATTCGCGCTGCGCCATCCCGCGCACGGCGCCGCCGTGATCGAAGACGAGTGCGCGCGAACTGGTCGTGCCCTGGTCGAGGGCGAGGACGAACGGCATCGGCGCCACGGATCATGCCGCAGCTCGAGACAGGCACGTCAGCGGGGCAGGATTGTTCGCGGGTCGTTCGTCGTGTTGTCGATGACGGAGGCGTATGAGGCGAGGAGGCCGCCGGGCGTGGGCGTCGAGACGGCGATGCGGCCGAGGCTCAGAGTTGGGACGCCGAGGACGGTCACGACGCGGGTAAGCTGAGTCATCCCGAGCGGCGGAAGGTCGACGTCGCGCGAGCCGAGGGGCGTCCCGTCCGCGGCGTAAAGGACCACGTGGGCGGTGAGCGGGGTTTCCGTGGCATTCGCGAGGACGAGGTTCGTGCGGAAGGACGAGTCTTCGCGGATCGGGGCGAGCGTCTTCGGCGTCGAGGTCGCGAAGTCCGCGGGACCGAGCGCGGGGACGGCCTGACCGACGGTGCCGCCGGAGAGGAACGTCGAAGTCTCGCTCTGCATGAAGAGTGCGGGTGACGACGAGGTGACGAGGATCGCGCCCCAGTCCTCGGGGTGGTTGATCTCCCACGTCTCCTCGTCGGGAACGAGCGTCTGGCCCGCCGGGACGACGTACGTCGACTCGTACCCGCCCCGGCCGTCGGCGTCGTGGCCGAGCCACTTGAGCGTGACGGCGGCGTCGGTGGGCCCGGGGTTGCATAGCGTGAACTGCGTCGTCCAGTAGCTTCCCGCCGCACCGTGGACCCAGGCGGCAGAGGGGAGGATCCAGGTCGTCGTCGTGGTGGGGGTCAGGGTGAGGAACGCGTCGTCAGCGACGACGTCGGCCCAGCCGATCCCGTAGAACCACGTCCAGAGCCCGGTCGCGCTCAGCTCGAGGAGCACCGAAGCCGAGCCCGGCGGCGAGAGAGCTTCCGACCCGGCGGACACCCACGCCCCGCCGGAGTTCGATCCCGTCGTGACGCTCGAAGGAAGGGACGGCGCACGTACGTCGGAAAGCGCGGCACCGGAGCAACTGGGAGCCGCGAAGAACCGCAGGGTGGCGGTCACGACGCTCAGGCGCTCGCTCCGGGTGAGGAATCGTGCGCCGAAGGTGACGAGCACCTGCTGGCCAGGGATCGCCACGCACTGGCCCGCGGCCGCAGTGGTCGACCCGGAACCGGGCTTCGCGTGGAGGGCGACGCTCCCCGAGGCCGCATTGCCGGCCGCGTCCTGGGCATCCCACGCGACGGTCGCCTCCCCTCCGGACGGCGCGCCGAAGCCGAAATCCGTGCGCGGAGTCCAGCCTCCCAGGTCACGGTCGAATCCAGGGTTCACGAGGAGGTTCTGGGCGAGGGCGGGAGCGGCGGCGAAGGCGAGAAGGAGAAGAAAGAACCTGCGAAGAGAGGGGCGGCGAAAGCGCATGAAGATCCTCGGTCCTTTGGGAGTGCCCCGATCGGGAAGCTCCTTTCGAAGAATCCGGCATGACCCGTCGCGTCGCCATGAGCAGCCTGCACGGGCCGCCAGCTCGGGCCCTCCACGCGTGCGCTACCATCGCGCCCCTTGGTCGCTCGCCCGGAAGATCTCCTCGAAGGCCTCAATCCCGAACAGGCCGCCGCCGTCTCGCACGGCGAGGGGCCGCTCCTCGTCCTCGCGGGCGCCGGGTCGGGGAAGACGCGCGTCCTGACGCGTCGCCTCGCGTGGCTCGTCGCGCACGGCGTGCCGCAGGAAGGCGTCGTCGCGGTCACCTTCACGAACAAGGCCGCGGGCGAGATGAAAGAGCGCGTCGGCGTTCTCCTCGGCACGGAGCGGCCGCGCTCGTTCGTCGGGACGTTTCACGCGTGGGGCGTGCGCCTCCTCCGGCGCTTCCCGGACGAGGCGGGAGTGCCGAAGGGCTTCGTCGTCTTCGACTCGGACGACCAGCTCGCCGTCGTGAAGCGCGCGATGAAGGAAGTCGCCCTACCCGAGAAGTCGGCCACGCCGCGTCAGATCCAGTCGCGGATCTCGCAGGCCAAGAACGAGGGGATCCAGCCCGACGACTTCCCGCGCCGTTTCGGCGACTTCCTGGGGTCGCGCCTCGCGGACATCGCGCGCGCGTACGAGAAATCGCTGCGGGCGTCGAAGGCGCTCGACTTCGACGATCTCCTCCTCCTGTCGGCGCGGCTCGTCGCGACGCGGGACGACGTGCGCGGGCTGCTCCAGAGGAGCATCCGGCATCTCCTCGTGGACGAGTACCAGGACACGAACCGCGTCCAGGCGAAGCTCGTGCGCCTCATCACGGGCGAGGCCGGGAACCTCTTCGTCGTGGGCGACGAGGACCAGTCCATCTACCGCTGGCGCGGCGCGGATGTGTCGAACATCCTCGAGTTCACGCGCGAGTTCCCGACGGCGAAGACGGTCCGTCTCGAGCGTAACTACCGCTCGACGGCGCCGATCCTGAAGGCCGCGGGCGCGGTCGTGGCCGAGAACCGCCGCCGCCTCGGCAAGACGCTGAAGGCCACGAAGACGGGGGGCGAGAACGTGCGCCTCGCGGTCTTCGACGAGGAGCGGGACGAGGCGCGGGAGATCGTGTCGCGCATCGCGGCCGCGCGGCGCGCGCGCCCTCTCTCCGAGGTCGCGGTGTTGTACCGGACGAACGCGCAGTCCCGGCCGTTCGAGGACGAGCTCCTGCGCTCGAACCTGCCGTACGTCCTCGTGGGCGGGACGAAATTCTACGAGCGCGCCGAGATCAAGGACGCGCTCGCGTACCTGAGGCTTGCGGCGAACCCGGCCGACGACGTGTCGTTCCGAAGGGTCGTGAACGTGCCGGCCCGGGGCGTGGGCGCGGCTACGATGGAGGCCGTCGAGGCCGCCGCGGCGGAGCGCGGCGTCTCGCTTCTGGCAGCGCTCGACGCGCTGCCCATGAACCTCACGGAGCGCGCGAAGAAGGCGCTGGCCGAGTTCAGGAACCTCGTCGCGAAGTTGAGCGAGTTCGGCGCGGCCGAGGGGAATGGTGCCGGCGCCGCCGTGGCGCTCATGCTGGAGGAGACCGGTCTCGCGAAGCTCTACGAAAACTCCCTCGACCCGCAGGACGAGGCCCGCCGCGAGAACCTCGACGAGCTGCTGGCCGCCGCACGCGAGCACGAGCGCGCGGCCTCGTTCGGGGGCGAGGGGGACGACCCGTCCGCCGCGGGCTTCCTCGACGCCGTGACGCTGCGGGCCGACGCCGACGACGCGGACGAGAAGAAGGGCATCCTCCTCATCACGCTCCACGCGGCCAAGGGCCTCGAGTTCGACGATGTATTCCTCGCGGGCTTCGAGGACGGCTCGCTCCCTCACGCGTCGTCGAAGGGCGACGACGACCAGTTCGAGGAGGAGCGCCGCCTCGCGTACGTCGGGATGACCCGCGCGAAGGAGCGTCTGACGCTTTCGTACGTCCTCCGGCGGATGGTGCGGGGCGAGTGGATGAGCCGCGAGCCGTCTCCGTTCCTGGCGGCGATCCCCGACGCGGTGCTCGTGCGCGAAGACCTGACGACGAGTTTCCGGGGAGGGACGGGACCGGGGAGATTCTTAGAAAGGGAAGAGGGCTTCCGCCGAGTTCCGGGCGGCGGCTTTGCGCGATCCTCGGCGTTGTTTCCAGACTACGAGAACGAATCCCAGGAAGTCTCGTCGGGTCCTCCCGCGACCCGTGCTTCGTTCCCCGCCCGCCGCCTCTCGCCCGTGCGGCCCGCCATGAAGCGAACGCCGCCGCCGCCGACGGCCTCCGGCTTTCGCCGCGGCTCTAAAGTTCGCCATCCGGAATACGGCACGGGCGTCGTCCTCACGATCGAGGGCTCTGGAGACGCGGAGAAGCTGATCGTCTACTTCGACCACGCAGGCCGCAAGAAGTTCGTCGCCCGCTACGCGAACCTCAGCCCGGGCTGAGAGATCAGGCGGGCGCGCTCTTCGCGAGGCTCGCAAGCGCCTGGCGCAGCTTGCGGTGCGCGTCGAAGAGGCGGACGAAGTCCGACTCGCGACGGCCGCCCTTCGCGCGGATGACGGCGGCGAGGCGACGCTTCTCGGCCGCGGTCCAGCGCTCGAGGCCGGGCAGGATCGTGACGAGGGGCGCCCAGCGCCGGAACGCAAGGCGCTCACCGCTGCTCCAGCTGGAAAGGCTGCCCCGTCCGAGGAGACCGCGCGCTTCCACGATCAGGATGGCCTCCGCCCGCTCGCGGTCCGAGCCGAAACGCTTCGCGACGGCGTCCGTCACGGCAAGTCCCACGTTCGGAAGCTCGAGAAGGCCGAGCGCGTCGTCACGCTCTTTCCCGAGATGGAAATAGAGGTTTTCGGACGCGAGAGCCTTCAGCGTGGCGACCGAGGACCGGTACCCCGGACGTGCCTTCATCCGCGACAGCTCCTCGTTCATGAGCGCGACGACGCGCGGCGCACGCGGCACGAAGCCGAGCTTCTGGTAGAACCACCAGGCGCCGGAAGCGAGCGCCTCGGGATTGCCATAGCCGCCGAGCTGGTACGGGAAGATCGTGAACGTGTCCGAGCCGAAAAGATGGCGGGTCGTGGCCAGGACCTTTCCGTAAATGCGGCCCGACTCGCCTCCGCGGAAGGTCTCGAAGACGTTGTAGGCGATCTCCGAGGAGCCGAAGAGCGCGCTCACGAGGACGTATCCGATCGGGACGCCGTTCTTCAGAGTCAGGAAGCCGTAGACGGATTCGAGGAGAAGCCGCCGCTCGGGCACGGCGCCGATCACGACGAACGTGAGGCCGTCCGGAAAGTGCGCGAGGCGGACGTCGTGAGGGTCGCCCCACTGGAAGACGTCGAGATCGCGCTGGCGCATGACCATCGCCTCGCGGGCGAGGTCGAGGAGCCGCCGGCCTTCCGCCGGAGGCGCGGTGACGACGCGAAGGGGAGGACGCGCGACGGTGCGTCGCACGTCGGGCCGGGAGGCGTCGAGCGGCACCGTCTGGAAGCTCACGGCCGAAATCTCGGCCGCGGCGTGCGTGCGCGACGGCCCCCCGGACCCGGGCGCGAGGACGAGCGGCAGCTCCAGCCCCTCGTAGGCCCACTCATTCTCGAAGGCGCCGCGCCCGAGCGTCGCGAGCCGGCGGACGAGAAACGCCGCATCTGTCTCGTTCGCACCCTTGAGACGCTTCACCCAGCCGCGCGTGCCGAGATCCAGCTCGTCGAGGCCCGGCGTCTCGGCCCAGAGCGAAACGAGGGGAAAGACGCGCTCGAGCGCCTCGCGGTTCGCGAAGGCCTTCCAGTCGACCGTGAGCCGATCGCCCCAGCGCGCGGCGAGCCAGCGCGCGGTGCCGGCGAAGAACGGAAAACGGATGGCGGTGCCCGCGATTCCGGTGTCCGCGAGCGCACGGCGATGGCGGCGAAGGTCGGGCCGCCTTTCGAAGCGCGCGAGCATCGCCGTCACGAGAGCGAGGAGCTCGGGGTCATCGGGATACGCGCGGAGAAAGCAGAGCGCTTCGTGGAGGCGTTCCACCGCGCGGGCGCCGCGGAGGGAGCGCCGCACGAGAGCCGTGAGGCAGGCCTTCTTCGCCGCGGCGGCCTCGTCACCATGGGTGCTCCTGAGACGTTCGAGCATGGCGAGAGCTTCTCGTGCCGTCATCGTCGTGGGATGGAGAGAGTACGCCCGGCCAGAACCGCGGCGGCCTCGGCGTCCGCCCAGGCCAGCTCCGCTTCCAGGAGCAGGCGGCGTCTCCGTCGCGCGGCAGTCGTACCGGACGCGGAGCGCTTCAGCTCGTCCGCGAGGAGAGCGCGATACAGGTGGAGAGAGGCGAGCCGCGTCTCAAGCGGACGCTTTTCGAGAAATGCAAGCCGGGCGAGCGCCGCGGCGTGAGGTTTCGGGACGGAAAGCGGCTCGGCGAGCCATTCGCTGAATTCGCGCCGGCCGGAAGCGGTGATCCGGTACTCGCGTCGCGGGGGGCCTTTCGGAGAGCGCCGTCTCCTAAGCGCGACGAAGCCGCCGCGCAGGAGGCGGCGAAGCGCGGGGTAGATTTGCGCGACATCCGCGCTCCAGCCGAGGGCGGGATCCTCGGTGAGGCGCATCCCGAGGTCCCATCCGCTCGCCGGACCGCGTCCGAGGAGCCCGAGAAGGACGTGCGAAAGGGACATGGCTAAGTATATAAAGTTATATATACAGCCGTGGAAAAGAAGCGGAACTGCCTGTGGAAATCCGAAGTCTCGGATGAGGCCCACCGCTTTCGCGGGCAAAAAAATAGGGGGCTCGTTCAGCCCCCGAATCCCGGAAATACCATGGATGGAACAGTTTGGAAGAGGGTACCTACTTCTTACCCTTTTTCGCCTTCTTCGTGCTCTTCTTGGCGGCCTTCTTCTTAGCTGGCATGTGGACTGTCACCTCCTCTTGGCAGATTCGATTGACAGTCCCGAAAGCCGCGTGCTAGGTTGGCCGCCCCTCGAAGGACGGGACCCTCGCGTTTCCTGGATCTGCCGACTGCCGAAAGAACCAAAACCTTTTCGTCGTCGATCGATTTCAAAAGAACTCGGGGTTTCCGTGAAGGGCGGCGAAGTGACTCACGATCGCTTCGCCGTCTTTTTTCTTCTTGAAGAGAATTGTAGAGAGTTTCGTGCACGAATCAAGAATTTTTTTCTTGACGTCTGAACTTTCTTTCACTCGCGCGTCATCCGCTTCCGTGAGGTCTCGCTCACGCGCATCCGGGCTACGATCCCGCGCGGAAGAATTCGGAGTCCTCGCATGACGGAGACACTCGTGCTCGCCCACTCGCCCGATTCGGACGACGCCTTCATGTTCTACGGGCTGCGCGAGAACGCGGTCGACACCGAAGGCGTCTCATATCGCCACGAGCTCGCCGACATCGAGACCTTGAACCGGCGCGCTCTCTCGGGTGAGCTCGCGATCACGGCCGTGTCGTTTCACGCGTACGCGTTTCTCTCGGACCGGTACGTGCTGCTGCCGCACGGCGCGTCTTTCGGCGACGGCTACGGGCCGTGTGTGGTCGCGCGCGAGGACGCACGGGCGCCGCGGACGCTCGAGGACCTCGCGGGCCGGCGCGTCGCGATTCCGGGCGCTCTCACGACGGCCGCCCTCGCGCTCACGATCTACGCCGCGGGCTCGATTCCGGTGGTGACGCCGTTCGACCGCGTGGGCGAGGCCGTGACGCGCGGCGACGTGGACGCCGGCGTCGTCATCCACGAAGGTCAGCTCACCTGGAAGGACGAGGGCTTCCGGCTCGTGGCGGACCTCGGCGTCGTATGGAAGGACGAGACCTCTCTGCCGCTGCCGCTCGGAGGAAACGCCGTACGAAAGGACCTTGGGCCGGAGCTCATCGCGCGCGTGTCGCGCGCGCTCGGCCGCTCCATCGAGTACGCGCTCGCCCACCGGGAGGACGCCCTCACGGATGCGATGCGCTTCGCGCGCGGGCTCCCGCGCGAGAAAGCGGACCGCTTCGTCGGTATGTACGTGAACGACTGGACGCGCTCGTACGGCGAGCGCGGACGCGAGGCCGTGCGCCAGCTTCTCGCGCGCGGGCACGCGGCGGGCGTGCTCCCACGGCTCGTGACACCGGAGTGGGTGGCGGAGGCCTGAGCCGTGAGGACGCCATGATGGTTCGGGGCCGAACGGCTCTTGCCGGGACCTGGCTTTTCGTGGCCGCGCTCTGGTGCGGGATGCTCGCCTTCTTTGGGGCGTTCGGGGCGCGCACCGTTCTCATGACCGCCCCGAGCCGGAACGCCGCGGGCCTCGTGAACCGCGCGCTTCTCGACGGGCTCGACGCCATGTCGCTCGGCGCCGTCGTCCTCCTTTTACTCGGCTTCGTCGCCTGGCACCGCGCGCGGCCATGGTCGCCGCGCGCGCGCGGGCTCGTGCTGCGCGTCCTCGCCGTCGCGGCCGTGGCCGCGATCGCGTCGCTCTACGTCATCACGCCCGAAATGATGGCGCTTCGCGACAAGATGGGCGCCATCGACCTCGTGGCGAAGACGGACCCCCTGAGGCGCGAGTGGGGGCGCCTGCACGGCCTCTCGTCGCTGACGCTCGGCGTGCGTCTCCTCGCCGCGACCTTCGCCTTCGCCGTCGGCTTCTCGCAGCTCTCGCGCGGCGAGGGATAACGCTCACGGGGAGCAGGGCCTGAACCTCACGCGAGGCGGAGCCGAAAGAATTCCGTCCAGCGCCTTTCGTATTCGGCGCGCACGACGGCCTGCGGCTCGTCCGCATGGTGGCAGTGGCCGCAGCGCGGCACGCGCCAGAACGACTTCTCGCCCGCGAGCGCCTCGTAGACGCGCGGCGCAAAGCGGATGGGGACGAGGTCGTCGTCCTCGCCGTGCACGACGACCGCTGGGCACGCGACGCGGCGTGCCGCGCGCATCGGGTCCGCCTCCGAGAGGTCGAGGCCCTCGGTGCGCGCGATCCTCCGGATGAGGATGCGTACGGGCAGCGCGAAGAGAAACGCGGGCAGCCCGGTCGCGCGATGCAGGTAGTGCGCCGCCATCGCTTGCATGTCGCCGAACGGGGCCTGCAGCCAGAGCGCCGCCGGCGACGCCGCCGCGGCGAGATGCAGCGCGACGAGGGCGCCCATGGAGCAGCCGTCGACGCCGAGGCGTGTACGCGCGACGCCGAACCGCGACTCGGCGAGGTCGAGAAGGCGGAGCATGTCGCCCGTCTCGAGAATGCCGTACGTGATGCGCGCCCCCGTGGACGGCGGATGCCCCCGCAGCTCGGGCACGAGGACGTTGAAGCCGAGACGCAGGGCGCGCACCGCGTCCGGCATCCACTCGGCGCCGCATCCGCCCTTGCCGTGCAGGAAGAGCAACGTGCCGCGCGTCTCGGGCCGGCCTCTCGTCGCGAAGAGCGCCGAGAGACGCGCGGGCTCTCGCGGGTCGCCGTCGTGCGTGAGGATCTCCATCCGTCCATCGGGCCCCATGGCCGCGCGCACGGCGGCGTGGAACGCCTCGACGGAAGCCGTCGCCGGCGCGAGGCCTACGGGGGAAAAGAGGATGCCCGCGAGCGATCGCATGCGCGGGGCCGCGGCTTTCAGGAGGCCTTGGCGGCCTTCCTTTTCGCCGCCTCGGGCGCCGAGGAGCGGTACTCGGCATTTCGCGGGTCGATCTCGGCGGCCCGCTTCAGAGCCGCCGCCCCCCCCACGCGATCGCCGGCGGCTCGAAGCGCCGCCGCGAGCGCGGCTTGCGCGGCGGCGTCCTCGCCCT
>OBLU010002732.1_pt1 | contig 16113 bp, 8 predicted proteins | sample 1518681 | NCBI WGS metagenome assembly OBLU01 (sample SAMEA3539304, study PRJEB22396) | soil metagenome | biome: tundra; feature: field; material: soil | place: USA | collected 2010-05 | depth 0.15 m | reverse complement strand
TGGAGAAACGCAGCGCGAAATACGCAGCCTTCGCCGGCATGGCCCGCCGCGACGGAGGCGACCACCAGCGACGGAGCTGACATCATCTTTCCCATGGCCCCTCCCGCCGCATTTGCCGAACTCATCAGCAGCGGGCTGAGTCCCAAGTGCCGGGCCGCGCTCACCTGCAATGTCCCAAAGAGCGAGTTCGACCCTGCCGCGGTTCCGCTAAACGCCGCGCCGAGCCAGCCCACTGCCGCCGCGAAGCAGGGGAACAAAGACCCGGATCTCGAGATCGCCACCCCGATCGCCGCATCCATTCCGGCATAGCGTGTGGTAAACGCCATGGCGCCCAGCAGAGCCAGGGCCACGAGCGCGCTGCGGAACTCGGCCACGAGGCGGAAGAGGATGTTGAGTGCAGCGCGGAACGGGAGTCCAACCAGCCGTGCGGCTACCAGCCCGGCGAAGAGAACCGCGGTCCCGGGGGCAGCCAGCCAGGGGAATTCCAAGCGAGCCGGCTCCGGGCGCACCTTGGCAACTAGCGGCGGCACGCTGGCGACCTGCAAATGGAGGCCTGCGACGGCGTGACGCCACGACACCGAATCCAGTGTTTTGGCCACAGGCGGCAGGCTCCAGATGACGATGAATCCGGCGAGGAGCAAAAAAGGGGACCACGCCCGTACAGTCCCGCCGAAGCTAAGGGCGTTAGCCGCAGTCCGATCCCGCTTCGCGAAAACGATGAGGACGGCGATCATCGCCGTACCGCTGGCCAAGTCAATGGCGCCGGCGCCCAGGAGTCTTGCGCCGAATACCTGAACCGCAGCGAAGGCCATTCCGGAAGCGAGCAGTCCGGGCCAGAGCGTGACGATTCGCCGGACGCCGCCAATGCTCGGCAGCATCCAGAACGGCAGGATGAGGGCCGCAGGCGCCAGGATGCGAACCGTAACGACGAGCAGATCCGCTTCCGGCAGCCCGCTGGATGCAGCCAACGCGCGCACCGGATTTCCCAAACCTCCATACGCCGCGGAAACGGTGTTGCCGATCAGCGCAAGCGTCGCGGACTGGAGCGGCGGGAAGCCCAGGCCCGCGAGAATCGCCGTTGTGACCGCTACGGCCGCTCCTCCCCCCGCGCCTTCCAGCAGCGTTCCGAGCGCAAACGCGACCCACAGCGCCTGCAATCCGCGATCGGGGAAAACAGCGTCGAGCCACTGTTTGAGAATCGCGAATTGCCCCGAGTCGATCGAGATCCGAACCACAAAGAGGGCCGCGAGCATGACCCAGGCTGTCCGGACCGCGCCATATAACAGCCCCATCGCACCAGCTCCCACGACCATCCTCGCGGGCATTCCGAAAATGGCCACCGCCACCGCGGCGGCCGTGACGCAACCGGCGAGCGCCGCGTGCCAGACCGCCGTGCGCCGGACCGCCATCAGGTAATACAGAACTCCGACCGGCAGCGCGGCCGCGATTGCGGTGAAGACCGGGTTCCCCAAAGGGTCGTAATTCTGCAGCCAGGTCAAGGCGCGCCTTACGGCTTCGATTCTTCGGCGATGTGCTTCTGAATGGCGAGCGCCGTCGTCAGGTGCTCCATCATCGCCTCGCACGCCCGTTGCGGGTCCCTCGCGGCGACGGCATCCAGAATACGAAGATGTCCGGGCATGACGCGGTCGTAGAGCCCAGGGTCGCTAGCAACACGCGTCCGGACCTCGGCGATGAGATCGCGGATGGAATCCAGCAACAGCGTGATCAGGGGATTGTGGGTGGTCTGGCCGAGGCGGCGGTGGAATTCCGCATCCTTCTGCGCAAAGGCTTCGGGATCCCGCGCGGCGGCCTGCATGTCGGCGCAAAGTTGCCGCAACTCCGCGACATCCTGGTCCGTGCCCTGCCGGGCAGCCAGGCTGGCCGTCTCTCCTTCCAGAATCGAGCGCACCTGGTGAAGGTCATCGAGGCTGATCTCCTGATTGAAACTGCGGAAGAACAGCGTCATCGGTTTGACCACTGCTTCCGAGGTCATTGCGCGAACCGTCGTACCGATGCCGTGCCGCGTTTCGAGCAGGCCTTTGGTTCCCAGGATGCGGACGGCTTCGCGAAGCACCGTCCGGCTCACACCGAGGCGCTCGGCGAACTCGCGTTCGGAAGGAAGCCGCGAGCCTACCGGGAGACGGCCGTCCAGCACCTGCTTCTGAATCTTCTGGACGACGCGCTCCACCAGATCATCTTTGTGCCGCAGGATGCGGAAGTCAGGCTTGCGCGCGGGCGGGCGGGCCGGCAGGCCTGTCAGTGCAGTTTGTTCCACCTTCCGATTGTAGAAAGCGGTCCGCCCGTAAGTCAAGGCAGCAGCAAGGTAGGAGGTATGAGGTGTTGCCAAACAATAATTCTTTTATTATCAGATACATAAATCTGTGTGATTGACACGGAGCATGACGGGAGCTAGAATTTTACCGAATCGGACCCGGAACTCCGGGCTGGCTCCCGGCGGGGGCCTCGGGCTTTCGGGTGGTCCTTCCCTGAAGAAAAGGAGGTTGCGAATGCACAGAGCAATTGCGGTCGCGGTCGCGGTATTGGCGATGGCGGCTTCGGCTTGGCCACAGGCAAGTACCGGAACGGTCGACGGGACCGTTCGGGATCAGAGTGGCGCGGTGGTGGCGAATACGCAGGTGGTGCTGACCAATGCCGGCACCAACGTGAATTCCACGACGCGTACCAACCAATCGGGTCTATATCTGTTTCCGGGCGTCAACCCCGGTCCCTATCGTCTCATGGTCGAGGCAACCGGGATGCAGAAGTACGAATCGGCGTTCACCGTTTTGGTGGCGCAGAGAGTGGTCGTCGATCCGGTGTTGAGCGTTTCGCAGGCCACGACTACGGTGCAGGTGACGGACGTGACTCCGATGGTGGATGTCGACAATCCCACCCTACACAACCAGGTGGATCATGCGCGCATCGAGCAGTTGCCGATCAACCAGCGCAACCTGATGAACCTGACCGCGATGGTGCCGGGCGAGGAAGGATCCAAGGACAATCGCATTTTCGGCCTGCCCGGCCAGGCGCAGGAATGGGTGGTGGATGGCGCGGTAGTCACGGACCGCAAGTACAACATGTCGCTGTACAGCCAGTCGCCGGGGCTGGGCGCTGTAGATGAGTTCACGCTGGATACGGGCGCGGTCTCGGCCCGTTACAGCCGTCCGTCGAACGTGATCGTATCGACCAAGAGCGGGACCAACCAAATCCACGGCACCGCCTACGAGACGGCGATGAACAACGGCATCGGCCTGGCGCGCAGCCGCACGGATTTCTACACTAAGGCGCCGCAGCTCATCCGCAACGAGTTCGGCGCCAACGTCGGCGGGCCTGTGATCATTCCCAAGGTCTACAACGGCCGCAACCGGACCTTCTGGTTCTTCAACTGGGAGGAACTGCGCTCGCGCAGCGGCACCTCGACGGGCTACAATGTTCCAACCGTGGCCGAACGCAACGGCGATTTCAGCGGCATGGTGGACGCCCAGGGCCGTCTCCAGGCGCTGTACGATCCGTGGTCGACCGGCCCCGCACCGAACTACCAGCGCACGCCGTATCCGAACAACACCATTCCGTCGAATCGCGAGAGCCCGACCGCCAAGTACCTGTTCAGCATTACGCCGCTGCCCACCAACAGTGCCAACCCGCTGCTGGCGTTCAATTACTTCGGGATCAGCAAACCCGGCGACTCGAACACCTGGAGCGTGACCAACCGCATCGACCATCAGTTCTCGGAGAAGGACCACATCTATCTGCGGCTGGGCTATATGAACGACCCGCACGTGCAGATTAATACCAGTGGGTGCACCTGCGGACCGATGATGCTCAACAAGGTAGCCGGCTGGAAGTTCACCCTGAACCAGGAGCAGAGCGCCGCCATGTCGTGGGTGCACATCGTCTCGCCGAGCCTCTTCAATGAACTGACGGTGGCGGCGCGCTACCGCCGCGGCGGCGGATCCACCGGGACCAGCACCAGCCTCGACAAGAACTGGTTCACCGAGCTTGGCATGCCGAATCCGCTCGGCGCCAACGACTGGCCGCAGTTCAAGTCCACGGGCCTCGGGAATTACGTCCTCAGCGCGCCCGGCACCGACTTCGGGAACGAGACGTATTACACCATTGACGACAACATCACCAAGATGCACGGGAAGCACGAGTTCCTCTTCGGCGTGCACCTCCGCAAGGACATGGTGAACATGCTCAACAATACCGCCAGCCAGAGCCTGTTCACGTACGATTCGCTGGCCACCGCGCTCTACGATCCGAAATCCACGCCCTCCAACCCGCAGGCGCTGCCGCAGACCGGGCAGAATCTGGCCAACATGTTCCTGGGCGTCTCCACCTATCAGGAGAGCATGCTGCGCGGCTTCTACTATATGCGCTCCGGCGAAGGCGCCCTCTATTTCCAGGACAATTACAAAGTGACTTCCAGGTTGACGTTGAACCTGGGCCTCCGCTGGGAAGCATGGCTCCCGCTTCGCGAGAAAAACAACAGCATTACGGGATTCGACCAGGCCAACCACGCGATCGTGCTCGACACGGATCTTGGCAACCTCTACAAGCTCGGACTGACGCTGCCCGCGGTGATGGCCACGTTCCAGTCGCTCGGGGTGAAATTCGAGAGCGCGCAGACCGCCGGCCTGGGCAACGCTCTGGTCCAAGGGCAATACCACAATCTGGGCCCGCGCGTCGGATTCGCGTGGCGCGCCCTTACCGGCAATCGTCCGCTGGTAGTCCGCGGCGGGTACAGCATGACGTATTTCAACATGGACTATAGCTGGGTGGGGAACCTGGCGAGCGACACGCCATTTTCCGCCACTTTCAACAACAATCCGAACGACGCCACGCAGTCGCCCGATGGCCTCCCGAACTACGGGCTGCGGTCGGTGCCGACCTACGTGGATGGTGTCAACTCCACCACTGCGCTGGGCCTCGGCCAGCCGACGGGGATCACGCGCGGATCGCCATCGGTCACGTATTTCGATCCCAGCCAGCGCACGCCGCGCGTCCAGATGTGGAACCTGACACTCGAAAAGGAACTGATGCCGTCCACGGCGGCGCGCGTCAAGTACGTGGGCAGCCACGCTTCGGATCTGCCGGAAATCTACAGCTACAACCAGCAGACCCCTACGTACATCTGGTATGCCACCACGGGCCAGCCGCTGCCGACGGGCGACTATTCCAACGTGGCCATCCGTCCCTACGACCAGCAGGTGCTGGGGACTGTGCAGGAATACCGGAATACTGGCTATACCAACAACCAGGTGCTGGATTTCGAGGTGGAGCGCCGCTACAACAAGGGCTATGCCTTCCAGCTTGCGTACGTGTTGACCAACGCGATGGGAACCGGCTCCGGCGTGAGCACGGTTCCGGGCCTGAACCAGTACCTGCCCGGCGCGGTGCCTAGCGATTATGACCAGCTCAACCGGTTCCTGAACTACGGGCGCGATACTTCCATCCCGAAGCATCGCGTGCGCTGGAACTACCTGGTCGATCTTCCGGTGGGCCGGGGCAAACTGCTGGGAGGGAACATGCCGAAGGCACTGGACAAGATCGCCGGCGGATGGCAACTCGCCGGGAGCGGGTCGCTGTGGAGCAATTACTTCTCGCTGCCCAGCTCCAACTGGAACTTCACCGGCGAGCCGATCCATATGTACGGCTACCAGTACCCGATCCAGAACTGCACCAGCGGCTCCTGCATTCCGGGCTACCTTTATTGGAACGGCTACATCCCGACGAACCTGATCAACAGCCACGACGCCAAAGGCAATCCCAACGGCTATGAAGGCATCCCGGCCAATTATAAGCCGGCGGTGACCCCCCTCATTCCGTATGGCAGCACGACCATGCCGGCCAACGCGCCGGCGGGCACTGTGCTCTCGCAATACTGGGATACCAACACCGTCTGGCTGCCGTTGAAGAACGGCACGGTGCAGCGGACAACATATAGTAACGGCCTGAACCCGTGGCGCAACCAGTACATGCCGGGCGTGCGGCAATGGTCCACGGACGCCTCGCTGTTCAAGGTGATCCCGATTCACGAGAGCGTGCGCATGCGCTTCGCGGCCGATTTTTTCAACGTCTTCAATCATCCTAACAACCCGAACACCATCGGCGGCGACGGCTTTTTGAACACGCAGGCATCCGGCGTATCGCCGCGGACGCTGCAATTGAGCCTGCGATTGACCTGGTAAGGAGAAGGAGCACAAATGAATCGTCGAAAATTCCTGGCGGGGGCGGGCGCTTCGAGCGCCCTCGTCCTGGCCGACACGACCCCGCCGCGGGTCGATCCCGCCGACCTCGACCGCGCGGCGGCGCGCCCCGTTTTGAAACGCGAGATGTTTCCGTCGCCGGTGGTCATCGACTCCCTGCGGCTACTGAAGCGCGACAAGGATTACCTGGTGCACATCCGTTCCAAGGACGGCGCCGAGGGAATCTCCTTGGTGAATCCGCCGCGCGGCGAATACCTGGGGCCGCTATTCCAGCGCTCGCTCAAGCCCAAATTCATCGGCAAGGACGCCCGCGACCTGGAGAAGATCCTGTGGGCCGTCTACCGCGCGGATTATAAGCAGTACGGGCTCGACATGTGGAGCGCGCAGGCGTGGTGCGAGTTCGCTATCCTCGACATGCTGGGCCGCATCGCGCGGAAGCCGGTCGGAGCGCTGATCGGTGAGACCGTGCGTACCGAGGTGCCGTTTTACGTCGCCAGCGGACGCCGCGATACCACGCCCGAACAGGAGATCGACCACCTGAAGATGCTCGTCGAGAAGTCCGGGGCGAAGGCGCTGAAGTTCCGTGTGGGTGGCCGCATGAGCCGCAACGAGGACGCCATGCCGCATCGCACCGAGCGGCTGATTCCGTTGGTGCGGAAGAGCTTTGGCGACGCTATGGTGATCCACGCCGATTCCAACAGCTCCTACGACCCGCCGGAGGCCATCCGCGTGGGCCGGATGCTCGAAGCGGTCAAGGCCGTCCACTACGAAGAGCCGTGCCCCTTCGATCACCTGGGCGACACCAAAATCGTCACCGACACCCTGGACATCCCGGTGGCGCTCGGAGAGCAGGAATACAGCGACTGGCGGTTCCGTTATACGATCGCCAACCGCGTCGCCGACATCATCCAGCCCGACCTGTTCTATTACGGCGGCATGGTGCGCTCGATGCGCGTGGCCCGCATGGCGGACGTGGCCAAATTGCCTGTCTCGCCGCACCTTTCCGACGGGTTCGGGTTCGTATACAATCTGCACTTCGCGTCAGCCGTGAAGAACATCGGGCCGTACCAGGAGTACAAGTTGGGGCTGGAGAAATATGCAAACTGGTTCGAGCCGGCGATTACGGTGCGTGACGGCAAACTCACTGTGCCATCGGCTCCCGGCGTCGGCATCAAAGACATGCAGGGATTACTCAAGGAGGCCGTAGAAGCATGAAAACGGCACTCATTCCTTTCTTACTGCTGGCGGTGGCGCCGGCTGTTCCGGCAGCCGGCACGACTCCGGTGCGCAACGACCTCGTAGCGGTTGCGGATGAAACCATCCGTCCCGGAGAAACGGTGACGTGGCCGGGCGAGCATCCGATGGAGATTGTCTACTTCACCGATGGCTCGCTCGAATTTCCGGAAGGCTCGGGCCACGCCGCGCGCGTCATGGTTAAACGGGGCCAAACGGCATTCGAGATTGCGAAAACCCGAACCGTGAAAAACGTCGGTTCCGCCGATGTCCACTACGCCCGGATCGAGTTTCTCGGCAAGGGGCTGCCGGAGACCTGGGGCACGACCGGACTCTCGCCCAATTACAAGCTGCTCTTTGAAAACCGGTACACGCGCGTCTACGACATCCGCATTCCCGCGGGGACGAAGGAGCCGCAGCACACTCATCACGACCGCGTCGTCGTCTGCCTCTCCGGGGCGCAGTTGAAGCACCTGATGCCGGACGGCCGCGAAGAGCCCTCAACGTTGAAGACGGGCGAAATCGTATGGCGCAAGGGCGGGACGCACATCGGCCAGAACCTGGGAAAGACGGACCTGTGGGTGATCGCGGTCGAGCCGAAGTAATCCTATGACGCCTCACACGCTCGCCGCGCTGATCCTGGCCACGGCGGCGTCTGCCCTGGCGGCGCCGCCAGCCATCCTGTCGGTGCGGCAGGCCCTCCCGGAAGGCGCTTCGCCGGCGGATCGCGCGCTGCCGGTAGGTCGATACGAAAAGGTGGAACTGCGGGTGGATGTGCAGGCCGCCTTCGAGAATCCGTACGATCCGGACGACGTCGATGTAGGGGCGGAATTCACCGCGCCTTCGGGCCGCGTCTGGAAAATCTGGGCGTTCTACAATCCCTCAAGCTGGTCGGCGCTGTGGATGGTGCGCTTCGCCCCGACCGAGACCGGTACATGGCTTTACGTGCTTCACGCGCGTGACCGCGAGGGCTCGGCGGAGGGCAAACCGGGCCAGTTTACGGTGATCGAGAGCCCGGCTCACGGCTTCGTGCGGATCGCGGCCAATCAGCGGTACTTCGAATACACCGACGGCGTGCCGTTCTATCCTGTGGGCCTCTGGTACAACGACGGCTACGAGTCGCTTACGGCCGGCTCCATCACCGAAGAGGGCCTTGACGCCCTGAAACAGCACGGAGCGAATTTTGTGAGCTTCTATTCCAGCCCGCTGGAAACCATGGGCACAGGGTTGGGGCGCTACGACCAGAGCCGCGCCGGCCGTCTAGATCGTATCTTCGAATGGTGCGAGAAGCGCCGGATGCACATCAGTTGGAACATCTGGTTCCATTCGTATTTTTCGGAAGAGGTATGGGGCGGCGGCAGCGCCAGATACCGCACCAATCCCTACCGGCTCGTGACCACGGCCGACCGCTTCTTCAGCAGCCCGGAAGCCTGGAAGTACCAGGAGAACCTGCTGCGCTACGTGGTGGCACGGTGGGGCTGCAGCCGCAGCCTCTTTCTGTGGTTCGTGGTGGACGAGATCAACGGTACCGAGGGCTGGCAGAACGGCGGCAGCGAGGCGGCCGAACAATGGTGTCGCCGGGTACATGAGTGGCTGAAGGCCAACGATCCATACCAGCGCCCCACCACCGGCACGCAGAGCGGCGGCATCAAGCAATGGTGGCCGGGCGGGTACGGGATTTTCGATGTGGCCGCGCGCGAGATCTATGAATCACAAGGCCATCCCATGCCGGCGGGCGGCAAAGCCGGGCCGGCGGCGGATCACCCTCTGCAGTTCAGCTATCGCAATTACGCCAAACAGACGCAGGACCTTTGGGCCGGCTTCCGCAAGCCCGCCATCATAGGGGAATGCGGCTACGATCACACGTGGTACGAGCCGGGCACGCCAGGGTACCTCGCGATGTACCACAACGCGTTGTGGGCGGGGCTGGCGAACGGCTTGAGCGCGTCACCCTTCTGGTGGTCGAACGGGCCGATGACCGGCGATTCCGTCCTGACGCGATCGCTGCTGTACTTTTCGCAGTTTCTGCGCGGCATCGCGTTCGGAGAAAACCACTGGAGGCCGGCCGCGCTGAAGGTGTCGAGCGGAGACGGGTGGGCCATGGCGGGCGAGCGGATGACGTTCGGCTGGGTGGTGAATCCGGCCGGCGGAGTCGCCAACGAGACGTTCACGGTGCCGGGCCTCGAGGACGGCGATTACGATGTCTACCTTTACCGCACATGGCGCGGGCAGTATTTGGAACCGATCATGGCGGCATCGGCCGGCGGCGCGTTGGCGGTCACGATTCCGGAGTTGAAGACCGACCGCGGGCATGCGCAGCAGATGGGCGACGACGTGGCATTCAAGATCGTGAAGCGCGGCGTGGGCCTCCAATAAGCCGGGAAACTGCTCCGCCAGAGCCTTTCATCCGGTCCATTGCCGGAGGTGTGACTGCCACCGCTACAGAGTACAACCTTAATCTTTACAGCGGATTAGGGGGGTGTCTTTCAATAGTGGTCCTACCTCATACCTCATACCAAAATTTGCTTGACTTCGTCGATTGGCCGGGATTACAATGATCTCGTTCGTAACAGCTATTCAGGCCCTATTTTCAAGATACCGAGCCCGGTTCCGCTGCGGTGGCGATTGCACTGCTTCCCGAACCTTCCCCGCTGGTGTTTCCGCGGGATCCCGGCAGCAGCAGGAAGGATGTGTCGAATGCGTAGAACGCTAAGAGTACTTCTCGCCGCAGTGGCGTTAGCTGGGTGCGCGTGGCCGCAGGCGAGTACCGGCAGCGTCAGCGGCACGGTACGCGATCCCAGTGGCGCCGTAATCCCCAACACCCAGGTCGTACTGGCCAACACCGCTACCGACGTGGTCTCCACCACCCGCACCAACGACGTCGGCTTCTACGTCCTCCCCGGCGTGATCGCCGGCCACTACCGGCTCACCGTCGAAGTTCCCGGCATGCAGAAGTACGAGGGCGCTCTCACCGTCCAGGTCGAGCAGAACCTGGTTCTCGACCCCGCCCTCATCCTCGCCCACGGAGCCACCGCCGTCCAGGTCACCGACGTCACCCCCATGGTCACGACCGATAGCGGCATGCTGCGCAACGGCATGGAGCGGGCCCGTATCGAACAACTGCCCATGAACGGGCAGGCCATGAACACGCTCATGCAGACCCTTCCCGGCGCCGAAGGCACATCCACCATGGAGGCCGGCCACCGCTCCTTCGGACTGCCCAGCCAGTCCGAGGAATGGATCCTCGATGGCGCGGCGGTCAATGGCCGCCGCTACGCCATGGTCCTGTGGAGCCAGCACCAGGGATTGGGCGCCGTGCAGGAGTTCACGGTGGATACCGGCGCCGTGTCCGCCGCCCACAGCCGTCCCACCAACGTCATCGTATCCACCAAGAGCGGCACCAACCAGATCCACGGCCAAGCCTACGAGTCGAACCGCAATAACGGCTTCGGCCTCGCCCGGCAGCGTACGGACTACTTTACGAAGCCGCCGGAATACATCCGCAACGAGTTCGGCGGCAATCTCGGCGGCCCCGTGGTGCTTCCCAAGATCTACAACGGCAGGAACCGCACCTTCTGGTTTTTCAACTGGGAGGAAGGCCGGCTGCGCACCGGCACCTCCACCGGCTACAACGTCCCCACCGTGGCGATGCGCAACGGCGATTTCAGCGGCCTGACCGATGCTCAGGGCCGCCTGCAGGTGCTCTACGATCCCTGGTCGACCGGACCCGCGCCCACCTACCAGCGCACGCCGTATCCCAACAACACCATCCCGACGATTCGCGAGAGCCCGACCGCCAAGTACCTGTTCGGCATCACGCCTTTGCCCTCCAACAACATCAACCCCCTGATCGACTTCAACTATTGGGGCATCGCCACCGACAATAAGAACGACCGGACCCTCGCCTTCCGCGGCGACCACCGCTTCTCCGACAGGGACACGGTTTATGCCCGCGGCAATTATCTCCTCGAAAGCGAGCCCCGCACCAACAACAGCGGGTGCCCCTGTGGATTGCAGGCCCTCAATAACGTGGCCGGTTGGAAGTATGTGATCAACGGGGTGAAAAGCGCCGCCGCCTCCTGGGTGCATATCTTCTCGCCGAGCTTCTTCAGCGAATTCGTGGCCGGCGCCTCCTACACCTGGGGCGGCGGCAATACGGGAACCAGCACCAGCCTGGGTACCAACTATTTCACCCAGCTCGGCATGCCCGATCCCTTCGGCGTGACCGACTGGCCGCAGTTCAAGAGCACCGGCTTGGGCAATTACTCCCTCAATTCCTCCGGCTTCGACCGGGCCAATACCACCGCGTACACCGTGGACGACAACATCACCAAGGTCCGCGGCAAGCACGAACTAATCTTCGGCGCGCACTACCGCATGGACCAGATGAACATTCTGCCCAACACCGCCGGCCTCAGCTCGTTCACCTACGACACCCTTGCCACCGCGCTCTACGATTCCAAGAACTCCACCGCCACCAACCCGGTCGCCGTCCCGCAGACCGGCCAGAATATCGCCAACATGTATCTCGGCATCTCCACGTACTCGGCGAGCCTGATCCGCGACTGGTATTACCTGCGCAGCGCCGAAGGAGCGTTGTACTTCCAGGATAACTACCGGGTGACGCCACGGTTGACGCTCAACCTCGGACTGCGCTGGGAGACCTGGCGCACCATCAGCGATAAGAACAACACCCTGACCGGCTTCGACCCCTCCAACCATGCCATCGTGCTGAGCACGGACCTGAGCAGCCTGTACAACCAAGGCATGACCCTGCCCTCCGTGATCTCTACCTATCAGTCGATGGGCTTGACCTTCGAAAGCTACAAGACCGCCGGCCTGCCGCAGAACCTCACCCATCCGCGAAACCTGAACTTCGGCCCGCGCCTGGGCTTCGCCTACCGGGCGACCACCGGCGCCAAGCCGGTGGTGCTGCGCGGCGGCTACAGCCTGTCCTACTTCGCGATGGATTTGAGTTGGATCGGCAACATGGGCAATGACACGCCCTTCAACGCCACCTTCACCAACAACCCCAACGACGCCACCCAGACGCCCAACGGCCTGCCCAACTACGGGCTGATCTCCGCCCCGACGTATGTCAACGGCGTCAATTCGACTTCGGCCATCGACCTGAATTCGCCCCGCGGGATCAGCCGCGGCACCGCGAACGTCTATTACTTCGATCCCAATATGCCCGACTCCCGCGTGCACAACTGGAACCTGTCGATCGAGAAGGAACTGGGCGGGTCCATGGTTGCCCGGGCGCGCTACACCGGCAGCCATGCCGCCGATATCGGCCAGTGGAACACTTATAACAACACCACACCCAGCTACATCTGGTACGCCACCACGGGCCAGGCGCTGCCCACGGGGGCGTACGCCAATGTCGCGACCCGCCCCTTCGATCAGCAGGTGCTCGGGACGGTCGCCGAATACATAAACAGCGGATACGCCAACAACGAGTCGATCGACCTCGAGCTGGAGCACCGCTACGCCAGGGGCTACGCCTACCAACTGTCGTACGTCATGACCAACGCCCTCTCGACGGGCTCGGCCAACAATGTGTCGGCTCCCAATCAGTTCCTGCCCGGCGCCGTGCCTTCCGATTACGCGCAGCGCGATACGTTCCTCAATTACCAGCGCGATACCTCCATTCCCAAGCAGCACGTCCGCGGCAACTTCCTCATCGATCTCCCGATCGGCAAGGGGAAGCATTTCGCCACCAACGCCAACAAGTATCTCGATAAAGCCATCGGCGGCTGGCAACTGGCCGGAATCTATAGCCTGTTTACGAACTTATTCGCGCTGCCCACGGGGAATTGGAACATCACCGGCGCACCGATCCAGATGTACGGATATCAGTACCCCATCCAGAACTGCACTGGCGGCAGTTGCGTTCCGGGCTATCTGTGGTGGAACGGCTACATTCCCGCCAACCTGATCAACAGCCACGATGCCCAAGGCAATCCCAACGGGTACGAGGGAATCCCGGCCAATTACAAGCCGGCGGTGACGCCGCTGATTCCATGGGGCAGCACGGCCATGCCGGCCAATGCCCCGGCGGGAACCAACGTGTCGCAGTACTGGGATACCAACACGGTTTGGGTTCCACTGAAAAACGGCACCGTGCAGCGCACCACCTACGACAACGGGCTGAACCCGTGGCGCAACCAGTACCTACCCGGCCCGCGCCAATGGAATCTGGATGCCTCGCTGTTCAAGAACATCCCCATTCACGAGCGCCTGAATGCCCGCTTCGCGGTGGACTTCTTCAACGTTTTCAACCACCCTAACAACCCCAACACGATCACCGGCGATGGCATGCTGAGCACCCGCGCCTCGGGGCTCCCAGCGCGCGTCCTGCAACTCAGCCTGCGCCTGAGCTGGTAAGAGGTGGATATGCTCTATATCAACGAGGTGACCCTCCGATGACCCGCTGCATGACTCGCCGCCAGTTCGCGGCCATAACCACGGCCGGCGTCTGCGCTCTCGCCGCGCCGGCGGCCTCCACGCCGGGGGGCATGGTGGCAATTCCGGCCGGCCCGTTCACCATGGGGGACGCCTTCGGCGACGCGAACGCCGGCGAGGTGCCGGCGCACCGGGTCTTTGTCAGCGCGTTTCTTCTGGAGCGGCACGACGTGACGAAGGCGCTCTGGGACACCGTGTATCCGTGGGCGCAACGGCACGAGTATACGCTCGATAATGAGGGGCTGGGCAAGGCGCCGAACCATCCGGTGCACTCCGTGGACTGGTTCGACACGGTAAAGTGGTGCAACGCGCGCAGCGAAAAGGAAGGCCTCACCCCTTGCTATTACACCGACGCCGGCAGAAAAGCGGTGTACCGCACGGGGCAGGTCGACCTGACCAACGGCAGCGTCGATTGGCAGGCCAGCGGCTACCGCCTGCCGACCTCCGCCGAGTGGGAGAAGGCGGCGCGCGGCGGCGCGGAAGGCCACCGTTTCCCGTGGAGCGACTGCGAGACCATCTCGCACGAGCGCGCCAACTATTACAGCTCGGCGCGATATAGCTACGATGTGAGCCCGACGCGGGGCTACCACCCGGCGTTCCGCGAGGGCGGCCAGCCGTACACCAGCCCAGTGGGCTACTTTCCGCCGAACGGCTACGGGCTGTACGACATGGCCGGCAACATTTGGCAGTGGTGCTGGGACCACACGGACTCGGGCTGGTACGGCAAGCCGGAGGCCGTCAACAAGGACACGCGCGGGCCGGACTCGAAGCCGAGCGGTTCGCGCGCGCGGATGATGCGGGGCGGAGCGTTCCACCGCTTCGCGTTCAATACGAGGACAGCTAACCTCTCGATGGCCGGGGACAGCCCGGATTTTGCCTTCCTGGTTTTCGGCTTCCGCTGTGCGAGGTCCAAATGAGCGCGCCCGATCCGAAAGTAATGTCCCTCATTCCCGCCGGCTCGTTCGATATGGGGGACCCGCTGCACGAAGGCAATGGCAACGAATCGCCGCTGCATGCGGTCGACGTGAGCGCGTTCTACATGGACCGCTACCTCGTCACCAAAGCGATGTGGGACGGCGTGTACGCCTGGGCGACCGGCCACGGCTACGAATTCGAAAACCCCGGGTCGGGAAAAGCGCCCAACCATCCCGTCGAGACGGTGAACTGGTACGACATTGCCAAATGGTCGAACGCGCGCAGCGAGAAGGAAGGGCTGCGGCCGGCGTACTACACGGACGCAAAGCACACGGCGGTATACCGTGCGGGGCAGGCGGACATGACCAACGCCGAGGTGGATTGGGCGGCGGAGGGCTACCGTCTCCCGACCGAGGCGGAGTGGGAGAAGGCGGCGCGCGGCGGAGCCAAAGGCCACCGCTTCCCGTGGACCGATGCCGATACCATCTCGGGCGACCGCGCCAATTACTATTCGAGCGACCGGAATGCGTACGACCTGGGGCGCACGCGTGGGTATCACCCCAAGTTTCACGACGCCGTCTACCCGTTCACCAGCGCGGTGGGAACGTTTGCGCCGAACGCATACGGGCTGTGCGACATGGCCGGCAACGTCTGGCAGTGGTGCTGGGATTGGTACGATGCGGCGTGGTACGCCAAACCAGCCGCGAGCGAGCGCGACACCCATGGGCCGAATTCGGCGCCGAAGAATTCCTACCGCGTGATGCGCGGCGGGGCGTGGCACCGGGCGGCAAATTTCTGCCGTTCAGCGCACCGTGGGATGGACGCACCGGACTTGGGCTGGATCGTGTTCGGGTTTCGTTGCGCGCGGAAGGGTTGAAGAAGGGCCGCCTGCGCCCCTACGGTCGCGGGCGGCCCGGGTACTTAAAACACGATGCGAGCGCCCAACTGCAGGGTCCTCGGCCGGTTCGCCTGGGCGGTAATGGTGCCGAAACCGGAGCTGTTGGCGGTGGTCGATGGTGCGCTGAACGTCGGATGGTTCAGCAGGTTAAACGCCTCGGCGCGGATCTGCAGGTACGCCCGTTCGCCCATCCCGAAGCGCTTCAGCATTGACTGGTCCCACTGGTTGATGCCGTCCGCCCGCAGGTTCGGGAAGGTCGTCGAGAACGTCCGGATGTGGTACTGGAAGGCGTCGCCAGACTTGGTGTCGAACAGCGAGGTGTTGAACGCCGTTGTGTTGGCCTCGCGGTTGTTGAGTTGCAGCGGGCCGCCGAAGTAGACGTAGTCACCG
>OBLU010002727.1_pt1 | contig 16134 bp, 14 predicted proteins | sample 1518681 | NCBI WGS metagenome assembly OBLU01 (sample SAMEA3539304, study PRJEB22396) | soil metagenome | biome: tundra; feature: field; material: soil | place: USA | collected 2010-05 | depth 0.15 m | reverse complement strand
CGTCGGAGCCCTCGAAACGGTCGAACGGCAGCACCGCCTCCTTGACCGAGACGTGATCGCCATAGCCCAGCCCCTGGCGCTCGCGGGGCAGGCCGAAGTCGGCGATCCGCTCGCCCAGCATGATCCGGCACGCGAGCTTGGCCAGCGGCACGCCGACCGCCTTGGAGACGAACGGCACCGTGCGCGAGGCGCGCGGGTTGGCCTCGATCACGTACAGCTCGCCTGAGTGCACCGCGTACTGCACGTTCAGCAGCCCGACGACGCCGATCGCAAGCGCCAGCTCGCGCGTGGCCGAGCGGACCTGCTCGAGCATCTCCTCGCCGAGCGAGTGTGGCGGCAAGACGCACGCGCTGTCCCCGGAGTGCACCCCGGCCTCCTCGACGTGCTGCATGATCCCGCCGATCCATACGTCCGCGCCGTCACACAGCGCGTCGACATCGACCTCTGTGGCGTTCTCCAGAAACCGATCCAGGAAGATGGACGGGGAGGAAGAGAGAGAGAGGGACTCAGGCGAGGTGAGGGAACCGTCGCCGGGCAAGCCACCGGAGTCGCCATCCGGTTCGGGGGGAGGCTCGCGGCTGAGATAGTCCGCGAGGCCCTCGCGCGAGTACACGATCTCCATCGCCCTGCCGCCGAGCACGTAGGACGGGCGCACGAGCAGCGGATAGCCGACCTCCCCGGCCTGCTCTAGCGCCTCTGACACCGAGCGCGCGGTCGCATACGGCGGCGCCCTGTGTCCGAGCTCGGACAGCAGCGCGCCGAAGCGGGCGCGGTCCTCCGCGAGGTCGATCGCCTCCACGCTCGTGCCCAGCAGCGGGACCCCCGCCGCCGCCAGTCCCGCCGCGAGCCGCAGCGGGGTCTGCCCGCCGAACTGCACGACGACGCCCTCGGGCCGCTCGAGGGCGATCACGCCGAGCACGTCCTCCAGCGTCAGCGGCTCGAAGTAGAGGCGGTCGGACGTGTCGTAGTCGGTCGAGACCGTCTCGGGGTTGCAGTTGATCATGACCGCATCGCGCCCGGACGCGCGCACGGTCATCGCCGCGTGCACGCAGCAGTAGTCGAACTCGATCCCCTGCCCGATCCGGTTGGGGCCTGAGCCGAGGATCACGACCGAGGCGCGCTCCCCGCGCACGACCTCGTGCGTCACGGGCCCGCCGGCGGCGGACGGGCGCTCCCAGCCCGAGTAGTAGTAGGGCGTGCGCGCCGGGAACTCCGCCGCGCACGTGTCCACCGAGCGAAACCCCCGCTCGCCCGCGAACGGCGCCTGCGGGTCGGACCCGAGCACCTGCAGCTCGCGCAAAAACCACGGGTCGATCTGCGTCCGATCGTGGATCGCCTCCACGCCGCAGCCCCGACCCAGCAGCTCGAGGATCGCCTCGTACCGGTCCGAGCCCGGGATCTGAAGCCCGTCCAGCAGCGCCTGCTCGGGGACGTCGCCCAAACACGGGGGCTTGTCCAGCTCGCGCGAGCGCAGGGCCTTGGCGAACGCCTGGGAGAACGTGCGCCCGATCGCCATCGCCTCACCGACGGACTTCATGTGGGTCGTGAGCGTCGGGTCGGTGCCGGGGAACTTCTCAAACGCAAAGCGCGGCCACTTCACGACGACGTAGTCGATCGTCGGCTCAAAGCACGCGGGCGTGACGCCGGTGATGTCGTTGTCGATCTCATCCAGGCGGTAGCCGACGGCCAGGCGCGCGGCGATCTTGGCGATGGGGAAGCCCGTGGCCTTGGAGGCCAGCGCCGAGGAGCGCGACACGCGCGGGTTCATCTCGATCACGAGGATCTCCTCGGTCTGGGGGTTCACCGCGAACTGCACGTTCGAGCCCCCCGTCTCCACGCCGACCGCCCGGATCACCGCGATCGCCTGATCGCGCAGCCGCTGATAGCAGCGGTCGGTGAGCGTCTGCTGGGGCGCGACCGTGACCGAGTCGCCGGTGTGCACGCCCATCGGGTCGACGTTCTCGATCGAGCACACGATCACGACGTTGTCCGCGCAGTCGCGCATCACCTCCAGCTCGAACTCGCCCCAGCCGAGGACCGACTGGTCGAGCAGGACCTGGCCGATCGGCGAGGCCTCTAGACCCTGCGCGACGATCCGCTCGAGCTCCTCCGCGGTGCGCGCGATGCCGCCGCCGCGCCCGCCGAGCGTGTAGGCGGGGCGCACGATGCACGGCAGCCCGATCTCCGGCAGCGCTTCCAGCGCCCGTTCCACTCCCAACCGGACGTCTACCCGCCCCGAATCGCCCGCGCCCGCGCCCGCAAGCGCTTCGCCGGCGACCCAGCCGCTGGCGATCGCGCTCTTGGGCATTCGCAGCCCGGCCCCGGCCATCGCCTGCGCGAACAATTCGCGGTCCTCCGCGCAGGCGATCGCCTCGTAGTCGGCGCCGATCAGCTCGACGCCGTACTCGGCCAGTGTGCCGTCGTCGTGCAACGCCGTGGCGAGGTTCAGCGCGGTCTGCCCGCCCAGCGTTCCCAGCAGCGCGTCGGGGCGCTCGCGCGCGATCACCTGCGCCACGGGACCGGGCAGCAGCGGCTCGAGATACGTCGCGTCCGCCAGCTCGGGGTCGGTCATGATCGTCGCCGGGTTGGAGTTGACGAGCACGATCTCATATCCCTCCTCGCGCAGCACCTTGCACGCCTGCACGCCGGAGTAGTCGAACTCGGCGGCCTGCCCGATCACGATCGGGCCCGAGCCGAGAATCAGGATCTTGCGGATGTCATCGCGCCTGGGCAATGTCTATGTGGCCTCGGCGATCCGCTCCAGGAACCGGTCGAACAGGTACAGGCTGTCGTGCGGCCCCGGGCCGGCCTCGGGGTGGTACTGGACGGTCCCGCCGGGAACGTCCAGCAGCTCAAGGCCCTCGACCGTGCGGTCGTACAGGTTCACGTGCGAGAGCTGAGCCTCGCCGTAGTCGGTCTGCCAGCGCACGGGCTCGTCGGAGTCGATCGTGCGCGCGCCGCCCGGGCCGAGCGCGGCGAAGCCGTGGTTCTGGGAGGTGATCTCGATGCGCCCGGTCTGCAGATCCCTGACGGGATGGTTGGCGCCGTGGTGTCCAAACGGGAGCTTGAACGTGTCCAGCCCGACCGCGCGGCACAGCAGCTGATGGCCGAGGCAGATGCCCCACACGGGCTTGCGGCCCACGACCGCCCGAACGGTCTCGACGATGTAGTCCAGCGCGGCCGGGTCGCCGGGGCCGTTGGTGAGGAACACCGCGTCGGGATCGCCCGCGAGCAGCTCCGCGGCCGTCGCGGTGCACGGGTGCAGCGTCACGCGCGCGCCGCGCTCGATCAGCTCGCGCACCATCGAAGCCTTGATGCCGGTGTCGAGCACGGCGATGTGCGGCCCCGCGTTGCTCTCGCCGTGGCGGCTGACCGCGCTGGGGGTCACCCGCGCCGCGAGATCCTGGCCGGCCATCGGCGGCTCGGCCTCGATCAGGTCCCGCGCCTGCGGTTCGGGCATCGAGGCGGGGAACACCCCTCCGCGCATCGCGCCGCGGTCGCGGATATGGATGACCAGCGCGCGTGTATCCACGCCGCTGATCGCCGCGACGCCGCAGTCGGCGAGCCATCCCGTCCAGCCGCCCTCCGCGCCGGGCGCGTCCTCGCGATCGCACGCCTCGCGCATGATCGCCGCGCGCGCCCACGGTCTGTCGGACTCCATCGCCTGCGCGCTGACCCCGTAGTTGCCGATGTGGGGGTAGGTGAACGCGATCAATTGACCCGCGAACGACGGATCGGTCATCGACTCCTGATAGCCGGACATGCCCGTCGTGAACACGATCTCGCCGACGGCATGACCGCCCGCGCCGCAGGCCGTCCCGTCGAAGCGCGTGCCGTCCTGGAGCAGCACGTAGGCGCTCGTCGCGACCATCTCAGAGGATCAGCTTCTGGACGGCCTTGAACTCCGGCGTGCCGGCGCGCTCCAGCATCTCGAACAACGCCGCCTCCACGGTCGTCACGACCGCGCCCGCGCGCTGCAGGCGCTCAAGACCGCGCTCATAGTCGATCCGATGGCGCGAGCCGACCGCGTCGGCGGGCACGTGCACCTCGATCCCCGCTGCGAGCAGGTCGTGCACGGTCTGGCTGACGCACACGTGCGTCTCGATCCCGCACACGATCGCCTGGGAGCGCTGCCCGAGGGTGAACCCGTCCGCCCGGGCTGCGGAGAAAACAGTCTTCTCGATCACACTCTCGTCCCCTCTCTCATCCTCCCCATCTCCCAGTCCGATCTCAGGGGCGGTGTGGCCGAGACCGCGCGGGTACTGCTCGCTGACGATACGCGGCAGCTCGAGCATTCGTGCGGCCCGCACGAGCTTGCGAGCCGCATCGGCGACGCCCGCAAACGAGTCGTAGGATCTGAACCCCTCCTGCACGTCCACGACGATCAGTGCCGTCTCCCGGCGATTCAGCAGGCCCATTACGCAGCCACCACCGAGAACACGCGCTCGCGGTAGACGACCGCGCCGGCCGCCAGCGTCAGCAGCACGCGACCGTGCAGGCGCCGCCCGGCGAAGCAGCAGTTCTCCGAGCGGCTCTCCCAGCCGCGCTCGCCCGCCAAGTACTCGGCGTCGAGATCGACGAGCGTCAGGTTGGCCGGCTCGCCCGTGGCGATCGTGGGCGTGGGGAGCTCGAACAGGGACGCGCCCGCGGTCATCCGCGCCACGAGCAGCGCAAGCGACAGCTCGCCGGTCAGGACCAGGCCGGTGTACAGCGCGGCGAACGCGGTCTCGAGGCCGGTGGTGCCCATCGGGGCCTGCTCGAATGGGACTTCCTTCTCCTCGCGCGCGTGCGGGGCGTGATCGGTGGCGACGCAGTCGATCGTGCCATCCCGTAGGCCGGCGAGGAGCGCCTGACGGTCCTCTTCGCCCGCGAGCGGCGGGTTCATCTTCATGCGCGTGTCCAACCCGCGGACGGCCTCGTCGGTGAGCAGCAGATGGTGCGGCGTGACCTCGGCGCTGACCTTGCCCCCGGCGGACTTGGCGTGCGCGAGCGCCTGCACCGACGCCGCGCAGCTGAGGTGTTGAAAATGCACGCGCGCGCCCTCATACATCGCCAGCTCGGCATCGCGCGCGACCATCGTGGACTCGCTCACGGTCGGGATTCCGCCGATGCCGAGCGCGGCGCTGAGGGCCCCCTCGTGCATCGCGCCGTCGTGTGACAGCGTCGGGTCCTCCTCGTGCAGGCTGATCACCCCGCCGCACAACCGCTGGTACTGCAACGCCTTGCGCAGCATCCCGGCGCTGGACACCGGCCGGCCGTCGTCGGTGAACCCGAGCGCGCCCTGCTCGCGCAGCTCAGCCATCTCGGTCAGCGTCGTTCCTCCAAGCCCGCGCGTGATCGCCGCCAGAAAGCCCACCGGCACGCGCGCCTCGCGGGCGGCGGAGTCGCGCAGCGATCTGAACAGCGGCGCGGAGTCGATGACCGGGTCGGTGTTCGGCATCGCGATCACCGCGCCGAACCCTCCCGCCGCGGCCGCCCGGGTGCCTGTCTCGAGGTCCTCCTTGTGCTCCTGACCTGGAGTGCGCAGGTGCACGTGCGGATCGACGAACGCCGGCAGCAGACGCCGGCCCTGGCCCTCGACGGTCTCGATACCCTCCGGGCCCTCGATCCCGCCGGGCTCTGAGAGCTCGGCTATGTGCCCATCACGCACCAGCACGTCATGGCGCGCGTCGATGCCCGCACGCGGGTCCAGGACATGCACGTCTGTGAGCAGCAGCTCGGCCGGCGTGCTCGGCCCGTGGATGAGCGGGTTCGCGGCCACTACGCGAGCTGTTGGGGGATCTCTGATCCGCCGGGGACGGGTCGCGGTACGTGAGCGCCCGACAGCAGCTCATACAGCACGGCCATGCGCACGACCACGCCGGCCTCTACCTGCGCGGTGATGACCGCCTGCGGAGAGTCGACCACCTCGCCTGAGAGCTCCACGCCGCGGTTGACCGGGCCGGGATGCATCAGCACCTGGCGCGGGCTCAGACGCCGGCCGTTGATCTGATAGGTGGCCGCGTACTCCCGCAGCGATGGCACCCACGTCTCGCTCATGCGCTCACGTTGCATACGCAGCGCGTATACGACGTCCGCGGAGCTCAGATCGTCGAGCGTGTAGCGCACGTCGCAGCCCAACGCCTCGATCCCGCGCGGGATCAGCGTCGGCGGACCGGCGAGGGTGACGCGGGCGCCCATGCGCTGAAACGCGATGATGTTCGAGCGCGCCACCCGCGAGTGGGCTACGTCGCCGACGATCCAGATCGACGCTCCGTCGATCGGACCGAGGCGCTCGCGCAGCGTGTACACGTCCAGCAGCGCCTGCGTCGGGTGCTCGTGCTTGCCGTCGCCCGCGTTGACGATCGCCGCGCTGCACCACCTGGACACGAGCTCCGCCGCGCCCGCCCACGGCGTGCGCAGGACGATCGCGTCGGGCTTGTGCGCGCTGAGGGTCAGCACCGTGTCCTTCAGCGACTCGCCCTTCTCGACGCTCGAGCCGCTTGAGGCGAAGTTCACGACGTCCGCCGACAGCCGCTTGGCGGCCAGCTCGAACGAGCTGCGCGTGCGCGTGGATGCCTCGTAGAACAGGTTCAGCACCATCCGCCCGCGCAGCGCCGGCACCTTCTTGATCTCGCGGTCGGACACCTCCGCGAACCGCGCCGCCTGGGTCACGATCCGCTCGATCGCCTCGCGGTCCAGATCCTCGATCGAGAGCAGGTGATTCATGGGGCGGGCACCTCCACGGGGGCCGAGGCGATCGTTACCTCGTCCACGCCGTCTAGCTCTGTCACACGCACGTGCACGTGCTCGGCGCGCGAGGTCGGCAGGTTCTTGCCGACGTAGTCGGGCCTGATCGGCAGCTCGCGATGGCCGCGGTCGGCCAGCACGGCCAGCTGCACGCGCGCGGGGCGGCCGTAGTCGAACAGCGCCTCGATCGCCGCGCGCGCGGTCCGCCCGGTGTAGAGCACGTCGTCGACGATCACCACCGTCCGGCCGTCGACGTCGAAGTCGATGTGCGAGGCGTGCACGATTGGCGCGTCCGGCCTGCGTGAGACGTCGTCGCGGTAGAAGCCGATGTCCAGATCACCGAGCGGGACCTCTGTTGCGAGCAGCTGTTCGAGCTGGCTTTGCAACCGCTTTGCCAGGATCGCCCCGCGCCGGTGAATCCCGACGAGCGCGAGCATCGGCGAGTCCGGGTACCCGCCCGAGCCGGGATCTCCGTCGTCTCCGGGGACACCATCGCCGGTGGCAGTTGTGGCGGCGGCTCCGGGATCGCCCGAGGCGCCGGGGTTGCGCTCGATGATCTCGTGAGCGATGCGCGTAAGCGCTCGCCGCATGTCGTCCTCGCGCAGGACGGTGTTTTCGCCGCTGTCCACCTTGGTCTTCCTTCCTGGTCTCTCGGGACCGGATTAAAGGATCGCGTCACACTGTATCAGCGCGCTGGGACGAGTATTGAGGAAGACCTACGCCGCCGGGACCGGCTCCGCGAACCCCGCGGTCGCGACGGGCTCGGCGCCCTGCCGATCGGAGATCGGCCAACGGGCGCGGCGCTCAGACCAGCGCACCAGCCGGGGCGCGCCGCGCTCGGGGAATGGTATCTCGATCGTGTCGTAGTCCCGCGGCGCCTCGGTCCGGGAGAACACCGCGCGCGCCTCTTCACGCAGCTCCCCGCCGGGATAGCGGCTGGAGATGTGGGTGAGCGCGAGCATGCCCACCCGCGCCTCGAGCGCGACCTCGGCCGCCTGGCGGGCGGTGCTGTGGGAAGTCTGGCGCGCGCGCTCGGACTCCTCCTCGGCGAACGTAGCCTCGTGCACGAGCAGATCCGACTCGTGCGCGGCGACCGTCAGCGCCTCACACGGCGCGGTGTCGCCGGAGATCACGAGCTTGCGCCCCGCTCTGACCGGCCCGAGGACCTGCTCGGGCGCGACCCCACCGACCGTCTCGCCGCGCTGCAGCCGGCCGAAGTCCGGGCCGGGCTTCACCCCGAGCCGCTGCGCCAGCTCGGGATCCAGGTGCCCGGGACGGGCATCCTCCACGAGCGCGTACCCGTAACAGGCCTCCCCTTTGTGGCGGACCGGGATCGCCCCGATCAAGTACCCATCGCGTGCGACGGTCTCGGCGGGCGCGAGCTCGACGACGCTCAGCTCATACGGCAGCCGGCGCCCGTACACGAAGCGCATCCGCTCCATCAGCTCCTCCAGACCGCGCGGCCCGTACACGCTCAGCGGCTGCGTGCGCTCGCGCAGCGCGAACGACTTCAGCATCCCCGGCAGCCCCAGCCAGTGATCGGCATGGAAGTGCGTGATGAACACGCAGTCCACGTCCGCCAGCCCGACCGACTTGATCAGCTGGCGCTGCGTGCCCTCGCCGCAGTCGATCAGGATGTGCTCGCCTCCGCGGCGCACGAGCACCGCGGGCAGCCCGCGCCGGGCGCTGGGCACCGAGCCGCCGGTGCCGGCGAAGAACACGGACAGGTCCATACTCGCAACGGTAGCGTTGGGACGGGGTTCGCGGGGTGGCGGTCAGCGGTGGCGGTGGCGGCCTTCGGCCGCTGGACTCGATCGGCACGCGGCGATCACGCCGGTAAGCTCTCCACAGCGACGATGCCGGGCTGAACCCGGCGCCGCCTGCGCCCGTAGCTCAGTGGATAGAGCGCTCGCCTCCGGAGCGAGAGGTCGCAAGTTCGAATCTTGCCGGGCGCGTGGTTGGAATCCCCTGCAAATCGCCAGATTTTTGGGTGATGTGTGCAAGCGGGGATTTGGCCAACCGGCGATTTGGTGGGCTAAATTGTGGGCTAAAGTCCCGCCTGAGAAGCTCCGGATGCCCACTTTTTCGATCTTGTCGATCAATAGGCACAAGGATCTCGAGTCGCGTCAGGGTGCGCGCACGTCGGCGAGATCGCCGATGATCGAGAAGTCGCCAGCGTTTTGGGTGAGCAGGGGCACGCCGTGAATGTTGGCGGTGGCCGCGATCGCGAGATCGACGGCGCGGCGGCGCGGCTTTCCGCCCCGAGCCTTCACCGCGGCGGCCAGGCGCCCCCACTCTCGCGCGACCTCAGCGGTAACGGGTAGCGGTTGAAACGCGGCCTCGATCGCGCCGAGCCGCTGGGTGCGCAGCGCGCGCTCGTCGTCATCGCCGGCAACGAGAACACCAAAGTGCAGCTCCGCCAGCGAGGCAACGCTGATGGCCGCCTCGACATCCCCTGGCGCTTGGCCGCTGATGAGGACCGAGGTGTCCAGCAGCGCGCGCATCCGCTAGAGGAACGGATCCTCGAGCGAGACCGGGAAGCCGGTGAGATCCTCGGCGAGCGTTCGCGGCGCGGGAGTCTGCCAGATGGCGTGCAGGTCGGTGCCCGCGACCCACTGCCGGCGCTCGGTGGGGCCCAGCTGCGCAACCGGCCGACCGGCGACCGTGATCGTGATCCGCTCGCCCGCCTCGGCACGACGCAGAACCTCCCCCACGTTGTTGCGCAGCTCCTTCTGTGGAATGGTGGTGGCCATGACTGCATGGTAGCAGAAGTGCTACGCAGCATCCGCACAGTACTCGATGCTGATTGATCATCGGCGGCGTGTGTGGGGCTACCACGCAACCCGTACCCCATAGGGGCTCAGCCTTTCGTCGTTGGAGACGAGGACCGCGTCCTCGAGGATTGCTTGGGCGACGAGCAGGCGATCGAACGGGTCGCGGTGGTGCCACGGCAGCGAGCGTACTGCCCGTGCGTGGTCGATGCTGATGGGCAGGGGAACAGCTCCGCCATCCAACAGCTGCCTCGCGAACCCGTCGGGCACGTCGAGCTTTCCGAGCGATCGCTTGATCGCGACCTCCCACACCACTGCCGCGCTGAGCAGGACCTCGTTGCCGGCGTCGGTGAGCAGTTCGTCGGCGCGCGTGCTCAGTCGTTTGTCTTCGTCGAGCAGCCAGAGCGCGGCGTGGGTATCGGCCAGCAGCCTCACCTGGCGCCGAAGGCCTCTGCGATGTCCTCGGGAAACTCGTCGAAGTTATCGGTCATATGCACACGGCCGCGCCACGCGCCACGCACCGACGCCAGCGAGCGCAGCTCCTCCACGACAGGCACCAGCCGCACCGCCGGCTTGCCGTTGCGCTGGATGACAACATCCTCACCGGCTTCGGCGCGCTCCACCAGTTTGGAGAGGTGCGTCTTGGCGTCATGCATTCCCACGCGGGCCACATCGCCAATCGTAGCACGGCCTAGCTAGCCCTAGTCCAGGTGTCGACGCTCTGGGCGATCCGCCGGGATCGGCAGACCTTGGCGGCTCAGAGCCCGAACGCGAAGCCGAGCCAGAGGAGCCCGACCAGCGCGACGGCGATCGTCGCAAAGCTGACGGCGACGCGGTGGCCGCGCCGCAACGCGTGCGATGCGGGGAGCACCTGGTGGGCGAGCACGATGAGCATGCCGAGCACCAGCGGCAGCAGCAGCGCATTCACGACCTCGACGTCGATGGCGAGCCGAACGAGCGAACCGCTGACGAGCACGAGCGCCGCGCCTCCCGCGACCGCGCCGGCGTAGAGGCCGTAGAAGAGCGGCGCGCGGCGCAACCCGTCGTTCAGGCTCCGCGGATGCCCGGCGAACTCGGCGACCGCCCAAGCGGCCGCGAGCGAGACGACGATGCTCGCCACGAGCGCCGCCCCGAGCATCCCGAGCGCGAGCAGGATGCGGCTGGTCGAGGCGCCGAGCAGCGGCGCCAGCGCGCGGGCGATCGCACCGACGCTCTGGAGCGAGCCCGAGCGCCCGTGAAAGCTCACCGCGGTCGCCACCAGCACCGAGCCCATGATCACCTGCGTGAGCAGCGCGCCGATCGCGGTGTCGATCCGCGCCGAGCGCAGATCGCGCGCGGTCAGGCCCTTGTCGACCACGGCGCCCTGCTGGTAGAAGAACATCCACGGCATCACCACCGCCCCCACGTTTGCCGCGACGAGCGTGAGATAGCCGGGCTGGCCGAGCGGCTGGGTTGCGACTCCCGCGGCGAGCGCATGCGCGGAGGGATGGGCGAGGAGGGCCGCCGCGACGAAGGCGAGCTCGAACAGGCCCAGCGCGATCCCGACGAGCTCCACCCGCCGGTAGCCGCCCGAGACGACGAGAGCCACGAGGAGCCCCGCCGCGGGCAGGACGGTCAGCGCCGGCGGCAGCCCGAACAGCTGCCCGACCCCGGCTACGCCGGCGAACTCGGTCACCAGCGCGCCGAACGCGCTCACCAGCAGCGCGCCGATCGAGACCGCCGCCCAGCGGGCGCCGAAGCGCTCGCGGATCAGCTGCGCATGGCCCTTGCCCGTCGCGATCCCCAACCGAACCGTCAGCTCCATCACGAGGTACAGCACCGGCACCAGCACCACCTGCAGCGCCAGCAGCCGGTACCCCCAGCGCGCACCCGACTGGGAGGCCGTGATCACGCTGCCCGCGTCGGTGTCGGCGAGCATCACCATCAACCCGGGGCCGAGGACCCACAGCCACCGCGGCACACGCGGCCGGTGCCGCGTCGAATATTGCACGCTGGTCATCCTAGGGCGAGCCAGTGCTCGACCTTCCTCACCGATAGCACCCCCCAATGACGAGGAGGACCACATGTCGAGCTCACGTTCCGAAGAGCTCTCGGGCGGCCTGCGCCAGCTGACCGCTGTCATCCGAGTGCAGCGCCGAGCGCGGCGCGTGCAGGATGTCCGCCACGAGCCGGTTGCTCATCTGCTCGATCAGCGAGCGCTCCTTCTCGGCGAGGCTGGGCAGGCGGCGGAACAGCCAGTCCAGCTCACCGCGTCGCTGCTCGTCGGCGGCCTCGCCGATCGCCTTGATCGCCGACCCGGCCTTGCGCGTGCGCAGACGGCGGAAGTACGAGTCGACGGACTCGGCCGCGAGCTTCTCGAGCTGTTCGCGGAGCCGGTCCTGCAACTCGACGTCCTCTCCCTTGGCGAGATCGTCGGCCGAGACGAAGCGGTCGCCGAGCGCGGCCTGGAGCGCATCCGGGACGGCCGGCGGCGAGGACATGTCGACGACGATCGCGCCGCTCTCCGCCAGCGCGCGGGCATCCTCGCCGGCGAGCGGCCACATGCCGCCGAGCGCGACGATCGCGCCGGCCACCTTCGGCACGACACCGCCGCCTTCAAACGGGATCGCCCATCCGCCCACCTCGCGTGCGAGGGCGGCGGCCCGCTCGCCGGTCCTGCTCGTGACGACCACCTCAGCCCCCTTCCGTGCCGCGGCAAGCGCGGTGAGGTGCCCCATGACGCCCGCCCCCACGACGAGGATTCCCTTCCCCTCGAGAGCTCCGGCCCGCTCTTCCACCCGCTCGAGCGCGACGTCGGCCAGCGATCGGGTCGACCCGCCGAAGCGGCTGCGGGCGCACCGGCCCGCCTGGAGAGCGACCTGGAAGAGGCTATCCAGGGTCGGGTCGATCGGATGGTCGGTGCGGTGCCGGGTCAGGGTCTCGCGGAGCTGGTGGAGGACCTGGTTCTCGCAGAGCACCGCGCTGTCCAGTCCGCAGGCGACCGAGACGAGGTGCCGTGCCGCCTCGACCCCCTCCAAACGCTGTGCTCCCTCCGGCGGCTCAGGAAGCGGTCCGTCCCCGAGGCCCTCGAGCGTCCCGTACAGCTCGACCCGATGGCAGGTGTGGACGACGATCGCCGCCTCGTTGTGCTCGAACACGGCGAGCTCGGCCGCGAACGCCTCGCGCGCCGCGGTAGGAACCCGGCGCGCCTGGGCGACGAGGGCGACGAGGGAGGGGAGCGGCACGTCGGCCGCGGCGTTTTCGTCGGCCTCGATGGAGGATACGCCGGGCGACGCGACAGGGCACACGGCGGACGGCGGGATGGCGGCTTCGGTGTCCGGTGACGCGGCGCCGGACGCTCCGCTCGGCGCCGGCAGGAGGCCGAGAATCGCCGACATGGCAAAGCGACGGTGGCCCCCGGGCGTCGTGAATGTGCTGATGTCCCCGTTGTCGCTCCAGCGGCGCAGCGTGGCCGGCGACACGCCGACGAGCGAGCAGGCTTCGTGCAGCGTCAGCCACTCCTCGTGAACCGATGTCCGCGGCGTGTTCGTGGATCTCGCCCCGCGGGCAGTTTTTGCCCCGCCCGCTGTTTTCGTCGCGCTCATCGTTCCGGCCCCGATCCGGGTAGGACCTTCGGTTCGTTCTGGTTGCCGAATTCGCTCTTGCCCAGGACCGGCTGCTTGTGGCACCTGGCACAGAAGGCCTCCCGGTGGCAGTACCCACAGGCCTGGAGGCCGGCCTTTTCGATCACCTGCGGGTGGTGGTAAAGCATTTCTTCGTGGGTCACCTTCACCGCGCCTGTGCTGTGGCAGTTCGCACAGAAGCCGCTGTCCGCGGAGGGTTCGAGCGCCAGGTGATCCTGCGCGTGTTCGAAGACCCACAGTTTCGACTGGTGATCGGGGGGCGGGGCGAGCAGAGCGATGCTGGTCACCTTCTTGCCGACCTGCGGAAAGGTGTGGCATGTCGTGCATTCCCATGGGATCGTCTTGGTCAGCAGATGTCCGCTGGAGCCGACCTCGAAATTGGCGCCGTTGTGGCATCGTAAGCAGCCGGGGCCATTCTGGTGGCCGAGGTCGTTGGGGTAATCGGCCGAGATCTCATCCATTTCCGGGTCGGCGACAAGCGGGTAGATCTCCTTCAGCTCGTTGACCGCGCCGGCGACTTCCTTCCCGCGGGTCTTCGAGACGAGCGGGTACCTCGCCGCGTACATCCCGCGGATGCCTTCGATCGCCCTGTCCGCTTCCCCGGTCGACCTGTAGCGCTTGCCAAGCAGTTCAACCCCTTCGCGCTTGATGTAGGGGAGGGCCTGGCTGATCTTGCCTTCCGCCATCGCGTTGTTGATCGCTTCGTCGGGGGTGGGGAATTCGTGGCCGATGCGATTGTGGCAGGTGATGCACGTCACCTGGTGTATCTTCTCGGTCCGCAGCACACGCTTGATGTCCGGCTCCACGTCGCTGGAGACGGTGACCTGCGAGCGGGCGATGAATTCTTCCCTGCTGCCGTTCTTGTAGTTGACGCGAATCCAATCGATTTTGTTCTCGTTCCCCGCGGGACTCGCGTATTCCATCTTCATTTCGACGTGCCAGTGCGCGCCGCGGCTCGCTGCCCCTTCACCGAGGCGGTATGGACGGACCATGACGGCGACCATTTCCTTTGTGTTGGCTTCGTCTTCGCGGTAGATGGGATGCAGGACGAGCTTCATCTGGCTGCTTTCGCCGGTGATGGCGCTCAGGGGGTGGCATTTCATGCAGGTGCCTTCGGGGGGCGGAAGCAGGTCGGGTTCCGGCTCTGGGATCGGCTTCGGGTAGGCGTCGGCGACCACCTCGGCCAGCTGAATCGAACCTCGCAGCTTCGACTTGAGGACGCCGGGGATCCCCGGCGCGACATGGCACTCGCCGCAGGCCACGTCGCGGTGGACCGACAGCTTGTGTGCGGCCACCTCGGGGGTCATGGTGTGGCATTGCGAGCAGAAGCCTTCCGTCTCGCTGAAGCTCTGGAAAGCGCTGCCGCCGAGCGCCGCCACCACGGCGAACCCGCCCACCGCGACCAACGAGAGGACAAAGCCGCGGCCGCTGCGCGGCGGCCGCACGTGCCGAGCGGCGAGCTTGCGGATACGGTGCAAGCGCCTCCGCGCAGGCTCGCCCGACTCCGGCATCCGACTCACCCGCTCGATCCGGCAACTTTGACTCCGATCTCCGCGAGGTCTTCTTCGATCATCGACGGGCTGAGAGAGGAGATCCTGATCTCGCGCAGGATCCCGGAGCTGTCGATGAAGAAGTGGGAGGGGATGCCATCGATCCGGTAGCGGGATTCGATCGCGCCGCTGGAGTCGTCGACCATCGGAAAGGAGAGGCCGGTCCGCTTTGCGTAACCTTCGATGTCCGAGCGGTTGTCGTTGATGACCACCCACAGAACCTCAAGGCCCTGCGCGCGGTACTTCTCGTAGGCGGCCTCGATGTCCGGGTTCTCCGCCCGGCACGGCTGGCACCAGGGCGCTCCGAAGTTCAGCCAGACCGGGTGGCCGCGCAGGCCGCGCAGCGTGACCTTCGCGCCTTCGAGCGTCGTCGCGGTGAAGTTCGGGGCCGGCTTTCCGACTTCCGGCGCCGGGCCCGCGGCGCCGGTGGACAGGCCGGCCAGAGTGAGGCTGCCGTGCGCCGCCGGCCGGTTCGCCGCATAGGAGACCGCGAGGATGACGACGGCGACGACACCCATCACCAGGAGCGTCTTGGCCCGGCTGAGGTGAGCTCTACTGCGAGCCATAGCTGTGCAACCCCCCGAGGAAGAGGTTCCCGTAGAAGGTGAACAGGACCGCCACGAACACGACCATCAGCATCAGCGCCGCCCGCTTGCCGCGCCAGCCGCGGGTGGCGCGGGTGTGCAGGTAGGCGCAGCACAGGATCCAGGTGACGAGCGAGGCCGACTCCTTGGGGTCCCAGCTCCAGTATTTGCCCCACGCGATGTCGGCCCAGATGGCTCCGAGGACGATCGTCAGGGTGAGGAACGGGAAGCCGATCAGGGTCGCCTTGTAGGAGACCTCGTCCAGCAGTTCGCGCCCCGGCAGCCGCAGCCGGGGCCGGTCGTCGCTCTGCAGGAGGTACAGAAACGCGGCCGCGAAGCCGAACGCGAAGGCGCCGTAGGCGATCATCGCGGTGGCCACGTGGACGGTCAGCAGCAGGTTGTTCTGCAGCGCCGGCACGAGCGGCTCGATTTCGCTGGAGACGGTCGTGGCGTAGAGGAGCAGCCCCAGCGCGATCAGCAGCACGATCACGCTGACGGCCCACTGGCGGTAGCGCCGCAGGAAGTAGCCGTTGACGACCAACGCGCCCCAGGCGAAGGCGATCGAGAATTCATACATGTTCGCGAACGGGCCGTGGCCGGTCGCAAAGGTGCGGAAGACGAGCGCCGCGGTGAGGAAGCCGAGCGCCAGCCAGGTCGTCAGCGTGCCGAAGGCGCCGGCGCGGCTTGGAGCATCGTCTAGTTCTGTCGCCCCGACCTGGCCGCCGAGGGCGCTCGTCCCGAGCCCGCCGCTGCCGGTGCTCACCGCGACCTCGCCGCCGATGGCGCCGGCCGCAAACTCGCCGCCGGCGGTCTCCACCGTGAGCACCGTGCGAGCCTGGGCGACGCGGTAGGAGGCGAAGACCAGGACGTAGGAGAT
>OBLU010002726.1_pt1 | contig 16137 bp, 11 predicted proteins | sample 1518681 | NCBI WGS metagenome assembly OBLU01 (sample SAMEA3539304, study PRJEB22396) | soil metagenome | biome: tundra; feature: field; material: soil | place: USA | collected 2010-05 | depth 0.15 m | reverse complement strand
CGCTTACCTCAGCCTCTCCAACGACCAACAACCCAATTCAAAACGCATAACGTCGCAGTACCAAACCGGCTCACTTCAAGTCGCTCTATCGAAAACGCCCCGGCGTTCAGATTTCGCATCTTGCCCGAAACTGATCGCGCCGGAGCGTTTCCGATACAGCCCTAGGACTTTCAGTACTGTTTATACTGTCAAACAGTACACCGCGAGCCAACAACTTATTTGAAACGGGAGGTGCCCTCCAAACCATGTCGCTTGGCGTACCGTGTCCGAACTGAGGCGTCTCGATCGCGCCGCGATACGCGCTGAAGCGGGCCTACCGCTGGGCGCTCAACTGCTTAAACAGGGATGGGTCGAACTCTTCCAGACCGGTGATGCTCCACAGGTGGTTAGTGGACACCCATGGCAGCCATCCTCGATGTCCGCCGAAGCCCCGCCGGTTCCCCAGGCTCCAATGCTCCTGCTGCCAGCCGGGGCCGGCCAGATCGTAGGTGCGGCCCGGCAGTGCCAGCATGGCCTTGGTGTCATTGAGCAGGATGCGCGCGACGTCCAGATAGTGGGCGTCGTTCGTGTATTTGTAGAGCTTGGCGAACGCCGGAGTGGACCAGTCCATATACTCGTCTACCCCGCCGCCGCCGCGGGCGGCGATTCCCTGCAGGCCGTACGTCGGGACTCCCTTTTTCCAGTGCAGTTCGCCATCAATGGCGTCGGCCGCCATCGGCACGTTCCAGATCCACATATAGGTTTCGGCATAATCTGCCGCCACTTCCGCGCGAGAGAGCCACGTCCGGTCTTTGGTGGCCTCGAAGAGGGCCAGAAACGCTTCCAGTGAGAGCATTCCGGCCTCCTTGTCGATAACGTTCGGATTGTCCATCGTGCCGCCGACGAAAACCCCTTTTGCGCCGTAGTTGGCCCACACATACTCCGCCGCTTTGGTGGCCGAATCCATGTATCGGTTTCCATTCGGCGCGGTGTCCTGGCTCAGCATAACCAGCAATGGCACCGGACTGTAACTGGAAGACCCGGACGTTTCCACCACGTCGCTGGTGCCGGGCCGCCAGGCGCGGGGGAACGAACCGTCCGGCCGTTGTTGCGGCAGCAACCAGTCGGCGAACTGCCGGCACCACGCGAGCCATTCGCGGTGAGTCCGCCCAAGACCCTTCTCGCGGCGGTATGCGCGCATCAGGGCGACCATGTCCTCGGACGGCGCGCGGATGAAAAGCCGGTTGCCCGCCTGCAGGTTACCTCTCCACGACGAAGCCGGGAAGGAGACGGTGGGCTCCCCGGTGAGCAGGTCGAAGCCTTCTCCCGCCGGCGGCGACATCGGCACCAGACGGATGAAGGAATCGATGATTGCCAGTCCGAGTTTCCGCATCCGCGCGCCGCGGGCGCCGTGGTCCCGCTCCGCTTCCCGCAGCAGTTGATCCGCGGCTTCGATATTCTTCCCCACAAACCCCATGGCTACCCGCATGTCGTCGGGGCGGTTCCAGACCTGGCCCGAGGTTGTCTGAAAGATCCAGGGGATGCCAGTGCGGCCATCGATGGTCGTGACGCGGTCCGCCAGGTGATCGAGCAAGGTGCGCCGTACGAGTTCGACGTCCAGGCGGGTCACCGGCGGATTCAGAATCTGCCAGGCCCACCGCCAGGCGTTTTTGGTGAGGGCCGGAAGACGCTCGTTGGTTCCAAAGCGGAAAGAGAGTTGGTACTCCTGGACGAAGCCGTCGTGGATCCGGTGGTACCGGCGCAGGGCTTCTCCGCCTCCGCGTCCGGCGGCCGGCGCGGCTTGCGGCGCGCGGCTCGGCGGCGCCATGTTTCCGGGATACCAGTAACCGAATTCCACGCCGCCGTTCGCCGCCGGGCGTGCGCCGAACGCTCCGAACCGGAAACGGTCGTCCAGCAGGACGGTGGTCACCCGGGTGCCGATATCCTCATTGGTCGTATCGCCGCGAGGGGACGGGTTCAGTACCGCGATCGAGGAACCGTTCGCAAAGGCCAGCGCGAACATCGGCGCGGCCAGGCTGTCTTCCCGGAATGCGTAGATTTGGGCCCGGTTGGTATTCGCGCCACTCTCTGTGAAATCCTCGCCGGCGGCCTTGTATAGGGCCGCCGGTGCGAATAAATCGAGATCCGCTAGCTTGGGTTCAGGTCCGGTACCAAGCATCAAGGCCGAATAAAATCCGCCCGGCGCACTGCCCGCCACCCGCACCTTTCTGTGTACCGAGAGTATCGCCGCGGAAAGGGTCCACTGGTCTTCCACTTGGAATTTTACTGTCGCCCCATAAGGAATCTCGGCTCGAGCGGTGATGGAGTTACTCACCTTCTGCACCGATTTGTATCCTGCCTCCATCTGGCGGATGTCGGTCTCCAAGCGAAAAACTTCCATTTGCACCAGGTTCTGCTGCGCCAGGCGGGGTGTTTCGCCGCCGGCGATTTCCATGCCCCACTCGCCGGAGCGGTTTGGAGAGAAGGAGACGGTTGCACCCGAGGCCAACCGGCCCAACTCGATGCGCTGGGCGGCCTCCCCACCAGTCTGCGCCGGCAAAGCGCCGACAGACGGCAAGCAGATCATCACTGCGGACAACAAAAGGCGATTCATGAGTTCCTCGCTTCGGTGCACCGTAAGCGCTTGCATCATAGGCCCGTAGCCCTGAACTTGTCAAGGAAAAGCCTGCGCCTGGAGGGTCTTTATGGAGCCGATTCTCTGCTGCACCTGAACAAAATCTGTTTGATCCCTGAACCGCATCAGCATATAATTAGATCTTGAAATCGCATACATAGGAGGTTCCTGTGATTCCTTCCCGCCGTTCCTTTCTTGCCGCAGGACTGAGCGTTCCCGCGCTGGCGTCTGCAACCACAACTTCGACCCCCAGGCCGCAGGCTTCTACTGCGCGCCCGTCCGCACCGAATTTTCAGTACCGGACGTTGGGCAAAACCGGCCTGAAAGTCACCACTGTCGGGTTTGGCTGCATGATCACCTCCGACGGCAGTGTGATTGAACGCGCCGCTGACATAGGGATCACGTACTTCGACACCGCGCGCGGTTATCAGGGCGGCAACAACGAACGCATGGTGGGAGCCGCCCTCAAGAGGAAGCGCAAGGATATCGTCCTCTCCAGCAAGACCGCGGCACGCACCCGAGAGGACGCTCTCCAGCACATCGACAAGAGTCTTCAGGAGCTGGGAACCGACTATCTCGACATCTGGTACCTGCACGGCAAGGGCGCATCCAGGGATGTCACCGACGATCTCATTGATGCCCAGCAAACCGCCAAGAAAGCCGGCAAGATCCGGTTCGCGGGCGTAAGCACGCACAGCGGACAGCCGGAGCTGATGCCGTTTCTCATAAAGAACACGAATATCGACGTGATCCTGACAGCGTTTAACTTCACTCTGGACCCGGTGATGAAGAGGCTGATCGCCGACGCGGCCGCGGCGGGCAAGGGCATCGTGGCAATGAAGGTGATGGCCGGCGGTTTCCGCAGCATCAGGCCCACCGATCCGAACTACAGCAAGCTGAAGGCGGATGGCGGCATGTTGTCGGCCCTGAAGTGGGTGGTCCGCGACCCCAGCGTACACTCCACGATCCCCAGCATGACGGACATGGACCAACTCGACGAAAACCTTAAAGCCATGTCCGAACCTTACGGCGCCACCGACCAGAAACTGCTGGGCGCGCGGCTGGAATTCATCCGGCCCTTCTACTGCCGCATGTGCGGGCAGTGCGACGGACAGTGCCGCCAGGGGCTGCCGGTTGCCGACATGCTGCGCTTCGTCACATATGCGGACGGCTATGGACAGTTCGCGCTCGGCCGCGAACAATTTATGGAAATGGCCCCCGAACATACCGCCGTCGAATGCAGCAAGTGCCCCGGCTGCACGGTTCAGTGCCCGCACGGGGTCAGGGTGGCCCGGCAGTTGATCCGCGCCCAGGAACTGTTTGCATGCTGAAGGTGGTTTTCGCATTCGCTCTGGCCGGGGTCGCGCTGATCGCGGCCCAGCAGCCGGGGCCGGCACTGCGGTGCGATCTCGTACCCGGCTGGTCCCAGGAGGGCCCGGCCCGCGCCTACACTGCCGATAACCTGTTCGAGTACATGGATGGCAACGCGGAGGGCTACCTGATTTATGGATTCGAGAAGATGACGGGCATTTCCTGCGTCAAAGGTCCGGTCAATTTCGCCATCGATGTCTCGAACATGAACGACACCGACTCCGCCTATGGAATGTTCTCCGCCAATCGCGACCCGCGTCGCCCCAGCGAAAAGATCGGCATGGGCGGACAGGTTGTACCCCGGCGTGCCACGTTTGCCAAAGGGAGCTACTACGTCGAAGTCGCGGCCAATCCCGAGGGCGACCACACGGCCGCTCTCAAGGAATGGACCGCGGCCCTGGAAAAGGTGGTCGAGGGCACCTCGGCGTTGCCAACGGCGATCTCCTGGTTCCCGGCTGAAAATCAAAGATCGTTGCGCCTAGTCCCGGAAAGCGTCCTGGGGCTTCGTTTGTTGAAGCGGGGTTACGCCGCCCAATACGACTTCGGCAAGGCCTTTCTGGTGCTGGAGGAGTCCAACGAGTCGGCCGCCCAGGTGATCCAGAAGCTGCGCGCGCGATTCGGCGAACCTTCGCCGGCCAAGGTCGGCGATGAGGCATTTCAACTGAATGACGCCTACCTCGGGCGCATGTGTGTTTTCCGTAAGGGGCGCTACGTCGGCGGCTACGCCAATGTAGCCGACGGACAGGACCCCGTGACGCTGGCTGTTACCCTCGCGGGCAACGTCCAGTAGGACAGATCAGGGCATTCGGGACATTGGCATGGAGGCTGGGAGATGATGCTATATTTCACACGCCGCAATTTCTTAAGTACCGGGATCACCGCCCTCGTCGCGGCGCGTGAACTTCGTTCCCAGTCGCTGGCGATTCCGGTCGCCAGCGTCCCGGTCAAGACGTATGACGGGCGATCGACCGTGGCTCTGACGCATAGCGGAGACCGCCGCAAGAATGTTTACGACGCCCTGATGGCGATCGATGAGCAGATCCGTCCCAAGCTGAAAACCAAGAAGCGCGTCCTCATCAAACCGAACAACGTCGCCACTAATAACCCGCTGGCGTGCACTCACGCCGACGCGCTCCGGGGCATACTGGACTACATTGTGCCGCGGTTCAAGGGTCCCATCACGATCGCGGAATCCTCGGCCGGCGACACGTGGACGGGATTCCGCAATTTCAAATACCCCGACGTGCTGAAGGAGTTCTCTTCCCGGAATATCGAACTCGTCGACCTCAACCAGGAAGGGAAATTCGTCAACCAGGCCCTGCTGGATCAGGATGCGCATGTTGTTCCAGTGCGCCTGGCCGCCCGGCTGTTCGACCGGGATGCGTTCATCATCGGCGCGGCCCTACTGAAAGCGCACAACTACGTGGTGGCCACAATGGGGCTGAAGAACATGGTGCTGGGCGCGCCCCTCCATTCCGCGCCCACGGCGACCGAACGATTCAACCACAAGGCCAGCTACCATGCCGGCTTCCACCTGGTGCATTACAACATGCTGGTGACCGCGCAGGCCATGCTGCCGTATTGGGGTGCTTCCGTCATCGACGGATATGAGGGTATGGAGGGCAACGGCCCCGCCATGGGCACGCCGGTCGATTCGAAGCTGGCGATCGCGTCCACCGACTTCATCGCCGCAGACCGTGTCGGCGTCGAATGCATGGGAATCGATGCGCAATCGCTCGGCTACCTGCGCTACTGCGATCAGGTCGGATTGGGAAATTACAACCTTGCCAAGATCGACGTTCGCGGTCCGGAGATTGCCTCCGTCCGCAAAGAGTACCGCCTGAATTCCGATGTCGAGCGCCAGATGGCCTGGAAGGATCCTCTCGATGTGGAGGATGGATCATGGATTGGCCCGCGCGGAATCCGCACCGATGGCCCACGCCGCAAGTAGGGCCGGCGCTCAGGCAAGCGATTACACGCCAGACGCTCCGACGTCGTGGTTTCAGGCCGTCAGGATGGCGTAGGCGGCTCTGTATGCGTTTGCATCGCATGCCGGACATTGACCAGGGTCCGCATGTTATAAAGGATCGTATTGCGACGCCCCCTCCCCTCCAGGAATGAGCGTGAGGTAAATCGACATGAGAAGTAACGCAAAAATGGGCATTCTCGTAGTGCTGGCCGCGTCAACCGCGGCCCTGCCGCAGCAAGCAGACAGCCGCGTCACCCTGGGCCAACTCGATGACGGCAGCTCGGTGGTCTTCGTTCAAGCAGCTTCCGGGGGATGGGGAATCGAAATCGCCGGTTCGCGCAGAGCCCGGTTCAGCCAGCAGCGGCCGGCCGACATCGAGTTCTATCGCGGCGAAACGGACATCAGGCGGTTGGCAACCGGCTACAACTCCGTCCGCAAGCAGGTGAGCGGGGTGACCGCACAGGCCGAGGTGGATGCCAGCAACGGCACGGCCTTTGCGGTGACGGACCAATGGACCGTCGAGGGCAATGTCCTCTGGCTCAATCGCAAGGTGACCGTGCACGGCAGCGCGCAGGGCGCCGGCTTCTACTCGGCAATCCGGCTGCATTCCGACCCGGACCTTACTTGGCCCGATGTGAGCTTTTTCGGTCCGTCGCTGCTTTATGGAGACACTACTTATAACGGCCGAGGTCCGGGGGGCGCGGTGTACGATCAAGCCCGCCGGTATTCGTTCCGCGAAGATTACCTGCCGGCCCCACTGCTCGGTATGTCTTTGCGCAACGGCGATTCGGTGACCGTCCTGGATGCGGCGCCACAGGCGCACTCCATCACGCAGGAGGGGCCCATCGACGAGCACTTCTCTTTTGGCGGATTCGGAGCGAATGAAACCACTGCGGGCGGCATTGAGCTGGGCTTTTGGATGCCCGGGACTACCGCCGCGATTAGCGGAGGCAGAGGCGCGGGGGTCGGTTTTTTTGGCGCCGACGGCGGGCGCGGACAGGCGGCTCCGCCGCCGCAGCCCGGACCAGCGCAACCGGTCCAATTCACCTGGAACCGTCGCTACAACCCGGTCCAGGACGGCTTCATGCAGACTTACCAGCTTGGCTTTCGTTTTGCGTCCAGGGAGTCGTTCCCGGATCTGGTGCGAAACGCCTATCGCTGGGCGTGGCAAGTTCTCAAGCCGGCCTTGAACTGGCACGACATGGAGGTGGTCCGCAACAGCCTCGCTGGCCAGCTCTCCAGCCAGGTCTATACCATTGAAGGGCGGACCGGCCTGCCGTTCATCGTTTCATCGGTTACTGGAAAAGTGTTTTCCACGAACCCGGACCCCAGTTTTTTCTGGCGCGCCACCATGGGCTTTGTCGGGAAGAACATCGAGGCTGCAGATCAGTTGCTTCGCGAATCCGATCGCGATCACACCGCGAGAGGCCAGAAGATGCGTCAGCAAGGGCTCGACATCATCGCGACGTTTATTCGCACGGTTCCGATGTCGCCTCCGGTCTCGACCGGCGTGAACCTGAAAACCGGCGCACCTTCCATGACGAATTCGCCACAATGGTTCATCCGCGAAGCCACCGACGACATGCGGATGTTGATGGAGGCTTATGACCGTGAGCGCAAGGCGGGGCGCGACCATCCCGATTGGATCGAGTGGTGCAAGGAATTCGCGGACTGGGCTTTGACGCAGCAACGGCCCGACGGTTCTTTCCCGCGGTCGTATATGCTCGGCACACAGAACGTTGCGCAGGAGTCGGGCACTACCAGTTACAATGTGGCTCCGCTTTTTCCCATGCTGAGCCACGATCTCAACGACCGGAAATATCTAGATTCCGCGATCCGCGCAGCGGAATATGTCTGGCAGAATTTCGGCAGCCGGGGGATCTTCATCGGGGGCGCCATCGATAACCCGAACATCACCGACAAAGAGGCAGGCATGCTGTCACTGGAGGCCTTCCTATCGCTCTATGATGCGACGCACGAGGCGAAGTGGCTGCGCCGCGCGCAGATCGCCGGCGACTTCGCCGAGACCTGGATGTGGATTTGGAACTGCCCGATGCCCGATGATGGCGACAATGCCAAACTCCACTGGAAGAAAGGTGTGCCCACGGTTGGCGGTCAAGGCATCACAGCCCAAACGGCAGGCATGATCGATCAATTCCTCGATTTCGCCGTGCCGTCTTATGCGAAACTGTACAAATACACCGGCGACGAGCACTACCGCGAGGTCGCCCGGATTCTGCTCCATAACACCAAGGCCATGTTGGCCCTCCCCGGCCGCCTCTATGGCATGTACGGACCAGGATGGCAGCAGGAGCACTGGAGCTTATCGGGGAATCGCCGCGGATACGGTCAGCCGGAAAAGTGGATGCCCTGGGTCACCACCAATCATCTCTACAGCATCAACGGACTGGAGGCTCTGGACCCAGCGCTGTTCAAGGAGCTTGCAGCGCGGCCGAACTGAGGAGGGCGATCGGATGTGGGACAAAAAGGAGACTGGTTCATGAAATTCTTGTTGTTTTGCCTGCTTGGGGTGGCTTCGCTTGCCACAGCCGCCGAAGTTCCCAAAGACCTGTCGAGCGTCAGGGGGTTTAACTACATGTCGGCCTCGACCAGGACCCATTCGGAACACTGGCTCAAATACAACCCCGCTGAGACCGAACGCGACCTGGGTTTCGCTCAGCGGCTGAACCTGAACCAAGTCCGGATATTTACCGCTTATGACGCCTGGACGGCCGACAAAGTCGCTTTTCGCAAGAACCTGATCCACTTTGTCCGCGCCGCCCACCAGCGTGGCATCGGCGTGATGATCGTCGTTGGCTCGGCTTTTCCGAGGCAGGCGACGCAAGCGGACGACGAAGCCGCCAAGCCGCTAGCGAAAGAGTGGGCTGCGGACCTGGTGAAAACGATTGGCAACGAACCCGGCCTGGCATTCTGGGATGTGATGAACGAGCCCGATTGGCCCGAGACTCCCAAGGAACGCGTGGTGCGCAGGTTTGCACAGGCCAAGTACATGGCCGAAGTCTTTCACGAACTGGACAAGAAGACTCCCGTGACCATCGGGTTCGCCTTCGTGCCGGGAATGGAGCAACTGGCGGACTCCGTAGACGTACTCGCCTTTCACGATTACATGCCGAACCGGGCCACCATCCGCACTCACATTCAGCAGGCCAAAGAGTTCGCCGCCAAAGTGGGCAAGCCCGTGTTCAACACCGAGATTGGCTGCGTGGGCCGCGCCAATCCTTACGACGTGACCATTCAGGAGCACATGAATGCCGGTGTGGGCTGGTACGTCTGGGAACTCACGATGACCGGCCAGTGGGGCGATATTCATGGCGTCTTTTATCCCGACGGCACGGTACGCGATCCGTCCATCGCCTTGGCGATCATGGGCTTCTTCCGCAACCGGGGACCTAACGTGATCCTGGAGAACCCGGACCGCGAGGGTTGGGTTACGAAGGCAGTAACCGAAGGCCGGAAATGGCTGGCTCAACCCGATGCAACCTGGGAACAGGGTCTGGACCTCGCCGAGATGCAGGCCAACCTGCTGGAGGCCAATCAATTGATAGCCATGCGCGAACTCCCCACGCGAACGGTTGACCTGATGCGCCTGGGCAAGCCGGATATGCCTGCCCTGCGCACGTTGATGGGGAAATATATCGCGGTTCTGGAACCGTACCAGAAGCCGAAATAACCCTTATGGCGTGAAGGCAGATACCGCATTCTGAAGGAGAATCTGAACCATGCGCAGACGGTCATTTTTCGGAGCGGCCTTCGCCGGACTCGGCAGCGCCGCCAGCGCCAAACCGCCACAGCCCCGAACAGGCGATCTTCCCAGACGTACTTTGGGACGAACTGGTCAGAAGCTCAGCCTGATCGGATTGGGCGGAGCCCGGTTTCAAATGATCCCCTTTGGCGACGGCGCCAAGCTGGTGCAGCGCGCCTACGACATGGGAATCAACTACTTCGATATGGCACGCTCTTACGGCGGCGGCCACAACGAAGAGGTCTACGGGGCGGCCATGGGGCCCTTCCGGAAGGATGTTTTCGTCACCACCAAGAGCGACAAGCGCACCCGGCGGGAAGCCGAGGCGGAATTGGATACTTCGCTCAAGACGATGAAGACCGACTACGTGGACCTATGGCAGATGCATATGGTCAACACGAAGGAAATCGTCGAGCAGGCGCTTGCGCCGGGTGGCGCAATGGAAGCCTTCGTAGCGGCCAGGAAATCCGGGAAAGCGCGGTTCATCGGATTCACGGGCCACGCCGACCCGGCCGTCATCGTGCAAATGCTGCGCAGCACCGACAGTTTCGAGACGCTGCTCATGCCGCTGCACGCCGCCGACACCGCTTATCTGAGCTTTGAGAAGGGCGCGCTTCCGGCCTCGGTAGAGCGGGGCGTCGGCCAGTTGGGAATGAAAATTTTTGCGAACGCCTTCAATCTCCGGGTCTTCAGCGTGCAGGACTGCCTGAGCTATACGCTCAGCCTGCCGGTGACTGCCGTGACGCTGGGCGTTACTACTCAGGGGCAACTCGAGGATGACGTGCGGATCGCGCAGAATTTCAGGCCCCTCTCTAATGAGCAAATGGATGCGCTGCGCGCCCGCGCGGTCGCCCAGAAGCAGGACGTGACGAATGGTCCCTCCCTGGAATACTGGAAGAGAAAGGTTTGACTGCGTCACTGACTGACGGATGTATGCGTGTATGCGCTTGCAGCGGCGATCTGGAGATTGTATGATGATCAAGACCAGTGGGTGTGAAATTGCCGCGGGGATTGCAGATCCCGTTGAAGAGCCGCAGAAGGATATAGGGGTTCATCGATGAATCGAAGACTCGCGTTCCGTTTGACGATCTTGCTGCTGGGAGTAATCGCAGGCACCGTATCGGTCCTGAACTCGCAATCGCCATCGTCGACAGATATGCGCCGTGCGGAGCAGGCTCGCCTAGAACGGATCCCGCACGCCGACCTCGGCAACGGTTATTTTCGCAATCCGGTTCTGGTTGGCCCGGGCAGCGACAATACGGTCCTCAGGGTCGACAAGGATTACTATATGCTGGCCGGCGGGGGCTGGCCGGACCAGTTGGTCTGGCATTCCAGGGACCTGGTGAATTGGCGTCCCATCACGCGTGCGCTGCGAAAATACGACGGCGGCGCCTGGGCTACGGACATCTCCTATTACAAGGGCAAGTACTACATTTACACGACTCAAGCGGATGCCACCCGCGGCAATACAGGTCCGCTGAATTCCTCGCAACGGAGTCTTCTCGGGGTGCCCTTTAAAGACCAGGGCGACAAGGCCTGGAGCAACGTGGTGTTGTGGGCCAACGATCCGGCCGGCCCGTGGAGCGACCCCATCAAGTTGGGAGTCTATGGGGTATTCGATCCCGGCCACGTGGTCGATCAACAGGGCAACCGTTACCTCTATTTCAACAAGGGCATGATGATCCACTTGGCTCCGGACGGCACCAGCGTCGTCGGAGACCTGAAGAAGGTTTACGACGGCTGGGATTATCCGAAGGATTGGGCGGTGGAATGCAAGTGCCTGGAGGCGCCCAAGCTGATCTTCCACAACGGCTACTACTACATGGCCTCGGCAGAAGGCGGGACCTCCGGCCCAACCACCGCGCACATGTCGATCATGGCGCGATCCCGGTCAGTGGAAGGCCCTTGGGAGAATTCCCCTTACAACCCCGTGGTCCACACTCGAAACCAGGATGAAAAGTGGTGGCGTCAAGGCCATGGAACACTGGTCGACGATGCCGATGGCAAATGGTGGTTCCTGTATACCGGGTACGAAAACGGCTATAGCCTTTACGGCAAACAGAGCCTGCTGTTGCCGGTGGAGTGGACCGCCGATGGCTGGCCGCGGGTTCCTCCGGGCGCATCCGCCACCGATATCCTGCCGAAGCCGGCCGGAGAAAGTGTCGGCCACGGCATGCCCCTGTCCGACGATTTCTCGAGCACTGCGCTCGGAATTCAATGGCAATGGGCGCCGGCCGCAAATCCCGCCGAACTTTTCCACGTAGGCGACGGCCAACTGCGGATGAAAGCCCAGGGCACCATTCCCGGAGAGGCGGCGATTCCGCCCGCCAACGCGACAACTGTGGGCGTGATGCCGGTGAATCACGCTTACGAAGCCGAGGTCGAAATCCTAATCCCCGATACCGCGGAAGCTGGACTGATGCTCGGCGCCGGGGGCCGGGGAGGCAGCACCTGGGCGACGGTGGGCCTGCGCAAGGACCAGGCCCTGGCGACCTGGGCAGGACAGGCCAACTACCTGAAGTGGAGCGGAAATCATATTTTCGTTCGCCTGCGGAACAACAAGTTCGACGTCACGGCGTCCTACAGCACGGACGGGCGTCAATGGACACGCTTCGACAACTCCACTTACGTCCCCGACGGCCGGCGGCTGTCGCTCTACGCCGCCGGTGCGGGCGCCGTTGAGTTCCGCAACTTCAAGTACCGCGGGTTGGATTAGGATGCGCGGCTTGAAGACCCTTCTGTGGTTGCTGGGGGCGGCCTGTGCGATGGCACAAACCCGCCCCGCCCCGCCCTTACCAAGCTATGAGGTGCACCGCACACCGTCGGCCATAGCAATCGATGGCAAACTCGACGAACCTGCCTGGGGCGCCGCTGGAACCATCGAGTTGAACTTCCCCTGGGAGTCCTCCGGCCCAAAGCAAAAAACCGTGGTCCGGCTGCTATGGGATGACAACTATCTCTACGTATCATACGAGTGCGAGGACTCGGACATCACCGCGACCCATACCAGTCACGACGACCCGGTCGACCAGGACGACTCGGTGCTGCTCCTGATCAATCCGAGGGCCGCCCAAACCCATGCCTATATCGGTCTGGAGATGAATGTTCGCGCGGTTTACCACGACTACCTCAGCGCCGGCGGCGAGTACTTCTTCAAGCAGTTCGACATGCAAGGAATCCGGCTGGCCACTTACATCGATGGCACGCTCAACCAGAGCGGCGACAAGGATCGCGGCTGGACCCTGGAGGCTGCCATCCCATGGAATAACTTCGACGACTTGTCCCGGCAGCACGGGGCAGGCACAACCTGGACCGCGAATTTTGGCCGATGGAACGGCAGTGGCGCCAACCGGAGTTTCAGCATATGGTCGGATTCCATGCTGCCTTCCCCCAACCCGCAGGCGCCAACGCGTTTCGGCCAATTGGTGTTCGTGAAATGAGGCATCGGATGAAACAGATAGTCCTTAGGATCGCGTTGGCGATGCCGCTAGCCGGAGCCGCAATCGCCCAGACGGCGGCGACCAAGCCGAAATATGAAGTCCGGCGAGTGAAAGCGCCGATTAGCATCGACGGCAACATCGAGGCCAAGGAGTGGTCCGCGGCGAGCCCCGCGATCGAGTTTATCTTCCCATGGGATTCCCAAACAGGCGCGAAGCAGAAGACGCACGCCCGCTTGCTTTGGGACGACAAGAACCTCTACGTTGCGTACGAATGCGAGGACACCGACATCACCGCGCAAGTCCAGAGCCACGACGAATTCGTGTACAGAGACGACACGGTGGAGATCTTCCTGAACGTAAAGCCCTCTCAAACGATGGCGTATTACTGTATTGAAACGAACGTGCTTGGGACTGTGATGGACTACGTCTGCATAGACGCGCAGTATTATATGAGACGTTTTGACATGAAGGGGCTGAAAGTGGGCGTAAAGGTGGACGGCACGCTCAATATGCGCGGCGACAAAGACCGCGGCTGGAGCCTGGAGATGGCCATCCCGTGGGAGAACTTCGCCGAAATGGCCAAGCCTCCACAAATCGGCACGATATTCACCGCGAATTTGAACCGCTGGGACGGAACGGAGCCCAACCGCCGGTTGAGCGTCTTCGCCGATTCCAAGCTGAACTGGCCTCACCCCCATGCACCGGAGAACTTCGGCCAATTGATCTTCGTAAAGTGACGCGAGAGAGGTAATTTCGTGCGAAACATCTTTAGACTACTCGTGCTTTCAGCGGCTGTTAGCTCTGCTCCGGCTCAGACCGTAGTGATGGCTCCGGGAAGCCAGGTGCCTGGGGCGCCGCTGCCACGATATGTTTATAACGTCGTCAGTGCCAACTTCGCAGTGGCCGAAGGTCACCCTCTGGTCAAGTCCGAGTTCAGTCTCTACGACACCATAGGCCCGACACGGCAGCAGTTCGACCGGAACATCGGTTTGATGCACGAACTGAACGTGGACACCTACCGGCTGGAACTCGGTTGGGGTCGAAGCAGGCAGGGGCATGGCATGAATGCGGCCATCGGCGGAACTCCGGAGAACCTGACCTACGATTTCGCGCCACTCGACCATATTATTAGCGAACTGCATGGCCAGGGGGTTCAATTCCTGGGCTCATACGATTACACTCCGACGCCGCTGCAGGATCCCAACCTCAGCCCCCGTTACGGGGACAACAATCAGAAATCCCGCGACGCCACTCCCCCGAAGGACCTGAACAAGTGGAAGGAAGTGATTACGGCCTTTGTCAAACACCAGCGCGACGCCGGTCTTCCTTTCGGGGTCCATGAAGTGTGGAATGAGCCGGATGGAACATACATGTTTTTCTCCGGCACTGAAGCAGGGTATCAACAATTGTACAAGGCCACGGTGGAGGCGATTCGCGCCGTTGATCCGGATGCCGTAGTGGCCGGACCGGCGTCGGATCATCATCTCCTCTTTAACAACAGCTTTCCGGAGTTCGTGGCCGCCAACAAGCTTCCCCTGGATGCCTATTCCTTCCACCACTATTCGAGCGCCACGCTGGCGCAGAGAGACATCGATAAGGTGAACCAAAGCCTGAACCGGTTCTCGTACTTCAATGCGACGACTCTGAGCATAACCGAATGGAACACTGCGGATTGGGCGGCGGGTTCCGCCGGAGGCTGTGAGCGCGCGGTTCAATTGCTGCACGATTTCAAACTCTTTCTGGAACGGCCGGAGCTTTCGTCAGTCAGTTGGACCACCTGGATGGGGCTGATCACTAATGATGGTCATCGCAAGGCCGATTTCAACGCGTGGAAGATTTACAGCACGCTGCCGGTGGACCGCCGGCGCGTGACGGTGGAAGGGCCGCTCGAAGGCATGGCCGGATCGGAAGACCATCGGATCGGTCTGGTCCTGTGGAACCGTGATGCATTTAACCGGCGACTGGATGTGCAACTGAAGAATCTACCATTCAAGAAAGGCAACGTCCGGATCTACCGCATCGACCGGAAGCACGCCAGCGTCGAGGATGGAGCGGACGAGAGCCTGTCGCCGGTCGAGACATTTATCGGTGTGGACACGACCGGGTTCACCTGGCAGGACGGGACCATCCCCCCGTACGGTATCCTCTATTTTGAGGCCGATGATGCGACCGAAACATCGGAACTAAGCCCTGCTCCAGTTGGCAAGGTGATGCGCATCGACCGCTATTACCCGGCGCGCGGAGCTACCAAATCGTACGCCGATTTCGATCGAAAAACCTGGATTGCCCGACTTGGAATGGCGGACAACCGGCTCGCCAACGAAGTAATTGGCGTTCTGGCGGATACGCTTCCCGACACACTGGACGTGACCGTCAGGATTGACGGAAAGCTGCAGAAACTGGATTCGAATAGCCTCCTGGGGGTTCGGTTGGATTACCGGGTCAACGGACGTTACGTCAAGTCCGTGCTGTTCCATGGCCCATACGGTGGCGTCGACCTATACGACAAGAAGGGGAGCGCCGCCATGCCTTGGGGTCTCAACCCGTCCCCTGATAGCGTGGTGCCGGTGGGCGACCTCGGCAGGTTTCAAGTCGCCATAAAGAAGAGCGCTCCCGCCGGTTGGGCCGGGACCGTACACATCACGTTCCTCATGCGGGACGCCGGGCCCGAAGCACGGGCCAAGATCGTACTCCGTCCGGGATCTTGAGCCGCTGCTGCTTTGCGGCTAACTATTACCGGCTCCCGGTTTGTTTCGATTGGTTATGAGCTTTCAGAGTCTTCTATCTGATGGGGGTTTAGGATGAGTATGCAGAGCTTTCCGAAGGTTGTTCCAACGCTCGTATTTGCCGCGGCGGCTGCGCTCAGCGCGAACGCGCAGCAGTTGTCCATGACCGTGGATGGCAGCAAGACCGGTCCGCCGATTCAGCCATTCATTTATGGCCAATTCACCGAAAACGCCAACAACAACTTCTATCATGG